>JAABUZ0100000181.1_pt1 | contig 166114 bp, 48 predicted proteins | sample 5562091 | NCBI WGS metagenome assembly JAABUZ01 (sample SAMN12813069, study PRJNA571459) | rock metagenome | isolation source: Antarctica rocks | place: Antarctica: Victoria Land, Linnaeus Terrace sud | collected 2015-12-21 | reverse complement strand
TGTAGCCAAGTAAAGCAGTGCGGCCAGACGACAGCTTTCTGAAACGATCAGGTAATCTTTCTGCTTTTCATCGAGTGAGGACTCATGACGAACTGATTCAGCGCACAGCAAACGATGAATAAGAGGATTTATGCGCAACTGGACCAGAATGGAATCCTGCCAGATCTTACCGGCACTGCGGTCGTTCTCGCGACTGAAATAGGCGGTGATACTGTCGAGATCCTCGAACAGGACAAGCAGTTCGCTTCCTTTGCTCTTGTATCGATCATGTAGTGTGGTTACAAAATTCTGGAAAGCTGGTGATATCGGCGACTTTGTGGAGGTGGGAACATAGGGGAGGAGTCTGCTGGGGATTGGAAAATATGGGGAAATGTCCTGGGCGTACGAACCAATAATATCGACACTGTGGGGCAAGTGTTAGCGAAGAAAGCAGCCCTGACAGTTTCACAAGTCTATTCTTCTAGTGACCCAATGAAAAGACTACCATCATTTCACTCACAAGAAGAGCAACAGCCTTAGCAATGCATTGCTGTGGAGACTCCTAAGGCCCCCACGGACTCGAATAACTTGTTCTAAAGCCCGCATATGTACATGCCATTGTTCGAATTCCTGAGTGAGATGCTAAGTTGGACATAATCAGTTGCGCCCGCGTTAAGTGTTTTCGGATGACGCACTGCATGACAAGCAAACCCTATGATAGCTCCTATAATGCCATCGGTGACAACGAAAGCGGGATTCGACAGCCTTTCCCTTACCGACGTGATCGCCTGAGTGTGATAAGATAATGACTCCACTATTGGAAACCCCATGCCCCGGCCATATAAGGCACGTAGATGAACTACGAACATGGAGAGAACTTGCTGGAAAGCTGCCGCGTCGGTCAATCCAATAGGAAGCCAGCCGTTCCTATATAAGCCGAAGTTGCCTCCAAGGGAATCGTCAAACACTGTGTTCGCAAAAGGTTAGAAACTATCCATTGGGAATCGCCAATGTTTTGAAGAGTGACTTGAATGAGCTGCTTAAGCGGACTTACTAAAACTGATCAATCGGCGCGTCTCCGGATTCACTTTTGTAGGGTAACAGACGAATGGGTCAGAACTTCCCGATCCTAAAGTGTAGAACGACTGTTGGGAAGACATCGATACTCGATTTGAAACATCGTCCAACAAGCTAACTTGCTGAGCACTGTCCTTTGTGGGCATGTTTAGGTCTGTCATTCCCTTAGGCAAAGATGCTTTTCTCGGTCCGATCGAGCTTGTTTCCTTCTGCATGATAGGCCAGGGCTGTTGTTGCGGGTCACAATAGCGCTTCGAGCGATTCTTTTTAGAGCGTCTTGACTTGCCAATGTCCTGCATGACATGGCGCCGGATGAGCGTTTGAGTTGCCGGATTGCTTTTCGGCCAATCTTGTGTAGTCGTCGTGAGAAAGAGTAGATCGGTGCCGGCGGGGATAGGCATGGTGCTGACGTCTGAGGTATTCGCCGCTAGGTACGACATGGTGGTACTAGGAAAGTATTATGCTTCGGACCCACTTTCTCGAAGCATTGGGAAGAATGGCAGCCTTACCGGGAAGGTTCTCAGATTTGCGGAGTTTTGGCGTGACGGCTCCAAGGTAAAAAAGAACATTAAACGTGCTAGCGCAGCACTCGAGCCAGCGCTAACCGGATGTGCTATGCGGCCCCCAAAAGAAATAGAACCGCTCGTGCCTCACCACCCTTTTCACACCTCCTTGCACAAAATTTGGTCAGCAAGATAAAAAAACCAGGTACATTCCTCGCGTGATCCTGAGAAACCGCCCGCCAAGACCGCTAAGGTAGGTCAAATGTGCCAAGCCCTAGCGGGCCCTTAGGGTTGCCAGGCTGGTCGCAGAATCACCAGACGAACCTAGGTTTTCCTCATAGAGTAATCTTCGTCCATATATTGATCTCGATTTCTACTTCTTGCTTTACAGCTTAGATACATGCTTTTGTACTTCTACTTCTTAGAAAGGTATTGCATTAACGGTAGCTATGTATTATTGACTAAAAGGAGGTGTATCAGGACTTAGGAGTCATGTCAGACCAAGCCACTGATTACATGATGAGGCCAACAGCAAGCACATAGCGGCTGCCAATCGCCACTACAGCCTTTCAATTTGGCAATTCCGGAGCACTACTTATAATTTTCCTTCTGACCCTCACGCTTTCAGCTAGCTGCTCTAGGACAGCCACTGTGGTTTCCCATCCGATACACCCATCCGTGATACTTACCCCTTCCTTCAATCCGGCGATGCCGTTCGCCGGAATCTCTTGACGCCCCTCATGGATATTCGATTCGATCATGACGCCAATGATCCCTCTTTCGCCAGTTTGCAGTTGATCGCCAACAATCTGAGCCACGTTGGCCTGCTTACGAAAGTCCTTTTCCGAGTTGCCATGCGAGCAGTCAATCATGACGACCTCTCGTTGGCCCTTTCTCCGGAGCATTTCATGCACCGCACTCACACTTTTGGGCCCGAAGTTAGTGCCCTTGGTGCCTCCGCGTAGAACGACGAAGCAGTCATCGTTACCACCTGTGTGCACGATCGATGCCAACCCTGGCTTCGACAAACTTATGAAGTGATGCTGGGCAGTGGCAGAACTCAGAGAATTGATTGCAACATCCACACCGCCATCCGTCGCATTTTTGAAGCCGACAGGGAAGGGGAGGCCGGAGGCAATTTCGCGGTGCAGCTGCGATTCCGCGGTCCTGGCGCCGATCGCACCCATGGAAATAAGGTCGGAAAGAAATTGTGGAGAGATGGTGTCGAGCATCTCACCCGCAAGCGGGACGCCGACGCCCGCTAGGCTAGCGTACAACTGTCTTGATATCCTGATACCTTTGTTGATTTGGTAGGTTTCGTTGAGATCTGGATCATTGATCAATCCCTTCCACCCAAGATTCGTCCGCGGCTTCTCGAGATAGGCTCGCAGGATGATGCAAAGGTCCAAGGAAAGCCTTCGAGACAATCTCCTAAGCCTCATGGCATACTCCAGAGCGGTCTGAGGGCAATGAATGGAGCAAGGTCCGCAGACGACCAGGAGACGATCATCTCGCTGATGGATTATATCCTCCGCCTCTTGTCGGCCTTTGCTAATGGTAGAAGCGGCAGGTTCAGACTTTCAGATGGTTAGGATACAATCTACTCCGCCAGTGGTGCAGAGTTACTTGCCACCGGAATCTCGGACATTAGGAGCTCTGGAGAAATAAGAGGAGAATTGCTCAGGACTGCCGTTTTTGTCAGCAGTCAGGCTTGAATCGAGGGTCTCGAGAAACAGTAGGAACGATGATAAAGTATCTGAAGATGATCCAATATTGCAAGCAGAGAGGCGCACGGGCTTACTTACTTCGCATTTTGGTGGTTGATGTTTGCTCCTGTGCTGGTACAGAACCCATTGCTAAGTATATTCTGCAATGTAAGTCGCGAAGAATGAAGGCCCATGAAGTTAATGACCTAGCAGTTGATTAACTAATAGATTGGAGCCACGAGACGTAAGCCAGGGACTGGGAATGGAGCACTCCTCGCTGGTTGGGCCTGATTAGGCAGTCAACCAGGGGCCAGAGTTGGTTACCTGACGGAGTCTTCCATCGTCTGACCTGAATCGTCGAAATGGTGAAGGAACATCGAACATCCCGATTAGGAAGCATCAAACAACATGCTCAAGGAAAGGTTCTTAACCATTTCCAGCTGTCTACTTAAGTAGGGTACTAATCATTGCGGATCTCTCGAGTCTTCAGCTCACCGAACTTTCACGCCATGGCAACGTTCTGCAAACCCGCAATATCCTCCATGTCACTTGGACGAGCCTGGGTCCATGGTCTACCCGCAAAGCTCACAGAGGCTCAAAGGTACAAGCTCCAGGGCATCGAGCTGTTCTATGAAGATCTCGAATACATCGCCAGGGCGTTGCCAGGCGGTTTCACCCCAGAAAATGAGTTTAATGCAGCTTACATCATTCGCCAATTATGCGATGAGCGATCCCTCACGGTCATCTGTCTCCAACCGTTCTGGCGTGACGAGGGTCTCAAGGACGAGACCGAGCACGCTTCCCGGATCATTGGGCTCAAGCGCCGACTCGAGATTGCTCGCATCCTCGGCACGCGCTTGATTTTGATCCCCTCAAGCATTCTTTCGCCACACCTCCTCACCCCGAATCGTAACGTTCTGGTGACCGACCTGCAAGAAGTCGCGGAGCTGGGAGCACAGCAAGATCCAATCATTAATCTTGCGTACGAAAGCCTCTGCTGGGGCACGTATGTCAATACGTGGGATAGCTGCTGGGACATTGTCCGGCGCGTTGACCGACCCAACTTCGGTATCTGCCTGGACACCTTCAACATCGCTGGGCGCGTCTACGCGGATCCGGCCACCTTGTCAGGCAAGACACCCAACGCGGACATAGATATTGATGCCTCGATCGAACGCCTGATCAAGACCATCGATGTGGAAAAGGTATTTCTTGTCCAGGTGGTAGATGCGGAGCGTCTAGCCGAACCGCTGATTAAGGGCCACAACTACTATGACCCCAAGCAGGCGGCGCGTATGAGCTGGTCTCGCAACTGTCGTCTCTTCTACGGCGAGGAGGACCGTGGGGCTTATCTGCCCGTGAAGGAGGTTGCGCTGGCCATCTTCCAAGGCCTAGGCTTCCGTGGTTGGGTCAGCATGGAATTGTTCAGCCGCAGTCTTACTCGTCCTGAGTTGACGGTACCTGCGGAGCATGCGGAGAGGGCTGCGGAGTCTTGGAAGAAGCTCGTTCAGGACTGCACCATGACCTTGCAAGCTGTCGAGTGAGAATCATTATTACGTATTAGGATGTCGGGTAGAAACTCTGGGGGGTGTATCTGTAATGGGGTTGCAATTGTCGTAACTGCTTTCTCGCAATACGAGAGTTGCATGGCCACTCGGCAATTTTCGCAGCCTGCCTGTATTCTCATCTCTGAGTTTGGTATTCTTACGGTCAAAACAGCGGATGGGTTACTCAAAGACCTGTCGCCAAAGCCAGATGAATCCGGATGATGGTTGCTTGGTCCAAGCGCATCTATCTGTTCAGGCAGTAACAACACGCTAAGTTTACTATAAGACATTCGTGTCTTTTAATTCCGCCTTCCTCTTTGGGCTGCTCTTGCCTGATCAGAAATTCAAAAATCATTTCGACACACAACCGAACATGCTGAGATTAGACGGTGCTTTGCTGCGTCAGTGAAAAGTCAGATCACCATTGCGCTCTCACAGGCCCTCGCAATCTTGAAAAAAACATGAAAACATCCTGACGAAGGCCAGTATGATCTAAGCATCCAGTTCAAATTTCATAAGCAAGAACATGAGAGGTGACGTAACGAGAGTGCTCCTTTCCCAAACAAGTCTTTGACCGGAGTCCTGCGGGGAGAAAAGCATCCTGCGGGGAGAAAAGCATTTTCACCCAGGTCGGCTTTATGTTCCATGCATGTACTTATTGATAAGACTTAGATCGCTAATTGAGGTCAGGAAAGCGATATCTGGCGTAGGGAAATGTTCTCCAAGCGGAAATTATATTTAAGCTTTTGGTCGATGAATGTAGAAAGGCGGTTTACACGTGCCTGGAGCAAAACCCGCTAAATCGGCAATACCATCTGACATCTCCGGAAGCCAAAACCCACCACTACTCGGCAGTGGTCTTCCGTATGGGAACTGTACCCAAATTGCCTTCATCAGGACAATGCCCTATTTCGGAACAACACACGGTATCCTTCGACGAGCGTGGCGCACCATCCTGCAACTGCCTCCAGGAGAAGCTCCGCAGATATTGCGCACATAGTCTCACAAGTAAGGTCTTGACGCAAACGGCGAAACTCTGTTGGCTCTGTTCCCTAACGGGAGGTATGACGATGAATCCGTTGAATTGAAGTTCTGCCAATTCTGATTGCATTACATCGTCGCTTTTCTTTCGCCGTCTTTTTCTCCCTTCATCTTTCTCCTACTACCTCTACCCAATACCGGCGATACATGAATCCTCAAATAAAGATTAGATTTCATTGAGCAGGTCTACTTTCGTGGCTTTCCAACATGTTTGGGGCGGCTTGTGCAAGCCTGAGCGTCTTATCACTGCTATTCTACTTCATCATCTTACCGGTTTTCATGTATTTTAGGGACCCAAAAAATCTCAGAAAGTACCCTAACTTAGATCTTTTGGCTGGCATTACAAACTTGTCTTTCATGATTGAGGCACAGAGGGGCTTCCGCTCGAGAAAGCTCCATGAAATGCACAGCAAAGGCATTCCAGTTATTCGTACTGGCCCTAATTCACTTTCCTATGGGGAGGCGAGCGTTATAAGGGTGCGTACACTCACTTCTCGCGCCAAGCAAATATTCCGTGCGTGATTCACAATCCACCAGGATATCTACGGTCACAGTACCACTTTGACCAAAGACGATCAATACAGCGTTATTGCTGGAACTCATCATCATCTCGCCGACGTCGTCGACAAAAAAGAACACGCTCGCAAACGGAAGGTTCTATCTTCGGCGTTTGCGCAGAAGAATCTCGAAGACTGGGAGTACAAGGTAGCTGACAAAGTCGAGCGCCTCATCGCTCAATTCGACGCGCATTGTAATCAAAACCCGGATACTTCCATCGACTACCGAGCCTGGACAAACTTCTACACCATCGATGCTCTGGTCGATCTCACTATTAGCAAACGTATCAATTGTCTCGACAAAGGCGACGATCCTGTGATCGCCGAGCGTTTAGATGGCTCGACCTGGAAGGTCAATTTCCGCGACTGTTTATACGCCACCTTCCTTGCGCAGTCTAGTCTCATCTGGTCCTACGATTGGTTCCACACACTCAAAATGATCACGAACGTTCTCAGTCCATACTATAAGCATCTTTGGAGTCTTAGTGCAGGATGGGGCGGCCTGGTTCATCACCTGACCACCCTCCGGTGGGAACGTTACAAGAAGGGCGAGGTAGTGAGCGATCTATTCCAGTCTCTGATGGAAGACAAGAGCGGCAATCACCAGAACTTCGAATGGGGTGAGATCGTAGCCGAAGTAGCGCTCATGATCTCCGGCTCGTCATCGGTCTCCAACACCATCGCCAACGTCATGTTCCAGCTTCTGGAAAACCCAAAGTGCATGCAGAAGCTCCGGGACGAGGTCGACTCTGCTCTAGACGCCGATGATATTGTCGCGCCCAATGACAAGGTCAAACACCTCCCCTACCTTCGGGCTTGCCTAGACGAGAGCTTGCGTATGTATCCATCCATATCGCACGGTCTGCCCCGAGCAACGCCCCCAGAAGGCGCTCAGATTAGAGACGAATGGATCCCAGGAAACACCTCGGTTTCGATCAGCGCCTATGTTGCGCATCGGGATCCTGCCGTTTTTCCGAATCCGGAAATGTTTGATCCAGATCGCTGGCTAGGTGATGAGGCAAAGCAGCTTCAACAATAGTTCATCGCTTTCTCTGCTGGAGCAAGGGGTTGTATTGGACGGCCGATCTCTTATCTGCTGCAGACTATGCTTTTGGCCAGCATGGTGCATCGGTATGAATTTAGCTTACCTTATCCGGGTTGGGAGCCGAGCAGGCAGGAGACGATGAATTTGATTGTTGGACCCATGCCTGTGAGAATTAAGAGAAGGTGACCTGGTCGACTGATGATGGATCTGCGGGCGCATAAGATTGGCTTACATGGTGGGCGTGAGACGAGATCTGGATTTATATAGGATTTGCGCGTCGGGAGATGTTGAACATAGACGCGGTGCTGACTATCAATGTAACTGCATGGGAGTGGAATAGCTAGCAATTGAAACGCATACGGCGCTAGTGGTAAATTGGGGTAGCATTACTAAGCTCATCCATCGTAAGGAGGCGCAGCCACTCGGGATCACCCACCATTACCTAGGGTTGCGCGATGATCACCCAGATCGCGCGACGTTAAGGCGGCGCTCACCCGATGTCCAATAGAAGGTGAGATCAGGGCAGATATTCATCTTCATCTTCTTGGCCAACAGCCATTATGTCCCTCGATTCGGCTCAACCCCATAGACCTATATCACCTGCAAGCTCCGGCAGGTCTTCTCCAGTGTATTCTAAAGCGCGGGCGGGAGTGGAAGATGGTGCGTGAGCTGATATCACCAGCGCGAATACGGGACTGATCCTCCAAGGCATCAACAGGAAGGACAAGAACTACCGCCGGTATGCGTCGGCTGTGGAACGAGCATTGTCGCTATTCGACACAGCATTACAAGACTGGGCCGACTATATCCCTTTCCTCGGTCGACTACACAAGGTTCGCTATCCAGCTTCGGCTGGATTACAGAGTACACTCACGGTTGTCGACATAGGCTCTCCAGTTCAGGCCTGCGGGGGTCGCCGACATTCCTCATAAGCTTTTGGTTGCAAAGCGTCTTGCACAATGCCTCAATCCAGGACTACCATCCGGTGTACATCAGAAGACTATTGAACTGTATACATTTATATTCTCCATGCTAGGAGTAAGTCTTGACTACCACCCCTCCCGTCTCGTAGAATAGTCCAATACTGAGGTTATGCATAGACAAGCGGTTTGGCCAAGGACTTGCCGATCTACCTACCCGGATTGTCCTCGACATTGACTTTTGCTTCACTCTCTATCAGGCCTGCCTTCCTGTCTTTGTTTGAAGACCAAGTGCTAGCCCTTAATAGCTTCATTCTGCGGCCCGCGCTCAAGGCAATCATTCTGGCTTTGCTCCCTGGCCTAGAGGAAGAAATGAGTGAGGAGGTTGAACGGACTCATACGATCTTGAACCGCTTTAAGGCTGCTGTAGGGAAATACCCCGAGCGAGGCACGCATAATGAGGATATTTCGAGTGAGCAGTACTTCTGGCAATGCCTATTTCTTGCCTCGATCACTAGCACGAGTCGACGACAAGGGGCTTTGGCATATCTTATGCGCAACCTACCACTCCTAGGGAAGTCCTTGGACGGAAACCAAGCGACAAGTGTTGAAGATCAATCAGAGCTGGACATTGAGCACGAGAGGACTTTAGCTTTAGCTGTCGAGGCTGTGATTTCACCAGAGCCTGGTCTTCTTGTTCGCTGCTTTGCGGTCGGTCTTCGCGACGAGCATATCTTAATCCAGCGAGGCTTCTTAGATTTGCTCGTCAGCCACCTCCCGTTGAGTTCCCCAGTCTTCCAAGAACAAGTCATTCCGCAAGACCTGGAAAGGCTGGTGGCCGCTGCTGCCTCCGTTACGTCCCGTCGAGAAATGAGCTTGAACAGACGACTATGGACGTGGTTTCTCGGTCCCGAGGGGTCAGCTGATTCAAATACTGCAAATTCCAACTCTGCCAAGTTCCCGGCAGTTGACGGCAACACTACACCCACTGCTTTTCGTGAGCAAAAGCAGTCACGCTACTTCCGCCGCTTCGGTTCTGGTCCACTGGTCCGGAGCGTAATGAACATGATCAAATCGGATACTTTGGCGCCTTTGGAGAAAGCTCGCCCATTCCGCATATGTCTGTCTCTCATGGACCGATGGGAGATTGGTGACCTCGTGATTCCCGAGGTTTTCATTCCACTCCTGGAGAGCGTATGGTTCTACCAGAAGACAGCACCCACGCAAGAGGCATTCGCTGAGGTCCAGCGCAGCGCCAGTGTTTTCTTTGATGGCGCCGATAGTAGTCTCATCTGGGGAGAAATAGGTAAGATCATAATTACCGCATTAGGCGAAGAGGTTGCCCCTGAGGCAGCTCAGAGTCACTTGGAACTCATCTGGTTCGTTGTCACCAAATTCAACGTCAAAGAGGAAGAGATGCAGATGCTTCACATTCCGCTAGTGTCACTCGTACTCGTGATATGCCTGAGAGAGAACATGCAGCGGTCTCATCACGGTCCGATGGCGGATCATACAGAGCTCTACAACGCCGCCCTCCGAATACTTGTGCATCTCCAGGACTTTGTTCCCGATCGAGCCTATAGCACGGAACGGGCACTAGACAGAAAATTCGTTCTGCTGGAAGACGATAACACTTCAGTCATCATGAACAAGGGATATATGGACAGGGTACGTGCTTTCTATAAGAGAAATCGTGGAAGCATTGAACGTACCTCCTCGCCGTGGGATGCTGGCGACATCGGTAGACAGCTCTTACAGAACGTTTTGATTATGGTTCTCCAAGACCTACAATACCGTCCTCAAGCAGATTACTTTGAGTTGGAGCTCACTCTTCTCGATATATTTATGCGGAAAGTTCCAGCGTCGAAAATCCTTGACAAGGATAGCATTTTGTCCGCCCTCCTACGAGCTTCAAAAAGCACGCCCAGTATTCGTGACAGTGGTGTGTCTGTGAAATCCGTCACGGCCATTGTATCTAGCCTAGAGACTTTCTGCAACACCCTTCCCTCTGAATTTTGGTCATCGAGCTACAAGATACGGCAGGTAATACCAGATCTGATACATAAAGCATGGTTAGGGCTGTCGCCGTCTAAACCAAATTGTAATGTCGAGGCCTCTCGTTGTATTCTGCGACTACACCTGATCTCTCCACTGAGCCATTTGGTTGAAGCATCTATTGTCTCTATATGCACGAGCAGAAATGATGGCAGCGAGCACGTAAGCCAAATCAAAATCGAGAATGCCCGGTGCTTTGCGACTCTTTGGGCTCATAGCATCTCTCCACCCAACAGCAGCGTACAGACTCTACAATCCCGTTCAGCACGGAGAAAACGCCAAAAGTCAGAAATCCTGAAAGGTGGAACCGTACATCAGATGCTGCTACTTGGACGGCCGCTCCTGCTCTTACTGGACTCTCTTCTCGACATCAAAACGCAATTATTCGTTTTCGTGGTCAATTGGTTGAAGTCATTGCCATATATCCATTTGTGAGTTCATTGTCCGACCCCAAGGAATGTGGGAACACTTACATTTGACCAAACAGGATCGTTGATTTTCTCATGGGCTGTCTAAAATCAACCAGTGTCGTGGCGTTAGATACAAGCGAGAGGCCGAGAAAAGGAATTGTCGTACCTGTAAAAGAACCTGGTGACATCGAAGAATGTCTTTATTATTTGCAGACGATCGCAAACCTGCTCACTTACGTTACCGATAACACATGGGCAGCATTGGCAACGCCCATGGCATTACCCCATCAGGAGCGAACTCATGAAGCAAGTATTGATCAATTTAGACAAATTCCGACTGATTCCAAACGCCATGAAGCTCCGATCCACAAGCATTTAGCGCGCTTTTGCCTTTTCGTACTGAGAGAGCGAGCAGGCGATCAGACTGGGGCCTCGCTCCAAGCTTCAGCGCTGCGGCAGGTTGCGGCAAATATATTACAACAGCTGCTTGAAGGACCAGCTTCTATGTCTATACTTCAGGCGGACACCGCCGACACCATTACCGAAGCTCTAAAACAGTCGATCAACCGATCAGATACTGTCCTAGAGATCGCGCTCATGAACCTTGTCATCGTAACTCTTCGAGCACGGTTGGCGGTACGAGACAATGTGTCTCAACCGTTACATCGAGCCGCTGTACCAGGCGAGGCACCAAAAGGCCAGCCACGTCTTTCCTTTTCCACAGAAACGAGTGATCAGGGTGACTCAACCACCGGTCTGCCACCCCCACCTCCGGCGCTGTTAGATTGTTTGCTTTTAGGCCTTAGCTCGCCTAGTGCTTGGCCTGTACTGGAAAACTGGGTGCAGTTCCTTGATGACTGCCTACCTTTTTACGCCGAGAGCGCCTTTCAAATCCTCATGCCCCTCGTTGACTGCTTGAACAAAACAATTAGATCGGTCTTCCAGCTTCTTCGGAGTACATTCGAGGGCTCGTATCGAGCGTCGACATCAGCAGAACCTCTACTTACTTTGGTATCCCTCCTCAATGGCTTGGAAAGAGCCCTTGCCAGAGCACATGAGAGATTGGTGCAGCATGAAGCCGGCACTTTACCCATCCAGACGCCAGAACAGACTCAGGGGTTTTTTGGGAACATCGTTTCCGGAGTCTTCACACCAGAAACAAATAGGGTGAGGAATGCAACAGCGAACAGCCGGCTGACAGTTTTGTTGTGCTTCAAAGACGCGGTACACACATGTTTTGAGATATGGACCTGGGGTGATCACGGAATGGACACGTTATCGCGGTGGCCCCCAAATTCAGCGTCATTCAATTTCACTTCGGTCCGCTTGAAGAATAGGTTGCGACGGATTCTCGAGCATCTTTTCGATGCAGAAGCTCTTGAATGCCTGGAAACTCTTATCGAATCGTGGCACAAGCCACCGCAAGGGTGCAAGAAAGGACACTCAACAGCAGTTGTGAATCTGCTGCATGCGCTAGAACATTCAAGGCCGAAGAACACCATTCCGGCCATATTTAACGCCATGTATAGTCGAACAAATCCTAATGCACTCGACCTTGGTCGGAAATCCAGTCTCACCTCTGATCTCTCCGATACAGTCGTAGCAGGCTTCCTCATCGCATACATGGAATCTCTAGAGGATGACGCAATGGATGAGATCTGGAGTGACTGTATGACTTTCCTCAGAGATGTTCTTGGCAACCCGTTACCCCATAGGCAGACTCTACCGCGACTACTTGAGTTCACCGCGATCCTGGGACAGAAAGTTGACAACACCAATTTTGGGGAGCAGCGGGGGATGCGGCGAGATCTTGGAGTACCTTCACTTGAGCCAATGTCTGATCATGCTAATTTTCTCTAGGATCTTTTCGTACGGCTGCTCGCTGCGACATTCACCATCAAGCCGCTCAGCTTTCCATCAGAGACCGCACCGCCTATCACATCCGGCAGGGTCGGCTCCGGAAAACCCAGAGATGTCGATCCTTCTTTTCCTTCAAATACTGATGATATTGTTACTATTCTAGCAAGAAGCATTCCGAGAATCTCGAGAATCCTAGCTGAGACTGATCGTATGGCTGCAGCTTGCTCAACCATTTCAGCGCAGGTCTTGGCACCGACTTTGCGGTCTAAAACCTATCCACATAATGTAACAATCAGCACACTCGAGATCCTATACTTCATGTCGAGGGTTCCGGAAGCGTTGAAGGTTTGGCGTAAAGATGTGGGAGAAGCTTTCAATGATTCAAGGTTCTTCAATTCTAGTTCTCTCCCTCTAGCGGAAGAAGGCTGGTTACCAGTCTTACGCCAGTGGGCTTTGCTAGACAAGGACCGGATGCCAGATCTCCTTTCACGAATCTCTTCGCCGACTTCGGCAGGCATTATGTTTGGAGTTGGCGCGTCGTCGGCTCGGTTGGAAGCAGATCGGAAGACACAATTGAATCTCAGGAGGTTGGCATTGCTTGTGATGGCCGGCGCTGACGATAGCTTCATTGGAAACCTCAACGTCATTCAGGAAAAGCTGTCCGAGCTGATGTCAGCCACAGCTACCTCGTCACCCTCTTCCGCGATTCGAGCGGAGTTATACATGCTGCTTCGGGCTTTACTTCTGAAGACATCATCAGTAAACTTGGTCCCATTCTGGCCCACTATCAATTCCGAATTATATGAGGCCGTCTCGTCCCTCTTTCCCGGCCAACAACGCGACCATCATAGTACTAGCGGTGTTCTCCAAGCTTGTAAGCTGCTTGATACACTCTTAGTACTAGCACCGGACGATTTTCAACTACGGGAATGGATATACATTTCGGACACGATTGATGCTGTCTATCGACCGTCAAATTGGGAGCCGGTAGCCCTGGTCGATGAGCTTGTCGAAGCGCTTGATTCTCAAGCTGGCATGCATCAGACTACACCGACGCCAACGATCAGCGGCCTGACGCAGACCGGCACCCGCAAACCTTTGCTAGGTCCCGACGTGGTACGGGGGGTTCCGACCGCAGAAATCATCGATCGCGTCCTCCGACCTTTCTTCCGGCAGCTGAGCATCACCGCGTTTGAAAGCATTTATAGCATGGAGGTACCAGATCGGAAAGCTTGCCACGACAATCTTCTCTGTGACATATTTGACGAGTCTACAATTGCATAGCATCTCGGCGTACGGTCGTAGTTGTGCGAGAATGATACCCATGGCGATATTCTGATGTTTTAGCGTTTCTTTTGTAAGCATAGGTTTATGAAGTAATCCCATGAAGCATGAAGTGGGCCCTTCCATTCCCTCGCTTCCTGCCGTGGCAGGCAAGTGAGTCATTGAATGTTCTGCTCTTCAGCGTGGTCGAAACAGAGCTAAACACTCGCAGCGACTGGAGTCGGATGTCTACTACATAGCATCGCATAAGTCATCACATAATACAACAGACTATGGGAAAAGTAGCCAATGCGCAATTGAGAGACGGTCGAGGGGCTGCAGGTTTCAGGGGTTAGGAGATCAACAGTTCAGCCTTAACCCTATATGTCCACATCCAGATACGGTACATGACCTAGAGTACTTATTTGGCCCTCTTCCAGTGCATGGGCTCTTTCACAAGTACACACACTCTCTTAAGAAGCCTTCAAAAGCACCATCTTGTCAAGCATAAGTAACGCTCGCTCTACCTCTTCAAGGAAGATTAGGATCCAACGGTGTTCGCAGTGCAATCATGACGTCCAGACTGATGGCTCCATCATTACGCGCTCTAACACGTCCTACGTCCGTCACCCATTCGAGAGGTTTCCAGTTATCCGGCCGTCGCCTCGATCAGCCAATTCACACTACTATTGTGCGAAAACCAGTGGGCGCGTTTCGCGGAGGGTGAGTGACTTCAGGTCTGCTGTCCTGTGGTGGATCTCTGTGTGACTGAGACACCCGCTCTACCAGCTGCGATAGCGATCATATCATTGATGAATGGCATCGATTGCAAGGCTAGGCGCTGATTCTTCGAGTAGGTTCGTCGGATTCTGCCTTGGTTCAGTCCTCGCGTGCGCCGGCTCCTACTACTACATACTCGAAAATTATCGGACGTCAAACGAGCTATTGACGGAAGACATATATGTACGTTTGTGCATTTAAGTCACTGCATCATCCATACCCACTGCGCGCATTCGCATGTGCGTCGGACGAGGCCGTGTACAGTTAGGGGCATAGAACGTTCATGTTGTATAGAGCATGGTGTGTGGTGATGTCGTGCAGGTCACGCGATAGACGGAGGGAAGAATAATCAAGATAGAGAAAAATCCCTTTATATCAATTCGGATCTACTACACATTGGCAGACAGCGCTGATCGAGGCAAACCAGGCTTTGCAAGCGGCGGTGCAGCGGATACATACATACGTGACCTCATTGGAAGAGAAAGTCGATGGCATGGAGAAACGTAAGAAATGATGCGATCCTTGCCGGGGTCCTGGAAGGTCAAAATTGGCAGATATACTCAAGTGGCTCAGAAGCATGAAATCGATCTCATTACTTTTGTGGGCGAGCCTAAAACGGTGTGGAGTCAATGGTATGGTCTCAACTTTACTCGAACCGTTGCGTTTGTTCTACAGCAAATGTATTCTGGCTGGATGAATGGTTTCTCACACATAATATGCCTTCATTGAGTTCTATCGTTTCAGCGCACATAATTGTCGACTAAAGAGAGTGCAAGTCGAGCTTCGGTGCCCTCAATAACACGCCCCCCCGGATGTATGCCCATGAATCCATTCATCTTGCCTCGAATGAGCTCTCCCCTTCTTTGGTCTCGGTCTCAGACTTCTCCACTTGGACGACGTGCGCTGCCGACGGCCCTTGGTTCATGTCTTTTAGAAGCTTCTGAATGGAATCGTCATCTCCTTGCGCCTCACCCTCGACCTGACCACCTCGGTCAATGTCCAGGATATTGTATCAGCCCACCACTGCAAGTGCATACCTTTCCACCAGGGATATTGGTCACCCACCCTGTCAAGCCGTAGCCCGATGCTTTCTTCCTGGTGAAGGATCTTGTTCAAGGAAAGTCAATTGATATGGATGACTGAACAGCAGCAAGGGGTATACCGAAAGTTGACACCTGCAATTGTGTCAGCCGGCTGCTCAGCCGGGATCATAGAGGCCAAAGTGTGGAACTACCTTGCACCTTCCCATGGACAGTGAAATGAATACGATTGGTCATTTTGTTGGTCAAGGTTGTAAGTTTTGTATTGATGTCTGACGGACAATTGGTGAGTGATGCGTGATGACGTAGGGAGGTAGGGAGAGACATTTTCTTATCGATAAGGGCGTTATTCAACACACATTGCTCGTGGCAATGTTGATGCAACAAGAACATCCTCAACTATATTTTTATCAGGCTTTCCAATATCGGCTCATATCTTACTTGTAGCACCATGAAGCAGCGCTTCTCCTCGTTGGATGTGAAGGTCCGTCCAACCGGACTGTCTGCCCCGAGCCCATTGCTGATTGACTTGGGGTTTACGCTAGGTAATCGCCCATGAGCTGTCCAACTCACTAACGTCTCTGCGTCTTGCAAATGTCTATGATCTCTCTTCTGTAGGTGACCACTGTCCTTGGCGGCCGGTGCACTCGCTGACCGTCTACACGCAGCGTATATTCCTCCTCAAATTCACAAAACCAGAGCGTCGCGAGCAGTTGGTGATCGACTCTGGGTTTCGATGTCATCTTACCAGCTTTACCCGAGCCACGGCTGCTGCTCCATCGCCGTTTGTCACTCGACTCCGCAAATACCTACGGACGAGAAGAGTAACTTCGGTATCTCAAGTGGGCACCGACCGCGTCATTGAATTCCAGTTCAGCGACGGGCAATATCGACTTTTCCTAGAGTTCTATGCTGGAGGGAATATCGTATTAACGGACAATGAGCTGACCATTATCGCGCTGTTGCGGATCGTCCCCGAGGGTCCTGACCAGGAGGAGCTGCGCATTGGACTCAAGTATTTGCTGGATCAAAGGCAGAACTACAAGGGAGTCCCCGCACTCACCAGGGAACGCGTCAGGCATGCTCTACAAAGAGCAGTGGATAAAGGAGTCGAGGATGTCCCTGCAGCTAAGAAGAAAGCGAAGAAGAGGACGGGAGATGCCCTTAGAAGAGCGCTGGCAGCTTCGCTGAATGAGTTTCCCCCCATGCTGCTTGATCACGCGCTGCAAGTGAAACAATTCGACGCGGACTCGCCACTCGAAGACATATTGAACGAGTCAAAGCTAGACGGGCTTATGCTTGCATTGGAAGAGGCCCAGCATGTCATTCGTAACATTACTAGTGGCTCCATATGCAAAGGCTTCATAATTGCCAAAGCCTTAAAAGCGGCGTCGGCGGCGGATATCTCGGACACATCGCCAGCACAAGAGAAGCTAGCTTATGAAGACTTCCATCCTTTTCGGCCTGCGCAATTCGAAGGCATTCTTAACACCCAGTTATTGGAGTTTGAGCCATTCAACAAAACTGTCGATGAATTCTTCTCTTCTATCGAATCGCAGAAGCTCGAGTCTCGGCTGACTGAACGTGAGGAGAACGCAAAGAGGAAGCTTGATACTGCGAGAGCAGATCATGCGAAGCGTCTTGGCGGTTTGCAGCAAGTCCAGGAGCTCAACGTGAAGAAAGCCGAGGCCATCGAGGCGAACCTTCAGAACGTACAAGAGGCCATCGCTGCAGTGAATGGACTGATCGCTCAAGGAATGGATTGGGTCGAGATTGCACGCCTGGTTGAAATGGAGCAAGCGAAGGGCAATCCGGTTGCGGAGATGATCAAGTTGCCGCTAAAGCTGTACGAGAACACGGCCACGCTGTTACTTGCCGAGGCAATCTACGAAGATGAAGAAGACTATGAAGGCAACGAGACGGGTAGTGATGTATCCGAAGACGATGATGAGGGAGTTGCGAGCAAGGGGAGAACTCCAAATCCGGAGGACAAGCGACTCGCTGTCGACGTAGATCTCGCACTATCCCCTTGGTCCAATGCGCGTCAGTACTACGATCAAAAAAAATCGGCTGCTGTCAAGGAGCAGAAGACTCTGCAGTCATCTGGGAAGGCACTGAAAAGTACCGAAAGAAAGGTTACTGCTGATTTGAAGAAGGGTTTGAAGCAAGAAAAGCAAGTCATGCGGCCAGTTCGTATTCAAAAATGGTTTGAAAAGTTCATGTATTTCATTTCTTCCGAAGGCTACCTCGTGATAGGAGGCCGAGATGCGCAACAGAACGAGGTGCTGTACAAAAGATATCTGAGAAAAGGAGATGTTTACGTCCATGCAGATTTGGAGGGGGCGGCGTCCGTTATCGTTAAGAGCAAACCTGGTTTGTTGGGTAGTCCAATACCTCCCTCCACACTGTCGCAGGCTGGGATATTGGCAGTTGCCACATCGAGCGCCTGGAACGCGAAAGCGGGCATGTCAGCTTGGTGGGTGAAGCCAGATCAAGTATCAAGGACAGCGCCGACAGGTGAATACCTCACAACGGGCGCTTTCACCATCCGTGGACAGAAGAACTACCTTCCACCTGCTCAGCTGTTGCTCGGCTTTGGTGTAATGTTCCAAGTCAGTGAAGAGAGCAAGGCCCGGCATCTTAAACATCGTGTTGCGGATGAAAACATCGTAGGGACCGAGAGTGCGCCACAAGAGGTGCAAGTCTCCAGTGAGCAGGCGGACGGACATCCCATCGTAGTCCCTGTGTCTAGGGCAAATGGGGTCGACAGAACGAATGTACAACGTCAGTATGATCAACAACCCTGTCTGATAGACAACGAGCAGATCAATAGCGACGAGCAAAGTGTCTCAGATGTGGCAGATGGCGACATGCTGTCAGACGAGCAAAATGGCACGGATGACGAACTTTCAGAGCGGGAAGAGGGCAGTACGGAGAGATCGGAATACGACCATGAAGAGGATATTGGTGATACTCAACACGACGCGGGGAATCCACTGCAACCCCATCTGCACGCCGAAGAGAGCGAAGACGCTTCGGAGCCAGGTGCAGAGGACGAGTCAAGGCCCCAAGGAGTTGAGGCTAATGGGTCACTACGGCCTCCAGAGGCAGCACAAAGAGAAGATCATAGTAAAACAGAACTGGACCTCCAAGACCGGCAACCGCCAGCAACGAACAGGGATGGGGCGATTCCTGGTGTTCATCATATCTCAGCAAGGGAAAGACGTCTCCTCCGCAGGAGTCGGCAATCTACCACTGATGAAGCTAAGCGCCCACAAAGTTCGACAGCCAGCGCGGACGCAGAACAAAGCGGAGCTGTCCAAACAACCGAGTCCATCGAGCAGACTCCCAACTCTGCTCCCAAGACTCAGGCTACCCATGTGCGAGGGAAACACGGCAAGCGCAACAAGCTGAAAGCCAAATACGCCGACCAAGACGAGGAAGACCGAGCGCTAGCACTCCGAGTGCTCGGCTCGGCTGCTGGCCACCAGAAAGCTGTCGAGGATGCAGCTTCTAAGAAAGCTAAAGAAGAAGAGCTCGCAGCGCAGAAGGAGCGAAGACGAAGGCAACACGCTCTGGCATTAGAGAAAGGGAAAGAGGCAGAGGAGATCCGCAGACTTCACATGGAGGAAGGCATTGACATGCTGGAGGATGCGGAAGCAGAGGAATTGAATGATCTGGATGCGTACGTTGGGACCCCTTTGCCAGGCGATGAGATCTTGGACGCGCTGGTTGTGTGCGGCCCGTGGGATGCCATAGGTGGAAGATGTCGTTGGCGTGCGAAGCTGCAGCCGGGGGCGACCAAGAAGGGGAAGGCTGTCCGAGAGATCTTGGGTGGGTGGACAGCAGGAATAGCAGATGGGGAGAAAAAGCGGCGGCCACCAAAGGAGGGCGAGAGTGGAGAGCCGATTGGGGAGGAGGAGAAAGTACGAAGTAGGGAAGCGGAGCTGATCAAAGCAATCAGAGAGCAAGAGGTCATTGGCGTGGTACCTGTTGGCAAATGTAGAGTCATCATGGGAGGAGCTGGTGAGAAGAACAACAGTGGAAGAGGAGGTGGTGCTGCAGGAAAAGGGAAACGGGGTGGGAAAGGGAGTAAGAAGCAGAGATAGTCCAACCAGCCCGATGCTGCGAGTGGTCTCACAGTCACGTTGTAGGGCCTCTGATTTTATCTTTTGATTTGCACTTCTGCTGCCTTACGAAGCCTATTCATGACTGCCGCAGCGGCATCACCCTCATTGTCGCTGATACTCTCGACTAGTATTGTATCGACATTCTTCTGGTCCAATTCACGTAGAGCGGAGAATAACCCTCGGGCAATGCTTGCAGTGTCGCTGCCCAGAGATATTGCCCAGACGTCAAGATGTCCATTATTTGAGCTGTCTCCGCGCTTGACGTGCAGAAGCTTCGCACAAGAATCTGAAGTCGTGGAAGCCACTAACGAGGCATCAACAGCTGCCTTCGATTGACCGTCAAATCTTGTACCATTAGGAGGAGAGCTAGTTCCATTCGCCGTTGTCGACTCATTTCCTCCATTAGTAAGGACCCTCTGCCTGAATTTGGACATGTGCCATTTATTGGTCGTCAGAACGCCGATACACCCATCTGCCTCATATTCCTCCATCAATGCCACATCCAAGCCACCTTCGACCAGTATGACCCTTGCTCTCGGCGAGTAATGCTTGTATTTCATCCCCGGCGCTCTCGGGACCCCCTTCTCCGCGCCATCCTTGTAACCCACCATGACCCGTTCCCATCCAGGGCATTGCCTCAACATTCCGATAGACACCCCACCCGGCCTGAGTATAACCGGAGGGTTTGAAAATCCATCAACAACCGTGCTTTCGACTCCAACATCGCAAGGCCCACCGTCCAGGATCAGATCAATGCGTCCTGCCAGATCGTTCAAGACATGAGCCGCTGTCGTTGGCGAGGGCTTTGTGGAGGCGTTGGCGGAGGGCGCGGCTAAAGGGACATCTGCCAGATGGATGAGAGCTAGGGCGAGCAAGGACGAGGGCATACGGACTGCGAAGGTTGGGAGGGAGGCGGTGACTTCTGGGGCGAGTGGTGATGGGTTGGGTAAGGGTAGGAGGATGGTGAGAGGACCGGGCCAGAAGCGGGAGATGAGAGGGTGGTAGATGGAGGGAATGGGATCGTAGTCCGCTTGATCTGCGCCTGGCGGTCCATGAGAAGGTGAAAGGAGAAGGCGCCGGAGCTGTGACAGCGAGCTGATATGTACGATTAGCGGATTATCCGATGGACGCTGCTTGGCGGCGTAGATTCCTTGGACAGCAGAGCTTCGTGTTGCATCTGCACCGAGTCCGTAGACTGTTTCTGTAGGGAATGCAACGGGTGTCTCGCTTTTTTGAAGCTGCGAGGCTGCTTCACGTAGGTGGGCAGCATCCGGACTCGATCGGGAGAGCTCGAAGGTCCAGTCCTCAAGAAAGGACTTGGAGGGACCGCTGAACAGGACGCGACCGATCTTGGGCACGTCAACTGGGAGAACTCGAGTATTGCGGGGACCGCTGGCCATGCTAGCTCCGAAGGAGTCCAAAGGAGATGAAAAGGTCACAACGTCCTCGGAGAACCGAAGCAGACAGGCGAATAATCAAGAGGGTCTGCTTATGGCCGTTGCGCGCTCTGCCAACCGAATCTAAGGATGTGTAAGAGTAGACAAACTCTCAGACTACACGTTCTTTTCCTGACGTTCCTCGCCAGCAGGTGGTGAGACGACGAGATGGTAATTTGACCCATTTTTGCGGACCGTACGATACCTTACGCCATGTAGGTCGGAACTTGCGTATATCTATCACGGAATCTTGGTTTCACGACAGATGTTAGGTAGGGCACCGCTCGTCTCTATCACTTTAATGTGCTACGAAGTTGCCTGGACGGATAGACGGCTTGGAATGTTTCAATACCACGATGAGTCAACCATTCGTGTCTATAAACCGCACGCCGCGTAGCCTACGGGGAGACTAAAGCTTGAGCCCATCCAGGGATAATGAATAAACGCTACTAAAGCTAGCTCATTGATCTGCTTTTGAGTCCCGCCGCTTCTCTAACTGCTCCTGCCTCGCTCCTCTTCAATGAAAGAAAATGTGGGTCTCTGGTAGGTGTACCCGATGAAAGCCCCTTTCTTCCGCAGCTCAAGCACTTGTCGGCCGACATCTTTGTCTCTAAGGGCTCGATCTCGAGGTCGCTTCTTCTCCTTGCGCTTGCTATCCTTCTTGCCCTTGGTACCTGCATCCTCTCGCTGAGCGAAAGGTCCGTCTACCTGCGTGGTTTGGTCTGCTGCAGCTGTTTCCTTCGAGCGATGATTTTCTTGCACGCTGCTAGAGCTAGACGCGTCATCGACATCGCTGATCGGCTCTTCTTCATCAAAGTATTTCGTGTCCTCTTGGCTCTTTACGTCTGGTACAAAGGGTGGCCGAGACAGATGTAGCCGATCCCACGACAGGCCGTGGAAGAATGGGTGCGCTTTAATGTCAGTGGCGTCATCTGCATACACATAATAGCCCTGATAGTCTCGTGAGTGTTTGTCCGCTCTGCCAGGAATCAGATGCCCAGGCATGCGCTTCGAATGTTGATGGTCATTGAACTTGTACTTCTTCGAGCATATGCGGTGTTCTTTTTCCTGAAGAAGACTGTTAATGAGCTCCATTGCCTCGAATGAGATCTTTTCTCGCTTCTCGGTTGGCTCAGGCGAAGGGAATTTGAGAGATGTGGCGTTAGCCTACGCATGTAGTCAGCACAACCGGACCTTGTGATTCCACGATGCCCGCTAAGAACCGAAGTCAATGTAGGGAGACACGCAAGTGCCTGGAGATCCCCCGGTGTAGGTCGATATCCTTCCCAACATACAAGCAAAGAACCACGAACTACTGACCAGGATCTTCAACTTCGTATCTTGCCGATTCTCGCAAACAAACGGCGTATAGCCATACAAGCACTGTTGCCGGATCAGACGTCATAAGACTACTTACCGACAGCAATTGTGGCGGATGAGACACACCTCGTAGAGAATGATCCCGATGCTCCACCAGTCGCATCTACCGTCATAAAGTTCTCCGCGGATGACTTCTGGCGCCATGTATTGACTGGTGCCAACCACGCTCCTCGCTAATTTCCGTTTTCCGATTCGATTGCGCCATTGCAGAATCGTCTCGTTCTCACCAGGGGTCTCAATCAACTGTATCTTGTCTCGACGTTTGCCGCTGGTTACTATATCCGCTATGGCCATGCTGGCCGCGATGGAAGCACCTTCTTTGCGGTCGATAGAATCTCCGTCCACTTCGATGCCCAGCTTCTCCATCAGAGAAAGACGGTGATTGGCGAAGAAGCTTTGGTCATGTGCCCAGTGGCCGTCGAATGCGAGGCCGAAGTCGGAAATTTTCAGATGGCCAGATGCCGAGATCAAGAAGTTGTCAGGCTTGACATCGCGGTGTATCCACCGAAGACGATGAGCTTCTTCCACGCAGAGTATCATTTCAGCAATATACCACCGGGCTTTCTTCTCTTTCAAGATATCTTTGCGGAACAAAAGCCCCAGAAAGTCGCCTCCGACCATATATTCCATTACAAGGTACAGATTCGTCCAATCCTGAAAACTTGCAATCAGTGGCACGACCCAGCGTGATTTCTCGGACGCAACAAGAAAGTCCCTTTCCGCGCGTAGATGGCCTTCTTGAGAATTTCGAAGCATGTCCGACTTCCGGATGACCTTCATTGCGTAAACCTGCTTTTTGGACTTCCGAGAATCTCGAGAAATTGAGGTCTGAACATCGAATGGAGACCTGAATACATTTATAGCGTTTGACCTTGCGTGCGTCGCCATAGATGATTCATCTTTTTCACGAACCAGCCGGACCACACCGAAGCTGCCCTTGCCAAGTATTCGGACTACCTGGAAGCCCGCGATATCGGCGCCCGTGCTTCCAGTCATACGATTAGTCTTGCTTTTCAAGACCCGGTTCTGGCGCAGATGATCGGATTCACGACTGGCCCACGTATAGAGTTCATGCTGACGTTGCTCGGTTGATAGCGACTCCGCCTGGAGGCGCAATTCCAGTTCCTTCCGTCGCAAGGAACGTGGGCTGGCCTGCTCTGAGAGCACGTCATTGAAGAATGTCTCGAAGAAGACCTTAGCGTTGGCGGTCATCTCGACTGTAACGATGGTAGGTCTTTGGTAAGATTTAGGAGTCACGGTATTATCATCTCGCTCTATGGGTATCTCATCAATCGGGGTCAATGGCTTTTCACGCGAAGTCTCCTCGGCCTTCCCTTGGGATCGTACAGACGCTATAGCAGAGTCGACCGATGTTTTACCCGTTGAGCGGTCTCCTGGGGAAACGGATCCGCTGTTGTTGTAGCTTGAAGGGTCTGTATCGTCCTGCGGGCTGAGCTGTTGCTCGTAAGTCGGTGATTTAGCAGGTGACACAAAGCTACCAGCAGCCGGACGAATAGCAAGGTCATCTCCTACTACCTTCGGATTGCCGCTCAATGACATCACGCTTGGCCGTGTACGCAGCTTGGGCCGATGTACGACAGTAGGATTACCAAAGGTGGTAGAGAGCTTATGGGAAAGTTGTTGAGCGAGCCCTGAGGGCTGCATGCACTTTCTCACTCCTGCATCCGCTGTCACTGGGGGTGTGGCCTCGAGCTCATAAATTATCTGTAGCGAGGACCGTGATGATATAGATGGACTGGTGAGTGCATCCACTTGCGACTGGGTGTGTGAGTTTCCAATAGGTACCAAGAAGGGCGCGACATCCCCTGCATCAGCTAATGTGGCTTCCCGATTACTATTGGTATTCGAGGGACCGGTGGAGACCTGAGCGCCTGCTTATACGATCAGATTATATCACTGTGTGGCATGGGGCTATGGAATTTACCTGAGTCTCTTTGTATACCAATCAAAGATAGATACTTGGAGCCACTCCGGTGCATCTTAGCTGGAGTTCTTGGCGTCATGTAGCCATCTTCAGTACTGCAACCATCGAGAGACGAGATGGCACTGCCTTCGAAGACGCTTGGGGATTGAATTGCCTGGATCTTGTTGCCAGTCATAACCCGGAAGATAGCTAGAGAACTCCATCTACTCTTTCTCTTCCGAGTCTCCATCATGTTCGAACCAGCTTTGATAGCTTGAAGAATACTAAGCGAACGACAGAAGCCAGCTTAACAATGGCTGACTCCTAATTGTATGCAATTTGTAAGATGCTAATCCTGTTCTGCTAATATTGGAGTTGATCGACTGAGTTTGGGAACCCCATGGGCTCGAGGGCAGATCTGTAGCGTAGTGCCGCAATCTTCTTATTGCTCTTTCCAAGGAAAGAGCTAGTTTACCCCTCCGCCGCTGTTGCTGATGCAATGGCCCGTGCAAGTGAGCAAGTGCGATCCATACAAAAGGGAGATCTAGTTCATTCTAAATGGTCCCAGGCCTGCGCAGTACGCTCACCTGAGATTTTTAGTGACTCATCAACGTCCCTTGTCAACGCAACGATCTCGGCCTCGAGAAGCTCATCCTTCGATGTTTCGGTGCTTAACTCGTTTTTCTTTTCACTATTATCCTCTTCGTCAACTTTGGTCTTTTCCCAAAGTTCCTCAAGCTCCTCAACCCACCCCAGCGCAATTGCGAGTTTTCTGACTCCAGCGTCGCAGTCTCCGAGGAGGAGCACATCATCAGCACGCGAACCCAGACCACCGACACGCTCTGAGTTGATAAGTAATCGTGGCACACCTTCAGTACAGAAACCAGGAAGACTGGCAAATGGCTGCACTGTCAAGCTTGTGCCCATGACGATACACAGATCTGCTGATGCTGGCAAAGCTCGATTCTGATGGAACGACTGTGGCAAAGCCTCGCCAAAGAAGACAATGTCAGGTTTAACCAGACCGTTACATTCAGGTGTTTCGCAGTGGGGAACGTCACGTTTGCTGACCGCATCCTTCATTTTATCGTCGGGATAGCTTGTTTTGCACCTGAACATGCCAAGATCAGCGGCTTTCGGTCACATTAACAATCGCAACCACGATGCATCAACTTTGAAGCTCGTTTGCTCAGGATTACTCTCAAACATAGACAGTATCTGACCGGCGAAGCTGGAGACAGAAGATGGCTCACTCTATGCAGCGTTGACGCGCGAAACTTCCATGAGCCTCTATGATCTTGTCACCCGGAACCCCAGCTGCCCGCTCCAAACAATCGATGTTCTGCGTGAACAGCTTCAATAGGAGTCCCTTGTCAGATAGCAAACGGATGAAAGAGTGAGCTATGGTAGGCCGGTATTTCCCAGGATACAGCTCATGGGCAAGAGTGTAGAAGGGAAGAGGGTTCTGGCGGAAGAATGATATATCAAATACCGCCTCTGGGAAGGGGAGGTCGAGGCGAGCGAGATTGGCGTAAAGACCTGTGTCGGGTGACCGAAAATCCGGAATACCTGCAGACGTGCTAATGCCGGCACCGGTCTATCGTTGTTAGGACGCATTGAACTGGCTGTCTCTCCTCTTCTGCTCCTTGTTTCTCGATTAGGGCCAAGCTTACCATTACCACTATTTTCCTCGCTCGTTCCTCTGTGATCAGCTTTGCCACTGCATCTACGGATCGATCGTGCAGTGTCTGAGGAGGTACGCTCTCATCAACGTGCGTGGAGGCCTCTTGGCCCATGCTCGCTTCCTGGGAACGGCTTCTGGAAGACCCGTCGCGCCTTTCTCTGCGACGCCCAGTCTTTTGTTAGTCTAGACGATCATATGTGAGATCTTCTTGAGCTTCAACGATTACGAAGATTGAGAGTGGATTGAATTTCAATCTGTTGATGATAACTGTAGTTTCATCAGCACCGAAAAACGTCATCGCGGTCATCTCTGGCGCCTACGCCAGGCTGCCGGCACCGAAGTGCAGCGCGCTTGTTCCCGCAACCGTCTCCTAATATAACTTTGCCAAGGTACGCTAGGTTGTACGAGTATCACTGACAGATACGTGAACGATGGCTTGAGGAGCCGTCAAGTAATCTTGCGGACTTGGGATGGCATGGATGTCTCAACGGCGAATGAACGCTACCTGGGCTCGATTGAATCAACACGGGATGGCACCGGAAGCGTCGATCCCAATCCAACCGTTCTCCAAGCCAATTCCATAAGCGAAATCAGAGCAGCGCTCACTCAACTCGCTCAACAGGAGGCTACCGTAACATCGCGACTAGACGCTTTGTTGGCTTCTCAAAAAGACGTGTTACGAGATCTCGGCAGGCTAGATCTTCTGCGAGCCAACCTAGGATCACAAGCAGTTGCAACACGGTCTGTGAGTAATGGCATGCTCTCCAATGCTGCGTCCACTGCTCGGCGGATCTCAGGTGCCGTCAAAAAGCTTGATCTGGAGCAAGTCAGAGTGAAGGAGACCCTCAACGTTGTCGAGCAAGTTGCTGAACTCAAGGCGAGCGTGCTGGGCGTAGCGGGGTCCATGGGCGCGGCTCAAGATTGGGAAACAGCTGCTGGCTACCTCAGTCGGGCGTCGCAAATCCCGGCTGAGATCGTGAACGGCGTATTCGCCGAAGACATCGTACCAACAGCCGAAGTTCCAGATCCTCCCAAGGTAACACTAAATTATGCCGCAGAATCATTACGTGGGCTTTTCCTCCGGGAATTTGAGCAGGCCGCAAAGGACGGCAACGGCTCTAAGGTCACCAGATTCTTTAAATTGTTTCCCCTCATTGGAAAGCCGGACGTTGGTTTGGATGTCTATGGTCGATACGTCTGTCAAGGTGTTGCATCTCGTGCGCGTGCCAATCTCAACGCAGGTACTGGGGGAAGTCAGCGAAAGGACGGATTCTTCTACGCAAACGCACTGACGAAGCTGTTTGAACACATCGCTCAGATTGTGGAACATCACGGAGCTCTTGTGGAGCGTCATTATGGCTCGGGGCGTATGGTCAAAATCATTGAACGTTTACAGCTAGAAGCAGACGTCCAGGGAGGCATAGTCATAGATACATGGAGTGATGAAAGGAGCATTGATCGCAAGCTCACAGATATCAAAGCGTACGCGTTCACCTTCCTGGTTCAGAGCTTCCTTCCCGCTCCACCAGCAAAAAGTGGCACTCCTCGTACTGGATCCCCAGCTACTAGGGCCTCAATGGTGGAAGCTCAGTCGCAGGAAGATGAAGGCGTAAACATGAAAGATATTGATGGCTTTCTAAGCGAGATCGCAGTGATGTTGGGCCGCTGGGCATTGTATACAAGGTTCATTGCGGCCAAGTGCAAGGTGTGATACAACGTCCCTACTGTGTAGCTGTCAGGACTGACCGAAGCAGGAATCTGGGTCTCTATTTGGAGAGGATACAGGTGCCTTAGGAGTCCCACGATTACTTCTCAATTCAAGTCTTGCGAGAAAGATATCCGACCGGCTCATTAATCCGTTCAATATTATGACCACATTCTTCTTCCGAAGATCCGTGGAGAAGGCTTTCCAGTTAGACGAACAACCGTTCGACTTATCCTTGAATCCTATGAAGCCCATCAATTCTAATTCGCCATATATCACTTCTGCGGTAGACGATGTTATGTACATTGTCAATCAGGTTGTGGAGAGATCGCTGGCCACGTCGCAAAAGGCGGTTATATCCAATGTGATACCGACCATTGCTCGGGTCCTCGGCTCTGACTTCATTGGTATGGTTCAACGCAAAATGAGAGATGAAAGCTACCCTAAAGCTGCTGTCCAAGGCGCGCTCCCGCCCGAGCACATTATACTAGCTTTCTTTGTGCTCATCAATAATCTCGACGTGGCGATGGACTATATACGAAGAATCGTCCAGTCCAGAGTTGAACGCTCTTCTGCCCAAGCCATGCAGAATGGCAGCGGAATTTCTTCGGCCACCTCAATCGTTTCTTTATTCCCATTTGAGCATGACGCGATGTTTGTCATTGCGACTCTGAAGTCGCTCCAGAGTAGCTTCGAAGTCAAAACTACGGAGCTTATCAATGACAGCATCTTTGTCGTGTTCAAGAATATAGTCAAGCCTCGCCTACGCCCGATTCTTGCTGACACCTTCCGCGACATTGACTATCAAATGACAGCCGAAGATTTGGAAGCTCTAGCCCTAGAACAAGAAGCCGAGGATCCTGACGGTATCGCGATCGATTCTGCAGTGCAACGGCACTTCGAACGGGGCTGGGTTGCCCTGACCAAACCCATTGCGAGGATCCTTACCGAACGCAACTTTGACAGGCTGCTTGCCACGATAATCACTTATTTGGGAGAAGTCCTGGAAAAGCGCATCTGGAGCTATTACGGACGCTTGAACGGAGTTGGAGCAGTACGGCTGGAGCGAGATGTTGCCAGTGTTGTGAATATAGTGATCCGTGGAGGACGTTATAGTCTCCGCGACGCATTCGCAAGATGCACCCAAATCTGTCTAGTGATGAACATGGAGGAAGACGAGTGGGAAGAGCTGCAGGTAGAAGCCTCCACGTCCGGTAGTGATAGCAACGTTGAATGGAGAATCGACACCGAGGAGCGCTCTCGAGCTAGGGCCATGGTACGAGACAATATATGAAATTCGACAACAAGCGACTGCTATCATCCCTTGGGGTATTCAAGCGTACAGCCGTGCGACGTGTACAAGACTCGCCATGCTCAATGCTAAACCGGACACAACATCCATCGTAACCTTTCTTAGGAAGGACGAATGGTGCTATAATGCGTAGGACCAGGAAGCTGCTTCCCATGACTCCACGATCCCATCAAGAGGGCTTGTCGAGCCCAGCTACGAATCAAGATCGTTGTGTCTCACAGACAATAACAAACTCAAGCTATAAGGACACACAATCAGAAGCCTGCGCTATCCTTTCCGCGTTGGAGGACGCTGTACGAGTACGGGAGCTTGTACACTCAATGATGTTACATGACCTATACGTTACATATCCCACCGGGCCGTGCCTGTGCCGTTACATTATATATTTATCTTGGCTCCATCCGCTACCAAGCGCCCTATAGATTCGCCGCCTCTATGCTTTCCGACGCCCGCGCAATTGCAACTGCCCACTCACACTGCGAAGACCACGATGAGAGTTAACGCTGTAAGTATACACCCATGTTGTATATTCGATTGGTCTGCACTCGATTTGGCATCGGCTTTCCGTTGGTAAGTCGTGAGCCTGTAACAGCCGCAGTCAGCAAAGGCATGATGTACCCGCAGCAAGGCTCACATCAATGGGCCTCCGCAAACCTCCTTCTTATCGCCGCTGCAGGTCAAGGAACAGTTGGCGTCGGACAGCTTCTCCGCGTACGAGTTCAGGACGTTGGAGCACCAGCATTCACGTCCGTACTCAAGGCCGGCGAACGTGCGGCTACCGCAAAGGGCGAAGCATTGCTCGACGGTCATTGAGTCTGACGCGGTCTAGCCGCAGAGAAAGTCAGCCACGTCATGTTTCGTAGCGTGCGTGATAGAAGGAGGACTGTCCGCTGGAAGCTTGTGTAGAGGAACGCAACCCACCATGTCCCCTCCTGCCAGAGCCCGAACATTTCCCACATTCGAGTTCCGGGTGGTCTCGTTGTAGCAGCCCCAATAGCTATATGTGGCCGAGCCCGAGACTATCGACGCAAGGGTTTGAGCGGTAGTGGAGGAGGGTGAGGCTGGTATGGTGGGGCTCGAGGTTTGGGCGATGACCGTAGATATGGCCAGGCCGACGAGTAGAAAACATGATCTGAGGTCGAATGCCATTATGGCCAACGGTAGTACTTTGAGATCGCACAATCCATCAGTCTTGGTGAAGGGATCCGCAAATCTCTGAGCACACGATCTGGTCTAGACCCCTCGGAACAGATCCGTGCAGGAGATCGTCAGGGCCCAAGGCGGCTATCAGCATCCCGAAGCGGCGATCTTTAATTATTGCCAAGCTTTCCAGCAGATGCACTAGTATACTTCGTACTTCTTCAGTACAGGACCCGAGTCCGATTATCAGATAGCATCAGTCGGGTGATCGCACTACGAGCACACAAAGACAATGGTGCATGCCCGGCGAGACGAACATACGCTTTACAAGATAGTCGAGTGGGTAATTGACGTGCTAGCTATCTGCCCAGACAACATAATGATAAGCCATTCCCAAGATGATAATGACCAGTTTCTCGATCCTCGGCTACTATCAAGCCGCTGATCTACCCAGCCCCACCAATATCTCCATTGCCGTAGCTGAATTCCGGACCACAACACGTGCTAGTCGTCCGTCTTGATGACGCAACTCGCGAGATCCCCATCGCAAAGTGTGAGGACATAGAGCGGATTCATATCGACGGAGCACCCATGGCGAAGGCCGAGTCGCCGAACCCATCCTCCTGCTTCATCGTACCATTTAGCAGCGGACACAGTCTGGGTCAGGCGTAAACGTCGTTAGCATATTTCCTCCATTGCAGTCAGGAAGATAGTAAACACCAGGTGAGAGTGAAAGAGTGAAAGGGGATAGATTGGATGAAGGTAAATTAGAGAAGAAATGGTAGGGTGCACTTTTTGTTCGTTTTGATATGCCCGACCTGTCCGCAACTGGCACACTTCCGCTGTGTACCTGCAGGCTTCGGGCCAGTGACAACAGCTCCAGCGCCAGTCGGTGAGGCTGGTGTGTCAGCGGCGCCATCAGTGTGTACGCCTTTTTGCTTGTCACGAGCGATGCGCCTTTCTTTGTTGCGTTGCAGACGGGACAGCTCTTGTTGGATCCTGCCAGCGATTAGTGGAGAGATTGGAAATTGTCGTTTCGCACGCACCCTTGGAGGGTTTGTTGATCTTTCTCCGCGTTCCCTGTGGGTTCAGCTTGGTCAAGCCTGTATCAAGGGTCAATAGCAAAGCGCATGGAGATATACGAGCAGCCTACTTCATAGTTTCTAATCCTTTGGCTCGTCGGATTTTCAGGTAATGGTGGATCACATGCGGGTCGCGTATGATATCTTCTTCGCGGCTGAGATGGCCATACTTGTCTCGGAACTCACGCGTGATCTTAAGAATATTGCCAGCTTGGCTGTTCGCACTCATTCTGCTGACCTGGCTGGCTGTCTCATCGTCCGGACGGCGGAAGATCGATGGCGTCTGCACCCCAGATCGTGGGGTTCGGGTGTCGCCAAAGGAGTCCTCGGCTGCCTCCATATGCTCGTCGTCCATATCAGTGTCTGACTGCTCCATGGCAGAAGACAGGCTCCGTTTTTGAGCTTCCCAGATACGGCGAATAGACTCTTCGTAGGATCTCTGCTGGCGGGCAACGTTGTAGCTGTGTCCGCCGAGTTCTTTCAGTTTTTTTGCGTCCAACTTATCTTCCACGCTTTCACCCATTGCTTTGAATCCACCTTTCATTGAGGTCTTGATGAAACTGAAAGCTTCTCCTCGACCCGAAGGATCGCCTTCGCCATGCAGCTGTAGCATAGCCTTACCTTGTGCGGCGGTCAGAAAGTTTCGTGAAGTGTACCAGGGTGCGAGCTGCTGTTCTACGCTTTGACCCTCCTTATTCTCGTCGTCCTCAGATTGATCATCCCCTCTGCTGAAACCAGCATCTTGCAAGTGCCGTTGACCAACCTCCATTGACTCGAGCAGACAGACGTCTTCAGGTTTCACCATGGCCCGTATAGATTCCTCATCTGGAATAGCCTCACCAGGACGCATGGTCCACTTCTTGTTCTCTTTGGAGAATTGGAGAAATTCTTTCATCTTCTGCCGGTTTTGCAAATCGGACGTGTCCGAAAAATGTGTGGTAACATCCCCAACAGGGATTTGGCCGGTTTTGCTATGTCGGAGAAGTCGAAAAGAAACCATCTTCAAGCGGTTCTTTGACGCTGTCGTGACCTTTCGAGAGTGCGGACCCGGGACGTCCACGGACGGGAATTCTTGCCCCACCGTGTGTAGGTTCTCGATGTTCCTTAGATGGTACGTGTGTCCTTCTTCTCCACTCCTATTCCGTACCACCAAAAAGTCGGTTGGCTTAGCTTCATGCCGGAATACAGGTGCTCGATACAGAGTGTTGTAGATCGCTGATGTCATTTCGCCAGGATCTATATGTCCAAAAATGGAAAATGGACTTTTGTCTTGCGGCAACAGAACCGAAGTCTCCCCAATTTCGAGCTTTGGCCGGGACCCGTCATCCATGTTCTTACGCCGGTAGTAGTTGATCAGGCGACTACCCATGCCAAAGTTCGAGATCATGATCGGATGCTCCTCGGAATATTCAAGAAGGAGCATACTCGAGTTATCACCCAGCGACAGGTCCTTGGCAGACGAGTAAACACTATAGATGTCTCTTCCTTTGAGATGTTTCTTCTTAACAAACTTGGTTTTGTCAAACGCAACGTTCTCATTTTGCAAAAATTCTATTTGTGGCCGGTGAAACGACCTCGCTTGATGCTTGTGCATTCTTGTAGAGTACTAAAACACATCAGCAGGGAACCAAGTTCATGAGCAAGGGCGTCAGATATTGCCATGAAATGCTTACAAAAGGCCATTGCAATTTTATTGCGGGCATGCTATGCTCCACCGCCATGTTTCCTAGCGTGCTTCGAACCTTGTTCTGATGGTTCTCCTTCAACAGGTCGTAAGCTTCATCGTTGGAGATATTGTATCTTCTGTTGATCTTCTTAGTGAATGCACCACGTCCGTCGTTCCTCAAACCGGCCTTCCCGGAATTATTGTACAGAGCGTTGATTGTTTCGTGATCAATGAGGAGCTGGGTATCGTTGAGATCTAATACTGGCTTCTTGGCGATCTTTGCCGTAGCATGCTCTGGATCATGGAGTGATGGTAGGGTGAATTTCAAAGAGTCCATTATCTCCCTAGCGTCTCGGCCTGTTTTTCTCCTCTTTGTATTCATCAGCATCTATACTTAGCAAATGTCGAGAGAACACACCTTGGCAGGCGGTAATTCTAGCTGACTGTCGAAATTATCTGCTAAATCGCCAAAGGTGTCGTCCTGCTGCTTGGGACCAACCTCCGGAGTGCCTTGGCTCGAGGCCTCTGTCGAGGTGTGGGTGTCCCAGTCTTCGCAGAGAATTTGTAGGTCCTGCCATGAAACCCCACCCACCGGGTCGCATTCAAAATCCGACTCCAGGTCCTCTTCATCTTCTTCGCGTTCTCCTTCAGAGGGTTCCTTCTCGATCGTGATAAGACCTAGCCGCCCGGTCTCCTCCTGAACCCTCCTATTGGACCCTGAAGCAAGTCTAAAGCTCTTCTCCTGGTCTACCGCAATTTCAAGGTTTAATCGGTTCGGTTGCACGGGCTTCGGTCGGCGAAGGGGAATCTTTCCAATATAGCGGGCTTTCTTCGGTGGAAGTAAATCCATGAATTTTGGTACAGTATCGAGTTCGAAACGAGGCCACAAGGCAGCAAGCAGATCTTCCTGGGTTTCTATGACCGGCACGACATCAAGCTTACCGAGAGCTTCTCCAGACATCGCGAAGAGCTCTTGCTGGAGCAGCTGTTCTTTAGAATGACCACCAACATCTTGAGCCGCACGTGTAGACGAAGGCGGCTTATAGACATCACTACCACCGGTATGTATGTGTGGCAGACTTGCAAAAGCAGGAGTCCGGCGGTCCCTATCGTAGCCTAAGGCAGCACTTGCATCGAAAGCCTTATTCGTCAATGCTGATCTGTTGAGGTGCCCGATTTCGTCTGCCGCATTTTCATTGTCCACCGGAGACGACAACCTCTCTCCGAAGAGGTCGTCTAGTACGTCTCTATGAGAATCATCCCCTTGTACGTGTTCCTGTGGATATTTGCTCTTCAAGGAATGGCCAGAATCGTCTGGTGATTCATCCACCTCCGACGACTGTGCTATAACGTCCAAATGTTGCTCCTCCTTATCATCTTCATCCTCGGCCAGATCATCATCGTCCAAGTCACTGAAGTTTACAGCGTCATCGGCTTTCTCACCAGGGTCGAGTTCACGACTAAAATCGATCGGGTTTTCTGGATCGAGTGCGCGCTGGATTAACAGATCATCTTGTTCTTCCTGAGCGTCGCGCACAGCTGTTGCATGAGGCATAGTGACAGGCCCGTTTCCCGGCTACGAACAATCATACCGAAAAGGTTGTAAACATTGAGTACTCGTATGTTGGCTGAGCTAGGTTGACAGCGTAGGGGGACGCGTGTTGGAGATATCAAGTACCGGAAGCATCTTGAAGTGATGCAAGGGCAAGATGTGTAGGCAATCGAGGTACCTTACTCGGTATATTTATTACGCCGCTAGTACCGCTACTTCGTACAGAATCTTTACAACAGCGAATCATTTGCCGCAGCAAAGCAGGGGTCACTGTTCTCCGATCTAATCTTATCTCCGCACTCACGTGAAGCTATATACTCACATACACCTACCCCGGTTGTTTCACCGAGGATCTCCAATTTTATGCCTATCGAGTCGTCAGAATGATGTTCAGCAGCAGCGAAACTAGCGACAGCAACACAAAGTCCTCGTCCTCGCATCTAAGTCCTACAATACATGAAAATGTACAAAGTGATTCGGAGACGATAGCCTCATACCCACTCTTCCTACGCCCAGTCTGGTCACCTAATCGACGGCTCTCAGATCTCTGGTCACGACTGACTGAAATCGAAAGCGCCGATATATGCACAGATTGCCTACGTGACGCTTAGTCTCGAAAGAGAAGGATATGATGATTACGATTGAGAAGATAAAGGACGAACCTTACTAGCACCCTCCATGCAGTAATGAAAGATTACAATCTTCCCATCCGATAACACCTGCGCTGCCAGTTGCCTCAAGTCAGCAGTTCGGGGAAGATATAAAGCAAGAATGTCCGAGCGCTTCTGAAGTGGTGCTAGGAGCTGTGATAGGTTGTAAGGATGCATCGTCGATAGGTCGAATATGGCATCCGATCTATATCCCGGCCCTGCCAAACTTTAGTTTCTAAACATTGTTGATTTCTAGAAGTGATCTACTTACCACCCCACGGGGGACTGACAAACAACACACTGTACTGGCAAAGGTCTGCGAGTTGGTCCTCCAGTACCTTGAAACAGTCACCAAGATACCAAGATATCCTATCCTGGACGCCGTATATTTCTGCGTTGTGCTTAGCACAGGCTAAGACATTGGGATCCCTCTCGATGGCGTAGACTCGTTTCCATCGGCCAGACTGGGCAAAAGCTATGGCATTGCCGCCCACCCCGGCAAAGCAGTCGATGATGACTGCCCTATCTTCAGGAGCTGATTTCGATATGTGTTGCGCAATCTTACTTCATGCCAGTTCAGCAACGCGGGACACAGCTAATATAGAAGATGCCTCGCCTTACCACGCCACAGGTTCCGGCGTAACACCAAACCATGCATCTTCAGTCAACCAGATGCCGTCGTCATACTTTGAGAAGATGCTGTAGCGCTGATGCCAGTATCTGTAAGCCTACCTTATCAGTAAGCGAGCTCTGCAATCCAGTCCTTAGAGACAGACTTTTGAACGTCCCAAGGTATCTCAGCCAAATCAACATAGTGTTGACAACCTTCCGGCGCTTCCAAAGCTGACACCATCCCCACAAGTAAGCTGTTTACCTTTGGAAAAAAACTGATTCCCGGAGTGTCGAAACAGGCATGAGCGAGGGTCTTCGATTCTTGTTGGTTAATGTTGGTCGAACTTAGCACTCATTTGCACACCATGGCGGAAAGTGTTCGATAATGTCTAGTAGAATGGAATCTCAAATGATGCGAAGTACTCGAAGTAAACTCGAAGAGCGAGCTGTGAGCAATCGTACCCTAAGCTGTGGCTAGGGTTCTGCACTCTTCATCTTAAAATATCTAAGCCTGTCGGCCCGAGGCGGATCCACTTTTAAGAGCCCGTGAGCTGCCCGTCAAGACGTCAATTTCGAAGCGACGATAAAGTACGGGGCTCGACATCAAAAGTCCTAGCTAGCGCGAAAATCATTACGCTAAAAATATACCCCCTGCTTCGCTCTAGGGTTAGGGTTAAATCGATATATGTTCTTTATACCAGGTAGGTTGCGCAATCAGGCCTCAATCGGGATGGATGCTGCGCAGAGGTCAAAAAGTAGGGGAGATGTAAGAAATCTCTGTATCCGGGTCAGTTTTACTACTCAACTCTATAGGAAAGAGGTCTTTTCTTACATTGTTTCTCTAACATGATATTAGTATCTCTTTAGAACAATGTTATTACACGCTCAAAGGCGCGAAGACAACGCATGTCTATTGCGCAGATACTTAATAATAACGACGATAACAAAGAACCTACACTATTGCGTCAATATACTTCGTACATCAAACGTATCAACAAACAAGCGTCTAAAAACATAGCAAAGCGTTCTTAAAACGTTAATTATATTTATTGACGCGCAACGCTTGCAAGCATTAACGCTATACAAGTATAATATTGTCGCAAATATTGTCGCGACAATTGCAAACATTAAAGATGTACGTACAATTAAATAATATTTACGCAAGATACAAGAGCAAAGTTATAATAGAATTAAATCGACTATTATAGATATCAAATACGTGCAAGATAATTGTCGCGTAAATCGATCTATTAGATGCGATTCTATAGAGCAAGTCGCTATTGTGTTATGGATTGCATCATTCATAATTAAATGGAATCTAGTAATTGACATCTTCTAGATAATACGAGACTAGTTCTAGTTAAGACTAGTTGACCCTAATATATAGACAAGCTTCCTTTTATAGTCAATGAATTATCTTTCATTCACCTCTATTATAATAGTGATAGCTTCAACTAGTTACAATCTTGAAGCTTTATAAACATTATAGTTAGTCTTTGAAGCAATTTTTCAAGCATTATTATTAAATCGCTTTGAGTGTATTATCGATCTTAATTTTGTAAGCATCATAGATTGCTTCAAGCAAATCTCATTCTAATGTCTTCGTTGCATCATTGTTATTATCAAGAATTTTATTGTTCTCTCTATACAAGCAAATCGATAATGTCAATTAACAAGTTAACTTTTTTACTTAAGCTTATCTTAAACATCATTAATCGAGCTCATCAAATAAAGAATTTCGCTTTAGCTTCAACTTTTAACAATCTAAATTTAAACAACGAAGTAAGTAGCATTATCTATAGCATTATCGCAATTACACTACGATCTTTGTTGACGCAATCTATTATACGAATCATTTTTCGTGTTAAATTCGTTAAAACACTTAACTATTCAATAGAGTAAATTATTAAGCGAGAAGTTTTCGAACGAGCAATACAAGTCTTTTGCGATGTTATTGCTCAATATCGAAATATCGATTTTTATCGCTTCTTTCTTTAAATTTATTACGATAACTTTTATAGAATTTATGATCGTATAACGTTATTAATGTATGTACGTTAATTATCGAAGCAACTTCAAACATACATAGCACATTGTCTCGAATGTCAATTTAATCAAATTAAACGTCATTCTATTTACAATAAATTAACTTTAGTAGTTACATTTTTTACATTTTTTTATATCGTCGTTATAAACTAAGTAGTGACGCTTTTATTATTATAAGCAAATTTTAACTTACTACTTACTATTATTAATAAATTTATTAAAAAGATTCTTCTTCTTTCATATATAAATACTTAAGACATTTCTACATAAGCAAAAGTTATTATTAACGATTTTGTTAAATACGATTAAGATATATTACGATCAATTATAAATAATAGAAATACGAAGTTTATATCAAAGTTCTAAATTGCGATGTTTATTAAGATAAACGTCTTTATGCTTACATTTATCGCTTATTATTCTTAGATAAATAATTAATTCGAAAGAACAAATTAAATTATCAAGATTGCATTTCGATTTCGTCTAATTACATATTTTGAAGACGATTGATCTCTTGTGCTTTTATATTTTTAGATAGAGTTTAACAACGTTATGCATTTTAGTACAAGATATGCGTCAAATAAGTTAACGTATAAGTTTAAGATTAATAATGTTATTGACATGCTTGCGAATTTACTCGCAAAGCAATATAGTTTTCTTAGACAAATTAAACGCGAAGATGTTGAAGCAATTATAATCTTCGTTAACGCAATTAGCAAAACGCGCTATAATTAAGCACATCGTACGATGAGAAAACGTATTCAATTAGACTTCATAATTTATCTACGTCTTTATTAAGAATACACGATATTAAATCTAGCTAACAAGAAGCTTTCGAACTAGCGTATTGATTCTTTTCGTATTATTGAAGCGATTACTAAGCAAGCATAACGTCTCGAATTATTGCCAATAATGCGAATTTATTTAATAATCTTTATTGCGCAACTAGAGTCGACAATTCTTGATTCTAATTTATATGAAAAACATATTGTAATCGATTTCTTATCAATCAATAATACACACGAGAACTTAATCGTATCATTCTATGAGATTGAGCGTTTTCTCGACAAGCGTATTACAAGAAACAAGCTTTACTACTTAATTAAATAAACTACAATTATCAACACAACGTGTAATATTCTATCGACAATCTAAAGATTGTTACGAATCTTATTGCGAATTACGAAGTCAAAGCATCTCAACGTTGCATTGCTAGATTACGTACTATAACAACACTTTAAATCTTACAATTAGAATCGAAAGTATCGATATCGTAGACTTTATTACGTTGTCAATTTTTACGACAAGCACGTCGTCAACTATTATAAACAAGTGAACAAGAATCTTGATGCGATTTTCGTTAATATGTGCGAGTAAAGAAGAACTTTAATGCGATCAATAACTACTTGCTATTATAGCTATGTATGTATTGCAAGCGAGAACGTTCGCTTTTTCTTTTTTTAATAATATCTTTTATGGATTGCATCATTCATGATTAGATAGAATCTAATGATTGACATCTTTCAAGTGATACAAGACTAGTTCTAGTTGAGACTAGTTGATCCTAATATATAGGCAGGCTTCCTTTTATAGTCAATGGATTATCTTTCATCCATCCCTATCATAACATATTGTTGCTATAGGTAAGAGATATCTCAAGTTGTTAATAATGCTCTTCAACTTGTGCTAACAAAATTTAGTAAAAAAGAATAGAAATAATAGAGAAATGCTCTCTACGACTTTGGGATACGAGCATAATTTCTTGCATTTAACAATTTTGCGAGTTTTACGAAAGCATAAATTTATCAACGTTAAATCTACTATTAAAAGTAATCTTATAGAGACAATAAGCAGGCGCGTCTTAATTTCGCGCTCAAATATAGATATTAAACAATGAAGAATTAGAAGCGCGTTATTTGGACGAACGAGACTAATGTGATAATGCAAAAACAAGGTTCTCGACAAATTTGACGCAAGACGTGGGAGAAATACGAAAAGACGTACATACGGTGCAGATAGAAAGGTGAGCAAATGAAAAGACGTTTATACGTATTGACCTTGGGAGCATCTCCAAAAATTTGTTAGAGATTGCTATCAAAAATAGCGGGGATGCAGGCAGGTTAACTAATTTTTTCACATTAAGATTTTCTAAATTTATGTTTTGGGACTCTTTCTTGTATGATCGCAAGGGTCCATGTCATATTTATCAAAAAGAGACGAACGCGGAGCGAAAGGCAGCGAATAAGCAAATCGAGAAGCTCAATAAGGAGCTAGAACCAATTAAGAAAGCAGAATGAGAGCTAAACACAGCAATGCGACGCATGGGACTACGCAACAAGGGAGGCAAAAAGTCTTAATGGAGATGGAACAAGAAAAACGGCAAGATAATTAGTGAAGGTATCGGCGAAGTAGACTGGGTACGCTATCAAAAGTATGTACTTCTCCCAAAATTGCTTCTATTTGCGCAGGATTGTCTCGAAAGTCGCATGGAAATACTAGTTATAAAAGATATTCTACGCCTAATTTGGTGCGGAAACAGCCCTGATCTCAATATAATAGAACCATGTTGGTGGTGAATAAAGAGACGGATTACGAGAAGAGAAGTGCCTAAAACTAAGGCGACGTTGAAGCAAGCGTGGCGACATTGTTGGAATAAAGTATTGACGCAAGAGCGTATTCAAAGTTGGATAGAGCGAATGTCAGTCCATATAGAGCATGTAATTGCTTTAGGTGGTGGCAATAAGTATAGAGAGGGACGAGGAGAGGGTAATATTCGTCCCTACAATAGTGAGGAACGACGAGGTGCGTACACAGCAAGAAAACGAGGAGAAAGAGCTGGTAACGAAGAGGACTGGGAGTTTGAATAGCATTTGCCATAGAAAACGGCCAGTGCATATCGTATATGCACCCCTTTCTCGCCAAGAGGCCTGCGATTAGACCCCTGACGTGCCCCCTGCCTGCCAGGACTTTTGATGTCGAGCCCCGTAAGGACACCTACAAATCCAATAGCAAGCCAGCACATACTTTAGGGGTGACTGCGCCACATGCGAAGCGGGGAACCCATTGTTCATTGTTCACTACTCACTTTACATGTACATCTCCTTCTGCCTCCACTTTCTCCACAATCCTTGATAATCTGGTGGAACTGGCATGAGCGCACACTTGCACAATTTACAAAGCCCAATTCTTGCCAATCTGCGCGACATAGTTGTCAAGCGCCGATGGACACCTTTATTGGGGGCATTGGTGAGCGCTACCTTGAGCGCAAAGTCAATGCATGCCCGGACCAGCTGGGAAAGCTAGCCAAGAAGCAATGGGACGATACAGCGGGCAGCCCAATTGCGCCGACTACCAACAAAACCAATTCATCCCACGGAAAGGATGCGGAGATCGAACGTCTAAGGAAAGAGCTCGCGGCCACCAAATTACATCACAGCGGCTCAGACAGCGCCAGCATGCATCGAAGAGCCAAAGCACCCAAGACTAGTCGAGGTGTGACCGACCCAGCCTCGCAGATAGCAAATAACGAACGGCAAAAGCTGTTTCACCGGGAGGATCTGGACACCCGAAGACCACGCTCCGTAGGGGGATCGAGGTTGAGCCAAGGTGACATTAATCGCCTAGCCCTCCAGCACGCAGACACCCGCACACTTCCACTCAAAGCCGGCAACCTTGAGTTATTGACCAGTCAACAGCATTCCCTTGGCCGGGCAAACAAGCATGGTGGCAGTGCCGCGTTGTTGCATGCCTCGCGCGCACAGCAAGGACCACGGGAGACCCTCGCCTACTCGAGCCTCGATGCCCAGGGAAATCCGAGCACCATGGCTTTCCGACCTCACAGAAGTTCTGAAAGAAGTCTATGCCTTGTGGAGGTTTTGGAAGAGCCGGATGAGCGGCAGGGTCGGAGTTCGCAACATGTTCGGCGTTATGTGAAGCAGAGCGATTTGAGCCAGAAGCAAAGAGATACCGTGAGAAAGGAGCGCAGAGCTGTCGAAACTGGCTAGGGTGGAGGTTGTAGACTCCACAAGACGAGTCAAGGAATATAAGATGTGGATTTTGTGAATCATTGATATGGTATCAAATATCTCACGAGGCGGCCCCGACGAGTTGAGAAGTTCCCTTTTATGTTCAGCTGGCTGCTCAAATTAGAGCATGGAGTTCAGTACTCGGCAGGTGTGCAAGAGCTTCCGTCAGGATGTTGGAGATCTTCTGCTTTGGCTTACATCGATGGACTGTGGACGGTTCATCCTTCGCGAGCGAGAGTCGCTACGGAAGAGGATACAATCACAGCTAGACATCTATGCCATCGAATGTATCCATGATGTAAAGCCTATAGAGAATGAGATTCATATCACTCTAAGCACTTGGGTACATGTGCTGCCGATCGAGTCGTGAAGCAATCTTGATGTGATCCTTCTCTTGCTCATACGAGATGACAGCGCGGCGAAAGAAGAAGTCTGATATAATGCAATCATTCGCGGATGTGTATTCCCCTGAGCCGAGCAAACTTAACTTCCTCAACCCGCAACAATATCATTTGCTCTGCTTCATCATCTCCCGGTTTGGGGATTACATCGTTGGTTGATTTTATCTAGTAGGTAGACTGCACCTCACGAGTAAAGAGCCTGAGCTCTCCTTCTCCTCGCTCACAGGCCCGACATACATAGTTGACGGTTCCGCAGGCTTTCGCTTTCTGGCGATGAAAGTCCCATTGCAGTAAAAGGCTTTCTCCGCACTCTCTCGTACGAGGCATTTGAGAGCCTTTCTGCCTGTGGGAAGGCCGCCTTCAACGGTACTGTCAATCAGGCCTGGATAAGTTCTCTTTATCTTGGCTCTCCGCGCTATCCAGATACCAAACAGGCCGTTTTCCCAGCTGTTTTGACACCCCAGCAGTAGAACCCGATCAGTAACGATCCCAAAGAGAGACCCATCGGCACGTTGGAGACTGGCAACGAGCTCCTTGTCATGTCCGGAGACGGAAATCAAAACGAAGACCTTTCCAAATCTTCCCATATACGCTAACCCAATAATTAAGTCTTATAACAGAGTACAGATACACTATATGGTGTTAATTACAAAATCGAGATCTTCCGACAACAGTTCCATTGTAGAAGGAAACTTAGAATTGAACAACTTCCCCAGTCTCCATCTCCTTAATTAATCTCCGTTGCCTTTTCGCCATTCGATAGAAGATAAGCGACCCATGTAATTGTGTCGCGCTGAAAGCAACATGAAGCAAAGGTGTGACAACCTTGAACGCCGTGATCCATCTGCTCCAAAGGCTTCCAAAAACGTACATCACAACGGCTGTTTCGAACAGGGTCCCGAGGAAGGTGACTAGACAGGAAATGCTGAACAACTTTTGCAGGAACCGATGGCTGGATGGATAGATGCGATAAAGAATGATGGATAGATGCGGCAGGCTCTCGCACACAACGTCGAACGCGCCCCAAATGGTGCAGAGGATGAATTCGATGTCGGCGTCCCTTTCGTGGCTATAGTTCAGGCTGATAGCAACCGCAGCCTGACCAATCACGATAGTCCCAACGTGGTGAAAAATGCTCACGGGCGAGATTTTGACACGGTAGAAAAGTTCGAAGATATAAGTGGCGACAAAAATTTGGGTGCAAACTATCAGGATGTCGCCCATAGTGACCAGTGAGCTGCCGGCAAAAGGGGAGTGTAAGTTTGCGTGGCCGAAAGCAACATCGACAAAAGGATATGCCGCGACTGCGAGAATGAGAATTTTGGCGCCCCCCGCGATGTGATGGTTGAGGAAGCCCCGCTTGTTGACTTCGGAAAGGTCATTATAGATGGGACCATAATACTTGGGAAGCAGAAACCGTTCGAGCACCCAATATCTCAGGGCAAAGAAAACAACACAGGCGATGGTGAGCATGAGGGCCGAGTACGGGGCTAACCAGGAAATGCTGGTGACGTCCATATTTCGTACATGGGTGTTGGGGTCTACGTCGGCCTTCATCTTGGGAACGACGGATCGAATGCTAGTATCCTGTAATTTGGACGTATTAGAAGATAATGTGGTTAAAGAAATGAAAGCTCGACCCGACGATGATGTAGAATAGAAGAGTCTTCAGGCCAGCCAGCGCGGGCGGAATGTAGAAATGAAGTGCCTTCCAGCCGGCCAGGCGCGACTATCCTCGGCTATGGCCGGTTTGGCCCTAGCCTGGATCCGGCAACACGAACCGGGGCTGAGTCCTTCCTAGTCGGTCAGCCACTAGCTCCCATGTGGAAGACTCTAAGCCGGAATGACTTTACAGACACCTCAGTTACGAGCAGACCATTCAGCTCTCATCGGTCCCTTTTTTGCCCGCGATCAAGAACCTCTTTTCGCCCATTTGGGACACGAAGACAGAGAATTCAGCCGATCTTTGGACCATGTTCTCAAAAGCTTTTCCTAGATAGCAATACTGTAAGATTGATGAGAGAGCGGTGAGATCAAATATATGCTGGTAGGACATCTATTGGCTTAGGGATGTAAACCAGGCTCCGTCGCATGCACGTATCCCAGCCGTCTGAGATCCCGCTGTTAAGCTAGGGCTGAATCTGACACAAATCTATTTTTATCGTGCCAAGCAGGTTTCTGTCGAGAAAGTGAACATCCATTCTGACCCGCGAAAACACACCTAAATTTTACTTTGCAGGTCTACCACCAACGCAATTAAGTATTAGACGATGCCAAAATTTCGACAACTATACAACTTAATATGCTCTACAGCTTGTGCGTAGTTTTAAGACATAAAATTTAAGCGTGCGTTGTAGCATTGAGAGTCTTAAAAAATCGCTTCAAGTGCTTTTTGACACACAACCCTAACAACCCTAAGGAATTTGATTTTGCAATTTCTTCTATGGCGCATTACAACCAGAGCTATCTCTGATTCTTATTCCTAGTCTTCGGTCTTCCAGAGTCAAGTTCTGTCGAGACATCTTGTCTCGCCCGTTCTTATTCTCCTGTTAGCAATTTTTCATTATTCTCTAGCTCTTTCTCTATTATTGAAAGCGATATCAAATTATTTCTACTGCTCTTATTTGTAATATATCTACTGTATCTATCGAATTCTAATATATAGAAATCTTGATATTTAATTTATTGTGCATTCTAAAGCAAGGAGCCGATAATGCAGAAAATAGAAGCGCAAGAGAATGTTATCCAAGAAATGCTAATATAATAGTCTAATTTAATGCGCTTTACAAAAATAAAGATTGCGCAATAATAAAATATAATTAGCTTCTTGTTCTATCTCAATTTAGATATAAAGTTGAATCTAGCAACTTGCTAGATTTTATTTCTTATATTGTTAATTGGATTTTTGCTTGTAGAACTTATGCAATTAACATGAATAGCAATAGCAAAATTCTCAAAAACTATTTGATAGCAACTTGTTGCTTTCGATTGTATTCTTTCAACTTGCAATTAACAAGATATAGAATTGCTTATACTTCTTAACTTTGTTGAATATAATTATCAACAAAACATAGACTATACGACTAAAATCCTTCGAATTAGTTATTGACGTTAACTACTATATTTCCCAAGACCGATAGAGCGCTAGTATATCGCACAGATATTACGCTAAATTTCCTAAATAAATAGATTGATCGCGTCGGATTGGGTTATCGAGTTCGAGTCAGATTTCCGACCCGTTAAGAATCGATTCGAATTAGAATTTTAATACCGAAAAGTCGATTCGAGTTACGATGTTGGTACCAAGTATTCGAGTCGGGTCACGATATTGGTATCGAGTATTAACCTGGATTCTCGACTCGACCCGCCAAGACGTTAGATTTTCCTATAAATTATTTATTTATTTAAATTATTTGTTTAATTTTGACTTATTTATTTGAAATATAATAAATATTATATAGTAATGCATTATAGTAATGCATTAAAGTAATGCAAATAATTAAAACAAGATAGAAATAAATATTTATTTTATTTCTATTTTTAAATTTGAACTTTTCGAATCAAAAATAGAAAATCTTGACATTTTGATATTATTTTCGATTGCTTGGCAAGCTAAGTCGATAACTCGAATCGAATTGTAATTCGAACTCGATACTAAGTCGAGTTACAATATTCGATCCAAGTATTCGAATCGGGTAACGATATTGGTATCAAGTATCTAGATTGAATTACAAAGTTGATATTGAAATTCAACTTAACAATTAGTCTATAAATAAATTATTGTTGTAAATAGTCTTTATCAAATCTTTTAATATTACTAGACATTAAATACGATATATACTCTAGCGAGCAAGAATATATTTAATAGAAATTGTTTATACTTCTAATTGTTAGAATAGCATCTTGTTCTAGTGCGATAAATAGAGACTATATCGAGACTAGTAAAGTTCTGCGTTACAGAAATATGTTTATTCGTATTTTCCCTAATAGTTAATAACTAACACTTAATTTCTACAAAGATTATAGGAAAACAGAAGATAAGTAGATATCTCGAATCTTCGCTAAGTAAGCGCTACTAAATACTGCAGTTGTATCTTTGTTTCGAGAAGCATAATTAGATAGAATTGCTACATATAAGCACAATTAATTGTTTGCAAAGACACAAGATCAACTATTGTCTTATAAAAATATTTAGAAAGAAAGTTAAATAATGCAAAGAAATATTGTATTATTATCTTTGATATATCTTCTAGAATCTAAAATAATTTGATAAGACAATATATAAAATAATTACACATTATAGCGATAGATAAGACGATAGATAGTGTTATTGAGATTTTGCAATTGCTTGTAGAACTATTATTACAATCTTATATTTAGCGATCGTCTACAATGTTGTTCTACTATAAACACTAGTAGTAGCAACAATATTAATATTAACGTTTGCTATTAATAGTCTTTTTATTATCTTAAGATACTCTTTGTTAGCAATTGTTTGCAATGTCGTTCAACTCTTATAACTATTAGTAGTAGCAATATTAACGTCAACGTTTGTTGCTAGCAATCTCTCTATTATCTTAAAGTGCTCTTTGTTAGCAATTGCCTACAATATTATTCAATTACTATAACTATTAGTAGTAGCAATATTAACGTCGACATTTGTTGTTAGTAATCTCTTTATTATTTTAAGATGCTCTTTGCTAGCAATTGTTTGCAATGTTGTTCAATTATTATAATTAACAACAACAACAATATTAATGTTAACGTTTATTACTAGTAGTCTCCCTATTATCTTAAGATGCTCTTCGTAAACAATTGTCTGCAATATTATTTAACTATTATAATTATTAGTAGTAGCAACGTTAACATTAACATTTGTTGTTAGCAATCTCTTTATTATCTTAAGATATTCTTCTTTATCAATTGTTTGCAATGTCGTTCGACCCTTATAATTAGTAGCAGTAGCGTTAACGTTGACGTTTGTTGTTAGTAGTCTCTTTATTATCTTAAGATGCTCTTCTTTAGCAATCGTCTGCAATGTTGTTCGACTCTTATAACTATTAGTAGTAGCAACGTTGATATCGACGTTTGTCGTTAGCAGCTTTCTTATTATTGCATTATTCTCTTTCTTAGTTGCTCTTTGAAGTCAGTAATTACGCAATAATAAAACCCTATTGAATATATTACTTTTCTATAAAAAGTCGGTTATTATAGCTAGACTCGTTGCTAGTACATACTTCTGCTATTTCTCAATCGCATATTAAAGGAAGCAGCAAGTCTATAAACACTCTTGTGACAATTCTCGTATAATCTCTTTTGCTGCGTGCTCTATAATATCTTGGCTGAATTCTTTTATACTTAGATATCTTTAGCATATATCAAGTATACAAGAATTTGCCTTATTTGGGATAATTCTATACATTAATATGTGGCTATTTCCTTGAAGATTCTCCTCTAGAAGATAATCCTTGATAGATTGATAAATTAGGTTGATTGTTTGAGTAACGTTGTCTAAGTAAACAAGAGACTTATAGAATTCGAAGTTATTCTTCAGTTTATTTAGTGTATTTGCTGTTGGAATAGTGTACTCGTCTTATTCTTCTAAATCTAGAGCGCGTGCTATTGCTAGCTTATTAATTGCTAGAGGTCGTCGAGCAATAATTACTTATTGTAGGATAAATCTTGCATTTCCTACGTCGTCCTCTTGAATTTTGTTTAAAATCTTGCTATAAACTTCGCTAAGACTCGAAGATAGTAATTGTAATTTCGTTCTTATCTTGGAGATAACTGTAGTCTTAGAAATATCTTTTAGAATAAGTGAAACTTATAGGAATGTTCTTTCGATCTTTTTAGAGAGGGCGCCTTGAATGTCTTGCTTTAGTTTTGGAGGATATTTCTTTTTCGTGAAGAGCTTGTTGACTCTTGTTTCAATGTATTTCCAAAGATTAGCATTAATCTTACTTGAATCAATACGTACCAATCTTCTCGAATCGATAATTTATCTAAGATATTAGACTCTGGCCAGTATGTAATTAGCAATTTGACATCAATGTTCTTACTTCCTTTTCCTTGCTCGATAGGAAATAATTCTGCCAGGTTTTCAAGAAAGGCTTGCCAGAATTTACGTGATAACTTGTCACATTTATCCAGAGCATCTATCAAGATATAGATCTGATCTACGTAAGAATCTCTCAACATTTTAAGCAGAATTCGTCAAAGAGCGTCAAAGTTTTCGAAAACTCGATCTTTTATCTAATTATAATCTTCCTGAATATACTTAAATAGTAGGAGTCTTTGCCTCAAGAGTTGCAAGAGAAGCCCTCGAATAATACTAATAACAATGTTGCGCTTATTATCTTTGTTGTCGCAGAAGTAGTATGCAAATGTTATGTTGAAAGTAAATTGCGCTCTCTTCTTAAGCTCGTCTACTAAGTAGCTTGATATCATTGTCTTCCTAATACTTGGAGCATCTACTAGTTGAAGCATTCGAGAGCTATCTTCAACTAGTTAAGCAATATATGCTTCGTGAAGAAGTAGTTATTCGCAAGTGTCTTCAACTCGCTTCCCTTTAGATCTTCGAATAGCTATTAGATTATCAAGAGAATTTGTTAGGAACAAAGATTGAAGGCAGCTAAGGTTTTCTTTTGGTATTGCTATATATCTTAAGTTAGCAAAGGTAAACAATCGTCTATTAAGTAGTTTTCTTACTTGAATTGTTATAAATAATTGTTTGAGCTATTTATAAATGTATTAGCGCAAGAATATATCTATAGACTATATATACCTACGTTTTAGATGTTGCTATATCTTCTTTATAGCGTGTCTTGCCATCTTCTTGATAATAGAATACTGGATAAATATTCTTGAACAAATAATTCTTAGATCTATTATATTTGTTGATTTTGAAATAGTCTATTGCTAGATTAATTGTTGGGTTGGGTTTCGGTTCCAACTTTAGGAATCGAATCGAATTGTCAAGAAATCGAAAATAATATTATTATGCTAAGATTTTCTATTTTTGAATATACGTTATTATAATTTGGGATTTTTCGCTAGAGTCTTAAGTAGTATGCTTCGACACAAAAGTTACGCTTGCTTGTATTATCTTAAAACAACTTACTTAGACTAGTTGCTACTTGTATTACTCTTTTGCATTATTTTTTTGTTCTCGAGTTACTTTCTCGAACTATTAAAAAATATTGTTATATTATATTTGTATTCTTGTTTGCAAAATGTCGAACTCTTTAAGAGCTTTAAATCAATTATTGTCTTTAAACAAAAAAAATCCTAATAAATCTATCTCTTGCGATTTGCTATCTAGTAGCTTATATCTTAATCAATTTGCGAGTTAATTTAATTAAGATTTTCTTACTTCTGCTTTTAATAATAGGAAATAAATTCTTTGCAAGATACAATAATTTTTTTCTTTTTACAATCTTTAACAAGACTATGTAGAACAAGATTGTCGAACTCTTTAACTAGAAAAGTTAAGTCAATAATTTAACTCTAGCTATCTAGATAGCTCGAATGCATTATTATAATGCATTACTAAATAATCTTATATCGAAAGATTATAGAATAGAATATAATTTTCTACTATTTATTTCAGAATTTCTTTATACTAATACTAAGTCTTAACAATTCGAGTCGATTTTTTAGATCGATTTTCGATTTTAAGTCTACAACTCGACTCGAATTGTTAATTTCAATTTTAGAAATCGAATTGTCAAGACTTTCGAGTCGAATTAACACAAATTGTTAAGATTCGAGTCGAGTATTCGATTCGAACTTGATAATTCGATTCGACGCAATTAGTTTATTTATCGATTGTTTTATTGCTTTCGATTTCTTTGTAATTAAGTACTTAATATAGCTCTAAACTTAACTTTAGCTTATACATAATCTACTTTATGTTTTATATACGTTAAAAATATATCTAATTTAAAGTTAGGTATATAACATTTACTAACTTTAGCAACGCTTAACTATTTAAATATACTTTATATATTTTGTTTGTCTTATTGATTTTCGCTTTGCACAACTTAACTTGTTGCTTTACTTTTATTGTTAATTCTTTTAGTTCTTTGTAATATATAAATATTATATCAACGTTTCTTAAGCGTTTGCTATATACTTATTTTGCTTTAACAACAATTATTGTAATATTGTTGTTTTTTTTACTTTTATCTAAATATATTTTTAGACACAAGTTTGTTTAATTGTTATTATATCTTTTTTTGATTATTTTGTTAAAAAATATTATAATTATTTTTAATAATTTTATTTATAACAAAATAATATAAGATTGCGCTTGCAAGACTATTAAGATATCTAAATTATTTATTATTTATTTTCTTTTCAATTGTAGCAATATTAATTTAAACTTAAATTTCCGATCTCTTTTTTTTTCTTTATATTGCGTTAAATGCGCATTGTTGTTGTCTCTATAATTAGACTTGACTCTCTTGCATTTATATTTGCTATTAATTTTTAAATTAACTTATTTAAATAAATATTAATCGAAATTGTATTAGTTTTTATTTGTAATATCTTTATTAAAATTGTTTTGTATACATTAACAACTTGTTAAAGCGCTTGTCTATATATTAATCTTATCTTAACTTAATTGTAATTATTTTTTGCTTCTCTTAAACTTAATTAACGTATATTATATTGTCGTCTTATATAAGAGCATTAATCTCGAAATTGCTAAGTATATATATATATATTTTTGCAAATAAGAAATTTTAAGTAATTCTTATTATTATTTGTAACGCTTGTTATCTTATTGTTAACTTTGTCTTAATTTATTGCAAATATAATTCAAAGTATAGTTTGCTATTTAATTAAACTCTTAATACTTTTATATTTTCTTTAATCTTTATATTGTATTTTGCTAGCGTAATACTTGCAATTATATTGTATTTTCTTAATATTCTTGTAAAGTAAATTAGTCTGTATTTTTGTTTTGCAAATTTTAATTTGTACTTTTGCATTTATTGTTTGTATCTTTTATACATTTTTAGTAGAGTTTAACAATTTTGCTTTGTCAATTTATTATAAATTAATATATTAATATTATCGACAAAGTTTTTAATCTTAATTTGTAATTTAATGATATTAAATATCTTTAATAGATTAACGTTGTAGAACAAATATAAAATTAATAATAAAGAAAACTTTTAAGATATTTTAATTGCTATTTTACGTTTTGTTATTATATATTTGTTTATAATTAATATAGTGCGTCTATTTTTAAGAAAGTTGTTTATTTAGACGAAAAGTTAAGTAAATATTTGTCTCTTTTGTATACAATGCTCGAATTAACAATATATTATATTATTAAATACGTTCGTTATATTTAAGCTTAATAAAATAGTTATTCTCTTTTTTTGTTCGCTTTATATTGTGTAAATCTTTTTTGTTATAAACTATAAAATTGTATTTATTAATTTTTGTTCTCTAACTTTTATTTGTGTATCTAGTAGAGTTTTTGCTTCTTCGATAATATAGCGCAAGCGTTTTAAAATTATTAACTTTAGTGCTTTTTTTAATATATTTAGCAACGCTATTAATTTAAAGACGAACAATTTCGAATAATTCTTTTTATCTAGTTTGCGCAATACTATTATAACAACTCTTTTAAAGTATGTTAATTGTATTTTCTTCTTAATATATTTTGCGAACAAAGAACGTATTTGCGTTAGCGCAATATTTACTAAATATCGCAATTCTCAATGTGTAATCTTATTAAATCTTAAGATTTTATTTAGAATTATCTTGTATATTGTTTGTTTAACTTCTTGCTTTGTAATTAAGATATCGTTCTTTATAAGTAATGCGTAATTGTAGTCTTAAGTATTGTTTATCGATATCTTCGATAACAATAAAAAACAAATTTAAAATATTATTTCGATCTTTTCTTTAATTGTAATTGTTATTTTGTTACGCTCTTTTAAAGATAAGATTAATGCTTGCGTTAATATATTATCTACAATACTTCTAACTTATTTTGCGTTTTTGAAAAGTTTCTTGTTAGATTTCTTCAAATTTTGCATCGCTTCGCGAAATTTATTTCTTTTGTATTTTCTTAATATCTTGTCTTTTTTATTGTATATCTTAACGTATCTTGTTTAATCAACTAATATTCGATATTATTATTATAGATGTCTTGTTTCTTTTATCGCTTGTATGCAATTCTTCAATTATTTATATTTAGTTATTTTGTAATACTTTGTTTACAATAAAGATTTCTTTGCTATTTTTTTTAGAGTATCGAACAATTTTGTTATAAATTTGTTAATCTATTAACGTCTTATTAGTTTTTCTAGCAAATATTTCAATAAATGTTTGTCTAATACGTTTTGAAATTTTTCGATATTTATGCTTTTTTACTCTTTTTAAGAGCGTCTCGATAACTTTTGTTATACACTAAAGTCTAGTATTGTTCTTATTAAAAAATAATTCGAAAAGTTTTTTATTTTTTTGTTAGTTTCGCAATATTTTAGCTTGTTAACTAGATTAATTATCGTAAAAATTAAATCTATTGTAATTTTTGCTCTTTAATAATCTTTTGTAACAATATCTCGTAAAAGCGTCAATATAATATTAACGTCTCTTATAATACTTAATAGATTGTTAGACAAAATATATTGTCTAAAATAGAACAAATTTGCTTAAGAGAAATAATATAAGTTAAAATCGCTTATTATTACACTTTCTTCGAATATTATTATTGTTTATTTTACTAGTAATAAGCTTCTTTTATTTTGTATTTTGTTGTAACTTCTTAAAGATAAGTTGTATACTTCGTATATATTTATAGATAATATATTAACAATGCTTTTATTTTATTTTTTATTTCTTTAAAGCGTTATTGTATTTATATTTTTGAAGTATTAAATTTTATACTAGTTATTGCTATCAATACGTTTATTAATATAAAAACATTTTTTTTGTTATTCTTTAACATAAAGTCGACGCAATTTAAGTTATAGATTTTCGCTCTCTTGCAAAATATTATAATTTTTGTATTACTAATATATTGTATTCTTGTATTTTTCTTTCTTATAATAATATTATTATTACTTTATTTTTAGATTTGTAAACGTTATATTGTAATAATCTAAGATTTAATTATTCTAACATTAAAGTTTCTCTTTAATTATTGTTTTTTGTATCGATATAATCTTTGTTTTTTGTAATAATTCTATCTTTGCGCTAGCTTTTGTTGTCTTACTAGCGCTAGTTTAACTTCTTAAGATTAGACAACTAAGTAAAGAGTTTTTTAAACAATTTTTCTTATTAAATTGTCTTTTAACGCTCTTTATTAACGTAACATTAATGCTAAGAAATATTACAATTTTTGTTAATTAATTTATTTTAAATTTGCGCTTAATATTTTGGTTTATTATTGTTATGAATATCGCGACAACTTCTAGAGTTATAACAAGATTTTTAAGATTTTTTTTGTTATTTCTTCTTATTGCGTAATAAATTAATCGAGCTTGCTTGCTTATTTTAATTTTTTGTTTTTTTGTCTATTTCTTAAAACATTTCGAGTTAAACGTTTAATAATTGTTTTCGGAAGAATTGCATTGCAACTTCGCTTGCTTTTTGCTAATTATACAATCGATTATACAATACTTTTTTGCATAATATTTATATCTTTGTTTGTTCTTACAATTAGATATAATGTGCTTATACTCTTTATATTTTAAATGTTATTGTATTTTGCATTCTTTATTGTAATATTAAATTAGACAATTTGTCTTCTTCTTACTAATTACTTATATTATTATCGAGATGTACTTCTATTTATATTTGTCTTTAGTAAATTATTATATCTTATTTATTTTTAGATTTAGATATATTCTCGCGCAGGCGTTCTAAAGCGCTCTCGACATATTTTTCTTTATATTTTTAAGCATACTCTTTATTCTTATTTCGTGAATTACTACGCTTGCGCGTTTCTAGCGCAAAATTGTTGTTATTAATATCTTTTTCGCTCAAAAGTTGTTTTACTCTAGTAGCGTAACCTTTGGACAGCTCGATTGCCAAAATTTCGAGCTCGACTCGATTCTTATTTAATTAATAGCGTCGCGTAGACTAGTTCGAATCGAGTAATTATTTTTTTCCTGGAAAGCTTACGTAATTTAATATTAAGATTGGATTTTTAATCAAGATTAGAAATCTAGTGCGCCGACAATGTTCTAACACTTTTGAATTTTTTCTATTTTTAGTAATCGGGCTGTCCGAGGGTCAGGCTATACTCTAGTATTCTCTTGTTGCTCTCTAATGCTATTTGAAAGACTATTATTTTCTTGTGTTGTTTAATTGCTAGTATGTTCTAGCGCGCTAGCAACGCGCTAGCAATATTAAGATTTTGTATTACTTTTACAATCTTTATTGCGTTTATCTTTTGCATTTTTTCAATTTTCGAGTTTCTCTTAATATATATTATTATCTTTATGTTTTTCGTAAGCTTTTGTTTCAATAACGCAACAATAGCGTTTTCTTGTAATAATATATCTAAAAATGCGCTTTCAATTATTTTTGCTTAATTGTTTTTTGTTTTTAATTAGTTTCTCTAGTTTATTTGTTGTCTTCTCGATTCTCTCTAGCAATGAGTTATTTTTATTTCGAGACAAACTTGTTTGAGCAACGTCGCGCTAGCGTATATACTTATTAATTATATTAAATACAATTTTTATTTCGTTCTAAAGAATTATATCTTTAGCAATTGTTCTTTCGAATTTATAGAGTATTCTTATTTTTCTTATCTTTGCAATTAAAGTTTCCTTATTTGATTAAGTCTCTTGCGAGAACGCTTTGTTAATATTCTATTTACTTGTCGATGTTATATTAATTACAATTATCTTCTCTTTGCAAGTCGAATAAATCGCGAACCTTATAATCGATAATATTTCTCGATCTCTACACAAGTAATAGATAGTCTTAATCTTTTAGATAGATTAATTTTTAATATTTATTTAAAATACAAATCCAAGTATTTTGCTTTAAATCTCGAAATCAATTAATTATTTAAATATTTCGAAAACTTATACAATTCTATTTTAATTTTACGCAATTAAAATTGCGAGTTTCAATATATAAATTTTAATATTGATTTATTTTTATTTAATTTTGAAAAATATTTAAAAGTTGTTTTGTGAAAAAGAGTAATTTTTAAATTAAATAAAGAAATAGAAAAAACAAGTTTCGAGACAAAACAATAAAAGTCTATTTCTTCTTTTTAATCGAGAGAATTTATCAACTGTATAATTGTATAACAAAGCGTCTTAAAAAGCTTCTAATTAATATATAATATTAAATATAGCAACTTCTTTAAACAATATATATTATAAATATAAAGTTAATTGTTTATTTTCTAGTAAAATGTAATTGCTATTCTTATTGTATATAAAAAATCTAGTATTTTTATAATTGTTTTATTTATATTATATCGAATATTAATTAAGACTTTAATACAAACATAAGTCTAGAAAATTAATATAATACAACAAATTAAAAATATCATGTATTTGTTTCTAGTATTCTATCTAATAATTTATTAACTTTAGATTAATTGTTTTCTAAAGAAATCAATTTTAAATCAATTTTGCGTTTCTTGTTAATTAATTTCTTAAAAATCTTTTTAGTGCTATTTTTAAATAGTAATAATAACAAAAGCTTTATAGAAATCAATTTTTAAGTAATTTTAACTTAAATAAACAGACTTTCGAAAGTATTTTATCGAAGAAATTTGCAAAAGAAAACAATAGAAATTTCCAAAAATCTTTGAATTCGACAAAAGCAATTTAAAAGTTTATAAACTAAATATTTAAAATATTTGTTGCTAAAGAAATCTCTTTTATTATTTAAAGAAATTTGTCTTGTTTAACAAATTAATTTAAGATTGTATATAAATTTTAAAACAAAGTCTTTAATATTATTAATTGTATTTGTTAAGTACTAAGACTAGATATAAATTCGACTATTTAAATTTGTAGATTTCTTGAAATTAATAAATTTTTTAACAAAAACAAATACTTAAAATAAAATACTAAAAGTTTAATCTATTTAAGTTTTGTATTAAGTTATCTTTTGCTAGATCTTATTTATTTGCTACAATATTTTTAAAGAAAATATGTTGTCTAATTTTAATAAAATTAATAGCTTAAAAATAAGAATTAAATTGTTTCTTTAACTTCTAATTCTTATATTGTTCTATTATTGCTTCTTTTTAACAACTTAATAGTTTAACTAGATTAACAAGTTTTGTTTATTATTTTAAAAATCTTAGCAAGTATATAATAGACGTGCTTTCTAATTATGCTAGTTACAAAGCTCTCGAATTTCTATATCTCTTTAATTTTGACAATATTTAATTTAATTTAAGTTGCTTTGTTAAATCTTCTAATTTTAATTTTTGTTGCTTAATCTCTAAAGTATATTTGTTTAATATTCTTATCAAAGATTGTAAATAGTATCGAATTTATTTAAATCTTATTTTTTGTTAACTTGCAAAATTTCGCAATATATATATCTATTATTTTTATGATTATTGATAGAAACTTTTAAATAATAATAATTCTATTATTTCTCTTTGTTAATATATTTGCATTTCAATATTATTTTATAATATCTTAAACAATTAGATATTAGATTTTATTAATACGCACTATATTAGAGTTTACAAAAAAATAAATATTTTTAATAAAAGTTAATTTTTTCTTTAAAAAGCAAAGAAAGAAAAGTTTGTAAAAAGAAAATTAAGTTTAAGAAAGTTTTACAAACAATTGTTAGTTTGTTGTAATTCTTATTTGTTATAATCGAGAGACAATTGAAGTTTTCTTATATAGAAAAGACAAATTTATTGTTGTTTTAAAAAATTATAAAATAATTTCAAAATAATCTAATTAAGTAAAGTAATAGTAAAAAGAAATTATATAGAAAGTATAAATAGATAGAAGTAAAGATAATTGTTTGCAATAGAAGAATATAAAAAATAGATTTTATTTGTTGTTGTAGAAATTGTAATTATGTATATTTTTATTTGCATTACAATATAAGAGAATGAGTAAATTAATTCTTTAACTTTAAGAAATTGCGCAATAATAGATGAATATTGTTGTTTGCAAAGATAAGATAGCAAACATTTAAATATAAAGAAATATTAACAAACAAAGAAATATTAAACTTTTTATAAGAGAAAATATATTAAGATACAAAATCTTAAAAAACAACAACAGAAATCTAGAATTTTATTAATTTAGAAATTCGAAAAGAATTATCAAAAATATTAATAAATTTTATTCAAAAAGATTATTAGTTTTTTTAGATTAACAATTAATATAATTGATATTTGTAATTATAGAAAAGTCTATAAATTCTATTATTGGAATCTATCTATTTATTTAAGCAGAGATTGAGAAATATTATCAATTATAGCGTTTGCAACTTATTCGACTTGTAAAAAGAAAAAAATTGTAATCGACGCAACATTGAAAAGTAAACAAGATGTCTACAAAGCGCTTTTGCAAAAAATTTAATTAAGCAAGAAAACTATAATTACTAGAGTGATTGTCGGTTTGATATTCGGTTCCAAACTTGGAATTGAATCGAATTGCCAAGAAATCGAATAAAATCGAATCACTTAAAGAAGCTAGCTTATTACTATAATAAGTTTAGCTTAGTCGAAAAGTTACTATTTTAAGCAATTCGATTCCAAAAAAAAATCGAGGAACCGAATCTTGACGCTCTCACGTGACATTTTCGGTTCCTCGCGATTAGTCTAATAATTACAAAGATAAAAAAAATAAGAATACTTTATAAATTCGAAAAAACAATTGTTAAAAATATAATTCTCTAGAACAAAATAAGAATTGCGTTTAATATAATAGATAAATATAGATACTAGCGCAATATTGTATTAAGTTTGCTTCAAAATAAAGACAATTTATTGCTAGAAAAACTCGAAAAAATAACAAAAAAATAAAAAAAATAGTTAAAAACAAAAAACTAACAAAAGCTTAAACAAAAAATTATTAAGTAAAAATAATTAAAGAAGTATTTTTAATTACAATATATACGTTGTTATACAAGAATATTATTATCGTATTATTAAAGCAAAAGCTTACTAAAAATATAAAAATAATAATATAAATTAAGAGAAACTTAAAAATCGAAAGAATACAAAAAATAAATACAAAAAAAATTGTAAATTTAATACAAGGTTTAGCTATTGCAAACGTATTAATAATGCGTTAAAATATATTAACAATTAAATAATACAAAAAAATAATAGATTTTCAAATAGTATGCAAAGATAACAAGAAAATATAAAAATAAAACAACTTTTAAGCAAAAAAAATCTTAATAATAGCAATTTTGCGTTAAGAATCTGCTAGCATAATAATATACAAAATATATTCGAAAATATATTCGAAAATATTTTAAAAAAAAGAGACTTAAGATACTCTAAAATATTTACGCAAAAATATACTTAAATTTAAAAATAAACAAAATACAATAATTTACTAAAAACAATTACAAGTAAAAGTATATCTTAATAATAGTTTAAACAATTAACAAGAAAATAACAAATTATTTAATTTAATTCGAAATTATATATAAATCTTAAATTAAGAAAATTTAATATTATAACAAAGAATATAAAATATAACAATATTTAAAACATAAAAAGTATAAATATATTATATACAATTGCAAGAAAAAAACAAAAATACAAATATTATATAGAAAAATATTATATAGTTAAATATATAACTAGCAAGAAGTAAACAAAGTAACAATACAATTTATGCAAAGAAAATTATCGAATATTTAATTTAAAATGCTTTAAAAATAGATAACAAAATAAAGAATTAAAATAATAAAGCAAACTTAATTAATTTATTATACAATAAGAATAAGCAATAAAGATAAGCTTAGAAATTTTGTTATAATATTAAAAGATGTTACAATATTTATAACAATAATAAATAAAAATATTAAATACAAGTTAAAAATAAACAAATTATTAATTTTTTCGATTTTTTCGAATATTAATATTGTATTAACAAAAAGCGTTATAAACCAACTAAACAAGAAAAGTTGCTTAAAAAACTTTCTACTTAGTTTTTTTTTAAAAGTTAAAATAACGCTAGCAAAATAACAAAAATTAATATAAAAATAATATTGTTACAAGAGACAAAAATTATATTAATATAAAAAATATTAATTAAAAAAAAACTTTAATAATAGAATAACTAGAACTTCGAATATTATAATATAACGTTTACAAATTTAGAAACAAAATAATAATAATATTATTGCAAAAAAAGAAAATATAAAAATACAATATATTAATATTACAAGAATTGTAGTACTCTTGCAAAAAAATAAAAATTTATAATTTAAGTTGCGTCGACTTTGCGCTAAAAAATAATAACAAAAAAATATACTTCTATATTAACAAACGCATTAATAGCAACAACTAATATATGACTTAATATTTCTAAAATATAAATACAATAATACTTTAAAGAAACAAAAGAGAAAACAATAAAATTATTAGTATGTTATTTATAAATATATATAAAATATATAATTTGCTCCCGAGAAGTTACAATAAAGTATAATAAAAAAAACTTATTATAAATACAACAAATTATAATAATATTTAAAGAGAATATAATTGTAAATAACTTTAATTTGCATTATTTTTCTTAAGCAAGTTTGTTTTACTTTTAATAATATATTTTGTCTAACAATTTAGTAAGTATTATAAGCGATACTAGCGCAATACTAGTGCTTTTACAAAAAATTATTACAAAAAATTATTAAAAAATAAGAATTATAATAGACTTAATTTTTACAACAGTTAATTTAACTAACAAATTAATATATTGCAGAATTAACAACAAGATAAAAAAAAATCTCGAATTATTTTTTAATAAAAATAATATTATACTTCGATATATAACAAGAATTATTAAGATGTTTTTAAAAGGAATAAAAGAGTATAAATACAAAAAAATTCTATAATATATTAAGCAAGTATTTACTAGTATCTTTGTTAAACAAATTAATATAATATTGATATATTAATAAATTTACAACAAAATTGTTTAATATTTTAAAAAAAACAATGAAGAAATTTATATTATAAGCGAAACTTTACAAAAAAATTAAATATAAGTAATTTAAGAATTACACGCAAGCAATAAAAGAAACAAGATATTTACAACAATGGTATTAAATATCGATTAATTAAACAAGATATATTAAGATATATAACAAAAAAGATAAAATATTAAAATAGTACAAAAGAAACAAATTTTGTTTAGCAATACAAAAGTTAAAAGACTCTAATAAAAAACTCTTTAAAAATGCAAAATAAATAAAAAATATTATTAATAAAATACTAGCACAAATTGCAATTTTACTTTTGAAAAAACGCAAAAGAATTGCAATTACAATTAAAAAAAAGATCGAAATAACATTTAAAACTTATTTTTTATTGTTATCGAAAATATTGATAAATAATATTTAGAATTACAATTATATATTATTTATAAAGAATAACAATTTAATTATAAAGCAAAAAATTAAACAAATAATATTTAAAATTGCTTCGAACAAAATCTCGAAATTTAATAAAGTTATAAATTAAATGTTGCAATATCTAATAAGCGTTGCGTTAATACAAATACAATTTCTTTTTATAAAATATATTAGAAAGAGAATATAATCGACATATTTTAAGAGAGTTATTACAATAGTATTGCGCAAATTAGATAAAAAAAATTATTCGAAGATATTTATTTTTAAATCGATAACGTTGCTAGATATTTTAAAAAAATAGAAATTAATAGTATCGAAATATTTGCGCTATATTGTTAAAAAAGCAAAAACTTCATTAAATATACAAATAAAAGCTAAATAACAAAAATTAGTAAATACAAGTTTGCAACTTATAAAAAAAAATATATATATATAATATAAAGTAAACAAAAAAATAGTTGTTACTCTATTAAGTCTAGATATAACCAAAGTATTTAATAATATAATATATTGTTAATTCAAGCATTATATACAAAAAAAAAAAAATTATTTCTTACTTAAGTAAACAACTTTTTTAAGAATAGATATATTATATTAATTATAAACAACTATACAATAACAAAGTATAAGACAATAATCGAAATATTTTAGAAATCTTCTTTATTATCGATTTTGTACTTGTTTTATAACGTAAATCTATTAGAGATATATAATAATACTAAATTACAAGTTAGCGTTACAAGCTTTGTAAATAACGTTAACATTTTAATTTGTAATAAATTAACAACGCAAAATTGTTAAACTTTGTTAAAAATATATAAAAGATACAAACAATAAACGCAAAAGTATAAATTAAAATTTGGAAAGCAAAAATATAAACTAATTTATTTTATAAAAATGTCGAAAAGATACAATATAATTGCAAGCGTTATGTTAGTAAATTACAAAGTAAAAGTTAAACAATATATAGAAATACTAGAGATTTAATCAAATAATAACATCGGCAATTCGGGAAAGCGGCCCCTGTGGCACAATGGCTCCACTGAGTCGACATCGGCCCGAGAGAGTCTCGTGACATCTAGCGCTAGCCTATTGGGGTAAGTTAGATTGTTTACTAAAATTTAGATTATTTTGTAATTTAATTGAAATTTTTAGCCTAATCGGGTTAGTACTACTTACAGAATTAATATTTGAAAACGGAAAAGATTCTAAAAAAAATTGTTTTCAAATATTAGTTCTATACGTAATACTAACCCGATTAGGCTAAAAATTTCAATTAAATTACAAAATAATCTAAATTTTAGTAAACAATCTAACTTACCCCAATAGGCTAGCGCTAGATGTCACGAGACTCTCTCGGGCCGATGTCGACTCAGTGGAGCCATTGTGCCACAGGGGCCGCTTCCCCGAATTGCCGATGAAGCTATAATTTAGATTGTATTTGCGAGAAATCGAGATAAAGTTAACAATAAAACAACAAATATTACAAATAATAAAAAGAAACATTTAAGATCTCTTACTAGCAATAAAAAAGTATATATATTTAATAATCTTAAGATTGATGCTTTTATATAAGACAATTGTATAATATATATTAACAAGAAAAAAAAAAATTAAGAAAACAATTATAACTAAGTTAAGATTTTTACAAGAACAAGTACTTTAATAAGTTACAAACACGTACAAGACAATTCTAACAAAAATACTACAAATAAAAATTAATACAATTTCTATTAATATTTATTTAAACAAGCTAATTTGAAAGTTAATAGCAAATATAAATGCAAGAGAGTTAAACTTAATTCTAAAGACAACAACAATACATATTTGACACAATATAAAAAAAAATTTAAGCTTAGATCGATATTGCTATAGTTAAAAAGAAAATAAATAACTTAAAATTTAGATATTTCGACAATTGCACAAGCGCAACTTTATATTGTTTTGTTATAAATAAAATTATTAACAATAACAATAGCATTCTTTAAAAAATTAACTAGAAAAAAGTATAATAACAATTAAACAAAATTGCGTCTAAGAATATATTTATATAAAAGCAATAAAAAAAACAATATTACAACAATTGTTATTAAGACAAAATAAGTACAAGACAAACGTTTATATATTATAAAGAATTAAGAAAATTAACAATTAAAGTAAAGCAACTAATCAAGTTATATAAAGCAAAGATTAACAAAATAAGCAAAATATGTAAAATATACTTAGATAATTAGATGTTGCTAAAGATAGTAAATATTATATTTAACTTTAGTTTAAATGCCTCTTTAACAAATACAAAAGATAAAACAAATTATATATAAGCTAGAATCGAATCTAAAACTATACTAAATATCTAATTATATAAGAATTGAAAAGAAAAAAATAATCGACAAAGTAATTAACAACTTTACAAATTAGCACTTTTATTAATATATTAACAAATATGCAAATTAATTGCTTAAACAATACTTATAAATAATTGTATTTAAAATACTTAAAAAAAGATATAAATAAAGAATATAAATAAAATTTATTATTAAAAATTAGTCTTTAAAGTTTTAATTAATTATTTAATTTTATATTGCAATTATTTTAAATCTATAATATATTGCTAATATAACTTAGAATAAACAAAATTAAATTTAATTAAATTTTTTACAAATAAAGAGTATTTAATATATCGAACTCTTATTGCGTTTGCAATTGCAAATATATAATAATAAAATATATATTGCTAATATACTTCAATTAAAGATAAGAAAGAATAGAACTATAGAGAACAACAAATACAACAAATATAAAAAAATTACTAAATATATACAATAATATTATTGCAACATTATATATAAATTTAATTATTAAGCTATTAAATTAATTTTAAGTTACAATATTGTTAAAGCTCAAAAAAAACAAGAAAGAGAGTAAAAACTTAAACTTATAAAGTTCTTAAATAAAAAATTTCTTTAATATAATAAACAAATAATAAAAAGCAATTAACAAGACAAAGCAAACGTTGCGCTAGTATTGCGTCGACGCAATATTAATATTAATAATATAGAGCTTGCATAAATCTCTTAGAGTAATAAATCGAGTATAAAATAAAATAAATTAATATAATTGATAAAATTAAATAAAGAGTTTTTTGTATTAATATTAAACAATTATAAACAATTTAATCTTGCTTATTTAAAAAAGCTAAAATAATTAATGTTAAGATTTTTAAATATAATCAATTTTTTTTTTAAATTTATACTCGATTTAACATTTCTAAGAGTCTATGCAAGATCTATATACTTTTGCGATTTTTAAATCTAATTAATTACAAATAAGCGAGCAACACTAGTATCTATTTGTCTAATTATAATTAACTAGAACTCGCGATCGCAATTTCGCTTGTAATGCTTCGTTATAAGAACGTCGCGTCTTCGCCTTCTATATTGTAATATTCGTAATACAAGAAAATTCTTTAAACAAGAACTTTATAAATCTAAGAGAGATTTAAACATTGTTAACGATATCGTTGTCTAAAATTATTTTAATAAATTAATAAATAAAATTATTTGTATTGTTGCAATAATAGATCTTGCTTTGTCTAGTAGTTGTCTTAACTTTGTAATATTAATCTTTTATTGCATTTAAATTCTTTCTAATTGTTATATCAAATATATTAAAAAAACGTATTTAACAATTATACGTTTTTAATCGTATTTGTATGTATTTGTTGTAACATCGAAAACGCAACGCTTATATAGAAATTGATTAAAATTAATTTTGTTTATTCTTAATTAAACAAGAAGTAAATTGTGTAATTTAAGACAATTAAAGTGTAATTGCATATACTTATGCGTAACTTCTAATGCAATCTTGCGATATTTTACGTTATTCTTGTTTCTTAATTATTTGTGTTGCTATTCTTTTCGAGTCTTGTCTTAAATAAGTGCTTTTTTAGTAGCAAGTTCGCTTGTTACTTGATCGACAAAAGAGAGAAGCTATTTGTGCATCTTGTTAACAATTTTGTTTGCAATTTTGTTATCTTTTATGCTTTTATATCTTAATATTTAATATAATTTTAATATTGTCTCGCAATATCGAATTATCTTATACGAGTTTTATGTATATGTTAATTGCACTTAATTTAATGTTAATTTTATCTCTCTTATAATTATAATTGAAACTTAATTGTCTAAGTATATCTTGTAAATTTGTTCTTTCGAATTAGTAATAATCTTGCAATACTTTGTTAATCTCTTTGTCGCTTTTGTAAATTTCTCGAGTTTGTCGTAATAAATTAATATTACATTAATACTCTTAAGATGCTTTTTAATACTTTAATTTGTTTTAATTGAGATTGCCATAATATTCTTATTGCGTTCGCTTTTATTAAAATAGACTTATTAATATAAATTTGAGCAATTTGCGTTATATTTTTTTTAACAACTTTCTTACTATAGACGATAATTATTTTAGAAGACTTTATTTATAAGATTGCAATATATAATTGTTGTTACAAACTTGTTGTTAATTTTAATATTATTTGTATTTATTTTTTCTTAAGTTGCAAAGATATTAATTTTAGCTTTAACTTTTATTCTTTTTTCGATATTAAATTGTTGCGTATGCGTAATATTGCTATATTAATAATCTTTTCTAATTTTTGTGCATTTATAATAGTTATCAATCTTTGTATTAGCTTCTCTAAATAAAGGTTAATAAAAGACACGTTAATCTCGATTTGTAAGATTTTCGTAAAAGTTGTTTTATAGATGTTGATAATATAACAAAGCGTTTATTCTCATATAAATTGCAACTTTGTAATAACTTCTTTTCTTGCATTTTTAATAGTAGACAAAATGTATTATGTAACAACGTTATATACTATTACAAACTTCTTTATCGCAATATATTTACGTTTCTTAATATTTATAAATGTGTCAAAAACTAAACTCTCTATTATCGAGATTTCTTTATATTTAATAACTAGCTTTATTTTTACTTATTGCAAATAAGCTTTTTATTTAAGTTTCGAATTAAGTTAAATTTCTAGTACTCTAATATTAAACTTAACAATTATTTTGTATTTTATTAATATTATATTGACGTTTATATCGAATCTCTTTAAAGTGCGTAAAAAGTAAATTAGTTTGTATTTCTTTTTTGCGAATTTGAAGTTATAAGTGCGTATTTATTGTTTGCATTAATTATATATTTAAGTTAACATTTTACAATTGCGTTTAATCGACATCTTATACGTTAATATATTAATGTTATTTACAAATCTCGTAACATTAATTTGCAATTTAATATTGTTGCATTGTTTTAAGAGATTTGCGTTGTAAAACAAGTATAATATCAAGAATAAAGAAGAATTTTGCGATATATTGACGTTTGTTTCTCGCTTTTTTATTGTGTAGCTTTTAATAATTAATATAATGCGTCGTTTTTTTAGAAAATTCTTTACTTAATTAAGCAAACAAGTTAAGACTCTTCTTTTTCTTATATTATAAAATAATCTAATATGCGATATATTATTCAATATATTAAACATATCTAGATTTAATAAAGAAGTTACTCTTTTCTTTTAATTACTTTATATTGTGTGCATCTTTTTAATAATTAATTGTAGCATTGTATCGATTAAGCGCTATCTTCTAACTCTTATTTGTGTGTCAAGTAAAGTATTATATATTTTTACGACATAATAAAGACGCTTCAATATTATTAACTCTAGCATCTTATTTAATATATCGAACAATGTTATAAATCTAAAAGACGACAACTCTAAATAGTCTTTCTTTTTTAATTTTCGCAATATTATTATAATTGTCTTTTTGAAATAAAACAATTGCATTTCTTTCTTAATGCATTTATTAAATAAGAATTTTATCTATCTTAAGATAACGCGAACTAGCTATCTTAGTATTCGATTAATTATCTCGTTAATTTCGAGTATCTTGTCTAGAGTCGCTTTGTATATTGCTTTTATTATTTTACGTTTTAATAATTTTGTCGTTCTTTATTAAAAATAAATAAGAGAATTTCTCTATATTATTAATTAAAATTGTAAGTAAAAAAGAAAAGTAAGTTTAAAATATTGCTTCGATTTTGTCTTTTGCAATTGTTGTTACTTTTTTGTTTGTTCTTAATAATAAAATTGTAAGTTCAATAAATAGATTTACTATTACATTTTTGATTTATTTTGTTATTTCGAACAAACTCTTTGTAATATTTTTCGAAGTTTATATCTAATTGCAAAATTCGTTTCTTTTATATTTCTTAAAAATCTTGTTTTTTTTATTATATATTCGAATATACGTTTTTCAATTACAAGAAATGCGACATTAATATTGCAATCTTCTAGTTTTCTTAATTACATTAATGTATTTTTGCATTTATTTAAATTTAACTTTTTTGTGCAATCTCGTTTATAAGATAAAGTCTTCGATAATCTTCTTTAAAATTCTTAATAACATAATTGTATATTTGTTAATATTATCTTGTTTTATTGTAACGTTTAGTAATAATTCAAATAATAGTCTTTTTAATATATTGTTAAATTTCTTTGTATTTATAACTTTTTAATTTTGTTTAAAACAATGTATAAACTTTGTTTGTATTCTAAAGTTTAATACTATTTTAATTAACAAATAATTTGACAAGTTTTTTATTTTCTTGTTTATATCGCAATATATTAATCGATTTGTTATCTCTCTTATAACAAACAACAAATCGATTGTAATTTGTGCTTTTTAATAATTTTTTATTATAATATTGCGCAAAAGCGTTAACGTAATATCGACAAAGCACATTATATTTAGCAAATTGTTAAACAATATATATTGTCTAAAATATAAGAAGCTTGCTTATAAAAAATAATACAAATTAAAATCTCTTATTATAATGCTTTTGTTTTACATATATAGTGCTTGTTCTATTGCGTTAAGACTATCTTTATTAATTATATTGTTATAATTATCGAGAAATAAGTTGTAAACGTTATAAATATTAATAAGATTTTGTTCGATAATATTGCTTTTAAAACGTAATTGTATTGTTATTGTTTTTATATTTTTAAAATATTATACATTGTATTAACTATTGTTGTCGATGTATTTATTAATATAAAAGTATATACGTTTATTATTATTTACAAACTTAAAGCTTATACGTTTCGAGTTGTATATTCTTGCTTTTATATAATATTGTTACAACTTCTATATTACTAATATATTGTATTTTTTTATTTTTTCTTTCTAAAGCAACGCTATTATTATTTTGTTTCTTGATTTATAAATATTATGCTATAATATTCGAAGCTTATTTTATATTTTTATTACAATTTGTTTTTTATATTTGCTTTTGTGCGTATTAAATTCTTTATTTCTTGCATAAAGAATATACTTTGTAGCAATAACAATATTACTTTCTTATTAATTTACTCTATTAAAATAAACTAACTTTTTATTAACTTGTCGAAGCGCTTTTTCTTAATTAATTGTTAAATAACGTTTTTTTATTATTATAAGAGTATTTTGCATGCAATTTGTTTATATCGAGCAATTTATTGTTGCTTCTATTGTTTTTTGCTTTGTTCTTTTGTTTGTAATTTAAATAAACAAGATTGCACTTTCTAATATTACAAAAATTAAAATTGTTGTTTTATTTATTTTTATTGTCTTAACAATATAATATAAAGACTTTATCTTTATTGTTTTTTTAATTCTTATTTTTTCTCTTTATTTTTTAAAATATTTGAAATCGAATATCTTGTAAACTTTCTTGCAAATATTATATTTTTACTTAAAGATATTCTTTTAATAAAAATACTAATTAAAGTGATAATTTTGCGTGTAATATATATATTGAGATTTATTCTTGCATTTATATATAAAGCCTTTATATTTTTAACATTTTATATATTGTTTTATTTTGTATTCTTTGTTATAATATTTTGCAATTTTTATATTTAACTTATAAATTATGTTTAATTATATTAATTTATTTGTTGTCTTTGCGCAATTTATTTATATTACAATCAAGATATATTTTTTTGTTGCTCTTTTTTGTAAATTAAATTATCTTTTTAATTTTTAGATTTTAATATATTATCTTGTATAATTTTTTTATTATTTTTGTTTTCTTTTGTTTTATATTTTTCGATATACTTTTGATTTTTAATATTATATATTATTACTTTTGCGCGCTTTCGATATATAATTGTTGTTATTAATATTTTTTTAATTCAAAAATTATTTGATTTTAATATTGTTTTGCTATTTTTTTTGCTTATTTGAAAAACAATTATCTTTTTAAAATATCTTATTTTTTATATGTTTTTTTGCGCTATTAGTATTTTGACAATATTGAAATTGCGCGTTAATATTATTATCTTTGCAATATTTATTTTGCAAACTTTTTTTATCTCTTGTTTCTCTTTAGTTTACGCTATTAATTTTATCTTTTTAGTTAATTGTCGTATTAAGAGTATCTATTCGATGCTTTCTTAATTATTTATTTGCTTTGTCGATAATAAGTTTTTTGTTATTGTCGTTTATATATTTGTTATCTATATATCTTTCTTTATCTCTTTGACTCTTTTTATTTGATTAATTGTTTTTTTCAATTTTTTTAATATCGAGATTAAGTCGATTTGCTTGTTTTTCGCAAGAATTTTATTAAAATATCGCGTTAATTTCTCGATCAAAAAACATTATTTTATTAATGTTATTATCGAGATTATTTCGAACACATTTCTCTTCTTAGATTTATAGAGTTTCTTAATATTTAATATTTAATATTTTTGTTTTTATATTTGTTGCAATTTGTATTAATTCGCGTTAAGACGCACTAAATATATCTCGATTACTTGTTAATATCGCGTCGATTACGTTTATTTAATTTTAACAATCGAGATAAATTGTACGCGTTATTGTTAATAAGATCTTCTCTCTTGTCTCTTCTTGTATAATAAAATAGTATAATATCGATTTTTGTAGACTTTCTATATTCTTTTTTAATATAATTAATTAGTATTTACTTTTTAACAAATATATCGAACAATATTGTAAACTATAAGTTTTTTAAATTCTATAAGTTATTGTATTTTGTAATAATTTTAATAAATTAAAAAAAATTTATATAAATTTGTAACTTCTAGAATCTTAATTTTACTTTATTAATAATATTAATATAAAAGTTTTTAATAGAAGAATATATTATTATTTATTAAACGTTGTCGAATTATTTTTATTAAAATTAACTAAGTGATACAACAATATAGTTAGTTATTTATTTTGCGTAAAACTATATTAATAAAGTTAATCAATATTTAAATTGCTTATTTATTGTTGTTTAATAATTAGTTTTGTAAAAGCATTCTAATAATTTTTATTAACAATAATAATTTTTATAATATATCGAACATAATATTTAATATATATAAAATATTCGAATCTTAAGCTTTACAATTAATCAAAGTACTTTTTAATACTATCTTTAAAAAATAAATTAAAATATAATTAAACAAACGCTTTTGTTTCAATATTTACAAAGACTTAATATATATAGAATACTTATTAGATATTGTAATATTAAAATACTTTATTTCTTTCTTATATCGAAATATATTATAGCTTAAAAATAATATTACAATCTTTATAAAATTTATAAAATTTATTCTTTAAACTATTAAATAATTTGTTAAAGTATTTTTTATTATTATTAATATTTTTTTTAAACTTTAACTTAATTATACATTTATTAATATAATCTGTAAAAATATTAATATAATATAATAGATTTAATGTAAGTTTTTTAAATAAACAAAATTACAAAGTTATATAATACAATTTAATAATTAATTTTATTTACTTTTTTATATATATATTTTAAGTTGTTACATACTTATTTAATATTACGTTGACAGAATTGGAATATAGATATAAATACTCGAAACAAACTTTAAACCAAGAGATTAGAGATTTACAACGTTTGTCTAGAGTTATTTAGAAATTAAAGTGCAATATTGCAAAAATCTATTTAGAGCACTCTATTTCTTAAATATATCTATCTAATTGTTTAAAATAAATTTTATACTTGTAATATTTAATATCTATTTGTTCTCTAATACTTTCGAACAATTAATATTAGTACTATCAATTATAAAATTATAAGTTTTTCTGTAATTAATAGAGTTAAACACTTCTAGAGCTAGACTTTTGTGCAGAAAACTATTATTGCTATTGTAGTTAATATATATATTTATTCTATTTAATTTGAGATTGTAATAATTGTTAAGAACAATACATTAACGCAAAACTATTACAAATTATTTAAATCTTTTAAAAATTTGTAAGCTTAAAAATTTATATTCTATTAAACATAGAATTATATCTTGTTGCTCAAAAATTGGTTTTTATATTTAGAACAATTGTATAGTTTTAAATATTCGATTTAATATAGAAGTTTTGTATATTCAAATTGTTTTAATAGACAAAAATAAATTATTCTAGTATTGTATAGAAAACTAGTAATACAAAACAATTAATTTGCAAAATAAATTTTAACAATATATATATATAGTATTTCAAACAACAACATTATAAATTGCGTTGTTTTTTTTCTAGATCTTTTGCAAAAAAAAATTTTAATATATCGATCTAAATATTATAATTAGTATACTAGAATATACTATTAGAAGTTATTTATTCTAAATAACAAGTTATTGCTATGGTAAGAAATATATATTTTAAATTACAAAATGTTTGATCGAAGTTAGATATATTTGATCGAAATTACAAAAACTCGATTTAAATTACAATTTTTTGATTTAAATTAGAAATTTTAATTAAATACAATTAATGTTTTAATTTATCTCGAAATACTCTTTTTAATAATCTCTATATATTTTTTTGGTTTTGCTATTGTTTTTTATTACTTTTCTCAAAAATATTCTATATCTTTTTTTGTTTTTTAAATCTTATTTCTTGTTATTGCGCTTATATAAACAAAAATTAATTTTTTTATTGTTTAGTTTTAAACTTTCTCGAAACTTTATTTAATTATTCTAATAAAACAATTGAGATTGTATATTGTTTATATCTATAATATAATATAATTATTTATCTTTTGTAAACAACAAAGTTTTGCTATTTTTCAAGATTGTTTTCTATATATAGCAAAAATATATAGCAAACTTCGAAAGAATTTTTTACAAATTAGAATATTTGAAAAGAAATTATTTTTATATATAATATTTTTTTGCATATTTAAGTTATAATTTAATACAACTCGTTAAATATCTTGTATTAGACTATTTAAAACAAATAGTTAAAACTTATTGTTATTATTGTAAACTTGCAATAATATTTAATTCGATCTATCGATCAATATAGTATCTATTAAGTTTAATTTTTTTACAATTTCGATTAAATTAATATTAGTATTTAATTAATCTATCTTTATCGATATAGAAAATTAATAGTCTAAATCGATAATAAAAAAAAAACTCTAATTTCTATTGATTGCTTTCGATAATTTTTGTAAAATTGTTAAAATCTTGTTGTTCTATCTAAGTTGCGCAAATTTTTCGAGAAAGTTGTTAAAATCGATTTTTATAGCTTGTATTGTATTCGATTTGTCGTTTTTAGTATTTATATTTATTATAGTTTTGTTGCAAAAATAATTGCTTGTTTTTTTTGTCTAGATTTCGATTAAATATACTATATTAATTTAAATCTCTCGAATTGCTCTATATTTGTTAGTTGCTATTACAAAAAAAACTATAAATTAGAATTTTCGACTATGTTTTTTTGAAAAATTAAATCAATTTTTTTTAAATACGTACTTCTTAATAGTATATTAAATTATTATTAAAATTAGACAAATTAAATCTAAACAAAATAAATTAAACAATTTAATATTAATAGTTTGAAAATTTAGTTGTGTAGACAAATTTCGATAAAACAACTTTTGTATTGTCTTAACAATAATAGCAATTTCAAAATCGATATTTTTCTAAATAGCACAATTAGTTTCGAACAATAAACAATAAAAATAAAGACTTTGTATTGCCAAATTGCTATAACTTATATATATAAAACTACAATTATATAGTAGTTTTGTTGTTAATTTATAAGACTTGTTAGTGCTAGCAAATTTGTAATAAGATATTATTAGAATCTTTATTTTAAAAAATATTTCATAAAAACAAAAAAAATTAGTTTTGTTGTAAAGTTTCGAGTTAATTAGTAACGTTAAATATTGCATTAAATAGTAAAACTATATAAATTTTTTGTATTATAAACTTCTTAAAAGTATTATTTATATTTAAAGCATTGCTAGAATTAATTTCTATTTTTAATATACAATAAATTTATATTTGTTCTATTATTTTATTAAGTTTCTTTGAATTGTATTCGAATTAAAATATATACTATCGATTTTTATTGTCGAAATATATCATTGTCGAAATAAAATACAAAACTTTAATTATAATAGCTTGATATCTCGAACTCAATTAAAGTTTACAATTTCTATATTATTTTAGACTATTTTAGAGATATCTATTATTTAAGCTTTTGTTTTTATATAAATTCGAATCTTTATTTGCAACATATTAATATTTTTTTAAGATTTAATTTTTGTATAACTTTTTAATTATTGTTCGAGCTCTAGATAAAAATAATAAATTGCAATATAATCTTATTTTTAAATAGATATAAATAATAAAAAAGTAAGAACACTTGCAATTTTGTATTAATAAATTAACAATATAGTTTTTAATAATTTTTGTTGTTGTTTTGTTAATTAAATTGTCGACAATATAGATTTCTTCTAGACTTATTACGCGTTGTATTTTTTTTGCAAAATTAAAATTATTTTCCAAGTTTTTGTAATACAATCTTTTAATAAAGTTAATTTTGTTAGATTTGTTTGCTAATATTTGTTGTTATAAATTTTAAATAATATTTTTATTAAAAAATAATAGATTTTGCAGTTTTATATTGTCAAAAAACAATTCTATTTGCTAATTTATATTTTATGTAGATCTAATTTGCTATTTTAAAATTGTTAATATTAATTACAAGTCTAGCTTTATTATTGTTAAAAAAAACAATATTGATTTTAAAAACAACTTAAGATTTTAATCTATACTTCTAATTTTATACAAGAGAGTATAATTTGTAAAATTAGTAGACGCGAGAAAGTTGCAATTAATATAGTTAACAAAATCAATAAAGAAGACAATATATAGAATATATTAATTGTTAGTAAAAAAATTATATTAAAACAAGATTAAATACGCAGAAATCGAAATAATAAAACCTTGTTATAATTTTTGAAAAGTGTAATACTTATAAATAAATCTAAATACAATTATAATTTAAGTACTAGTATATTAATATTTGTGTTAATTTGTTCGAGAAGATTTGAATTAATTAAAATATAATCAAACTTTTGCTTAATTAATTTTTTTTTGTTGCTAGTATATTATTTTTGTGTTGTTGTAATTTGAATTAATTAAAATATTGTTTTAAACAATTAAAAATATATTCGAGTTACTTATTATTAAATTCTATTAGTTGTATTATTTTTTAATCTATTGTTACTTTTTATTATAGTTATTCTATTATTATAAATTTCTTTAAGATTTAAATAGAAGACTTTAATCGAAATATTCGACAACAAGTATAGAACAATATATTATATTTTATTAATACTTATATCTTTTATTAATCTATTCAATTGCATTGCAAAAACAAGTTTTTTAATTAAAAATAAATAATATATTGTTAGTAGTATTTCGAGCAATTTCTATTTCTTCTTGTTTGTTTCGAGCAGAATTTTTTAATTACTATATATCTCGAAATTGCAATTCGAATTCTTATTAGTTGCTACAAAGTCTATACAATTTAGTATCTAAATATTAATATCAAATATATTATAGATAATATTTTAGAGATAACAATATATTAGATTATTCTAATAAAAGTTTTAACAATCAATATTCTTAATAGTATAAAAACTATTTGTTGCAACAAAATATAAACAATTTTATTATATATCGAGATTCTTAAATAGCAATAGACTAATTGTTGGTTCGATATTCGGTCCCAACTTTGGAATCGAATCGAATTGTCAAGAAATCGAATAAAATCGAATAGCTTAAAGAAGCTAGCTTATTACTATAATAAGTTTAGCTTAGTCGAAAAGTTACTATTTTAAGCAATTCGATTCCAAAAAAAAATCGAGAAATCGAATCTTAACGCTCTCACGTGATATTTTCGGTTCCTCGTGATTAGTCTAAATAGCAACTTTTTTAAATTAAAACAAAAAAAAATATATAATACACAAAAAGTCGAAAGATTTACAATTGATTTAATTATTTATATTCGAAAAATATTATATGCGATTTCTTGCTCAATACTTTAAACAATATAATAAATAGTCTCTTAGTCTCTACTATAAATTAATTGTCGAACTTATAGCAATAATATCTAAAAATTTAACTTAAAATTCGATCGAAATTCGATTTAATTTTATTATTAGTTTAAATAAAATAGATATAGAAAAGTATTATAACTAATTTAAAATCGAACTTTATTATTAATTTAATAGATTTTTTGAATTTGTCTTAATATTAGACGCGAGATTTGTTAGCTTCTTTATATTATTTTATATATTTTAGTCTAAAATTAGATTAATTTAATTGTAGATTCTTTAATATATTAGTTATATAAATAATTATTTGTCTTAAATTTTTATTTTTGTTACAAATTGTTCGATATTTTAAATATTTTTAAAAACAAGTTATTCGAATATATTTCTGCAACATAGTTGTATCTAACATTTTTATTTTTTGCTTCATACTTTTAAAATTTCAAATCCACTTAATTATATTGTTGTTTATATTATATATAAAAGCATTGCTTTTTTTATTTCAATTTTCTTTGTTAATTGCGCTCGAGTCTAATACTTGCTTTATAATATTATAAAATATCGAAAATACTATTCGAGCAACAATCTTTGTAAAAATATATATTCTATTGTTTGTTAATTGTTTTAATTCGAAAACTATAATATTAATAAATATATAAATATAAATTGTATAAAATCTTTTACTACTTAATACGAAATCTACAATGAACACTAATTAACTTAGATTAGACAAATATATCTTAGACAATATATATTATTGTAATTAAGTATTAATATATTTTAAGTCTTTTATCTCTTTTAATCTATAATATATAGACTTCTTTAAAATTTAATATTTAATATTTTTCTACAATATCTGTAAAAATTTATTGAGGTCTAGATTATTTAGAGTAATTTTAACTATTAATAGCTCGAATTAAGTTAAGTTTTGTAATCTATATATTTTGATTTTTTTTTTAATATTTAATATTTGTATTATTAAACGCAGGCTATTAAAAATATAATATTAATATAATATTCTTAAATATAAGCAAAGTTTTCTTGCTTTTAGTTTTAATTTATTGTTTTTGCTTTCTGTTATTATTGTATTTTTATACTTAATAAATTAAGTATTTCTTTCTTTAAATTAAATTTATATTATCGAAGATACTAAAAAAGATTTTTTTAATTCTTGAGAATATTGATTGCAATTCTTATTTAACAATAATATTATTAATTTTTTTGTCTATATTGCTTCGAATATTTATCTGGATTTTTAGAAATATATAAATCGATTTGTATATATTATTATCGATATCTAGATTAATATATATTGGATTATTAAATCAATAGTTAATATTTAGCTTTTTTTATATTTCTTTGCATATAATTTGAGAGATTGCTATAATAAATATTAAACAAATAAATGGAATTAACAATCGAATTCTATGTTCGAAAATATATATATTAGTTAAATTTTAAACAACAACAACAATATATTGTATATTTTGAATAATTCTAGACACGCTAGATATTACAAAATATACAAGAGATTTAAATTCTTAAATATTGCAATTTTAAATATGCAAAAGTTTCGAATATCTATTTTATATTAATTTTCAATAATCGAAATTAGATAAATATATATAATTTTACTTGTATTCTAGATAGTATTTTTAATGTATATTTTATTTATATTATCTAAGATATTTTACTTTAGATATTTTTAATAAACTTAAGATTTAAATAAAATATATATAAATTTACTTTTTACAAATAGATAATTATAAAGACTCAATTGTTTGTATAGAATTTAATCGAAATTTAAGTTTCTTATACGTATTATTTAATTTTATAATATATTAAGTATTTTGTTAATTGTATTTATTAGATATAAGGTTAATAATCAAATACAATTAATATTCTTTATATATTTTAAAATATTGTATATCTTATTTATTCTTAATATTAATATTAATACAATATATTTTAAGATTAATTAAAATATTTAGATACTTCTATTATCGAGATATTTATTTTTTAAAATATCTTGAACTTAAATTATATAGATTTGGAACAAATTACAATCTATATTTTGTTCGAGCTTAAATAGAGTTTAGATTAGTTTTTAGCTATTATTAACAATATAATTGTATAAGATGCAGATTCGATATTAATAAATTCGAAAAATAACTTTTGTAAACTTGTATAAATACAGTATTCTAAAATAAACAAACAAAAATCTTATTTATATAATTCGATTATATCTATTAATAAAATACAACAAAATTTGTTTACAATACAATATTTAATTACTATTATATATTTGCGAATAACTATATTTTATTAAAATTAAGAGTTAGTATTTTTTGCTAATTTGTGCGCAATACAATCTTTAATTAAAACAAGCAAAATCTATTAATATTCAAAAAGAAATATTATTCGAGATTTCGAAATTCTATAATTATTTTAAATTTTCTTATGTCTATTGTTAATTAACTTTGTTATAATTCTTTTTTACTATATATTATCGAATTCTATTTTAATATAATTATTTTTATTGTAATACTTATAAAAATATTGCAATTTGTATTGTTATTTTGCTTCGATTCTGCGCAATCGAGAGTCTTTTATTTGTTTTTTTTGTAAATTTTTTTTAACTCTTGTTTTAGTTATATTTCAATATTGACAATCTGCTTAACTGCAGTTTTAGACAGACTATTAAAATACTCGATTGTACAATATATAGAATTAACTATTAGTAATATTTAATAACTGTTGCTTATATATATAAGAATAAATACGTATTTAACATTTAGCAGAATTGTTTTATCTATTATTGTTTTATCTATTTAGCAAGCAATCTTTAAAAACTCTTTCTTACTAAGATTTTTGTAGAAAAAGATATTAAATATATATATAATTGATGTTTTCTTGTTATTGCAATTCGAGATCTCGAGATTGTATTTAACAACAAACAAGAGATATATAGTAACAACTTTATTATTAAGTTAGTTGCTAAAATTATTTTCAATTCTCTTTTAAAACAGAATTCTGTTAATATTACAATATATAATTTCGATTTTAGTTAACAACAAAACAATAATTTTTTCTATAAATCTTGTTAGAGTCTAATTAATTTTAACTTTTTACTTTATCGAAAAAGAACTAATAACAAATTTGTCGAGTATATAATACTTATTGCGTACTTTTTATAACTTTTAATCTCTTGTATTTTGCGAGATTTTATTTTTATTTTTATTTTCTGCAAAGTTTTCTATTTAATATAGATAAAACGTTGCAGTTGTTCTAGCTTCGATATTTTCTTAATTAATATAAATTCTAATATCTATATTAAACAAGTTTTTCGATTATTGTTTTCTAAGATTTATAATATTGCAAATTGATTAACATTCGATAGTTGCTTTTTAATAAATAACAATAATTGTTGTATAAATATTAATAAAAAAAAATGCTAAAATTCTTGAAAATAAATATTAAAATTTCGATATTAATATATTGAACAATCTTTGATAGTTGTATTTAGAAGATATAAATTAATTATTGCTAATCTATTATATAATATATTACGTTATAAAAGTAACGCTTTCTTTTAATAATAGTAAATTGATTAATCAATCTATAAATTAATTTTTTTTTATTATTGTTGCAAATTCTATTTTTTTAGCAATATTATCAGCTTGTTTACGCTTAGATTCTCTATCTTAATATTTCAATTTTCGATAGTAAATTTTTTTTCTTCTAAGATAACAACGCTATACAGATAGAACAAAATACTATTTAAATTTTCTCAATAAATTACAATTTCGATATTATCGATTTTTTAAATCGAACTTTTTTTTTATTGAAATTTATTTATATATTTGACTCGATTGCTAAATTATCTAAATAGTATATAAAGTTAAGATTGTAGAACTAAAGTTAATTTTTGTCTTTTTTCGATCTCAAATTTGATATAGTTAATTAAATCTATTTTTATTGGAAATTGTTAGTTAATAGAAGCTGCTGCAAGATCTAAGACAAACTGCTTTATTTATATTCTCGACAATTTTTTAGCTTTTCTTTGTTTTTTATTCGATATTTTATTGTCAATTAATCAATTAATTTTTTATCTATTATTTTCGATATTATTTAATTTATTTACTTTTGTTATATTATATTTTGATTATTTTTCTTAATTTTTAGATCTAATATAATATAATACTTTCTATAACTTTGTAGTTAAGTTTAGTTCTTAAAATTAAATCTCTTAAAAGACAATATTGTAAGCAAGAAATAAGAGTCTATATAGTAGTAAATAAGAATTGTACAAGAAAAGCAATACTAAATCTGCAATTTTAGAAAAGTAGAGTAATTTTGTAACTACAATTAAGATAAAATGCAAACAATTAGATTGATCACAAAAACCCGAATTTATTACGTAACTCGATTCTATAATATTAGATTCGAATTCTTAACAATTAAGCGAAAGGATTTATTCTAAGCGAGTCAATTAAGTAGCTTGATTTATCAATCTTGGCAATTCGATTTCACGCTAAAAATTTGGATCGAATTTCAATTCCAACTTTTGGAATTAAAGTTCGACTCGATAGTTAGTCTACAAACAATTGTATTAGAAAGTAGTTAGTAAAAATTAATAAAAAAAAAGCTTTTATCTAATTTGTTGCTTATCTTTCAGATATTATTATTGCATTTAATCGATTATTATATTATAAGCAAAATTTACGCAAGCTCAATTAAAGCTTTGTCGAAGCTAGATCAAATATATAAGTATAAATATATTGTAAACTTTATATATACAAATATTATTGCTATTCTTTTTAAAATATTTTGAGTAAGATATTGTTAGCGTTTTTGCAAATATTATATATTACAAAAATTGTATCTAACACTTAGTTTTGTTTTAGATTAACAATATAATCAACTTTAATATACTAAATATTAGAATTCGTTTCATCTGTCGAATAAATATTTTAAACAATACTTTAAAAAATAGTTTATTCAATTTCTAAATTTTGTATTTTGTAAAAAACAACGCAAATTATAGATTGTTTTCTATTATAGTTAAATTGCTTCTTAATATATTGTTTTGTACTCTTATAGTACTACGCTAATAATAATAATAATAATAGCTATTAAAGTTTGCTTAACTTTTTTGTTATAAATATTCTATAAATGCAAAGAAATTACTAGAATTAATATACAAGAAAAGTTTCGACAAAAATTATTTGAAAAATTTGCTCTTTTTGTAAAAGTTATAATTCTATAATAAAATATTAATAGAAACAAATTTTCGATTTTGCTTCTCTATAAGATGCAAGTGCGTCTACTATCTATCGACGCACTAAGATATAAAAGATGTAAGATATAATAGACTTTTATTACTGTGTCTCAACTATATAGAGTAGATAGTAGTAAGACTAATTGTTGAAGAACAATAAGAGACAAGCTTTCTCTTTATCTAATACTTGTTATAACGTACAAGTTTGCTTCTTGCTTTCTAATTAAAAAGAAAAGTTATACAATTTAAAACTTTTATAGATAGTCGAAATTACGTGCTCTGCTATATTTTAAGACGCTAGCGCTTTAATAGCGCTATAATATTATAGTTATCTTCTCTCTTAGAATACTAATTTTTAGTAATATAAAAAGCTGTATTAGTTTTATACAAAACAAAAATATTTATTAAGCATCAATATTAAAAAAGTTTGTTAAAAATCTTTTTAAATCTCTTTTAAAATTAAGAGAAAAAAAATCTTTTATTTAATACAAATTAGTTTATACTTTAATTTAATTTAATTTGTAGAATAATATAATAATAACAATAACAATTTATAATTCGTTATTGCTTTGCTATTATTGTTATTAAAGTTCTAAACAAAACTTGAATTAAAGTTAGCGTTATATAGATGTTAAATAGATTATAAACACAAATATTGTTGTTTCTCTTTTCTTTTCTTTCTTTCTTCTTATCTTTTTCTTAATTGCAATTGTTTTTTTGTTGTAAATAAATTGTTGTAGAAACAACAATATATAAAATTTATATATATAATACAAATATTAAATTAATATATTTTTATTTTTATTTTCTAAGAGATTAAGAGATTAAGAGAGTAAGTAATTTTGATATTTTATTGTTTACAAGAATTAATATATTATAGTTTGTAATACTTTTTTATATATAATTTGCATAAGCAAACGTATATATATTTGCAAGAAAAAAAGTATTTGTATGTATTGTAGAATTTTTTATTGTAAATTAAATTACTATATTGCAATATATTTTGTTTGTATTTATAGTACAATAGTTACTAATATTTATTAGTTTGTTAAATGTTTTTAAGATTAAATAAAAGTTTTTGTCGACAAATATTATAAAATGCTTAAAATTAAAAATACAATTTTTAGATCAATAAAATACTTGTAAAAGAATATTATTCTTAATATAAAAAGCTAACAACGCAATAAAGAATTTATTTTATCGATAGCAAATTAAACGCAATTTTGTATTTGTTAACTCGAATATAATTTAATTTGCGCTTTAGAATATTAAATTGTACTTAAGTAGAAGCTCGAAAAAACAAAAAGAAGTTAAAATAATATTTTTGTTAAAACAAAGAAACTAATCGATCTTCTTTCTAAGTATATATTAGCTATAAGTATTTTTGTCTGCTTTTCGATATATTTTTTATTCATTTTTTTGTCTATTTTGATGTATTGTACAATGCACTAATATATATTTAGAATTTGAAAAAGAATAAAAACAAATTGTTAACAAAGATAAAAAAGACAAAGTTAAAACAAATTGTCTCTAAGTCTATTGTTAATCTAAATTAAACAAGTTCGAAAAATTCTTTTGCAAAATTTTAAAATTTTGCAACTAAGTCTCTTTTTAACTCTAAGTTGTTAATAAGATTGTTAAATAATAATATAATAAGTTTTTCTTTTACTTTTGTTTGCGTTTTGCTTACTTATATATTTATAGAAAATAAAAAATGCAAAAATATATATAAGTAGCAAGATTAAGTCTACGATAGAGATAATAAAAATTGAGCAAAATAGATTTTTTGTAGTTTGACTTTCTTAAGAGAATATAAGTGTTTCGAACAATTTTGAAAATTTATTTACAAATAATTTTGCAAAATTTAACAATTTATTTTCAAATAAATTTAATAACTTTTTGTAGTTGTTTAAAGCAAATTTAATAAATTATTAAGAACTTGCTAAGTTGCTACAATATATTATTGATTAAAAAAGAATAAAGCAAATGCGTTATACTTTTATATATAGATTTTTTTTGTTTAATATTAATAGAGTATAATATACAAAGTTTAGAATTATATTTTAAGTATTTATATTAAGAGAAGCAATCTTATTATTTCTAATATTTTGTATAACAAAATAAAGAAATCTTTTATTGTAAATCTAATTAAATATAACAGCAATATGACAATAATTGCGCAATATTTTATTAATCAAACTATTGTTAATATAATTGTTGTTATTGCAATATATATTGCGCTTCTTTTTTTGCTTTTGCTTGCTATATATTTGTTTTTCAAATTTCTTTTGCAACTTATCAATATTATTAAGAGACTTTTTTCTTAATTATTAATTGTACTTCTTGTTTTAGTTTATTTATTTAATTTTATATTATATCTATCTCTTTAACTTAGTTTTGTCTAGAATTTCTTCGATTTTTTATTCGACTTTGTTATTAATAAGTTTCGAAGCTTGCAATATTTATTTTGTCTACTTATTGTTAACGCAATATAAATATAACTTTAGAAATAAAACAAAAAAGTATTATAAATTCGATAGAAATTTAATAAGATAAAACAATAAGTTTGCATTTTAATTTTAATTTTAATTCTAAATAGTCTAATATATTTATGCAATATCTTTTTGCTAGATCTCTTTTATTTCAAATTTCTAGTTAAGAGTATAATTAATTCTTTTATAGCAAAGTTCTTTAATCTATATTTTTTATTATAGTATATTATTTGTTGTGCAACAATATTTTTAAGATACTTTGTTAGAACTTTTCTTAAGTTATAAAGCTATTTTACGCATTTTTGTATCAATAATATTTTTTTTTCGATAGAGTTGTTCTCAACTTTATAGTAAATCTTTAAGTAATAATTATATATTAGATAGAACAACAAAGTCTCGACTAAGATATAATAGTTATTGTTATAGACAAATTCTATTATTAATAATATATTAGTCTATTTTATCTATTTCGAGTTAGCGTAAATGCAAAAATAGTATTTAAGAATTTAATTTTGTTGCTTAATTAAATTATCTATCTAAGAGTAAAAGACAATACTTAATTGTCTTCTAATTTGTATATAAAAGTATATAGCAAATCAAAAGATACTAGTAAAGATAGATTTTCTATTGCTTATTATATTAGCTAACATTTTAAAATATAAGACAATTTTATCGAAAAATTCTTTTGCTAGCTTTACAATATTAATTCTAATAATTATAAATATATATTTAATTATTTTTGTACAACAATTAATTACTATAAAGATCGAGTTATATACAATTTTATAATACTTATCTAATAACAAACTTGTTACAAAATTTATAGTAATTTTCTTTTATAACTTCTTTGCAATAGATAAAAATTAAAGTTTATTATATAATTTATAACAAGAAACTTTAATATATTAACAAGTATTATATATTCTAATATACGCTTTTATTTGCTTTGCGTAAACAAGTTAAAAATACTTTTTTTAAAATAAATTTAGAATTTTCTCAATTTTAAAGTATTTTGTTAAAAAGTTGTTATAGTTTTTGCAAATTTTTTTTTTAACAACTACATTTTCTAAGATATAAAGCAATTTATTATATTTAACAAGACTCTCTAAATTTAGAGTCTATATTTTTTGTTAATAATAAAACAACTTATTAATTTTAATACAAATCTTCTTAATCTAAGTATTTTTAATTTAAAGATTCTTAATTAAGAATCTTATTAATTTTTGAAATTTTTTATAGAATTTCTTTAATATATTTCTAATTACTTTCCTTAAAATAACAATTTGTATATTAGCTAGTTAAAATAAAAATATTAATCTATTAAAAACTTTCTTTCTATTTTATAATTGCAAGATTTTCGCGCTACTAATAAGTATTTCTGCTAGTTGTAATATAGAAGTTAGATTATCTAATATCTCTTGCTTGCTTTGCGTTAACAACTTTCTATTAGATAATAGCATTAACTTATTTTAAAATACAAAGATCAAATTAATTAATATTTTTTATCTATGTTGTATTAGGAAATTTTTGTTAGATAACAACGTTAATTTGTTTTGCAATATTAATAGCAATCTTATATTTAATAATAAGATTTTTTTATAATCGAAATATTTTAATAGTTTATTTGTCAAATTTTTTTTATTTAAGCAATAAAAAATTTTAAGTTTATAGACAACTAACTTGAGCGCTTAGCAAGCTTATCTTAAATTTAGTTTCTTTTAATCTATAAATTTTTTAAGATTATTATAATTTAGTTATATCTCGATAAAATAAATATTGCTCTTTAGATAATATTTCTATTGCTTAAAAGCAATTACAATAATTAGCAATTTCTAATTATATATCTTATAATTTTGCTTTGTCGAAATTATTTTTCGCAATTAAAATATTACTAAGTGTTAGTTTTTGTTGTTATTTTGTTAGCTTAGAATACTTGCAATTGCAAAATTAGATATGTTAATCTTTATTTTAATCTTCTTGTTCGAATTGTAGTAACAAAGTAGTAAAGTCGATATAAAAATATCGCAAAACTAACAAAATATTTGTTCTATTTTATTCGATTAAATAAAAGAATTAAATTTCTTGTTATTTTTACTTTCTTTTAATAGATTAGTAAAAAAAGCAACTCTTTTCGAATAACAATATATAAAGTATCTATAAAAGTTTACAAAGTTTAAAAATATTTAAAGCTTACAATAAGTTTTTAATTTAAATTACTTTTTAGTTGTTTTCGAATATATCTATATATCTTTTAAAGATACAATAAAGTTTAGAAATTTAATTTTTATAATATTAAACTTATATTTTTTTAGATTAATATATAGCAAATATTTGCAAAGATATTTCAATATTTATCTAATATAATATTAGTGCTTTGTCGAATTATTGCTATATACTAGTATATTATTTATATAAATTATACAAGTTATATTAATTAGTTTTTTCAATATTTTATTAATATAAATCTAAAAAGTTACAAATGCGTTTGCTAGTTCAAATAATATAACTTAATACTCGAAATATTTATAATGCGTATAAAATATTGTCTTCTACTTATTATTGCGTTAAATAAAAATACAATAGTAGATATTCTTCAAATTTAAGACAATAAAGCGCTTTTCTTCGCATAGATAATCTAGTATTTTTGTAATTAGAAACAATAAATAACAATTCTTAATAGTAATTGCATTTAGACTTCTATAATTAATATATAAATACAATCTATTGTTCGATTTTAATACAAATAGAATAGAAATATCTATAAACAAAACCAAAAATTTAAAATCAGTTTTAACTAATATATTATCGAGATATTGTCGAAGTATTGTTAGCTTATTTTGTAAAAAATTATAAAGAAATATAAAAAATAATTCTTTGTTATTCTAAAACTTAATAATATAGTTTTCTCTTCTTAATTCTAATAGAATTCTAATCAATTTATTATTATAAATATCTTTTAAATCTTTTAACTTCTTGAGATCTTAGATTTTGCTAATTTTTTGTTTAACATCTTTGTAATGTTAGCGTAAACAATAGTATAAATTGTACTATATTTAACAAAATCTAAAACAAATTGCTTAGAATTAACTATCTTTAATTTGTTATTTGCAATCTTAAATTTTTAGCTTTCTATCTTCGAATTAATCAATATATCTTGCTTGACTAGCATTGATATATCTAATATAAAATTAGAATCTATATATTCAACTAAGTAGAATAAAATAGTGCATTCTCGATATTAATTTTATAAATTAATTAGATAATAGATTAACTTATAGATTTTGTAGCAATACCAATTATTTTTATTAAGAAAATTTAATATCGATAAAATAGCAAGTGTATATTGCAATTTCTATTATATTATATAAATATAGTTAATAAGATTTAGTTTAGCTTTCGAATTAATTAGATCTATAATTTGATATTTGTTATTAAGAAGTCGAATTTAATCTTTTACTAAAATTAAATTTATTATTTTTACTTGTCTTTTTTGCTTTGCTTGCAAGATATCGACAAAGCTTAATCTTTTTTTGTATCGATTGTAGTAATAGCAATAATAGTAGACTTGTTCTATTTGTATTTATTAAATTACTTTGTCTTGTAATATTCTTGATAGACTTGTCGATTTTGTCTGCGCGATAGTTCTAATAAAATTTGTCTAAAAAGATATTAGAATCTTTTGTAATTTGCTAATTGTCGAAACTGCTTAAATTTGCTTTGCGAGTACAATTTAGTATTTGTTCTCTTATATAAAAATTATAGTTAAAAGCTTATTGCAAGTATTCGATATATTATTAATATCTAGAATCTTTACTTTTAAGTTTAACTTAAGCTTAATTAGAAATATATAGATTTTATACTTTTCTAAGAGCAACAATAGATAGATCTCTAGCTTATTTAGATATCTTTTAAAGATAGTTATCTTTTAATCTAATTTTTGTCTAGCGTTCTTTTATTTTTTATAGACAAGAAGTCAACAATTAGCAGAATTAGCTATTAAATTTAATAGAAACTTTTTAAATTCTTTAAATATCTTGTTCTTTAGCTTAGTGCTATTGTATGTTCTTAAATACTACTATATAGCAATATTATTTTTTGAATAATATACAATAGAGAATTTTATTCTTATTTGTAATAAAATATATTAAGAATTGCATTATATTAATATCGATTTTGCAAAATTAGATAATATATTTATTTATATTTAAATTCTTGTATAACTTTAGCTTTTCGAGCTTTAGAAACTTAAATATAATCGACAATAATAGAATAGCAATCTAAGAAACTTAGAGATTTATTTCTTTAATTGCTATAATTTAAGTCTATTAAGTATTTTACAAATCTTGAATCTTTGTTATTAACATTTTAATTTGCTAATATAAAGTCTAAGTTCTAATTATATCTAAACTATCTTTTTTGTTAATATTATATTAACAATAATTATTTTTGTCGATATTTTATAAGCGATTGTTGTCTCGAAAGAAATTAAATTTATTAAACTCTAATTTAGTAGTTAAATAATTGTTATAATTTAAACTGTTTTAATTCGATATAATACTATTATATCTCGAGTCTTTTTCTTCGAAAGATAAAACAATTAGAATTGTAAAATACAAATACGTCTATTGCTTGTCGACGCACTAAAGTATAAAATATATAAAATATAATAGACTTTTATTACTATATTTTAACTATATAGAGTAGATAGTAGTAAGACTAATTGTTAAAGAACGACAAGAAACAAACTTTCTTTCTATTTAATACTTGCTATAATATACAAGTCTACTTCTTGCTTTTTAATCAAAAAGAGAAGTTATATAATTAGGAATTTCTATAGACAGTCGAAATTATATATTCTGCTATATTCTAAGATACTAGCGCGTCGATAACGCTATAGTATTATATTCTTAATAAAAATTTATATTAAAAATATAGATAGATTACTATAATAGACTTTGTCGAATATAATATAATTGTAGTATATATTATACTAATTGTATTGTTTTCTTGCTTTGCTTGTTTTTTGTTTACAATATTTCTAAAATTTAGCACTAAAATTAGTATTAATTAATTAAAAAATAACAACGCAAAAAACTCGAGTTTAATTCGAATTCAAATACTATTAATTATTAATTTTTATATTGTTATTGTTTCTAGCAGATATATATCAATATTTTTGCAATATTTTCGAAATCTTTTTTCAAAATACTACTATTTTTATATTAAATTTGTTGTTGTTATTTTCGAATACACTTGTAATTCTTGCTATCTGTAACTCGATTTTATTAAATAAAAATATCAAAATTATCAAATTAAACTTAAAACAAAATTTATAAATAAATAAAACTCGATATATAAGTAGAGAAATAATTTTTGCTAAAATAAAATATATTTATTGTTCGATATTTGCAAACAATTATTGTCAAATATATTGCAATATTTTTTACAAATAAAACTTTGTTTTTTGCTATCTTTTTGTATATTATTTTATACTATATTTAGTTATATCGAAAAATAATAAAAAAGAAATATAGTTATAATCTAATAATATAGTTTAAATTAGTTTTTATTTAATTTAAGTTAGTTTTTGCTCGATCTAAACTTAATTTAAAATAACAAAAAATTGTATATACTCTATTTGGATTAATAGTATTAGTATATTAATTACTCTTGTATTTCTCTCTTTCTTAATAAAATATTTAGAAATACTTTGTTAGTTAATGTTTGTATATTAAATATTCTAGTTCTAAGAATTTAATTATATTGCTTAGTTTACTTTTTCGACAATTATATTTAATAATATAGCAATTGTATATTTAGTTTTTGTTGTTTTAATACTTTTATATATCGAAGTTTTGCAGATTTATAAATCTATATATAATATTAACTCGCAATTAACAATAAGGTTAAAGACTATATACTTAACTTGTAAACTTTTAAGATTATTCAAATTTTTGTATTTACTAATAATCTTTATATTCTTTTTTTTATTTCAATTTACTACAATTTTTATTCTTTTAAAATCGATTATTTTTCATGCGCTATTAATACTAAATTGCAATATAGATATTTGCACAAAATTTTTGTAATATTTTCTATTTAATTTGTATATTTGAGTTGCGTTTTTGAAATTTATTTTTGCTATATTTTTTGAAGCAACTTTTTATATATTTTGCTTAGTTGTATATATTTTGCTTTTTGTTATTGTTTTATCTATAATTTTCGATAATTTTATCTCTATTTGTTTTAACGTTGTTGTATCTTTTTTATATAACAATATTGCTTCGACTTTTAACAATCGAGATATTTGATTAGCAAAAAAAATATTGTTAATTTTGCGTATTTCTTCGATTTTTTTATTTTTGTTTCTATCTTCTTGATACTTTTCGATATCAATATAAGTTTTTTGCTTCAAATAATAACAATCAATTTTTGCAAATATTAAAGCAAAACGTAGCAATAGTTTTCGATCTAGAAATATAATTGTTATATTATAAGATTTAGAATTTTTGACAAAATAATTCGATATTAGAATCAAATCAAAATATAAAATTAGTAAATTTTAATTTTAATTTTAAAATATTTTTTTGTTTAATATTTAATACTATAAAAACAATTGAGCTTTTGTATCTTTCGAGTTAATTAAAATTTTAATATTAAAATTAAAAAGATTTTTTGATTACTAATTAGAGAAATATTCGAGAGATAATACAACAAAAATAATTTAATATTTGTTTAATATCTTTTTATTTTTGAAAACAATTTGTATTTCGAATTTAATAAAAGTTTGTTTTTGTAATTCTCGAGCATAAAAGTTTGAAATTGTATATTTGACAATTAAAAATATAATTGTAGCTAAATTTAAAACAAATAGTTTGTTTATTGCTAACTTATTATATATCGAATTCTATTATAAAATTGTTGTTTGTTCTAAACAATTATCGATTTGTCTATCTAGTAAATTATATATTATTACTTTTTCGTTGTTGCAACAAAATTTATTCTTTATTAACAATTTTTCTAGTTTTTATAAACTTAGTTCTTTTACTCTTACAATATAATTTTTTGTATTATAATCTTTCTTTAAAGTAGTTGCGTTATATAGATATCAATTAATACTTTCTAAATTTTCTCGACATATTACAATATTTGTACTATTGATATTTTAAGTGCGTTTGCTATATATTATAGAAGTTAGTATATTAATCTAATTTAATTGCAAAGATATATTAATATTTGCTAACTATAATTTAAATATATATAAATAGATTTTAATTCTTGTTCTCTTTTCGAATCTAATATATAAGATAACATTTTTAATAATAACAAATTGTTAGTTTATTAATACTATAGCAAGAATTGTATTAAAGCTTTTTGTTTATTTTTTTACAATTATTTCGATATTCTCTTGCGTCTCTATATATTATTTGTAAAATATACAATTTTTAGTATCTAGCAAACTCTCTATTTGTATTTTTAATTTTAGTTAATTAATCTATATTTTTTATAGACCGATTTGTTTGTTTTTCTCGATTTTTAGTATTGCTATTATATAGATCTTTTTATAGTTTTTTAGATTAATTTATTTTTTGCGCTCGAAGCTTTCGAAAATTGATATTGCTAACAAAAAACGCAATACTTTGTAAAAATGTGTATAAAAAATAGATAAGAAATCGATAATTAAATAATTATTTCTAAGCGTATATAACTATTTAGAAAACAATATAATATAATAGAATACTTAAATAAAATAAAAGTAGAATAATATAGATTTTTAGTATTTATATAATTAACATTTTTGTTTTTTTAGATATTTAGAATCGATACAATTGTTATGGAATTTTCAAACAAATAAAATAAAACAATAGAAATTAGATGTTTGTATCTCTTACAATATTAGAATAGATTTAGAATAAGTACAATCTATATATCGATTTAGAAAAAGAAAATTAATAGCAATACTACAAAGAGAAAATAAAAATTATATATAATCTAAGATAGTTTTAGCTTAAAATAGAAATAGTTTAAACTTGAATAAAATTTAATTCTTATTTAAACAAAGTTAGTCTAAGATAGTATCAAATATATTTAAGTTCTTAATTATAAATATACGATATAATAAAATATAGATTGCAGTTCTTAACTTATTAATTAAAATTCTATTTGTTTAGATAGCAATACAAATATTATTAATTATATATTTATTTTTTGTGTTTTAATATAAAACGCTATTTATTAGTTTATTTAACAAATAATATTTCGATTTGCTTATTATCTATCTTGTACAATAGCAAAATTCTCTTTTTTTAAAAATTCTATTATTATCTTTTTCTTTGCTATAAAAGTTTTGTTAATGAAATCAATTTTTTTCTTTAATCTCTTTTGCACAATTTGTTCGATCTTCGAATTCTAATATTTTATATATTATATTATAGAGTTGCAAGATTGTTTTATTCGATATATATATTTAAAAGTCTAATTGTTTACTTATATTAAGTAATTAATTTTAATCTTAATTAGATAGTAGATTCTATAAAATATAAAACTCATATTTAGAATTTTTGTTATATTGATTAGAATTTTTGAACAAAATTTCTTAAAAATACTTAAATATTTGTAAATCGAAATTAAAATTAATAGTATTCTAAAATCTTTTTACAAGATTTGTTGTTATATTTGTTGTATTCTAAGATAAAAGAATTTTATTGTTTTTTTTAAAATTTTATTAATATATTATATAGAAGTTAGTTTGTTTTGTAATATTGTTATTGTTGTTTTATAACAAAGTATTTAATATTTGCTTTTTTAATATATTAAAAATGTTGTAACAAAATAAAAATTTAATATATTAAACTAAATATCTCTATTACAATAAAGAAATTAATAACAACAACTATTTTTTTCGAAATAAAAAATATCTTTTTTAACAGCTTTTCTAAGATTTTTTATTTTTTATTTTTTGCGTATTAGATTTGTATATTCTTTTGCAACAATAAAATAATATTGTTTAACTATTATTCTTTTTTAACAATTTGTTGCAATATTAATAACAAATTATTCTTTTTAATTAATATTATTAGTATCGATAGAGTTGCTAAAATATACAATCGATAACTAATATTAAGAATTTTCTAATTAATAATATATATTTGCGTCGACTCTCAATCAGCTTTTAGACTATTAATGTATATTTAATTTTTTTCTTTTGCAAAAATCTTTTTAATATTTACTTTTATTTTTGTAATCTCTATTCTTAGATTAGAATCTATCTTTACATTTATATATATATACTTAAAATTAAAATTTTTTATTAGATCTTTATTAAAAAAAAATTGCATTTGCAATATATCTAATTAGAATTTTTAATAACTAAATTGAGAATAGAATTTTGTAGTTAACTAAAATTTTGCGTTTCTATTTTTAATTCTCGATTGTTTTGTTATTAGAGTTAAGAAAGTTAACAAAAGTTTTGCTTTAAATTACTATAAATTGCTATTAACAATAATAGTATTTGCTCTCGAAATCTTGTCAACTCTCTCTCTTAAAATATATTATTAATTTTGTTATATTTTTTGATTTAGTATTATTAGAAATTTCAAAGAGAAATTATTTAAAAAGTCTAGATTTATTGTTAGAGTTAGTATCGATATTATTATTGTTTTATAGTTTGTTTAACTTGCGAATAAACAATATATTTAAATAATAGTCGACTTCGCTTTGTACTAAATTTTATCAAATATAATTTAATTGTAATATAATTTGTATTTAAATCATTATTATTTTTCTATTTCTTTTGTGTCGATTGTGTCTAACTATTTTATATATAAGATATTTTCGATTTTCGATTTGACAAATTAAAAACTAGTAATATATTATATACTAATTTAACTCGAACAAGATTTCGAGTTTAAGTTAACAAATAAATTTTTTTGTTTTGTATTTCTCTATATTAGAGATTGTTTAAAAAACTCGAAATCTAACTTTAAAATATTACAATTTTTAACTTAAATAGATTGCTATTTATATTGTAGAATTTATCAATTTATTTAATCTATTATAATATTAATTTTGCAGAAATTATTAATAGAAATAAATTAAGCTTTGCTTATTACTTGTTAATATTATTAATTTTAATATACAAACAAGAAAAGAAAAAATATTTCTGCAAAAAATATTCAATATCTAATAATTGCAAATATCTATTACTAAATAAAACGTAATATTGTTTAATATTGCTAATATTATTATTGCAATCTTGTCGAATATTATATTGTATATAGTTCTACTATATTAAAAACTACAAAACAAAAGTTGTCTTAATTGTTTGAAAACAAAATCTAAATTAGTTTAAGTTATTTTAAGTTTAATTCGAGCTTGCAATCAATAGTATACACTTTCTCTAAATCTATATTGTCAATTAACTACTTACTTTTATATTTCTCTTTTTTGTGTATTATTATATAGATTTATACTATTAATTAATAACACTTTAGCTTTAGCTTAAGATCTAATATATTAATCTAAATCTTTTTGTTATTATTCTTAACAAAATATCTAAAAATTCGACAGTTTATAGTTTAGTATTTTAGTTTTTTTTGTTTATATAGAGAAAAGTTCTAAAATTCTATAAATCTAGATATTATATTAGATTGCAATTTAAATAAAGATTAAAAATATTTATTTAGACTTAATTGTTGCAATATTAGTATTATTTTATTAAGCTTAGAATTATTAATTTTATTCTTATTAGTTTTATTTGTTTTCTTAGTATCTATAACATTTTTAATACTATTTTCGAGACTAATATTATCTTTTACTTAATATTTGTGTATGCTAAAAAATTGATTTTAAGTTTTTAATATAATATATTTTGTAACTAATATCTATATCTTTTTATAATACTTTTTTAAACTCTTGTCGAAATTCGATATAAATATATTGTTCTTAGAATCTGCTATTAAACGCTTGTTGTTAAAAAAAGAAATTAAACTAAAAAAACAATATTTTGTTTAATATCGATTCGAAAAAAAAAATAGAATTCTTATTTTTAATATCTGTTTTTGTTTGCAATACTTCGATAGATTTTTATTAAAACTCGATATAAATATATTGCAATCAAAATTTGTTATTAAATACTTGTTATTAAAAAAAATTAAAATAAGAAATAACGTTTTAGTCTATATTAATCTTAAAAAAAAAGAAAACAAATTATCTATAGCTAATATTTGTTTTTGTTTAGAGCGCTTTAGTTAACTTTTGTCAAAACTTAATATAAATATATTGTTCTCGAAATCTATTGTAAAATATTTATTATTAAAAAAAATTAAATTAAAAAACAAAGTTTTAGTCGATATTAGTTTTAAAAAAAGAGAAAACAGATTATTTGTAATTGAGATCTATTTCTGTTTCGAACACTTTAATAGACTTTTATAAAAACCCGATATTAATATATTGTTTTTAATATTTGCTATTAAATGCTTGCTATTAGAAAAAGAGATTAAATTAAAAAACAACATTTTATTTAATATTAAATTCGAAGAAAGAGAAAATAGAATTTCAAATCGATTTATTTTTAAACAAAAACTCTTTATATATCTAATAATATTGTAAAAATAACAATTCAATTTAAGTTATTTTAGATTATCTATATTACTATAGATAATTACTTTATCTTTTGTTAATAACAATCTATTTTCTCTTGTTATTTGCACTAGTTTAACAAAACTAAGATTCTTAACTATTAGATTGTTCTTGTTTTTCTTTATATTTTCTCTTATTAGTATAGTTGCATTGTAGAGTTAATTTTCTAAAACATAAAATTTATTACAAAAGACAAATATATCAAATTTCGATATTTGTTGTACTAAATCTTTGTATAACTTCTTGATCTAAATTATATATTAATAAAGTAATTAACTAAAGTCTAATTCTAACAAGCGCAAATCTAGAATTGCGAAAAATGTTAATTTAAATCGATTTTTATATTTTGATTTTAAGTAGAATATAATATTTTTGTCGATTTTTATCTGTTAGTCGAAGAAAATATTCTTAAAATTATTGTCAAACTTTTCAATCTATTGTTAAGTTAATTTTATTGTTATTAATTGCTCTTCGATTTATAGTAAATTTAGATTAATATTTAACAATTTTAATTGTATTATTTTTGCTTTTATTTATTAAATTTAATTTTGTTATAATAAGTCTTGCGTAAATTCTTTAATTTTTAGCGTATTTATAATATATTTTTTGTCGAAGATTTTAAGTATTTCTTATTTAAATAACTCGAAATTCGTTAATAACAATATTATAATATGCAAGTAAATTAATATTAAAAGTTGCGAGATACTATTATTTATATTGTTAGTAACTAATTAACGCTAAAAAATATTAACTAATAATACTATATTTTGATTGATTAGATATATAATAATTTTGGAAAAATAATAAATTAAGTTCTAACAATCTTTCTTATTTTAATTAATCGACAATTATATTGCTTAAATATTGTCGAAATATACAATATTATTAGCTAAATTATTATATATATTTATTTTATCTTGTTTTCGAATTCTAATCGACTATTAACTGGTAGATTCTTGCGTATAAAAGATATTTTACTAGTTTTTCAACTAACAAAGAACAATATTAAGATAATTACTATACAATATAAACAAAATATTTAGAACAATATCTTCAATATATATTAACAATATCGAATTTTGTTTATCGAACAATACTTGTAAATAACTAAAATAAAAGTAATTAATATATTAAATATAATTTTAGCTTAAAGATATTTTAAGAAATACTTAGATTAAGTTTAGACAAAACTTTAATTAAGTTTGTTTTAAAATAAAATAACATATACAATAAACAATTATTATATTAAATTATATTAAACTTGTTACAACTTAAAATCGATCAACAGGTTTTATTTAATAATATAAATTTTCTACTAAAAAATCTTACAATAATAATTGACAATACTTTATTTCTTAATAAATATAAATAATTAAGACTTATAATTAAGTAGTTTGTTTTTGCAATAAAGTTACTAATACTTAATAATATTAGTTGCTAATACTAGTTAATAAAAAAATTCTTTTTATATTCGAGATAAATTAATATTATTAAACAATAATAAAAACGCATTTGTTGCATTTTAAATTACAAAATAGTTGCTTAAATATTAATACAAATACTGTTTCGATATACAAATAGAAAAGTTCGATATATTAAATATAAAATTAATTTTGAATTATATTAGTATTATTTTTGAAGAAAAGACAATTTTTGCTACTATAATATAATTTTAATACTTGTAACAAAAGTAATAAATTTATCAAAGATTTTAAGAAAATTTAATAGAAAATTGTTGCTACTATTAATGTGTTTTAGAACAAATGAAACTTATTTCTTATTTATAATACTATACTACTATATACTATTAAATTTGTATATTGAACAAAAGTATTGCTTTTGCAATATAATATAGAAAGAATATATATACAATCTTTGCATCTAAGATATTATTGTAATATATAAATTTAATATATTTACTTTTATGTTTTTGTTACAATCGAAAAAACAACAACAATAATTATTTTTTTCGAGAGAGAAAAGCATTTTCTTTAGTAGTTAACAAAAGAAAAAAATCTTGTTCGAATTTTGTGCGTCTATATTATATTTATTTTTGTAACACAAAATAAGATAATTTAAGTAATCTCTTGTTTTAACAACTTGCTATAATAAAATAACAACAATATATATTATTTAATTAATTTTAACAAAATTAATACAACAATATTACTTAAATATGTAGTTAATAATAGATACTAGACGCATTTCAATTAGCAATAATTGTTTATATCGATTCTCGATTAAATCGAATAATATTTTGACTTATAATTTTGTTTGTTTCGCAAGAATATTCTTAGTATTTTTTCTATATTTGCAACTTTAGCTTATATAGCTAAAGAGACAAACTATCTATATTTTTGTGCTTAAATCTTTTAATTAATATCTATTATTTGAAGCTTGCGTTTAACAACAAATACAAATATTTTTATATTATCTGTTATAGTTTTTAGATGTTCTTAAAATACAATTTTTCTTGTTACTATATAACTCTATTAATAGTAAAAGATATTACTCTTTTTATTAGTTTAATTTAATTGTTGCAAATATTATATCGAAGCAATAAAGTTTTTAGAAAAAATATTTGTTAAAAAACTAAATAAAAATTACTTAAAAAGTCGATTGTTTTTGTAAAAACTATTGCGAAATAAATAAATAGCAAAATTTCTATTTAGACTTTTAATATACAACAATATATACTAATTGTATATTATATTAATTGTATTTTTTTAAAATTTCTTTGTTGTTAATTTTCGAATCTATTTATTTTTTTTAAAAATTTGCAATTAAATTTTTTTTGTACAATTTAGAAATAACAATATAGAAAACTCGAGTTTGTTCTAATATTATATATTATTACTTATTTATTAGTATATTTATCTAATTGCAAACTAAATTATAATAATATTTGCTTAAGATACTCGATATCTATCTTTAGAACAAAATAATTTTAATTTCGAAAAAATATTGATTTATATTAAACGATTCTTTTATTTCTTGAATTTGTTAATATATTTTATTGTTAGATATAATTTACAATAATAGATCGAGTTTTGCTTATAGTTTATTAATTATATTTAACTGGATACACAAACAAAGAAAGAAACATATTTTTTGCAAAAAATATTAAATATCTAATAATTGCAAATATCTATTACTAGAAAAAGTGCAATATTGTTTATTATTATTAATATTATTATTGCAATTTTTATCGAATATTATTTTAAATATAGTCAAGCTATACAAAACTATAGCAAGTAAGTAGTATAATAATATTCTAGAAGCAAAACCTAAATTAATTATAATTATTTTAAGCTTGATAAAGCTCAACTAAAAAATATATAACTTAGTATCTATTTTTTTCGAATTAGTCTTATTTGCTAGTTATCTATCTTCATAGTGTTTTTGTTTATAAAACAATATTTAGAAAAGTATTGTTAACTAAGATAATATAATCGATTGTCGAAGTTCTAATATTTCGATAATTTTATATAAATGCAGATCGAGTTGTATTAATACTTAATTGTTTTGTTTTTTTATATTTGTTAGAATACAAAAAATAGTTTTATTAAGAAAATCTATTAACAACTTGTATCTTATTATTATATAAAGTATACCTTTATTTATTAGTATTTAGTAGATTTTTAATAATATTATTTTTAGCATCGATATATAGATAATCTTTTTATCTTTAGTAATTTTAGAATTTATTAAATACTTACTAGTAATATACAATCTTAGTATATATATTTTTTATCAAATAATACTAATATTTTGCTATTTACTAATTTGTTTCGTTCAAAATATATATTTTCTCTAACTCGAAGCCTAATATGTTTTTTATTGTTTGCAAATCTATTGTTTAATTTGTATATTAAAGAAGTATTTTAACAAAGTATTTAATAAAGTGGAAAATCTTAAAAGTAGATATAATTAAGAAAAAATATATTAGTATTAAAACAACTTGTAAATCTGCGCAAAGTTTTAGATATTTACTAAATTAATAGAATATAGATATACTTTGTAAGTTACTCTACAATAGACTTCTCGATTAAAATAATAATAGCGAGTTTGTAAAATTGAATTTAGAAAGTAAAATAATTAAAGAAGAGTAAATTTCTAGATAGTAATTTTTATTTAATTTACTATAACAATAAATTTAATTAAAAGTTGAATACTTATTTTGCTATTATATTATAATTGCATTGCAAAAACTTTATTTTATTTTCAAATTTTTTAATAGTTTTCTTCTTATATTTGTAATTATCTATCTTATTCTTAGTATCTATTAGAAAGATTCGATATTATATATTTTTTTCTTTAAATTATTTATTTTATTCCCAATTTATTGTTTGTTTTATACTTTCCTATCTTATCTCTAATATTATACTCTTCTATATTAGTGTCAAAATACAAATGTTCTATTAAGAATAATCTTTTTAACAGAAATTGTCGCAAACAATAGTTAGAGAATTGAAAAGTTAGAGATAAATAAAACTCTAATAATTGTTTTATTAATTTCGAAATCTTATTTGTTAATATTGACTTCGCTCGAGCTTATCTCAAGATCGATAGAGCTAATAAAAACAAAAGATACAATATATATTTCTTTGTTATCTTTCTATTAAAATATAGTTATATATTAGCAAAAACAATACTCTAATTTATATTGCTTTCTTAAGTCTTTATATATTTTAATTTATATTTAATACAATATTGATCTAAATATTAAAAAGCAACTTAAAAACAAAAACAAACAATATTTGATTTAACAACCTATTTCTCTCTTAATTAATTTGTATTGTCTTAATATTCTTTGTTTTGATAATTCGACAATATTTAGCTTATCTATTTCTATTATACTTATTGTTTAAATTGCGACAGCAGTTATAATAAAATTATATATCTTTTAAGTATGGTTTATTATTACAAGAGTTAATTAAGTAAAACAAGAATGCAGTAAAAATATCTTGTATAGTTTGTAAATATAACAACAAAAAATATTAAAAAAATACAAGTTAAGTCTAAAAAACTATATTGCGACGAATAAATCAAGATATCAACTACTCGATAGTTAAGTATAAGTAAAAGACTTTTTAAAACTTTTCTATATTATATGTTTTTATTTATAGATCGAAAGCTATTATGCATAAAATATAATCGAATTCCTAAATAATAATTTTGATATTTTAAAAAACAAAACGCAGATAGTTTGTAACTCTTAATAGTTTTTTTGTGTACTTAATACTAATAATATAGTAAATAATAAAACAGAGAAACAATATATTAATATTGTTGAATTGCTCAAATTCAATAATAATATCAAAATTACAAATATTGGAATTGAAATGTTTGTTTATATACTAATAATATAGAAGACAACAAAACAAAAAAATAATATTAGTACCATAAAATTGTTTAAGCTTAACAACAATAATATTATTGCAAAAACTAAAGTTAAATAATTTTTTATAAAGCTACAAATTGTTGCTAATACATCCTCTTTGTTTAATATAATATCGAAAATTAATATAATTAAAAAGATTAATATATTTATAGAGTCTTGAAATTATAATTCGAAAAAATCAAATATAAAAACAACAAATAAATAATAACTATTTTATTATTTTTGTTTAAATCAAACTCGAGTCGACCTTAGCTAAAATTTGTCATAACTAAATTATCTTTGCATTATATATTATTTTCTTTAAACTTTTGTATCTTTTTAATAGAAAAAGATTGTTTAATATAAAATATTGTCAATATTATTGTTAAGCTTCAAATAAGTTGTTGTTTTTATTACATTTCTGCTAAAATATATATTTATATTCTAATTTTTTCTTTTTTGAAATCTCGAAATTATCTATTGTTTTTGAATTTAAATTGACGTAATTGTTTTCTTAGATTTTACAAAATAGAGTTTGTAAAAATTGAAAATTTGTTGCTCTATTTTTTAAAAACATTTTTCGAGAGAATTAACTATATAGTTATAATTATAGATAAAAAGTTTTTTTTTTATTTTCTTAGAAAAAGTATCTTGCAAGTTGTGTATTTAAATATATTTATTTTTACAATAATAAAGATTGCTTCGAGTAATAAAGAATTACTCGATTGTCTATAATTTTAATATTGTTTTTAAATATAAATTACAATATTTAAATTTAATAAATATATATATTCTATTATACAATTAATATATATAGACTTCTGCAACAATTATAACATACAAAATTGTTCTATAAAACAATATTTTTCTTTCGAGAAATCTATAGAAAAATAAGTATAATTTTTTTTAGATTTTGTTTTAAAAATTGTATTAACTTATTATTTATATATCTATAATATATAAAACAATAGAAAGTTTATATAAACTTTATAAACAAATAGACTATTTATTTTATGATTTTGTTAAACTCGAATTAAGTTTAATTAAAATTAATATTTATTTGCAAATTTGTTAATTATAATTGTGATAAATTTTGTTTTAACTATTAAATAAATTAGTCTATTCTTCTTTAATCTTTGTATTGCGTTAATTGATTAATTATAATATTATAGATCGATTAATATATTCTATATTTTAATTTACTTAAACAAACAACTTTCTAGTTATTGCGTATAATACTATTATATAATTTGAAGCTTTCTAAATTTTATAGATTATACTAATTAATTTCTGTCTTTTTTAATATTTATCTTTTTGTTAATATCATATTTGTTTTCATTGCGATATTATTGTTATAATATATATAATATTGTTCTATAGATTAAATATTATTGATTACAATCTATCAAGAATTGTCAATTACTATTTTGTTTTCTCAATAATTTTATACTTTACAATTTTTTTTATTTCTATTTATAGCAAATACAATCAACTTATTTAACTTGTAACAATTACATATATCTATAAATTTAATATGCAATAAATAGTATTATTATTTGCTTGCATTTGTCTCGAAATACAAACAAAAATTGCAACTTGTATATATATATATTTGTTTTTAATTTATACTTGATTTGACATTTCTAAGAGTCTATACGAGATTTATATATTTTGCGATTTTTGAATCTAATTAATTACAAATAGACAAGTAGCACTAACGTCTACTTGTCTAATTATAATTAATTAGAACTTGCGATTACAATTTTGTTTGTAATACTTTGTTATAACAATATCGCATCTTTGTTTTCTATATTGTAATATTCGTAATACAAGAAAATTCTTTAAACAAGAATTTTATAAATTTAAGAGAAATTCAAGTATTGCTAACAATATTGTTGTCTAAAACTATTTTAATAAATTAGTAAATAAAATTATTTGTATTGCTACAATAACAAATTTTGCTTTGTTTACTAATTGTCTTAGATTTGTAATATTAATCTTTTGTTGCATTTAAGCTCTTTTTTGTTGTTATTTCGAATATATTAGAAGAACGTATTTGATAATTATGCGTTTTTAATTGCATTCGCACCTGTTTGTCGTAATATCAAAAATATAACATTTGCATAAAAATTAATTAAAGTCGATTTTGCTTGTTCTTAGTTAAACAAGAAGTAAACTATATAATTTAAGACAATTAAAATGCAATTGTATATGCTTATACGTAATTTCTAATACAATCTTACAACATTCTATGTTATTTTTGTTTTTTAATTATTTGCGTTGTTATTTTTTTCGAGTCTTGTCTTAAATAAGTGCTTTTTTAATAGCAAGTTTGTTTATTATCTAATTAATATAAAAAAAAGTTGTTCGCGTATCTTGTTCACAATTTTGTTCGCAATCTTATTATTTCTTATACTCTTGTATCTCGATATTTAATGTAATTTTAATATTGTTTTGCAATATTAAATTATCTCGCATGCGCTTTGTGTGCATTTTAATTATATCTAATTCAATATTAATTTTATTTCTTTTATAATTCTAATTAAGACTTAATTGTTTAAATATATTTTGTAAATTTGTTCTTTCGAATTAGTAATAATCTCGCAATACTTTATTAATTTCTTTATTACTCTTGTAAGTCTCTCGAGTTTATTATAATAAATTAGTGTTATGTCGACATTCTTAAGACACTTTTTAATACTTTAGTTTGCTTCGATTAATATTGCAATAATATTCTTGTTGCGTTCGCTTTTGTCAAAATAGACTTATTAATATAAATTCAAGTAATTTGCATTATATTTCTTTTTAACAACTTTCTTGTTACAAACAATAATTGTTTTAAAAGACTTTATTTATAAGATTGCAATGTATAATTGCTATAACAAAGTTGTTGTTAATTTTAATATTGTTCGCATTTATTTTCTCTTAAGTTGCAAAAATATTATTCTTAATTTTAACTTTTGTTCCTTTTTCGACAATAAATTGTTATGTATGCGTAGTATTGCTATATTAATAATCTTTTTAAATTCTTGTGCGTTTATAATAGCTATCGATCTCTATATTAACTTCTTTAAATAAATATTAATAAAAGATATGTTAATTTCAATTTGTAAGACTTTCGTAAAAGTTGTCTTGTAAATTTCGATAATACAACAAAGCGTTTGTTTTTGTATAAATTGCAACTTTGTAACAACTTCTTTTCTTGCATCTTTAATAGTAGACAAAATATATTATATAATAACATTATATATTACTACAAACTTCTCTATTGCAATATATTTGCGTTTCTTGACATTTATAAATATGTTAAAAACTAAACTCTCTATTATTAAGATTTCTTTATATCTAATAACTAGCTTTCTTTTTACTTTGTGTTTACTTGTCGCAAATAAGCTTTTTATTTAAGTTTCAAATTAAGTTAAATTTCTAGTATTCTAATATTGAACTTAACAATTATCATGTATTTTGTTAGTATTATATCGATACTCATATTAAATCTCTTTAAAGTATGTAAGAAGTAAATTAGTTTGTGCTTTTTTTTCGCAAATTTAAAGTTATAAATGCGTGCTTATTGCTTGCATTAATTATATATTTAAATTAATATTGTGCAATTGCGTTTAGTTAACTCTTTATATATTAATATATTAACGTTATTTCCAAATCTTGTAACCCTAATTTAAAATTTAATATTGTTGCATTGTTTTAAGAGATCTACGTTGTAAAACAAGTATAATATCAAGAATAAAAAGAAATTTTGCGATATATCGACGTTTACTTTCTGTTTCTTTATTATATAGCTTTCGATAATTAATATAATGCATTATTTTCATAAAAAATTCTTTACTTAATTAAGCAAACAAGTTAAAACTCTTCTTTTTCTTATATTATAAAGTAGTTTAATGTGCAATATATTGTCGAATATATTAAATACATTTAGATTTAATAGAGAAGCTATTCTTTTCTTTTAATTACTTTATATTGTATGCATTTTTTTAATAATTAATTGTAATATTGTGTTAATTAAGCGCTATTTTTTGATTTTTATTTGTATGTTAAATAAAGTATTATATACTTTTACGACGTAACAAAGACGTTTTAATATTATTAATTCTAGTATCTTATTTAGCGTGTTAAGCAATACTATAAATCTAAAAGACAACAACTTTGAATAGTTTTTCTTTTTTAATTTTTGCAATATTATTGTAATCGTCTTTTTGAAATAAAACAATTGCATTTTTTTCTTAATATATTTATTAAACAAGAATTTTATTTGTTTCGAGATAACGCAAACTAGTTGTCTTAACGTTCGATTAATTACTTTGTTAATTTTAAATATTTTGTCGAAAGTTGTTTTATATATTGCTCTTATTATTTTTTATTTTAATATAGTCTCGTTGTTCTCTATTAAAGATAAATAAAAAAACTTCTCTATATTGTTAATTAAAATTATAAATAAAAGAAAAAAGTAAACTTAAAATATTGTTTCGATTTTGTCTTTCGCAATTATTATTACTTTTGTACTTGTTCATAATAATAAAATTGTAAACTTAATAAATATATTTGTTATTGCATTTCTAATTTATTTTGCTATTTAAAACAAACTCTTTGCAATACTTTTCGAAGTCTATATTTAATTGCAAAATTTGTCTCTTTTATATTTTTTAAGAATCTTGTCTTTTCTATTGTATATTCGAATATATATTTTTGAGTTATAAAAGATGCAACATTAACGTTGTAATCTTCTAATTTTCTTAATTATATTAATATATTTTTGCGTTTATTTAAATTTAACTCTTTTGTATAATCTCGTTTACAAAATAAAGTCTTGGATAATTTTCTTTAAAATTCTTAATAATACAATTGTGTATTTATTGATATTTTTTTGTGATATTGTAATATTTAATAATAATTCGAATAATAGTTTCTTTAATATATTGTTAAATTTCTTTATATTTATAACTTTTTAATTTTGTTTAAAACAATATATAGACTTTGTTTATATTCTAAGATTTAATATTATTTTAATCGATAAATAATTTAACAAGCTTTTTATCTTCTTGTTTATATTGCAATATATTAATCGATTTATTGTTTTTCTTGTAACAAAGAACAAATTAATTGTAATTTGTATTTTTTAATAATTTTTTATTATAATATTGCGCAAAAGCATTAACGTAATATCGACAAAGTATATTATATTTAATAAATTATTAAACAATAAATATTATCTAAAATATAAGAAGCTTACTTATAAGAAATAATGCAAATTAAAGTTTTTTATTATAACGTTCTTGCTTTGCATGCGTAGTATTTGCTCTATTGCGTTAAGATTGTCTTTGTTAATTATATTATTATAATTATTAAAAGATAGATTATAAATATTATAAATATTAATAAGATTTTATTCGATAATATTGTTTTTAAGAAGTAATTGTATTGTTATTATTTTTATATTTTCGAAATATTATATATTGTATTAGCTATTATCGTTAATATGTTTTTTAATATAAAAATATATATATTTGTTATTATTTACAAACGTAAAGTTTGCGCTTTTTAAGTTGTATATTCTTATTTTTATATAATATTGTTACAACTTTTGTATTACTAGTATATTATATATTTTTTTTTAAAGCAACGCTATTATTATTTTGCTTTTTAATTTATAAATATTTTACTATAATATTCGAAGCTTATTTTGTATTTTTATTATAATTTCTCTTTTATATTTGCTTTTGTGCGTATTAAATTTTTTTTTATTGTATAAAAAACATACTTTATAGCAACAACAATATTATTTTCTTATTAATTTGCTCTATTAAAGTAAACTAACTTTTTATTAACTTGTCGAAGCGCTTTTTCTTAATTAGTTGTTAAATAATGCTCTTTTTTGTTATTAAAAAAATGCTTTGCATACAACTCGTTTATATTAAATAATTTATTATTATTTCTATTATCTTTTGTTTCATTATTTTATTTGTAATATAAACAAACAAGATTATATTTTTTAATATTATAGAAATTAAAATTGTTGTTTTATTTGCTTCTATTATCTTAACAACATAATATAAAGATCTTATTTTTATTGTTTTCTTAATTTTTATTTTCTTTTTCTATTTTTTAAAGTATTTAAAATCGAATATCTTATAAGCTTTCTTGCAAATACTATATTTTTACTTAAAGATGTTTTCTTAATAAAAATATTAATCGAAGCAATAATTTTATGCGCAATATTTGCATTGTTATTTATTCTTATATTTATATATAAAATATTTTTACTCTTAATACTTTATATATTATTTTATTTTGCATTCTTTGTTATAATATTTTGCAATTTTTATATTTAACTTGTAAATTACGTTTAATTGTATTAGTTTATTTGCTATTTTTGCGCAATTTACTTATATTATAATCGAAATATATTTTTTTTTGTTACTCTTTCTTGTAAGTTAAATTATCTCTTTAATTTTTAAATTTTAATATATTATCTTGCATAATTTTTTTATTTTTTTTGCTTTTTTATTTTTTATATTTTTTGATATATTTTTGATTTTAATATTATGCATTATTATTTTTGCGCGCTTTCGATATATAATTGTTGTTATTAATATCTTTTTAATTTAAAAATTGTTTAATTTTAATATTGTTTTGCTATTTTTGTTGCTTATTTGAAAGATAATTATTATCTTAAAGTATCTTATTCTTTATATATATTTTTGCGCTATTAATATCTTAACAATGTCGAAATCGCATATTAATGTTATTATTTTTGCAACATTTATCTTATAAACTCTTTTTATCTCTTGTTCTCTTTTAATTTGCGCTATTAACTTTATCTCTTTAATTAATTGTTGTACTAAAAATATCTATTTAATATTCTCTCGATTACTTATTTGCTTTGTCGATAATAATTTTTTTATTATTGTTGTTTATATACTTGTTATCTATATATCTTTCTTTATCTTTTGAACTCTTTTTATTCGATTAATTATTCTTTTTAGTTTTTTCAATATTAAGATTAAGTTAATTCGCTTATTTTTCGCGAGAATTTCCCTAAGATATCGTATTAACTTCTTAATTAAAAAATATTATTTTGTTAATATTATTATCGAAATTATTTTAAACGTGTTTTTCTTCTTAAATTTATAAAGTTTTCTAATATTTATTACTTTTGTTTTTATATTTATCGCAATTTGTATTAATTCGCGTTAAGATGCACTAAATATATCTTAATTACTTGTCGACGTTGCGTTAGTTACGTTTATTTAATTCTAATAATTAAGATAAATTGTAAGCGTTATTGTTAGTAAGATCTTCTCTCTTGTCTCTTCTCGTATAATAAAATAGTATAATATTGATTTTCGCAGACTTTTAGTTAATTTTATATTTAACTTGTATATATTTGTTTTTGAAAATTCGAATTAATAGAAAAAATTCTTCATATATAAAATCTCGACATTTGTTTCAATTATAAAACAATAATATTAAAAAAACTTATTAATAACTTATTAAATTAATAATTAAATTAAATATAAAGTAAAAAGCTATAATAGAATTTAAGAGCGCTAAGAGCACAAAAAAGTTCAAACTACTAATTAGTTGTAAAATATTAATTAACTAAACAATAATCTTCTCTAGTAGTTAAAACAAAATTCAATATATATTATAGCATAATAATGTAGTTTTAGTTCGAGTACTTTATTTTTTTACAATTATTTATTGTAAAAGTATCAACTTTGCATCAAGTAAAAAACAAAATATTGCAATTGTTTTAAGCAATGCAATCGATATTGATATAATATTTTGTTTGCAATTGCAACAATAATAAAGTAGTTAAATATTTATCTATTTTAAAGCAAAATATCGATTCGAACAACTTCGAAAATAACAATAAATAAAATATCGAAATTTTTAATTAAAAGTATTTGATTGTTTTGCAAGAGTTTACTAATTTTATAAAGACAATACTAATAAATTTAAACTAAAAAATCGATAGAATAAGCAAAATAAATTAAAAATACAAGTTGTCTATTAAATTTTTACAATATTTTTATATTATTTATTAATACTATATTTTGTATATAATTTTCTATTAAAATACTAGATATAGATTTGTTATTAATAGTTTTATACTATATAGATTTTTTTAATTTCTGTCTTCTAGATATTAGTTGTCTTCAAAATTCGAGAAATATTCTAAATTAAAGATACTATTTAGAGCAATTAGTTAGTATTAAACTACAATAGAGTTTAATAACTTGTAATATACTAAATAGTTTTTAGTTAACTATTTTACAATATAATTGACAAAAAAATTACAAATACAAAGTTAGATATTTGTATTAAAATTCACGAAAAATAAATTGTTTATAAATTTGAAATTGTTATAAACAGGCTCGAAAATTAACTAATAGACAAGTACAAAGCTAAGTATTATATAGATAGAATATATTTGAATATTGTTAGATATTTAGATAGTATTATTATAATTTAATTTAATTAAAAAAGATTTAAAACAAAATAATAATTATTTTAAAACTATTTTAAAAATTAATAAATTCGATTAGAATATATATTTTCGAGAATATATTTGTAAAAATTTAATTAAAAAACAAATTAAAGCAATTAAGAATTAGTTTAAAACTATTTTAATAATTAATAAATTCGAATAGAATACTTATTTTTAGAAATATATTTGTAAAAAATCTAAAAAAATAGTTTCGAGATTATATAATTCTCGAATAATTGCTACAAATATATATAGATTGCAATAGTAATCAATCCAATTCTTTTTTTCTTGTAAATAATATATTGACAAAAACAAAGACTATTTTTAAAAATATTTAATAAACAATTAGCGTTGCAATAAAGCGTTTGTGCAAAAATATTATATATATGAAAAAACAATATATAACTTATACAAAAAACTTTTAGCTCGAAAAAGAATTAAAACAAATTTGCTAAGTATGTATTACAAAAAAGTCTTATACAAAAATAAATAAAAAATCGATTCGATTTAAAAAAAATTAAAATTAAAGTTTTAAAAAAAATTCTAAATAGATTCGAATTATTAGTAAATTCAAAATTTACTATTAATTTCTTTAATATATCGAGAAATATATATTAGATATTAAACAATTTGTGCAAAATATTAATAAAAATAGTTTTAGAAAAGATTATTTAAACAATTTAAACAAAAATTCGATAAAAATTATCTTAAAAAAGTATATCGAGACAATTATTGTTTCGAATATTAAATATATAATCTCAAGAAAGTAAAAGAAAAGAAAGGCGTTAGTATTAAGTCGAATAGCGAAAACAACAATAACAATTTACTAGTTACTTTTTTATTATTTAAGATACAATAGACAGATTTTTTTCGAATTTATATAGTTTTTAAACTATTTAACTCTACAATTTTGTTAAACTTAAATTAAGTTTAATTAGAGTTAATATTTAGTTACAGATTTGCTTACTATAAATGCGAGCAATTTTCGCAACTAATATATATTTATTGCTGCATAATACTATTTGTTGTTTAAAATTCAAATCTGTAGAAAAGAGTTTTATATATTAAAACTCGAATTTTATTTTAACTATTAGACAACAACATTAAAAGACTTATTAGTAATTGACAAAGTTAATTCTTAAACTAAATAAAAAGCAAAACGCTATAATAATATTTAGATACAAAAAGATTAAACAATAATATTTTTTATCTCCATTAAGTTATAATATATCGAAGTTATACAATTTTAATATAATTAAAATACAAGTATTTTATGCTTCTGCAATTATCTGCTGTAAAAGCTTCGACTCTCTAATAGATAATAGATAGAATATTGTTATTGTATTAAAGAATAAAGTTAATATTAACGCAACGTCTACTTTAGTAATAGCAAAAACAATAAAGTAGCAAGTTTTTTCTTCGATTTAAAGTGTAGCGCCTCAGGGGTAATAGGTGTCCCGGGCCTTACTGGGTCAAAAGATCGCAGTAATTGCGATCTAACGGGCGCGATATCACCTATTACACATATATACTAGGAGTGCTGCCCCTGCGAGCCCGGGAGGCGAGTCCGGCGACCTGACATAAAGTAAGATATCAATTTAGAAAGATATAGAAATAACAAATTAAAAGAAAACTAAGAATTTAAATAGAAGAGTTTAAATAGATTCATTGTCGAGTTGAATTTCGGTTTCAACTTTAGAAAACGATTCGATTTGTCGATTTTAATATTAGAAATCGATTTAAAATCCGATTCGATTTCTATTATTTTAAAATTGATTTAACTTAACTCGACTTAAATTTCGATTTTAATATTAGAAATTAAATCGAATTGTCAAAAACGTTAAGAATACTAAAAATTTAGTTTGAATTTAGATTATTTTGATTATTTTCTAGATAATGCATATTAGTAATATATAATATAAAAACAATCTAATATACTTATTAATTAATTTAAATAGATTAACTATTTCTATTAAATTATCAATTAATTGTTACTAAAAATAACAAATTTTACTAAAAATAGTAGTCTTAACAATTCGAGTTAATTTTTCGAATCAAATTTCGATTTCAAATATAGAAATTAATTCGAATTGTTAATTTCAACTTTAAAAATTAAATTGTCAAAACTTTCAAATCGAATTAATACAAATTATCAAGATCCGAATCAAATATTTAATTCGAACTCGATAACTTGATTCGACGCAATTAGTCTAAGTTTAAATATATTGCAAAAGTTTGCTAATCTAATAAATACAAAAACAATAAACTCGAAAATAGAGATTAACTAATAAATTAAAACAAGACAATTAATTAAAACTACAAGTTATCGATTAATCTTTTGCGAAATCTTTATATTACTTATTAAAACTTTATTCGAATATTGTTTCTTGTTGCAATACTAGATATAGATTTGTTTTATAATATAATAAAAACTTTTTAACTTTCTATTCTATATAATACTTGTTTCTAAGAATCAAAAAATATCTTGAAAGACATTATTTATAGCTGTTAATTAGCAATTAATTATAATAGAAATTAATAGTTTGTAGTATATTAAATAACTTACAGTCAACTATCTTACAATATAATTAACAAAAAATTAGAATATTAAACTAAGCTTTTGTATTAAATTTTTTGAAAAATAAATTATTTATAGAGTCAAAGTTGTTATTAACAAGCTTAGAAATCAACTAGCATACAAGTACAAAACTAAATATTACAAAAATAAAATATTTTTAAATATTGTTAAAACAAATATAAAGCTAAGTATTACAAAAATAGATTATTCTTAAATATTGTTAGATATTTTGAAAATAACAATATTATATAATTTGTTTAAAGAACAAATCAAGACAATTAATATTTAATAAAAAATTATTTTAATAATTAATAAATTCGATTAAAATGCGTATTTTCAAAAACATATTTGTAAACAAATCAAAGAGAATACTTGTAAAATTACTAAATTCTTGAATAATTGTTGCAAATATATATAAACTATAATAATAATTAATTAGAGTCTTTCTTTCTCTTGTAGATAATATATCGACAAAAATAAAAATTATTTTTAACAACTGCGTTGCAATAAAATATTTGCGCAAAAATATTATATATAAAAAAATAGCAAATAGCTTATACAAAGACGTTCTAACTCGAAAAAAAATTAAAACAAATGTATATAATCTATTTGCTACAAGAAGATCTAGTAAAAACATAAATAAAAAACTGATTTAATTCGAAAATAAAAATAGAATTAAATAAAAAAAGAATTTTCTAAATAGATTCGAGTTATTAATAGTCTTAAAACTTATTACTAATTTTTTCAATATATTAAGAATATATGTCGAGTATTAAACAATTAGTGCAAAATCTCAATAAAAATAGTCTTAAAAAAAACTATTTAAGCAATTTGAACAAAATCTAGTTGTTAATAATTTTTAAAAAAATATCGAGACAATTATTTCCTCAAAAATCAAATAATATATTTTTAAAAAAATAAAAAATATTAAAAATATTAATATTAAACAAAACAACAAAAACAACAATAATTATTTATTGATTAAACTTTTATTCTTAATAACGGAATTAAGGATTTCGAATTTATATAATTTTCAAATTATTTAATACTACAATCTTGTCGAACTTAAATATGTTTAATTAAAGTTAACAATATTTGCAAATTTGATTTTTGTAATAACAATAGAATTAAACTTGTCTATTAAAAGAATTACTCTATCTATATTAGAACTTTATATTAAATAATTAATAGAATTATTATAGTTAAAGAGACGTTAGATACAATATATTAAATTTAAACAAAAATATTTTTAATCGAAGAATATTAATTGTAGAACTTTAGAAAAGAATATAAGTATCAAATACAATTATTAATTAATTCTATAGAGAAAATTAATTAAATATATATACTATATTATTTGCAATTAAAACAACTATATTGTGTTTTTTCTAGAAAATAATAGTTAATAGTATTAACAATATTAAGAGCTGTTTTTAACAAAGCAAAACTATTTTGCTTCTTTAATTAATATTGCAAAAGTAACAAAAGCAATATATCTTAAATATATACTTGCGAGATATTTCGAAAGTGCAATATAGCAATATATTAAAGATATTAATCTAAATAATTTAAACTTAGATCTAAAGCTTAAGTTTTAGACAAAAAAATTAGATAAAATTTAATTTGATTATTTTATTAGAAATCTATATAGATACTAGATATTATTTAAGTATTAAAAGTTTTGAAAAATCAAATCAATTTATTTTTTGATATTAGTATCTTTATTTAATTAATTAATAGTAGAATTGCGTCGAATATAAAAAAGCAAAAAAATAAGATTTACTAACTTCTAAGAATTTAACACTATACTATAAAATTTCTCTTTCTTATTTGCTATTCTTAATCTTATTTTTGTGTAAATTTCTTTTCTCGCGCAATAAATAATTTTTTTTTGTTTTTGCTTATTTTATAGCTAGTTAACGTTAAAGACTTCTAAAATTTCAAAAAATATTAAAAAAGAATTTTGTTTTGTTTGAAAATCTTTAAACAAAATATTTGTATAATCTCGATACTAATTACAAAAATATTTTAAATATGTCGATAATCTAATAATTAAACAACACTTCTTATCGATTATATATATAGAAAAAAAGAGAGTATATTTTTAATTTATATATAAAAGACTAGAATTTAATCTTTTCAAGATAATTGAGAGTTATCTATAGATCGACTACAATACAACAATATATAGCTATCTTTTTATACTAGAGAGTTGTACACAAAATATTAATATCAAAATACTATTTACAATTATCGATTAAATAGATTCGATACTTTCGATACTCGAAATATTTATTTATATTATATTTTTATATAGTAAACTCTAAATATTTTATTATTTTCTTTTTTTAGATTCGAAAAATGAATCGAAATTACTATCAATCTATAAATTGCAATTATAGTGTTTCTTGCTTTTAATACAATCGACTTTTGCATTAAAAAAATTAGATATATATTTCTTTATATTTTTAATTACAATTTATATATTTCTATTTAATTTTGTTCTTGTTTTACAATATTGTTGTTTTTTGTCTTTTTCTTAAAAATCTATAGCAAAAATTATTATAAAAAAAACAAATCGTGCAGCTATATAGACAATTAGAAAGAAGTTTGATATATATTCTACTATATATTTTTTAATATTAAATAACAAGAAAATTGCAATAATATATTAGATTTCTTAGAATATTGTTAATTAAATCGAAATATCTAACGTTCTTGTAATTAAATATAGAAAATAAAACAATAGAGATTTCGAACAATAAAAATAGACAATATTCGATATCTTGCAAACTAAAAAATAAAAAAATTAGATTAAAAAAATTTAGTATCGAGTATTTATTTGTTAGCAATTCGAAATTTCGATAACTTTAATTAAATTTTAGTTGCTAATAATAACTTATTTTTATTACTATTTTTCTTAATTGTTCTAACTATTATTTATATATATATATATTATTTTGTAATCTTATAGTATATTAATATTACAAACAAATATTACTAATTAATACAATTGTTTTAGTATTTGTTAAAAAATATATTAGAGTCGAAATTAATAGTAATTTGCAAACAATTTTGCAAACAGAAAATACTTGCAAAATAAAAATATATCTAATATAAGTTGTTATAATATATAAGATAAGATTAATAAATATGCAAATATTACTTTAGAATTAATTAATTATTCGACAAAAATAACAAAAACTTTTAAGATTTCGATATTTAGCATTTTATTAGAACAATTGTTTGCAATATTACAAAATAAATTTAATTTAATCGAAATGTATTAGATTTTATAATTATTTGCTCTAATAGTATTTTTTAAGATATTAATTTCTATTAGAATTAAACTCGAAAGACAAATATATATAGAGAAAATACTCTACGCGTATATTGTATTGTTTTATTTGTTAGAGCTTACAATATATAGATCGAGTATCTATGTATATATCTTTATATATAAGAAAAGTCTTCGATAATCGATTTTGGATATATTTTTACTATTATAATTACAAAAACTACGTATTTGCTAGCTAGAAATTAGAAAATCGACTTGTTATATCTAAGTCGATAATAATAATAATTATAGCTACAATACAATAATTAAGCTAATTCTAATTCGACTAAGCAGTTTGCAAAACTAATAATTAATCGAATAAAATTGCAAAAGACTAAAATAACTATTGCAATTATAATTATTAGACAAACGCTATATATTTACTTTTATTATATTTTTTTGAAAAGAGTTTTAAAATATTAAGAATTGTACAATATCGATATTGTTTGTCGAGCTCTTATAAACAAATATCGATAAACTATATTATAGAAAATTGAATTTATATTTGTATCTATAATAATATTCGAAATCAAATTCTTAAACTACAATATAATTTTATTAAAAATTATTCAAATAGTACTAATTGCATATTAGTTAATTATTGTCGACTAAATTTAATATTGTCGAGCAATATTAAAAGAAATGTCTATGCATCGAATATATATTGTACAAGCAACAATATATATAGCGTTCTAACAAATATCGACGTACTATATATATAGAATTTATTTCGAATAAGCGCGCAATCTACAATATTGTTAAAAATAGATATATTTAAAATATTAATTACTTTTGTACAAGAATTTTATTTAATAAATAAATATAATTTTATTTTAATTTAGCTTTTAAGATTGCGTAGATTTATCAATAACTATTATTTTACTTAGAGCAGAATTAAGAGATTCTTTCGACTTAATATATTTAATATATATTGTAAATTTCCAATCCTAAAGTAAAAAATCAAGAAAATAATACAATTTGCAAGATTGAAATAATATTAATATAAAGAATATAGAAAGTATAATCAAAAATAGTTATAATTAATAGATTGTATCTTGTTTTCAAATTAAATAAAGATTTTTTAATTTTACAGTTTTGCCAAAATTAAGCAAAACTTAATCTAAGTTAATTTAAAAAAATCAAGAAAAACTAGACTCTTTTAAGATATAGTTTGTTGCTTAATTTGTTTACATTAATTGTAACATCTATTTCTGCAAAAGTATTTTTAAAACTTGCTTTAATATTAATTGTAAATAAATTAAGAGTTTTTTTAGTTTAAGATTTTAATTGTATTTTTGCAATAACAAAATTAAAATACAATAGCTACTTGTTTGTTGCAAGAAACAATAGAACTTTCTTAAGATATATTAATGTTTGCTCTTTAAAACACGAAATATTAACTTATCTAATTTTATCTAATAATATAGATATATCGAAATCAAATAGAGAATTCTTACTAATAAAAAGAGCTTTTAAAGTTTTTGATTTGCAAAAAATAGTTTTAGAAAAGAATAGAAATACAAGCGCAAAACTATTAAATCAAAGTAAAAGTATTCTAGCTTTTAACAATACTAAAAACAAGATATATTCGAAACAAGATAATAGAATTAAATAGCTCTCAATATATATCAATATTAAAAATATAATTTTTAAAAAGATTACAAGTAGAAATGTCGACAAATTTTTGTTAATTTTGATAAATTATAGTTCGAAAAATCTAATTTTATACAGTAAGATTATAGATAAAAGTAGAAATTATATTTTCGCAAAATAGTTGTAGAAAAAAAATTATTACAAAAAATTATTTTAATAGATTTTTCGCGAATGTTAAACTAAAAAACTTAACTAACTATATAAATTTTAAGAATAAAATTGTTTGACTAAATATATTAAATTAAATACAATATAATATTCTAAACAACAAATAAGAACAAATCGAGACTATTATTAAATTTAATATAGTCAATATAACAAATAAGTATTATACAATATACTATAGAAACATTATAAAGATAATTAAATTCTTAATTAAATTTTGTTTGTTTGCTAGCAATATAGTATATACTTTAATTTAACAATATGCAACAAATAAATTTATAATAGATAAAATTAAAAATATAGACTAAAGAATCTAAATCGAGCTATATATCAAAAACTAATAGTAAAGAAAATAAACTAAATTATTTAATAATATTACAATTGTATTTGTTCTATTAACTATAGATAAAACAAAGTTAACTAATTTTGTTAATAATTTAATATTGTAATCGATATATATATTTATTGAAAATCTTAATAGAAGTACTCGAATACAACGCAAGAGATTTAATATAATATTGCTTAATCTAATATCAATATTCGATAAAACAATTAGATATATTAAGTTTAAGATCTACTATATTGCTATAAAAATTAATCTAGTTTATTAGTTTATTTTTTTGTTTGCTATAGACAACTGTTGACAGAAATAATATTATAGTATTAAAACAATATATTAAAACTAACTTTTTAGTAAAATATATAGATAAAGAAACACGTTGTAATTATCTAATTTTTTTTGAATTTTTCGTTAATTACAAGAAACAAATACTAATAACAAATATAAAAAGTTTATTATATTATTTTATTTGTCAAGTTTTGCAAACAAAATAGAATAATTTATTTAAGTATAGATTTTGATTAATACAAATTTATTGATAAACTTAAAAGCAAATTTGTCGACAAAATATATTGCAATAGAGAAAAAATAACAATTAGTAAAACTATAAATAAATATATCTAACTAAAAAATTTGTTTAAAAATATTCTTTTTTCAATATTTAGAAAGATATATTAACTAATATTTTGTATTAATTGCTAAAAGAGATAATCGAATTAAATTTAATTAATTAAATAGACAATATAATCGAAATAGAATTACAGATTAATAACAAATCTTAAAAAAAATACTTTAAGAAAAGAAAAAGAACATTGTTAGAGTTAGAGATAACAATTCAATTAAATTAAATTTATTGTTAAGTTTCTCTCTTTTCGAATTTCAAGAATTTCAACAATTTTATTGATATAATACAATAAGACAAATTCGAATACAATTTTTTTTTGTTAGATAATTTCTAAAATTGCTTCTTTAATTAAGAAGGAAGTATTAGAAACTATATTATATATTAAGATTACAATAGACTTTGTTATTGTTTCTTAATACGTTTTTTACAACAAGAATACTATAAATTATTGGAAATATTAATTAAATATAATTAACAAAACAAAAAGTATACTAATTGTATCTATTACGATAGACTTCTCTTCCTAGTACAATAGATATTATTTTGTCTAAGAAAGTCTTTCGCAAGCGCGTTTTCTTGTCGCGTTTGCACTTCTAGCACATAGTTGCTTTCTATAGCTTTAATAAAATCTAACTTCTTTATATATTTTGTGATTAATAAATTGATAACTTTAACAATACTAGTTTGCAATAGCATCTCTTGTTGTTGCAATTATTAAAAAGTAGTGCTTTTATCAAATCGCGTTCTTCTAATTAATTTGTTTCTAATCTTTTGTTCGTTTGTTAATTGTGCAATTCTTTCTTGTTTGCAAAAGAATTCTTCTATTAGATTACGACTCTTTTGCAAATTATTCACTTTTTACAAGAATATTTTTGCTCTAATAAGAATATTCTTGCTTCGAAAGTCTCTTATAAATTATTTATTTTTTACTTGTTGTTGAAGTGTTTGCAAAACAACTCTTTTGCAAAATTACTTACTACTCTCTTTTCTTTCGTAAGAATATTTTTGTCTTAATAAGAATATTCTTGCTCTAGTAGTCTCTTATTACGAAAGTCTCTCGCAAACTAGCTTCTATCGTTGCATTTATCGTCGATCGCAATATCGTAATTCTTGTTTGTTAAATTAACGAATTTATTCTTATAGATTATTGTTATAAAAAAATTGTTTTTGATTAGATAAAGATTTACGTTGCTTTTATAGCTAGAAACATCTTTTAATTCTTTTTCGTCGAATTTATTGATTGTTCTTGTAGTCAATTTGTCGATATACATTTTTAATCAATAGAGTAATTCACGAACAGAATAGTATTTCGTCTCGCAATTTAGCAATTCGAGAAGACTATTATTGTCTTTAGTCGATTCTCTATAAATAGAACGTCTACGAGTAATACGTCTAAACAATCAATTAAATCTTTTAATATTATCGAGAAAATACTTAGATTAAAAATAATTAATAATCAATTATTATTGCTAGCTTTTATCGATGCTCAAAAGCGAGAAATAACGACAATAATTGCGAAAGTCTTTCGCAATTACAATAATTAGAGTTCTATCTCGTCTCTTAATAATTTGTTTAATCTTGTAAAAAACGACAATAATAAATAAAAATCTAATAATATTAAATATTTTGATTCGAAATACAACGATCTCGCAAATGTTGACTTCTCTATTATTAATATTAGTAGATACGTATTTTATCGCAATATCTATGTCTTCGTAAATTGTCTAAAAGATATAAATTCTCTTTGCGATAAAACAAAGCTTAAAATAACGTTGTCGCAATATCTATGCGATTTTGCTCTTATTTGATATTTTATAAAAAGAATTGATCTTAAGAAGTAATTTCTTAGAAACATTAATCTTAACAATTAATACGAAGCTTTGATTTAATGTTTTAAAAAAAAACTTTAGTTGTCTTGCAATATTTGCAATAAGAACAATATACTATAACAAATATTTAATAACAAAAGAATTCTCGCCTCTATGCGCAAGATATTTTTCGTTATACTAAGATAGCGAAAATGTCTTCTTTTTAGAATCAACTCTTTATAGTATAAAACAATCTAAACTAAAGATTTAAACATAATATTTCAAAATCAACGTTAATTATTACTATTAGAGCATTTCTTAATCAAATAAACAACAAGATTAATATCTAATTTGATATAACTAGACGTATTGAAAATCTTAATCAAAAATTAAATCTCAACAATATTAGTAAGTATAATTAACGACAAACTCGAAACAATTTTTCTTAATTAATTGAGAATTTTGTTTCTTAGTATTATTTTGCGCGATCGCAAGACTAAACTTCTTATTAATACTAAAATTTTGCTTATTAAATTCGATAATTTTTTAGTTTCGAGTAGATTAAACTTGTAATTGCATTGTCTTTAGCAAAACAATCTTTACAAATTATCGCAAGAAACGCGTTCGATTTCTCGAATCAAAGAAAGAGCTAGTTTAATTAAAACAACGTCTCTTAAAGCAACAAAAGATTTTCACGAAGACAATAGATATACGTTCTCAATAAAAAGAACAAGAATAAAATATTTGTAAAAGACTTTTATAAAGATAAAAACGAGAATTCTAATGTAATAAATAATTACTATGCAACTTGCAACAATTTAAATTACTATAATTTCGAGAAAGACTTTCGAGACGTTCTCGAGTCTTTAGCATACATAATTATTTTCTCGAATTTTATTTATTAATATTGTCGCTATATAAATTGCTTTAACTTCAACAATCTTTTATATACTTATTTGAAAAAAACTTATTAAATTGTACGCAATCTTTTAAAGACTTTTACGAACAATAGTAGCTTGTCGAAGTCTTTTACGAACAAAAATTTCAAATCTATCGAAATATTTTCTTTCGCTATTAAAATATTTACACTATTTATTGAAGCATATAATGTTACTATTATTGACGCAATCAAGAACTTCAATATCTTGTTAAAGTCTTTCGCAAACAAGAAGCTTACTATTATAATTTTCTTAGTAAATGTCTTCAAGAAAATAAAAATAAAATATGCATATTAAGAATATTTACATACTAAGAGCAAGATTAGTGTAATCGTTGAGTCGAATCGAACACTTTTTTCTTAATTCGACTTACTCTCTTGAATCTTGTAGAATTAGGTTAGGATCAAGACGCGAACCCAATTCTAGAATTGAATTTTGTCGAATCAATGTCAAGAATTCGAGCTAACTTCGTCGCGTTAGTATTTGCTTATTTTATCTTATTTTATCTATGCGCTAATTCGATTGAGCTAGCGTATAGTTTACGCTAATCGCGTATAATTAGCGCGTTACGTAACGTTATGTAATCGAATAAATCGAATTAAATACTCGATACGCATTCTTCGCTTGTCTTACTCTATTAGACTAGGAAATTTGCCTAATTCTAGAATTAGGATTGGGCGAGTTAATTCGATCGAATTGAAATTCGATCCAACAATTACACTAAGCAAGATAACACTATCTCGAAAATCTATTTTCGATAACGTTTATTACGATATCAACGTTAACATTATTTGTGTAAATCATATTTAATTTAAGACTTAGATCTTAAATACGCAAATTTATATTATAACAATATTGCTAGAAATATATAATTTAGAAATTATCAAGTATTAGAGCTTTAAGTATACAATATTTGATCTTTATATTTTAAGAAGAAAAAACAATTAAGATATTATTGCTTATATGCGACGCGAAATTTATCTAATCGACAATCTTAAAACAAACATACTTATTAACAATAATTTATCGAATCAAAAAGCATTGTTATAGATATTAAAAAATAAAAAATTTATATTAACAATTGCGACGTTATTACTTAGATCAAAATTAAGTTCTCGAAATTTTTTATTCGCTCTATTTATTTGCGAAAAACTATTATTATTTCTTCGCGCACAAAAATTTCTCTCGTCGTACATTCCTTTAACGTACTAGAAAATCAAGATTTTTTGTTCGAATCTAAAGATAATACTAGTTTAATTTTCTATATTAAAATAATAAATATCTCTACAAAAGTAATAATAGCGCGCAATAATAACAACAAGTTAATTTAAATTTCTCGCAATTATTGTTTCGATTATATTGTCAAAATATATTATTCTAATGCTTTTATTGTAGACGCAAATAAATATATACGCAATCTTGTTGTTCGTAAATCTAAATTTACTTATCAAAATAACTAGTTTAGAAAGCTTGTTTTCGTCTGCGCTATTGCTTATGTTACAATAATTACAATATCTTTAATTAAAGCGCAAGATTTTCAAAACAATTTGCGAAAGACTTTCTCTAACAAGAGAATACTTGTTAACGTCTATTTGTCTTACGCGTTATCAATATCTTTGATAAACTCTTTTGCAAACAAAATTGTTCTACTTAATAAAATAATTATTTACAATTTCTTGATTGCGAATGTTAGCATCTTTTCGCAAATTGTGCAAAACTATCTTGTTCTTTAGCAAAACATTAATTTTGTCGATCTTTCTAAGAACAATTAAATAAGAGTTTCCTTAAAATTGAATTAAGAATCTTGCGTTAATAATAAAGTCAAGATTTATTTGTTAGAAAAACGAGACAAAGAGTTAATCGACAAAATCTTTGACAAACTTTATATTAATAATAGAATAAACTAAATTAACAAATTTATATTATTCTCTTATTTAGTTTTTTGCGTCTAAAGAAATTAAAATAACAAAAGAAAAGAGCACGTTGTAGTAGACATTTGCGATCTAAACGTCTTAATCTAGTGTAATACGTATTCTCTTTCGCTTTAGATCGACATTATTGCTTTTCTTCGAGATTGTTCTTTTATTATAGTAATTGATTGCTTGGCATTCTTCTATCAATAAAGAATTTATTTATTCGATCAATACAAATTGACAATAATATTATATCAAGATTAAGAAAGCTTCAATGTCGCAATTATAAATTACAAAAACTTACTAACGTACATTTAACGTTAAATAGATTGTTTCCTTTGTATTTTTCGTTAATTCTTTAAAGTTTACGTCGACAATATTGTTATCTTTTCTTATATTGCGAAGAAATACGTCAAATATCTTTAAAACGTTTTTGACATATTAAATAAAAACAATATATTTATCAAGTCTTTCAAAGTCTTTATTAAATATCTTATTGTCTTCTTGCTAGAACAAAAGATTAACTTATTGAAACTAGCTATCGCAAAGAAAAAACTTCGCATTATTTTTATACTTCGATTTTCAAAAATATTAAGACAACTCGAAATCTTTCTTAAATTAATTAATTAATTAAAAAATTATATTTCTTACTACGTTAATTATTTCAAATTACTTTAGAAGAAAAAACTTTCTACAAAACAAATTTATCGTTAAAAGTCTTTGTCGAAATTATTTTTGCAAAACAAAATTTCTAGATCTTACGAAGCAAGAAATTCTTTTCTTTGCAACAATTAAATTTATATTATTAAAGTCTTTTTATCTTGTGTATGCAAATTCTTGTGATTAGCTTTTTGTCAATCTAAATGCTAGCAAAGAATTTGACTTTAACGCAATAATATATTATATTAAAGAAATTAATTACAAGATCAAAAAATTTCTTACTAAAACAAGAATTTCTTGCGACAAAGTCTTTCGCGAGTTAAGTTTATTTATCTTATTACGTTATTAAGTCAATTTTATTTCTTAGTTGTCTTGTTATTCTTGCGAAGTCTTGTTATTGATCGACGAAATTAAAGCTTGCGAAAATCGTTTAAATTCTAAAGAAAATTCGTTATATCGTAAAAGTCTTTTTCGAATTTATTATTATTTATATTGATTATAAGATCGCATTTAATATTATTAAACAAACAACTCTTATTACAATCTTAATAGACAAGCTAAATCTTAGACTTGTAAGAATCTTAAACTATATTTAACGCTTTAATCTAGAATTTCAACATAAATTAGACAAATAGCACATTGTCTCTAACGCGCTTTCTCGTTTATCAAGTAATAACGTCGAAAATATTAATCTTCTTAAAGACGAAGATGTTCTTGACGTTCTCTTTATTATTTTTTTGATAAAGATAAAAAAAGACTTTTGTTAACAAATATTGAACAAGTATAAGTTCGATCTTAGCTAAAAACGTATTATTAATATTCTTGATATCAAGAATAGCAACGAGATTGTTGCGAAGCTTTTCTTTTATTGAAGAAAACAAAGATTTATTTTTCGCTTAGATAACTTTATTATTAAAAATCACGCATACGAATCAAGATAACTCTACATTTTTTATTTAATAATCAAGAATATTTTTAATATAACGTATAACAATAATTATTCTAAATTCGTTAGATGCTATAATAAAGTCTTTGTCTTCTAATATATTTGCAACTTGTCGCAATATCTTTGTAAATATCTAAAACATTGTCTAGAATACTAGATTTATCAAATTAAATGTTATACGTCTTATAATTCTTTTTAATTAATATTAACGCTTTCAATATTCTTTTATATTATTAACATTAATTTTATTCTAATATTATCGAAGTTTGCGAAAAGATACGATTGCGCTATATTAATATTTTGCAAATTTAGTAAGCGTATTACATTTATATTTGGGGAAAAGATTTACTTAATGTTCTAGTAAAGCGAAGCACTACTTAATTGTTTAAATCTTACTAATTAGAAATTGTTAAAAACAATTATTTTCGATTGCAATCGAAAATTTCTATTCGAAATATAAATAATTATGTTTTATTAACTAGAAATAAAACTTCTTTACTTTACAACTTATTACTTACAAATTAATAATTAATTCGAACATACTAATTAGACGATAGAAATTGCTCTTCGCTTTTATCTAAATATTATAAATCGTTCTACTTAATAATCGCAATTGTTTCTTAGAATACAACAACATCTTAATAATGTTGTCAATTTTATTATTGACAAAACTCTTAATAAGACAACGTATAACTTTACTTCGTTGTAGATATCTAACTTGTTAAAGTCTTTTGTAGACGAGAAATTCTTTAACGTCTTACAAACGCGAAATTAAGTCTTTAACTTTATCGTCTTTGCGCAAATAAACGCGAAATATTATTATAATAAAAAATATCTATTTATATTTCTTAAAATAGACGATTATACTCTATTAAGACTATATCGAGAATACAATATACTCTTTATTAAAGGCCTTAATCTTAAACTTAGTCAAGAATATATCAAATTATTTTGTGTAACAAAAAAGATCGATCGATTCGCATATAGATTGAAATTGTATTCTTAATAACAAATTTATTTTGTATTTATTATTGCTTAACTAAAATCTTGCTCTTTGCTAGAATCGAATTCTTTCTAGCAAAGTTGTTCTAATTATCTCGACTCGATATTCGTGAACAAAGATATCGATAAAGTTAAATTCTTTGTAATTGATTATCTTGTTGACAAACGTATTATCAAACGCGACGTAAAATATTTCTTGCAATAAAAAGATTATAAATTTCAATAAAACAAATAAAGAAATCTTTTAGAACTCGAGAACGTCTTCGATCTAATTAACGATTACAAAAGCGCTATAAAAGCAATCGTCTTTTTATTCGATCGTTATATATTAGAAAGTCGCAAGACTTCTACTACTTCGTACGTTGATTTTTTAGCTCTTATATCTAGCGAACAAAGATTTGTCGTTATTATTTCGTCAAAGTTCTTGCTAGAACAAGATTTTCTTATTGACATTTTATTAAAGTCTACAAGACAAATACTATCGAAGCAAGATTTTTTCGTCAATTCTATCGTAATTTCGTCTCAAGAATAATTACTATCGCAACAGATTATATTGCGAAAGTCTTTCGTTGTTGTTATATTACTCTCTCGTCGCTCTTTACGACTTAGAAAATCTATTAATAAAGTCTTTCGCAAACAAGTCGATTAGAATTGTTTGAAGAATATTAGAACAACGTTTTTTCTTTTTGTTAATAATAGACTATTACGATAAACTTTTCTTCCTAATACGACAAGTATTTTTCTATCTAAGAAAGTCTTTTGTAGACGCGTCTTCTTGTCGCGTTTGCACTTCTAGCATATAGTTGCTTTTCGTAGCTTTAATAAAATCTAGCTTCTTATACATCTTGTTACTAACAATATCTAATCAAAAAGAAATTAACTTCAACTTCTTTAAAATATATATATTAACTTATCATTCTTATTATATTTGGAAATTCGATATCTTAATTGCAATTATATCGACTATTAATAAAGCAACTTATAGTAATAATACTAAGAAGTTTTTCGAGCAAACTAATAAACGCATCGATTTCGAGAAATAAATATTTTGTTACAATATTAGACAAATTAGTATACTAACAATTAATAGTATTTAACAATATATACAAAATTAATTTCTAACTTAAATAAATTACAATAAAGAGATAATTACTAATTGTATAACTAAAGTTAAAGTAATTTGTATATTCGATTAAGAGTTAAATTAAGTAGAAAGTCTTAGAACTCGAAAAGCTAAAAAAAATTCAAAATTGTGCGTATTAATTTTTGTCGTTGCATAGCACACTAATATATTCGATTTATTAAATATATTAACAATATTTGTACAACAAGAATATACAAAAATTAAAAAAGATTCTCTCGAGCAAAATCTATTTATTACTCGGGAAAAGAATTTATCTTAAATAGCTAATTATTTATTAATAATTTATAGAGCAATTTGTATTTAAAGAAAATTTAAAAAGAAAGCAAACAATTTTAATTAATTAATAGACAAGTTTTGTTGTTATATCTTTAATTAATAGAGCAAGAGATAATTATATAAAAATTTGTATAAATTTAAGAATACAAACTAGATATAATTAATAGAGTAGAATATTAATATTTATAAGATAAACAATTAGTTAAACAACTATAGCTTATTTTTACAATAAAAAATATAAATCGAACTAAAATCGATAACAAAGAAATATCGATAGAATATATAGAAATATTTATCAAGATACTAAGAATACAAAACAATAGTATTATTAAAATTGCTTATAATATAATCGAAGTAAAGCAATAGTTACTTAATACAACAACGCAATTACAATAACTAACTAATTAACGTTGCTATAGATTGTTAAGTATATTATATGGCGCTTATATAATGTTAGATTTTAAACGCAAGTAGAACGTAAACTATATTAACAATTATATTGATAAAAATCAATATAATACGATCTACAATTAGAATTTTTAGAAAAAAAGAGTTAATAAATAATTCGAATTAAGCAACACTTTGAGAACGTACAAAAAACAAATAGATTAAATAACTAGAATATAGAGTATTTTATATATACAAAATATATACAATATATTAAGACTACTTAGTTAATATATTATTTATTTAAAGTTGATAGCTTTGCAAAGTTGCTACAAAATATAAAGAAGTAAGACAACTTAAATCTTGTTAATTTGAACTAAACTCGAGTTTGTCTTCAAATAAATTCGATATTTCGAAGTTAATTTAAAGCATTACAAGCAAGAGATATAAAAAGATTAATATCTCGATTTAGAGAACCAAAATCCGTTTTGCCAATATATTAAATAAAGAAGTTAAAAAAATTCTTTAATATATAATTTTTATTTTTATTAATCTCTTTCTATATTTATCAAAATAACAATAATAAATTTAATATCATATTACAAACTTATAAAGTTTAAACTTTTTAATATAATTTAGAATATTAACTCTAATATAATTTTTTGCAATTATTGTCTTAATTGTTAAAACAATTTTTAAAAAAAAATACGTACTTTAAAAAAAAATTATTTATTTTTATACTTGGTTTATTACTCTAAGAGATTTATGCATATTCTATATTATTAATATTAATATTAGGTTAACGCAATATTAGCGCAATGTTTGCTTTATCTTATTAATTGTTTATTATACTAAAAAAATTCTTTATTTAAGAACTCTATAAGTTTAAGTTTCTATTTTTTCTTTTATTTTTTTCGAACTCTAACAATATTATAACTTAAAAAAAATTAATAGCTTAATAATTAAAATTATATACAACGTTGCAATAATATCATTGTATATATTTAACAGTTTTTTTATATTTACTGTATTTGCTATTTTTTATAGTTTTACTCTTTTTTGTTTTTAATTAAGATATACTAATAATATATATTTTATTGTTATGTGCTTGCAATTGTAAACGCAACAAAAATTCGATACTTTAAGTACTTTTTACTTATAAAAAATTTAATTAAATTTGATTTTGTCTATTTTAATTTATATTAATAGTATGTTATACATCTTAAGACAATTGCAATATAAAGTTAAATAATTAATTAAGACTTCGAAAGTTAATTTTCGATAATAAATCTTATTTGTACTCTTTATTTATATATTTTTTAAGTATTTTGAGCACAACTATTTAAAAGCGTTGTTCGAACAATTAATTTATATATTTGTTAGCGTTTTGATAAAAATACTAGTTTGTAAGCATTGTTAATTACATTATTAATTGTTTTGTTATTTTTAATTCTTATATAATTAAGTATTTAATATAAATCTAAACTCGAATTTAACTTATATATAACTTGTTTTGTTTCTTGTATTTGTTAAAGACTCGTCTAATTTAAAGTTAAACGCATAATATTTACTACTTTTAGCAATATCTAACTATCTAAGTATATTTTATATATTTTACTTATCTTGTTGATCTTGTTGATCTTCGCTTTATATAACTTAATTAGTTGCTCTACTTTAATTATTACTTTTTTAATTTTTTATAATGCGTAAACACTATATTAATGCTTACTAAATATTTGTCTTATACATATTTTATATTAACAATAATTGTCGTAATATTGTTGTTCTTATTACTTTTATCTAAGTATATTCTTAAATACAAATTTGTTTAATTGTTATTTTTTTTTGAATTTTTTTTATAAAGAAAATTATTAATATTGTTAATAACTTTATTTATAATAAAACAAGATAGGATTGTGCTTGCGCAATTGTTAAGACGTTTAAATTTTAAGTTATTTATATTCTTTTTAGTTGTAGCAACGTCAATTTAAGCTTAGATTTTCGATCTTTTTTTTTCTTTATATTGCGTCGAATACGTATTGTTGTTGTCTCTATAACTAAGTTTAACTCTCTTGCATTTAAATTAGCTATTAACTTTTAAATTAGTTTATTTAGATAAATATTAATAGAGATTGTATTAATTTTTATTTGTAATATTTTTGTTAAGATTATCTTATATATGTTTGCAATTTATTAAAATACTTGTTCTTGTATTAATCTTAACTTAATTATTATTATTTTCTTATTTTTTTTTAGCTTTGTTAATATATATTATACAATTGTCTTATATAAAAGTATTAACTTCAAAATTATTAAATATATATACTTTTTTGTTATTAATAAAAAGTCTTACGTATTTCTTATTATTATTTATGACGTTTGCTATTTTATTGTTAGTTTTATTTCGATTTATTGCAAATGCAATCTAAATTATAGTTTGCTATTTAATTAAATCTTTAGTATTTTTACATCTTATTTAACTTCTATTTTGTAATTTGCTAATATAATATCTACAATTATATTGTATCTTTTTAATATTTTTATTTTGCAAATTTTAATCTATACTTTTGCGCTTATTGTTTGTATCTTTTATATATTTTTGACAAAGTTTAACAATTTTGTAATGTTAATTTGTTATAGATTAGAATATTAATATTATTTATAAAGTTTGTAATATTAACTTATAATTTAATGTTATTATATATCTCTAATAAATTTGCGTTATAAAACAAATATAAAATTAATAATAAAAATATCTTTAAAATATCTTAATTGTTGTTTTGCGCTTTGTTATTGTATAGTTGTCTATAATTAATATAGTGCGTTTATTCTTAATAAAGTTGTTTATCTAAATAAGAAATTAAGTAAATATTTGTCTTTTTTGTATATAATACTCGAATTAATAATGCGTTATATTATTAAATACTCTTATTATATTTAAATTTAGTAAAATAGCAATTTTCTTTTTTTGCTTACTTTATATTGTATATATCTTTTTTGTTATAAGTTATAAAGTTGTATTTATTAATTTTTGTTACTTAATTTTTATTTACATATTTGATAAAGTTTTTGCTTCTTTAATAATATAATACAAGTACTTTAATACTATTAACTTTATTATCTTTTTTAAAATATTTAGCAATACTATTAATTTGAAATCAAATAACTTTAAATAAATTTTTTTATTTAATTTGCGCAATACTATTGTAACAACTTTCTTAAAATATATTAATTATAATCTCTTTTTAATATATTTTGCAAAAAGAAATTGCACTTGTATTAATACAATACTTACTAAATATTACAATATTTAATTTGTAATTTTATTAAATTTCGAGATTTTGTTTAGAGCAGTTTTGTATATTGTTTGTCTAATTTTTTGTCTTGTAATTAAATTGTTATTCTCTATAAATAATACGTAATTGTAATTCTAAATATTGTTTATTAACATTTTCGATAATAATAAAAAATAAGTTTTAGATATTATTTTAATTTTTTTCTTAATTGTAATTGCAATTTCTTTGCATTCTTTTAAAAATTAAATTGCAACTTATATTACTATTTTGTTAATAATACTTTTAATCTATATTGCGTTCTTAAAGAATTTTTTATTAGAGTTTTTAAACTCTTGTATTGCTAAACAAAATTTGTCTCTTTTGTATTTTTTTAATATCTTATCTTTTTTGTTGCATATCTTAATATATTTTGTTTAATTAATTAATATTAAATATTATTATTACAAATATCTTGTTTTTTTTATTGCTTATATACAATTTTTAAATTACTTATATTTAATTATTTTATAAGTTATTGCTTATAATATAAATTTCTTTATTATTTTTTTTAAAATATTAAACAACTTTGTTATAAATTTATTAATACTTTTCGTCTATTAATTTATTCGATAAAAATAATAATAAATATCTATTTAATATATTATAGAATTTTTTTGTATTTATACTCTTTTATTTTCTTCGAAGATATCTTAATAACTCTTGTTGTATATAAAAGTTTATTATTGTTTTTACTAAAAAACAATTTAAGAAGTTTTTTATTTTATTGTTAATTTTGCAATATATTAATTTGTTAACTAAATTAATTGTTGTAAAGATTAAATCTATTATTATTTTGATTCTTTAATAATTTTTTATAATAATATTTTGTGAAAGCACTAACGTTGCGTTAATATCTTTCATAATATTTAATAAATTATTAGACAAAGTATATTATCGAAAATAGAACAAACTTATTTAAAAGAAATAATACAAATTAAAGTTATTTACAATTATATTGTTTTTAAATATTATTATTGCTTGTTGCACTTATAATAAGTTTTTTTATTGTATATTTTGTTGTAATTTCTTAAGAGCAAATTATATACTTTATATATATTTATAAATAATATATATATTGATAATTTTATTATTTTCTCTTTTGTTTTTTTAAAGTATTATTGTATTTGTATTTTTGAAATATTAAGTTGCATATTAATTGTTACTATTAATATATTTATTAATATATAAGTATATTCTTTTGTTATTATTCTTTAGCGCGAAGTTAACGCAATTTAATTTATAAATTTTTGCTTTTTTGCAAAGACGTTACAATTTCTATATTATTAATATATTGTATTTTTGTATTTTCTTTTTTTGCAATAATACTATTATTACTTTATCTCTAAATTTATAAATATTATATTATAATATTCGAAATTCTAGTTGTTCTATTATTAAAGTTTCTTCTTAATTAATATTTTTTGTATTAATATAATCTTCATCTCTTATAACAATATTATCTTTATACTAGCTTTTGTTATTTTGCTAATACTACTCTAGCTTCTAAGAAACAAATAACTAAATAAAAGGTTTTTTGAATAATTTTTCTTATTTAATTGTTTTATAATGCTTTTTGTCGATACAATATTAATATTCGAAGAAATCAAAACTTTTAATAATTTATTTACTTGTAGTTTGCATTTAATGTTTTTGTCTATTATTGTTATAAATATTGTAACAATTCTTAATATTATAATATGATTTTTAAACTTATTTTTATTGTTTGTTCTTATTATATAATAAATTGATTAAGTTTGCTTTATTATTTTAATTCTTTATTTCTTTATCTATTTTTTAAAGCATTTTAAATTAAATATTCGATAATTTTCTTTGCATAAATTGCATTGTTACTTTATTTACTTCTTGCTAATTATATATTTAATTGTATAATATTTTTCTATATAATATTTGTATTTTTGTTTGTTCTTGCAATTGTATATAATATATTTATACTTTTAATACTTTAAATATTATTATATTTTGTATTCTTTATTGTAATATTAAATTGTTTTAATTTAAGATTTATATATTATTTTAAATTAAATTAAATAATTTGCTATTTTTTTGCTAACTACTTAAACTATTATTAAAATATACTTTTACTTATAATTATCTCTAGTAAATTATTATATCTTGTTTATTTTTAAATTTAAGTATATTTTTGCGCAAGCATTTTAAAGTATTTTAAGTTTCTTTTTTTTTAATTTATATATTATTACGCTAATGCGTTTTTAACGCAAAATTGCTATTATTAAAAAAATTTTTGCTTAAAAATTGTTTTGCTTTAGTATCTTCTTGCTACTCTTGCATATTACTTAAAAGACTATTATTTTTTTATATTATTTAATTGTTAATATATTTTTGTGCGTTAATAATGCGCTTGCAATAATTAGATTTTGTATTAAATTTATAATTTTTTTTGTATTTATCTTTTGTACTCTTTTAATTTTTAAGTTTTTTTTAGTTTATATTATTATTTTTATATTTTTAGTAAACTTTTGTTTCGATAATATAATAGTAATGTCTTTGCATAATAATATATATATTGTAATTAAAAATATATCTTTAATTATTTTTGCTTAATTATTTTTTGTTTAAGCTCTTATTTGTTTTTTATCTTTAATTTTTTTTTTTTTTGGTTATTCTTTTAAGTTTTTTTAGCAATAAATTGTCTTTATTTTAGAGCAAACTTAACGCAATATTGGGCTAGCGCGTATATTTATCAATTATATTGAATACAATTTTTATCTTATTTTAAAAAATTATACTTTTAGCAATTGTTCTTTTAAATTTATAGAATATTTTTGTTTTTTTATCTTTGTAATTATAATCTTCTTGCTTGATTAAATTCTTTGCAAAAGCGCTTTGTAAACATTTTGTTTATTTGTTAATATTGCGTTAATTACAATCTTTTTCTTTCTACAAGTCGAATAAGTTGTAAACGCTATAATTAATAATATTTCTCAATCTCTACTTAGATAAATAGATAGATTTTAATAATAGAATTTATAGACTTTTTTTCTGCGATAATCGAATTATAATTATTATGTCTAATTTGTTGTTTTTTATATTACAAGATTAATATTTAAAAGATTCTATAAATTAATTAAAGAAAGTAAAACAATACAAGTAGACAACAATTGTTAAATTAAAATTATCTATTTATAGACTCTATTGTAAACTTTACAATATAAATCTTAAAAACAAGTTCTTTCTTAATAATAGCTAAATTATAAAACAAATAAATTATATTAATAACAAAAGTAATATCTAGATTCTAATAATAATAGAGAACAAATTAAAATTTAATATGAAATTTATTTTAATAGATTGTTTTTGCTTTTCGAATATTAATAATACAATCTAAAGAGTTCTTAATAACAATTACTATTGCTATACAAATTTGAAAAAACATATAATAATAAGAAAAAACACAATTTAATATTAATAATCTACAACAAATACAAGAAGAATATTAACAACAACAATCAAATCTTAATAAAAAACTAATCTTAAGATTAACAAAAGAGTATATAAGAAATTAATAAACAAAAAGAGATAAGAAGTTAAGAATATTTTTTCTAATAATTAAACGAGAAAAAGAATAGATTGATTGCGTCGAGTCGAATAATCAAGTTCGAATCAAATATTCGATTCGAATCTTGACAATTTGTATTAATTCAATTCGAAAGTCTTAACAATTCGATTTCTAAAATTGAAATCGACAATTCGAATCAATTTCTATATATAAAATCGAAATTCGATTCGAAAAATAGACTCGAATTGTCAAAATTACTATTTTTAGTAAAACTTATTATTTTTAGTAACAATTAATTGATAATTTAATAGAAATAGTTAATTTATTTAAATTAATTAATAAGTATATTAGATTGTTTTTATATTATATATTACTAATATGCATTATCTAGAAAATAATTAAAAAAATCTAAATTTAAACTAAATTTATACTATTTTTAGTGTTTTAAAATTCTTGATAACTCGATTCAATTTCTAATATTGAAATCGAAATTCGAGTCGAATCAAATCGAATCAATTTTAAAATTATAGAAATCGAATTGGATTTTTAATCGATTTTTAATATTAAAATCGACAAATTGAGTTGATTTCTAAAGTTAGAACCGAAATTCAACTCGACAGTCAATCTAAAAAAGAAGTTTTCTCTTATCATTAATATAAAGTTATAAAGTAAGTATATATATACAAGAATGCGTAAATCTATAAAGATAATTTTATTATATTTATAATTATACTATACGCATATATATATATATATATATTATATATCTTTATAAATACTTTTCTTAACTTCTTAATTTAGCGTTTTTAAGCAATTTAATTAAAGCTAATAGAAAGAAACTTTTGTTAGATAACTACAAATATAAATTAATGTTATTAATTTTTTAAGATATATTTATAATCTATTGCAAAATTATTTTTGCAAGCAATATAGATTTCTTAATTAACGCAAAATCGAAGATGCGCATTAATAGTAGTAGCTTTTTAATTTTAAGTATAACTTCTCTGCTAGAGACTTCTTAGAGTCTTAGAAACAATTCTTATATATAATCAAATATGCAAGCAATAATTTTATAAAAATTCGCAATAATATTAATAAAGTAATAAAGAAAGCAATTATATTAATAAAGTAATAAAGAAAGCAATTATATATATAGTAGCAAAATCGATTAAAAATATATCTACTATAATTGTTAAAATCGAAAAATCGAATATAAACAAACTATTAAAGTACAAAAAGAAATAAGAATTACTATTCTTTGATACTTTTTTTTTTAATTTATACTCGATTTAACATCTCTAGAGATTTGTACAAGATTTATATATTTTGCGATTTTTGAATTTGATTAATTACAAATAGACGAGCAATACTAGCGCTTGTTTGTCTAATTATAATTGACTAAAACTTGCGATCGCAATTTCGTTCGTAATACTTTGTTATAATAATGTTACGTTTTTGTCTTCTATATTGTAATATTTATAATACAAGAAAATTCTTTAAACAAGAACTTTATAGATCTAAGAGAAATTCGAGCATTGTTAACAATATTGTTGTCTAAAACTATTTTAATAAATTAGTAAATAAAATTATTTGTATTGTTGCAATAATAAGTTTTGCTTTGTCTAGTAATTGTCTTAGATTTGTAATATTAATTTTTTGTTGCATTTAAATTCTTTCTTATTGTTAATTCGAATATATTAAAAAAACGTATTTAACAATTATGCGTTCTTAGTTGCACTTGTACGTGTTTGTCGTAATATTAAGAACGCAACGTTTGTATAAAAATTAATTGAAGTTAATTTTGCTTGTTTTTAGTTAAACAAAAAGTAAATTGTGTAATTTAAAATAATTGAAGTGCAATTGCATATATTTATGCGTAATTCTTAATATAATCTTGCGATATTTTGCGATATTTTTGTTTCTTAATTATTTGCGTTACTATTTTTTTTTAAGTCTTGTCTTTAATAAATGCTTTTTTAACAACAAGTTCGTTCGTTACTTAATTAACAAAAGAAAGAAATTGTTTATGTATCTTGTTAACAATTTTGTTCGCAATTTTATTATTTTTTATGCTTTTATATCTTGATATTTAATGTAGTTTTAGTATTGTTTTGCAATATTAAATTATCTTGTACACATCTTATATGCGTCTTAATTGCATTTAATTTAATATTAATTTTCTCTCTTTTATAATTTTAATTAAAATTTAATTGTTTGTTTAAGTATATTTTGTAAATTTGTTTTTTTAAATTAGTAATAATCTTGCAATACTTTGTTAATTTCTTTATTACTCTTCTAAGTTTCTCGAGTTTATTGTAATAAATTAGTGCTATATTAATATTCTCGAGACGTTTTTTAATATTTCAATTTGCTTTAATTAAGATTGCAATAACGTTCTTGTTATATTTGCTCTTATTAAAATAGATTTATCAATATAAATTTGAGTAATTTGCGTTATATTTCTTTTTAACAACTTTTTTACTATTAATAATAATTGTTTTAGAAGACTTTACTTATAAGATTGCAATATATAATTGCTATCGCAAAGTTGTTGTTAACTTTAATATTATTTTTATTTATCTTCTCTTAAGTTGCAAAGATATTATTTTTAATTTTAATTTTTGTTCTTTTTTCGATATTAAATTGTTGCGTATACGTAGTATTGTTGCATTAATAATCTTTTTAAATTCTTATATATCTATAGTAGTTATCGATCTTTATATTAGTTTCTCTAGATAAATACTAATAAAAAGCACGTTAATTTTAACTTATAAGACTTTTGTAAAAGTTGTTTTATAAATGTCGATAATACGACAAAGCATTTGTTCTTGTATAAATTGCAATTTTGTAATAACTTCTTTTCTTACATCTTTAATAATAGACAAGATATATTATATAACAACATTATATACTATTACAAGCTTCTCTATTGCAATATATTTGCGTTTCTCGATATCTATAAACGTATCAAAAATTAAACTTTCTATTATTGAAATTTCTTTATATCTAATAACTAAGTTTGTCTTTACTTGTTGCAAATAAGCTTTTTATTTAAGTTTTAAATTAAATTAAATTTCTAGTACTCTAATATTGAATTTAACAATTATCTTGTATCTTGTGAATATTATATTGATACTTATATTAAATCTTGTTAAAATGCGTAAAAAGTAAATTAATTTGTGCTTCTTTTTCGCGAATTTGAAATTATAAGTATATATTTATTGTTTGTATTAATTACATATCTAAGTTACCATCTTGCAATTGCGTTTAGTCGACTTTTTATATATTAATATATTAACGTTGTTTACAAATCTTATAACGTTAACTTGCAATCTAATATTGTTGTATTATTTTAAAAGATTTATGTTATAAAACAAGTATAATATTAAGAATAAAGAGAAACTTTGCAATATATTGACGTTTGTCTCTTGCTTCTCTATTGTATAGCTTTCGATATCTAATATAATATATTATTTTTTTAGAAAATTCTTTATTCAATTAAGCAAACAAGTTAAAACTCTTCTTTTTTTTATATTATAAAGTAGTCTAGTATGCGATACATTGTTAAATGCACTAGACACATCTAGATTTAATAGAGAAACTACTCGTTTCTTTTAATTACTTTATATTGTATATATCTTTTCAATAATTAATTATAATATTGTGTCGATCAAATGTTATTTTCTAATTTTTATTTATGTGTTAAGTAGAGTACTATATACTTCTACAACGTAGCGAAGACGCTTCGATATTATTAACTCTAGCATCTTATTTAGTATATCGAGCAATGCTATAAATCTAAATAGACTAATCGTCGATTCGATATTCGATTCCAAATTTGAAATCGAATCGAATTATCAAGAAATCGAATAAAATCGAATCGCTTAAAGAAGCTAGCTTATTATTATAATAAGTTTAACTTAGTCGAAAAGTTACTATTTTAAGTAATTCGATTTCAAAAAAAAATCGAGAAATCAAATCTTAACATTCTTACATAATATTTTTGATTTCTCGCGATTAGTCTAAATCTAAAAGATAGTAGCTTTAAATAATTTTTCTTTTTTAATTTTCGCAATATTATTGTAATTGTTTTTTTAAAATAAAATAATTGGATTTTTTTCTTAATATACTTGTTAAACAAGAATCTTATTTATTTCGAGATAATACAAATTAGTTGTTTTAGCGTTTGATTAACTATTTTGTTAATTTTGAGTATCTTGTCTAGAGTTGCTTTATATATTGCTCTTATTATCTTGCACTTTAATATAATTTTGTTGTTCTTCATTAAAAATAAATAAAAGAATTTCTTTATATTGTCGATTAAGATTATAAGTAAGAGAGAAAAAAAATTTAAAATATTGCTTCGACTTTGTTTTTTGCAATTGTTGTTACTTTTATATTTGTTCTTAATAATAAAATTGTAAACTTAATAAATATATTTGTTATTATATTTTTAATTTATTTTGCTATTTTGAAGAAGTTTTTTGCAATATTCTTTAAAGTTTGTATTTAATTGCAAAATTTATCTCTCTTATATTTCTTAAGAATCTTGTCTTTTTTATTGTATACTTAAATATACACTTTTTAATTATAAGAAACACAATATTAATATTGCAATCTTTTAGTTTTCTTAATTACATTAATGTATTTTTGCGTTTATTTAAATTTAACTCTTTTGTATAATTTTGTTTACAAAATAGAGTCTTCGATAATCTTTTTTAAATTTTTTAATAACGCAATTGTATATTTGTTAATATTTTTTGGTTCTATTGTAATGTTTAATAATAATTCGAGTAATAATCTTTTTAATTTATTATTAAATTTCTCTATATTTATAGCTTTCTAGTTTTGTTTAAAATAATTTATAAACTTTGTTTACATTTTAAGATTTAATATTGTTTTAATCGACAAATAATTTAACAAACTTTTTATCTTCTTATTTATATCGCAATATATTAATTAATTTGTTGTTTCTCTTGTAACAAACAATAAATTAATTGTAATTTATACTTTTTAATAATCTTTTATTATAATATTGCGTAAAAGTATTAATATAATATTAACAAAGCATATTATATCTAGCAAATTGTCGAACAATAAATATTGTCTAAAATATGAAAAATTTGCTTATAAAAAATAATACAAATTAAAGTCTCTTACTATAATGCTTTTGCTTTGCATGCGTAGTATTTACTTTATTGCGTTAAGATTATTTTTATTAATTATATTGTTATAGTTATCAAGAGATAAATTGTAAACGTTATAAACATTAATAAGATTTAATTCGATAATATTGTTCTTAAAATATAGTTGCATTGTTATTGTTTTTATGTTCTCGAAATATTATATATTGTATTAATTGTTGTTATTAATATATTTGTTAATATAAAAGTATATATATTCGTTATTATTTATAAACATAAAACTCGCGCATTTTAAGTTATATATTTTTGTTTTTATATATTATTGTTACAACTCTTGTATTACTAGTATATTGTATTTTTTTTATTTTTTTTAAAGTAACGTTATTATTATTTTGTTTCTTAATTTATAAATATTGTATTATAATATTCGAAGCTTATTTTATATCTTTATTATAATTTCTCTTTTATATTTGTTTTTGTGCGTATTAAATTTTTTATCTCTTGCGTAAAGAGTATGCTTTATAGCAAAAATAATATTACTTTGTTATCAATTTATTCTATTAAAGTAGATTAACTTTTTATTAATTTGTTAAAGCGCTTTTTCTTAATTAATTGTTAAATGACGCTCTTTTTTGTTGTTACAAAAGTGCTCTATATATAATTTGTTTATATCGAATAATCTATTGTTGTTTTTGTTGTTTTTTGCTTTATTTCTTTGTTTGTAATCTAAATAAACAAAATTGTATTTCTTAATATTACAAGAATTAAAGTTGTTGTTTTATTTGCTTTTGTTGTTTTAACAATATAATATAAAGACTTTATCTTTATTGTCTTCTTAATTCTTATTTTCTCTTTTTATTTTTTAGAGTATTTAAGATCGAATATCTTGTAAATTTTCTTATAAATATTATATTTTTACTTAAAGATATTCTTTTAATAAAAATACTAATTAAAGTGATAATTTTGCGTGTAATATATATATTGAGATTTATTCTTGCATTTATATATAAAACCTTTATATTTTTAACATTTTATATATTGTTTTATTTTGTATTCTTTGTTATAATATTTTGCAATTTTTATATTTAACTTGTAAATCATATTTAATTATATTAATTTATTTATTGTCTTTGCGCAATTTATTTATATTATAATTAAAATTTTTTTTTTATTACTTTTTCTTGTAAATTAAATTATCTCTTTAATTTTTAAATTCTAATATATTATTTTTGCTTTTTTTTTTTATATTTTTCGATATACTCTTAATTTTAATATTATATATTATTACTTTTGTACGCTTTTAATATATAATTGTTGTTATTAATATCTTTTTAACTTAAAAGTTGTTTAATTTTAATATTGTTTTATTACTTTTGTTGTTTATTCGAAAAATAATTACTCTTTTAAAACGTCTTATCTCTTGTATATTCTTTTGCGCTATTCATATCTTAACAATATCGAAATTGCGCGCTAATATTATTATCTTTGCAACGCTTATCTTGTAAACTCTTTTTATCTTTTGTTTCTTTTTAATTTACGTTATTAATTTTATCTCTCTAATTAATTGTCGCATTAAGAGTGTTTATTCGACGCTTTCTCTATTACTTACTTGCTTTGTTAATAATGAATTTTTTGTTATTATTATCTATATGCTTGTTATTTGTATATCTTTTTTTATTTCTTTGACTCTCTTCATTCGATTAATTGTTTTCTTTAGTCTCTTTAATATTGAGATTAAATTAATTCGCTTATTTTTCGCGAGAATTTCGCTAAGATATCGCGTTAACTTCTTAATTAAAAAATATTATTTTGTTAATATTGTTATCGAAACTATTTTAAATGCGTTTTTCTTCTTAGATTTATAGAGTTTCCTAATATTTATTACTTTTGTTTTTATATTTATCGCAATTTGTATTAATTTGCGTTAAGATATATTAAATATATCTCGATTACTTGTCGACATTGCGTTAATTACGTTTATTTGATTTTAACAATTAAGATAAATTGTAAGCGTTATTGTTAGTAAGATCTTCTCTCTTGTTTCTTCTCGTATAATAAAATAGTATAATATCGATTTTCGTAGACTTCTTTCTATTTAAATTCTATTCTTTGACACTTTAATAAAGTATAATGTCAAATAATACAAAATAATATTATATACTATTTCTATAAATATTGTAAAAAATAGAAGTACGCTACAAGATCTTCGAAATAATATAGAGCTATATAATAATATTAAGTTTATTAATAATTTTATATAAATATTATTAAATATAAACAAAGTTTAAAAGAAGTATATATCAATAATAATTGTTTTCGAAATAAAAATAAATACACACAATTTAATTTAAAAAAGACAAAATTTATATATAAAGTAAAAATCTTAACATCTTAAATTACAAGAATAAAAAATCTAGTATATAATATTATAAATGTTAATTCTATAAATATTTTACCGAAAAATACAATAGAAAGACTAAATATATTTATTGTAAATAAATCTATATATTTTAAAGTTATAAAGATTTTATATATATTAAAAAACAACTATATATTTATTTAAATTCAAAATATACAAATTCTAAAGAGAAATATATTGCTATAAGCACAAACTATATTTATTATAACAAAAATAGATTAAATAATATTAATAACAATCTATTGCAAGCAAACAATTAATTGTAATATCGAAAAACTCTACAATACTTTTCAAACAAAAGTCTAGAGCAAAAGAAAATTTAAATTCTACAATATAATTGTATCAAAAGTAGATTTGTTATAGAATTACATTTAGAAAATATAGTCGAAAGAATAGATATTGTGCTTATTTAGAAACTCTAGATATATAACAAGAAGTATAATACAACTTTTTTTACTTTTACTTTTATTTTTTAAGAATTCGATCAATATATAAAGACTATAGATCTAGAGTAATAATATTTCTATTTAAAACAACTATAGATATTAATTGTATATTAAAATTAAATATAATAAAAGATTCTAATGTACAATTAATTATTATTGACAACGAGACTTTAAATAATAGTATTGCACTACTATATATCTATAACAAAAATAGTTATAGCTCTAAGTTTAATAATTATATTATAGATCGAATTCTAACAAATTTTTAACTAAAAAGCACAAAAAGATTTATTGTAACAACAGACTTAAATATATATTTTTTTAATAGAACAATTAAGTTGTTAATTAGTTATATTTCTCTATATTAACAAGCTAGCTAAAAGAGAACAAGAAAGAACTAATAAATATTTCAATATTTCTACAAGATATAGTACAAATACTATTAGAAATTCTATTATAGATTTAGCTTTTGCGTTAACAAATCTAACTAGTAAAATTACAAATTAATATATAGATAAGAAAGTTATAGAAATTCTATGTCTAGATCTAATCTAGTATCGAATAGCTACTTAGCTCGACTCTTGACACTTTGTATATATTAGACAAACTGCCTCTTAGCTTCTTAGAAATCTAAGCGTTCTACTATCTAATATTATAAAAGATTATAAGCTCGAGAAATAAGCGAGTAACTTATCTAAGATCAATTATTTTATTATCTATTAGAGGTATCTATCCACCTATATAGGTATTAGACTATATCGAAGAGCTCGGAATCTATTATTTGAAGTATTTCTTCTAACTTATTTAGAACGAAATCCGATAACTAAATCGATTCAATTATTACCCGAAGAAACGTTTAACTAGTCTCGTTATTAGTTATAACGTCTAATTAGTCTTGTTCTTCCAAGAAATATCTAATTAGTCTTACTTAAAAGAATATCTAACTAGTCTTGTTCTTTCTTAATTACTTACGACACTTTCTGGAGCTTGTTTCCTTGCTTGAAACGATAGTCGTAAATCTTATCTATCCATAAAAAGATCTTGTCTATATTTAATTAATCGCGAATAGATAAGCAACACTAGTGCCTGCTCGCGAAATTGTAATTAACTAAGAATCAAAGATTTGAAATCTCTTTAATTAAGTCGAGAATCGATCGATTAAGTTCAATTCTTACTTCTTATTTACTTATTAGCTTTTGTTGTAGAGCGCTATTACTAACAACAATCTAGATGTCTTATTATCAATTAAGAGTCTTATTTGATATAAAAGATAACTAAAATCTAGCTCGAAAGATATATAAAAGAAGACGAGATTAGTTACGCGTCTTAGCGCACTTCTATTAAAAAAACTAATTCTTAATCTTCTTATTTTTCAATTATTGTTAGCTTATCGAATATCAATTATCTTTTAACAATTATATCTAAAATCTAGTCTCAAAGCATTAAGATTAATTTAGACTCAATTAACAAAATCGAAACTTAGTCTCGTAAAAATAAGATAGCTAGTATTGCTTTCGAAATTATTGTCTTACAAGAGAATAAAAGAGAACAAACGTTTGTTAAATCTAGAATATTAATTAATTGCAAACAAAAGCACTTTGTATTCGAACTCTTTATTATTAATATTTGTATCAAATTATATTAATTGTTACTAACGCAAAAGATTGTTAAAGAGTATAAGGTTGTATACGAATATATAACAAGACGTCGCTATATCGACGCATCAAAGGCGAGACTACGTAGTACATAGGATTGCAATTTAGAGAGACATTAATTCGTAAGAATTCTAGGAGGAAATCCTTAGGAAGAAAACTCTGCACGATGTTAAGTCGTCACTACGATAACTTAACACTAATAACGTGTTCGTTAGTTATTGGAAGCTAATATTACAATTAAATTCTAAAAGACTTGCACTACAATTGTCAAAATTACAAACAATACAACAAATTAAGTTTCTTGCATATTTATCTATTTATTGCTTAAGTCTTTATATACTTTCTAAACGAGCAAACTTATTAAAACAAAATTCTCTACGTTTATATCTTGTTGTTATTTAAATTAAGTAACAAATACGAAAATATAAATATTGTCTTTATATCAAGCTTACTAGACTCTTGTAATCTATTTAATTTAACTATCAAAGTACTCTCGCCTAAATTCTATTATTGTAAGACGTTACTTAAGCTCTAAAGATAATTAAAATTATAAATATTGCGTTTGCTAATATCTTTATCTTAATCTTATTGATTTTTTATATTATTGCTAAAATCTACAATAGCGTAGAATTTCTTGTTTAAAAACAAGAGATGTACGAAATTCTTAAGTAAATTTATCTATAAAAATATATTAAGCTTAAAGTAATTCTTGATAACTTTACTTTTGTTAAGCGCGTTAGATAAGTCAAAGACAATAACAATTGTTGTATTGCTTTTCGCATTTGCGTTAAAGACAATTTATATTTAAATATTAAAAACGTTGTTATCGCAAAAGAAGTCTAAAACATTATTATTAACATCTACATATTTAAAGATTCTAGCGCATTAATATTTATTTGAATCAAATTCGAAATTATTAAAGTTAACAATTGCGTTATTATTGATAAATATAATATTAAGTTTCGTAATATTGTTAACGATCTTTTTATTTATCTCGATAAACTTAAGATAAATATTAATTAACTAATTTACAAATATGTTGTCGAATTACTTAACTTTGCTAAACTCTTTATTAATAGATAAGCTAATAAGTATAATATTTTTAAGAAAAACAATATCTTAAAATATTAGTTAGCTAAAATTATTTACAACTACAAAACGCAATATTGCAACTTACTTAATAATACAATTATTAAAAATAAACTTATATTACTTACTTATAATTTTATTGTTGTTTTAAAGATCTTGTTGTCGCATTTAAATATAAAAAATCGCAATTATTGTTGCAAAGTTATGCAAATAATTCTCTATTATTGCAACTTTGTAATAAGAACTATTATACTCTTAAACAATGTCAAAAAAAGTATTCTTATCTAAAAGTTGTCTAGAAAAAGACTTGTATTAACAAATCTTACAATAGCAATAAATCTCGAAATAAGCGTTGTCGAGATAACAAGAACAATAAGAGCAAGAACAAGAGCAAAAAATCTAAAAACAAAAATAACAACAAATAAGACGCAATTGTTGTCTTTATCTATTAAAGTTATCTAGTCTTTGTTAATACAATTAACAATCTAAATTTACAAAATATCTCTTATAATCTCGATTTCGTTTTACAAGTTAACAAATTTCTTAACAAATAAATTCTAGATTATAAATACAATTAATATATAATTAGAGATTCTAATATCTTTATTTTTTATAAGTATATATTTTATTGTTTTTTAAATAAAGTTACAAACACTTTCGCAATTGTTGATATTAATTTTATTCAATTGTATCTTAAGATCAACAAAGAAGATTATTAAACTATTATTTATAACATTTAATATATTCTTAATAGTTACTATAATCTTATTTTGTTTAATATGCTTAACAAATTTAAGATCGATTTAATTCTAATTAAAAAATAACTTCTTAATTAAACAAGAGATTCGCGTTATAAAAAAAAGATAATTTATACTTCTTTGTTTTAGAAGTTTTTCCAATCTTGTTTACAATTGTTTTGCTAAGTTTATTAATTTTTGTTAACAAGATTATCTATTAAATGTAATACAAACGCCTCGAGCACTTAAAATAACAAAATATCTTGCAATTAGTTAATTAAGAGATGTTTAATTTTATCAAATTAATCTTAAAGAATACTTTCGTTTCTTGCGCTTAGCTCGCAATATTAACAAATTCGAAAGTTACAATTATTTTATTGCGTTTAATCGATAATTTATCGATTTTATTTATACAAACGTTATAAGATCTCTATCTTATAAGTATAGCAATACTCGCTATATTTGTATCTAAATAAACGACAAAATTAAACAATTATTTATTAATTATATTATTAGAAAAGATAAGATCTAGATATTCTTTAAGAGATTTCTTAATAAGTACAAATATAAGAATAACAAATGCATTCGATTTTGTGTCGACAACAATAACAAGTACTTTGAAAGAATCTTTAAGAATTAGAGAGACAAACGAGATATTAAATTAAAATCTATTATTGTTAACAACTTCAAAATAAATAAGTGCGCAAAGCGCTTAAATTAAACTCTTATGCAAAAGATTAATATTATGCTTAAGAATGCTAGCTTAGTAAGCAAGTAATAACTCGAAGTTATAATTATTGTTAACTTGTATTGCAATATTTCGTTTGTCTTTAATCTAAAGAACAAAAACAATTGTTTAATTATCTTCTTCGAAATCTCTACTAATTATATATATAACTACAATTATCTTTGTTGTATAAGTTAATTTGACAAAACTTTACACATCAAACTTAATATTAGCTAAAAGAATCTTAATAATTGGATTAAATTAATAATGTTAATAGACTACAATAGAGAGCATATTTATCGAATAATAAATAACAAAGAAACAATTAAGAGAATCTCTAGTGTATATTGATTAAACAATAAACGATCTTCGAAGTCTAGCAATTAACTAAGCAAACAACTTACAAATATTAACGCTCGCTCTTAATTTATTTTAATATTGTTTGCATCTTTTAATACAAATTTTATTAACAACTTTCTTAGCTCTTTAAGTATTTAGCTCGATAATATTGAGCAAGAAAGTGCGTTTGCGCATTCTAAAAGATATATAATCTCTTAAGATATTGTCTTATTATTTAGTTATAACTTCGAGAATTTTTTTATCTATATCTAATATCTTTTTCGCATTCGAAGACAAAATTATCTTTAAGAACATTAATATTATCGATACATTTAAAGAAATTATCTCTTATTGTCTTAATTTAAATTCGATAGTACTCTACAAGCTTTATCGACACTACGTACTCGTCGCGATTTTTTAATTGATTTATTAATTTTATTTTTTAAAGTTATGTTCTCGAAAATTTACGAGTCAAAGATCTACAAAAAGATAATAAATAATTTTAACTTTAAGATAAATTAACAATTAGCTCAAGACAATAAGATAAAGTCTTGCAAGAAAAATAGCATCTAAATTGTTATAACAATATCTAAAGACAAGTACGTTCTTTAAAGCAAATAAGTTTATAAGCTTAAGCAAGAGATTAGTAATTAAATAATATAATACAAGACTCAATAAGTAATTTGCGACTTTAAACAACAAAAAAAATCTTAATTACAATAAAACGTTTGTTGTTGTAATAAAGTCTATAAGTTATAAAGTTCTTTTTGTTATTATTGTTGTTAACAATTAAAAAATAAAGTAAATAAACGTTATAATTATTTTTCTCTAAAAGATTGTTAATAAAGAAATTTACGTCGAACTTTCTATAAAATATAAATAAAATATTAAAGTTTATTATCTAATTAAGACTCTATATAATTTAAAGCAATTCTCTCGAATATAATATAAGACTCTATTGTTGTTTCTAAGAGAGCTAGACTTTTGTCTTCTTAACGTCAATTATAGCGTCTTTATTAATAACACAATTATTATTGTTATCTATATAAACAATATTCTACTAATAGATTTTAATAAGAAGAATATTAAGTAAATTAAAGCAATATTGCACAAGCAATTCAAGATAACAAATATTAACTTATTAAAAAAATTATTTAAATATAAGTATTGAACGCGATTGCGTCAATTAAACTCTTGCACTCTATTCTTAAGCTAAAAGACTTCTTTAAAAAAGATGCTCAAAAATTATAAGATATAAGAGTGCAACGTTGTTGTTACTCTTATTGATACATTGTCTTTAAAGTTCGCAAATTTCGAACTTGTTGCGTCTATAGTGTATTAGCACGTCTATTAATTTGTTATCGATTTTCTTATATATGTTATACTCGACATACGTTTCGATCTAGTCTATATTATCTTAATAATAAATAAATATGTCTTCAATCTTATCGACGTTTATTAAAAGATCGTAAAACAAATATTTTATTATATACAAGATACTCTCGATCTTTGTCTTGTCTTTTCGAGAGATCTTGCTTTACTTTTCAACTATACAAACATCAATTAAGAAGATAATCGCAATACTTATCAATTTATCTTAAGCTATATTTTCAATATAAGTAGCGAAGTTATTAATTGATCTTTTAAAAGACAATCAATTGTTGCTCTTTTTATCTATAAAGTCGAATATATAAGACAAATCTAGACTGTTAAAAAGACAATCTAGTTATCGAGACTTTTGAATTAAATTTAGCACTCTAGTACGCTCGTTATTGCTATCTAGATTCTTATTGCTTGTTGTAATCTTTAAGTTTCAATTTACTTCTTAATTGTTATTATTATCTATTGCAAAAATTAAAGAATTATAGCACTTGTTAAGAATTTCAACTAGTACTCTCGCATTAAGTATATAAATATTTAACAATATTTTGTTCGCGAAAAGATTGTTAAGAGAGATATTGAGCTAAAATATATATTTACAATTGACTAGATAGTCGATAAACTAATCAAATTCTTATTAAAGAACAAATTCTAGACTTTTTAACGTTCTTTAGATCTACAATAGACACGCTTGAACGCTATTTTTTTTAGTATTGCACCTAAATTATCGCTATACTTAATAAATCAATCTTAGAATTAATTTTTCTTGTTGTTCCTATCTTGCGACTAAGACTTAATTATTACTTCTATTACGGTCGAAGTATTGCTACTTACGTCTATATCAATTTATCTCTTGTATATTCTACGAGAATCAATTGAGTTCAAGTTTGCCAACATACGTAAAGATATACTAAAATTGCTAAGAGAAAACTTTTATGCATTTTTCTCTCTCTTTGATAGATAGATCTCGAGACTTGGTCGTTTTCAAAATTTTATAAAAATTCGAGACTTAATTATTTGAAAAACGTTTGCTTACTAAGTTGAGAGAGCTAGATAGAGTTGTTAGTTTAGAAGAAAGTGTGGAAATTTTATGTTTAGATCTAATCTAGTGCCAAGTAGCTACTTGACTCGACTCTTGGCACTTTGTATATATTAGGCAAACTGCCTTCTAGCTTCTTAGAAATCTAAGCGTTCTACTATCTAATATTTCAAAAAAAGTAGATATTGAATTAAATTATAAGATTATTAAATATACAATTAACTACAAATAAACAACAAACAATAGAAAATTTAATTACTACGCTATATAATATTGTTAAAGCAAACTAGAAGAATTTTAACATATATCTAAGTGATTATAAGACTAAACAGTTGACAAAAATTCAAAGAAATTAAAGTTCAAATCGAAAAGCTTAAATATTAATTCTAAAATTTAAAAAATATATAAATAAATTTATTTTAGAACGAAAATTAAGCTCTAGATTGAAGCTCTAGTAAATAGAGAAGCTAGAAATTTTACACAAAAACAACATTTATTGTATATTATTAATAAACAAAATTTCGAATCGATTAACTTCAAAACGCAATTACAAACGTCAAAAATAAGTATTTCGAAGCTATTAAAAAGTGCACAAAATTCTTGTAAACAATTTTTTTAAGCAAGACAATTACCTAATATATATTTCAAGTATACAAGCATACAAAATAACGCAATATTAAAATACTATTATTAATCAAAAATGTTGACAAAAGTTAAATAATAGAATTTAAGATTAAATGCAAAGAATTTTTGCAAGCAATATATTTACAACTATCTATAACTTCTATAGATGCAAATATTGCAAAACACTAAACCTCTTAAAAACAATCAAATACTAAAGCAAAAAAGATAGAAAATACTATTTTTATGTTATTTTTTAAGAAAGTATCTAAATTAAATTGTATAACATTCTTAATAGTGCAAAAAGTTTATAAAATAGTCTTAAAGCTATTTAACGCATTATATAACAATTATAGACGCTAGATACTATTCTAAATACTAACAAGAAGAAATAGACGTTATTTTATATAAATTTGACAAAGATAGAACAATATTTAAAAAGTATAGAATTTTACGCTTCTTAATTGTCTTGTTATAGTAACAAAAAAGATAACTGTTATAAGAATTATATATTTGACAAAAAACTTACTATATAGTAAAGATGTTTTGAATTACAAACAAATAAAAGACAAAAAATAGAAATCGATTATAAATACTATTCTAAATCTAATATATAACGCACAAATAGTCAAAAATAGAGACAACACTCTATCTTGCATGCTTATAAATATTAAAAAGACTTTTAATTATATATCTCTTACACAATCAATTAATATACTAAAAAAACTTAATATACTATACAATATTATTAACTGAATTACTTGTTTCTTACAAGAACAAGTAATTAGTCTAGTATTTAATAGAAGCAAACAAAAATTAAAATAGCTTGTTACAAAAATATCTTAGAAATTGCTAATATTACTAATATTGTTTTTAGTTATATATATTTTCTATTTTTACAAATTAGAGCAAGATACAATATGTTTACTTCTAGCTATATTAATAATATAGCAATTTATATCGAAGAATGCAATATTGTTAAAAATATTACAATACTTCAATATACAATTAATATAATATTCTTATAGATATGTAAGAATATAATCAAATTCAATAATATTAAAATAGAACTTATTTATTTCTTAGAAAAGAGAAAAGACTCTATAGAGTCTATTTTATTATTAAACAAAACAATCATTAAGGTAAAAAACTACATAAATTAGCTATATATATAGCTTAATAGAAAACTTAGTTTTAAGAGATATATTACTAAAAAGATTAACGCAACAAAAAGATTAACGCAACAAAAAGATTAACGCAACAAAAAGATTAACGCAACAAAAAGAGCAATAGATTCTTTACTAAGATTGTTAAATTTGAAATAGAACCTAATAGCAAATATAAACAAATATCTCTATTTAATATATGTTATATTAATTAGTAATTATAGAGCGAAAATATAGTAGAACAAGCAAGCAAATTATATCTACAAGTTTTAGCAATTGCAATTTATAGCTTTAAAAAAGGTTCTAGAAGTATTTAGAATATTATCAATTGCTATTATAGAAATAGAAGTTAAGTTGACTTTAACAAACTTGCAATTGCAACAAAAATGTAATAAATATACAATTAGACTAGCAACGTTAATAAAGAATTATTGAATAAAAAATGTATTTTAAACTTATCTATATCTTAATATAGCACTAAAATAAAGATTAACAAAAGAAAATATTTAAATTAAAATTAAAAATAAATCTATAGATTTTATAGATACGAATTTGTTAAATAAAGTCAAAAAAATTGCAAGAAAAATCAAAAATATTCGATACAAATATATAGAATACAAAGTTAAAGATATAATAAATTATATAACTACACTCGACTTGCTATATTGAAATCTCTTCTAAATTACAAGAATTAAGAATTTAATCGAAATTTAAGAAAAATTCGAAAGATTAAAACTAGCAAATAAAAAATATTTTGCTTTAAAGATTGAGCTAATTTAAAACAACACAAATACTATAATATATATTAGTAAGTCTAGATTATATATTAAAGCTTTAAAAGAAGAATATTAGCTATTAAAGTTTATCAATATAGAAATTTATTTTTTGCGAAAACTAAATACAACAAACAATTATAGTTTGACTTTAGAGAAGTACGTAACTATATCGAATACAAAATATATAGCTATTATATATATAATTTCAATTTATCGACAATTAAAAAGATAAAATATTAATATTTAAATTTTTATTGACAATTAATTAATATCAAAGAAATTGCAAAATACAAAAAAATCAAGATTCTATAGATATTTAAAATTAAATTAAATTAGATTTAACTAAATTAGATAATTTAAAATATAAAACATATTTTATATAAATGTTAGCTAAGACAAACGTTATTAAAAACAAAAAAGTAGACAAATTAATAAAAGAGACAACAAAGTTAACAAAAGTAATATTTATCAACTTTGTAATTACAATCTCGTATCTTAGAAAACAAGTCGACAAGAAGACAAAAAAAGTTAATTAACAAAATAACAAAAAGTTAACAAGAATAAATATTATATCAAATATATTCTAGAGTTGTAAAATATTAGAAAAGCAAAAAAAGTATTTCTAAAAAGTATTAATAGACTTATTTTTGTTACTTTTATACAAATAAAAATTAGAACATAAATATTTTCGACAATGTTTAATTAAATAGAACAAATTAATCAATTCTAGATATGCTAATATGCAAAGATATACAAATATTAGAATACGTAATATTGAATTGCAAATACTATCAAGACAAGCAAAGTCTTATAAAAAAACGCTCGAAGTTTAATTTTTAACTATAAAAATTCTATCTTCGATTTAAAAAGATATAATTTGTGCTTTAAATTATATAAAGAAAACTAGAGTAGCAACAAAAAAATAGATTTTAAAAATAGCAAAGAAACTTGAGTGGAACAAGAGAGTTTAAGAGTTTTTTAAAAGTTTTTTAATTATATACTAGCAAGCGCCAAAATTGATTAACATACTATATATAACAATAGTAGAGAGATAGATAAGATTACGTAATTTACTAGCTCGATATATATAGATTATATAGTGCTATAGTCTAAGACTGTATATACTTAATCAAAAAAATAAAAACCAGTTAATAGAATAACAGTTTCTAATTCTAATTCTAATTCTAATTCTAGTTTTAATTTTAATTTTTTTTTATATTTGCTTAGATTAACTTCTAAGTTAACAACTTTGTCTAAAAAGTAAAATATATAGTCTACAAATTCTTATATCAATATTGTTATTTTATATTTTTATAAATCTATCTGTAGCTTTTCTCGCATAGACAATTACTACAAATAGATTTTCTATATTACATTTTAATAAAAAAATTAAAAAATAAAAAAATTTGTATTAGTATAAAAATATATTGTTTCGATTGTTTATTTATTATTCTTTCGATTATGTAATCTAGCAATTAAATTAATAAAACAACTATTTATCAATTTTATTGTTAAATTTAATATATTTTTTCTACAATATATTTTTTCAACTTTTGCTCTATAAACAAAATAGTAAATTGTTTAATTATTAATATATTGTATGTAGAAGAATCTAGATAGTAGATATTTAAATTGAAATAGATACTTATAGAGTTAATAATTGTTTGTTTAATAATTTGATATTTAAAAATGTGTTTTTAACTTAATAATCTTATTAACAACAACAAACATTTGTATCTTTATACTTACAATATTTTTGAATATATATAGACTTATTTAAGTTGTCTAATTATACTTTTTAACTTGTAGACTTTAAAATATTATTATTCTTTTTAAAATATAAAGTTTTCTTTTTCGATATACTATTGTTTTAGTATTAAGCTAGTAATAATATTAAGTTACAAATACAAAAAATAATCAACAAATTGAAAAATAAAACTTTTCATAGCTTGAAAGTTAAAAAGTACGTTTAGACAATTTAAACAAGTCTATATATATATTTAAAGATATTGTAACTGCAAAAATATAATTGTTTGTTATTATTGTCGATCTTAATAAGCAAAAAATGTATTCTTAAATATTAAACTGTTAAATAAACAATTATTAATTGTATAAATATCTATTTAAAACAAATATCTACTATATATATTTTATTTTATATATAATATTAACAATTTAATAGTTTATTGTTTTAATTGTAAAGCAAGAGCTAGAAATATATTGTATAGAGTTTTTATATTAGATCTAATAATAAATTCGACAAATAGCTATCTTATTAATTTTATCGTTAAATTGCATAATTAGAAATTATAGACAAACAATAGAAATAAGTTATTTTTATAGTACTACAATTTTTTTAGCATTTTCTTTCTAAAGTATAGTATAGAAGATCTATTTATAGTAACTATTTATACAAGAAAAGCTACAAATAGATTTGCAAAAAACATAAAGTAGCAACGTTAACAAAAAATCTATAAATTATATATTTAATCTTTTAGACAAAATTATTAACTTAAAAGTTAATCTAATTAAATTCAAATAAATTAGTTAAAATTAAGATTATAATTAAAGCTAGAACTAGACTTAGAACTAGAAACTATGTTTTTTAATAGTTATATATATAGATATAAATATAAATATAAATATAAGCTTCAAATTCGCTTTTACTTTATTGACAATAAAAGTAACAAAAAATATATTTAGAACAAATATAGTTAAAAAAAACATGTTTGTATTTAGAAGACTAGAAAAAATTGCAATTAAAAGTTATAAGAAAACGCAATTCTATTATTATTTATATTTGCTTCAAAATATTCTAAAAGCTCTATTCTAACTGCAAAAAGCAATTATATATTTAATATAGCAAAATCAATAGTTACAAAGTTTACAAATACAATTTTGAAAAATTAAGTATTCAAAAAGACAAAATATTGTCTAAAAAAGTTTTATTTAACTATTAGAAAGCGAGAAGTACAATAATAATCTATTAAATATATAACTAATAATTAAAAACAAACAAATTAAAACAAACAAATTAACAAATTAAAAAATTAAATTAAAGAATTAATTACTGTAGCAAAAAATATTAAACAAAGATATTCTTTAAAGCAAGCTATAGATTATATAACAAATGTATTTAAATACTATTATATAAATTTAGTGCAATAATATATTGATTGTTTAAAAAAGTTATTCGAATTAAAATTAAATTTAAATACTAAATTGTAATAAATTACTAGAAATTTAAATTATATTAAAAAAGTAATTTAAGTAAACAATTTTACAAATAGTTAGCTTGCACAGTCTACTCGAGAAATTAAAATTTAAATAAAAGTAGTAAACAAATTTAAAAACAATATCTATAAGATTTAAATATAATAAATTGCTTCCGAGTTATAGCTCAACCCGAATATAGATTTCCTATCCGGAATAAGTTTATTTCGAGTGAGAATTTCTACTCGAGAGAAGCTTTGTTTATGCTAAGTTTATACTTAATATAGATCGAGCTTAACAAAGCAAAAAGATTAAAAGTAAAGAAATAAGTTGCGCTTTTTAAGTTCAATATATGCTCGATATATACAACGCTCAAAAGAGAAAAGCTTAATTGTTTTATATAAAAAACGCTCTAAAGATATATTGTATATATCTAATATATACTAGATATATAAGCTAATCTTTTTATTATATCAAGTATTTGTAATTTTGTTCAATTTCTAAAACTCAAAATAAGCTAGACTTATGCTCAATATAGTTAATAGCAAATAAAATAAAACCTATTAGTTTAATCTTAAACGCACAATTTTGACGCATCTATATAGCACACAATTTAAATATAGATTTAGTATTGCTATAATATATATTAAAACTATATAAGATTTAAGCGCAAGTCGCATATTAAGTCTCTAATATATTTTACAAAATCAAAATGTAATTGTTGCGTCTTTTATCTCTATCTTTTCTAAATATTTGTAGCAATCTAGTATATATTTCTAATTTTATCGACAAATATATAGTATAAATTTAGCATATTTTTGATTTTATTGCTTCTAATATCTTAGTATATATTTAGCATAAATATTGTCGCAATTTAGTTTGCTAATCTTAGAATATATTACAACAATTCTAATATAATAAACGCGAAGAATTTGTTTTCTCTAAAAGATTATTACAATAAATATAGTATATGCGATATCTACATCTAGTATATACTAATTATATATTTAAGAATTTTATTTTAATTCGAATTTTAATTTTGCAATTAAATATAAACGTTCAATTATAATATAATTCTATATTAAATATATACTAAATCTATATTTAATGCAAGTAAGATACGTTTGAAATAATAATAAATCTAATAAAGAGAAACTTCTTATTGCAATTTAGCTTATACTAAGTATTAGCAATATCTATTATTAAAGTCGAAAAAAACAATAGATAATCTACAATTAAATCTAATTTAAACTTAATATATATTAAGTATTATTAATTGCGTCAAATTACAAAGCTCGAGTTTTTTTGTTTAACTCTATTGTATAAGTTGTATAAACTTAGTTGCAATTCTATATATATTAAATATTAGCAAATACAATTGTATAATAATATTAATTAAATAAGTATATAAAATAACTTTTATTATTGTTAATTATTAGTTATTTGTATATATAGCTATAGTTTAATTTATACTTAATTTATGCTAAGTTAAGATTAAAATTAAACTATATTATTATATAAGAATATATTATACTAAAGCAAGTAAACAAATATCTTAACTATTAATATATACTATATAAACTAAGTATATATAGTTGCAAATTTAGATACAAAAAATATTTCTACAAATATATATTATTTAATAAAGAAACATATATTTCTTTTATATTTAATATATATCAAGTTTATACTAGTTTAGTACTTTAAAATTTTAAGTTAAATTTGAAGAAGAACAAAATACAAATTACTTTATAAAGTCAAAAACTAATTTTAATAATTATTGCTTAAACTAAACTTATATTTTGTATAAATATTAAAATATTATTAATATATTTATCTATTAATATGAAAACAATATAAAGTATATTGTGTAAACTAAATTAATATTAAATATATATTAAACTTATATAAGATAATTATTACAATCAAGAATTTGTAACTCTTTTCGATATATACTTTTATTGCAAAATAAGTTTATTTTATACTTGTTATATACTTAATTTCTCTTTTAATTTCTCTATTCTTATACTATATATATAAATACTTATTTTATTTTTTAAGACTTCGATAACATATTAATTACGTATAGATTTGACTTATATTAAATTTGCATTAATACAACTATCAATATTATTAATCAATTATTATTTGTTTTTTTTCGAGTATTTGTCTCTCGATTTAAAGAGTGCTTGCAAAAAGTATACTTTTAGTTTACTTTTAGATTATATTAAGTTTATACTAATTTATTTTTAGCATTAAACTAGTTTTTCGATTAAAAAGCTTGCTTTTGTATATTTTATTATATTAATTTGTACTTAATATATATTTAAACTATGCGCAAATTAATATATCTATTATAGATATTAAATTTTCGAGTAGATTATCTCAATTATATTTTAAGTTAAGTCTATAATAAATATATATTAATATCAAAAAAGTATAAAGAAAAAAAGAAATTTTGTAAAAATAGTACATTTAAGATTTTAAAGATTTTCAAAGATTTATACTTTCTTTATATTTAATATATATATAGCTAACAAAAAAAAGCTAAATATAATAATAAAAAGTTAAATATAATAATTAAGTCTAATAAGAGAGTTTAAGAGTTATATATATTATATTTATACTTATTATATACTTAGAAGAGAATTATAATATTTCTCTTAATTTAAAGAAAAGCAAGTCTTGTACAATAATTATTTATATTAATTTTATATTAATTTTATACTTAATAAATATTAATATTTTAACTAATATTCTAATAGCAAAAAAAAATAAAGTTGTTGTCTACAAATTTATATTTAGTCTATATTAAGTTTATGCGCAACTAATTCTTTCTCGAATAAATTTAATTCTATTAACAAAAAAAGTAAATAGAAGTATCTTTTTATTTACGTTAAACTTATACTAAATTTATATTTAACTAATATAGTTATTGCAAAAACTATTGTTATATCTACAACTAAAAAAGTTAAAAAATCAAATTGTTTTTTATTGCTTATATTAGATATATACTAAGTAGAAACTAAAATATATTAATATAAAAAAGTTTTCTAAATTAATTTACTAAATCTTAAGCTTAGTATATGCTATACTTAATAATAGAATTTGTTTCGACTAATTGTATATTTTCTATTATATCTAGTATATATAATATAGATAATTAAATATTTTTCTTTTCGATTTCGATTTAACAAAATAAATTAATATCTACTATATACTTTGCTTTTATATAATTGTTGCAACAGTTATAGTTTAATAGAAGAAAAAAATCTTCAAATTAATTTGTATTAAAGTTTAGTCTATATCTAGTATAAAATTTCTATATACTTGATTTAATTCTAAATTAAGACTTTACTTTTAATTATATTTAAGTATATATTTAGTCTATATCTTGTCTACGCTTACTATATATTTATTTTATTTTTATTTTTATTTTATTTTTTTTATATTTGATTCAACACTCCTAAGAATCTATGCGAGATTTATATACTTTTGTGATTTTTGAATCTAATTAATTACGAATAGGCGAGTAGCATTAGCGCTTGTTTGTCTAATTATAATTGATTAAAACTCGCGATTGCAATTTCGTTTGTAATGCTTTGTTATAACAATATCGCGTCTTCGTCTTTTATATTGTAATATTTATAATACAAAAAAATTCTTCAAACAAAAACTCTATAAATCTAAAAGAAATTCGAACATCGCTAGTAATGTTGTTGCTTAAAATTGTTTTAGTAGATTAGTAAATAAAATTATTTGTATTGTTGCAATAACAAATCTTGTTTCGTCTAGTAATTCTTTTAAATTTCTAATATTAACTTTCTATTGTATTTAAATTCTTTTTTGTTATTATATCAAATATATTAGAAGAACGTGTTTGACAATTATATATTCTTAATTGTACTTGTATATATTTGTTGTAATATTAAAAATAGGATATTTGCATAAAAATTAATTAAAGTCGATTTTGCTTATTTTTGATTAAATAAGAAGTAAATTATATAATTTAAAACAATCAAAGTGCAATTGCATATACTTATGCGTAATCTTTAATGCAATCTTGCGATATTTTGCGTTATTCTTGTCTTTTAATTATTTGTATTGTTACTCTTTTTAGATCTTGTCTTAAATAAGTGTTTTTTTAATAGCAAATTTGTTTGTTATTTAATTAATAAGAGAGAGAAGTTATTTATACGTCTTGTTAATAATTTTGTTCGTAATTTTATTATTTCTTATATTCTTATATCTCGATATTTAATGTAATTTTAATATAGACTTGCAATGTCGAATTATCTTGTACGTATTTTGTGTGCGTCTTAATTGCATTTAATTCGATATCAATTTTATCCCTCTTATAATCTTAATAAAGACTTAATTGTTTAAGTATATTTTGTAAATTTGTTTTTTCAAATTAATAATAGTTTCGCAATGCTTTGTTAATTTCTTTATTGCTCTTATAAATTTCTTAAGTTTGTCGTAATAAGTTAATATTATATTAATATTTTCGAAATATTTTTCGATATTTTAATTTGCTTTAACTAAGATTGTAATAATATTTTTATTGCGTTTACTCTTGTTAAAATAAATTTATTAATATAAATTTAAGCAATTTGCGTTATATTTCTTTTTGACAACTTTCTTACTATAAATAATAATTGTTTTAAAAGACTTTATTTACAAGATTGCGATATATAATTGCTATCGCAAACTTATTGTTAATTTTAACGCTATTTGCATTTATTTTCTCTTAAATTGCAAAGATATTATTTTTAGCTTTAACTTTTGTTTTTTTTCGATATTAAATTGTTGCGTATGCGTAATATTGTTGCATTAATAATTTTTTCGAATTTTTGTAAATTTATAATAGTTATCGATCTCTATATTAGCTTCTCTAAATAAATATTAATAGAAAATATATTAATCTTGATTTGTAAAACTTTTGTAAAAGTTATTTTATAAATATTAATAATACAACAAAGCGTTTGTTCTTGTATAGATCGCAACTTTGTAATAATTTTTTTTCTTATATTTTTAATAATAAATAAAACATATTACATAATAACGTTATATACTATTATAAACTTCTTTATCGCAATATATTTGCGTTTTTTAATATTTATAAACGTGTCAAAAATTAAATTCTTTATTATCGAAATATCTTTATATTTGATAATTAACTTTATCTTTATTTGTTACAAATAAGCTTTCTATTTAAGTTTTAAATTAAATTAAATTTCTAATATTTTAATATTAAACTTAACAATTATCTTGTATTTTATTAATATTCTATTAACACTTATATCGAATCTCTTTAAAGTGCGTAAAAAGTAAATTAGTTCGTATTTCTTTTTCGCAAATTTAAAGTTATAAATGCGTGTTTACTACTCGCATTTATTATATATTTAAATTAAAATCTTGCAATTATATTTAGTCGACTCTTTATATATTAATATATTAACGTTGTTTACAAAGCTAATAACGCTAATTCGTAATCTAATGTTGTTGCATTGTTTCAAAAAAATCTATATTATAAAATAAGTATAATATTAAAGATAAAAAAGAATCTTGCGATATATTAACGTTTGTCTCTTGCTTCTTTATTGTATAGCTCTTGATAATTAATATAATGCGTTGTTTTTTTAAAAAATTCTTTACTTAATTAAGCAAACAAGTTAAGACTCTTCTTTTTTTTATATTATAAAGTAATTTAGTATATAATATATTGTCGAATATATTAGATACATCTAAATTTAATAGAGAAGCTACTTTTTTCTTTTAATTACTTTATATTATATATATCTTTTTAATAATTAATTATAATATTATATCGATTAAGCGCTATTTTCTAATTGTTATTTGTGTGTTAAATAAAGTATTATATACTTTTATAACGTAACAAAGACGCTTTAATATTATTAACTCTAGCATTCTATTTAGCGTGTTAAGCAATATTATAAATCTAAAAGACGAAAACTCTAAATAATCTTTCTTTTCTAATTTTCGCAATATTATTGTAATTGTTTTTTTGAAATAAGACAATTGCATTTCTCTCTTAATATATTTGTTAAACAAAAATCTTATTTATTTCGAGATAACGCAAATTAATTGTTTTAATATTCGATTAATTATTTTGTTAATTTTAAATATCTTGTTTAAAGTTACTTTATATATTGCTCTTATTATCTTGCGCTTTAATCTAATCTTGTTGTTCTTTATTAAAAATAAATAAAAGAATTTCTTTATATTGTCGATTAAGATTGTAAATAAGAGAGAAAAATAAACTTAAAATATTATTTTAATTTTATCTTTTGCAATTACTATTACTCTTGTGTTTGTTCTTAATAATAAAATTGTAAATTCGATAAATATATTCGTTATTTTGTTTTTAATTTATTTTGTTATTTCGAACAAACTCTTTGCAATATTTTTCGAAATTTACATTTAATTGCGAATTTTTTTCTCTTATATCTCTTAAGAATTTTGTCTTTTCTATTATATATTCGAACGTATATTTTTTAATTATAAGAAGTACAATATTAATGTTGCAATCTTTTAATTTTCTTAATTACGTTAATATATTTTTGCGTTTATTTCGATTTAACTCTTTTATGAAATTTTGTTTACAAAATAAAGTCTTCGATAATCTTTTTTAAAATTCTTAATAACGCAATTGTATATTTGTTAATATTTTTTTGTTTTATTGTAGCGTTTAATAATAATTTAAGTAATAATCTTTTTAATATATTGTTAAATTTCTTTGTATTTACAACTTTTTAATTTTGTTTAAGACAATATATAGACTTTGTTTGCATTTTAAGATTTAATATTGTCTTAATTAACAAATTTTTTAACAAATTTTTTATTTTCTTCTTTATATCGCAATATATTAATCGATTTGTTGTTTCTTTTATAATAAATAACAAACTAATTATAATTTGTGTCTCTTAATAATTTCTTATTATAATACTGCGCAAAAGCGTTAATATAATATCGAAAAAATATATTATATCTAGTAAATTGTCGAACAATAAATATTATCTAAAATATAAAAAACTTATTTATAAAAAACAATGCAAATTAAAGTTTTTTATTATAATGTTCTTATTTTGCATACGTAGTACTTGCTCTATTGCGTCAAGATTGTCTTTATTAATTATATTATTATAATTATTAAAAGATAGATTGTAAATGTTATAAATATTAACAAATGTTTGTTTAATAATATTATCTTTAAGATATAATTGCATTATTATTGTTTTTATATTTTAAAGATATTATATATTATATTAGTTATTGTTGTCAATGTGTTTATTAATATAGAAATATATATATTTGTTATTATTTACGAGCGTAAAGTTCGCGCGTTTCGAATTATATATTTTTGCTCTTGCGTAATATTGTTACAATTCTTGTATTACTAATATATTGTATTTTTTTCTTTTCTTAAAGCAACGCTATTATTATTTTGCTTCTTAATTTATAAATATTGTACTATAATATTCGAAGTTTATTTTATATCTTTATTACAATTTCTTTTTTATATTTGTTTTTGTGCGTATTAAATTTTTTATTTCTTGCGTAAAAAATATACTTTGTAGTAACAATAATATTACTTTGTTATTAATTTGTTTTATTAAAGCAAATCAACTTTTTATTAACTTGTCGAAGTGCTTTTTTTTAATTAATTATTAAATAATACTTTTTTTTATTATTACAAGAATGCTTTATATACGACTTGTTTATATCGAACAACTTATTGTTGCTTTTATTGTCTTTTGTTTTGTTCTTTTATTTGTAATTTAAATAAATAAGATTGCACTTCTTAATATTACAAGAATTAAAATTGTTGCTCTATCTATTCTTGTTGCTTTAACAATATAATATAGAGACTTTATCTTTACTATCTTCTTAATTCTTATTTTATTTTTTTATTTTTTAAAATATTTAAAATCAAATATCTTGTAAGCTTTTTTGCAAATATTATATTTTTACTTAAAGATATTTTCTTAATAAGAGCATTAATTAAAGCGATAATTTTGTGCGTAATATACGTATTGTTATTTATTCTTGCATTTATATATAAAATATTTATATTCTTAATACTTTATATATTGTTTTGTTTTGCATTCTTTGTTATAATATTTTGCAATCTTTATATTTAACTTGTAAATTACGTTTAATTATATTTATTTATTTGTTATCTTTGTGCAATTTATTTATATTACAATCGAATTTTTTTTTTCATATTTTCTTTTGTAAATTAGATTATCTCTTTAATCTTTAAATTTTAATATATTATCTTGTATAATTTTTTTATTATTTTTACTTTTTTTTTCTTTATATTTTTCTTTATATTTTTGATTCTAATATTATATATTATTATTCTTGTGCGCTTTTAATATCAATTGTTGTTGTTAATATTTCTTTAATTTAAAAATTGTTCGATTTTAATATTGTTCTGTTATTCTTGTTATTTACTTAAAAAACAATTATTCTTTTAAAATAATTTATTTCTTATATATTCTTTTGCGCTATTAGTATTTTAACAATATTAAAATTTTATATTAATGTTGTTATTTTTGCAATACTTATTTTGTAAACTTTTTTTATCTTTTGTTTCTCTTTAATTTATATTATTAGTTTTATCTTCTTAATTAATTGTTATATTAAGAATGCTTGTTGATTATTTTTTTAATTACTTATTTGCTTTGTCGATAATAATTTTTTTGTTATTGTTGCTTATATATTTGTTGTTTGTATATTTTTTCTTATTTTCTTAACTCTTTTTATTTAATCGATTGTTTTTTTTAGTTTCTTTAATCATAAGATTAAATCGATTTGTTTGTTTTTCGCGAGAGTTTTGTTAAGACATTGCATTAATTTCTCAATTAAAAAATATTATTTTGTTAATATTGTTATTAAGATTATTTCGAATGCGTTTTTCTTCTTAAATTTATAGAGTTTTTTAATATTTAATATTTTTGTTTTTATATTTGTCGCAATTTGTATTAATTCGCATTAAAATGCACTAAATATATTTTAATTATTTGTTAACATCGCGCTAATTACGTTTATTTAATTCTAACAATCGAGATAAATTGTAAGCGTTATTGTTAATAAGATCTTGTCTCTTGTCTCTTCTTGTATAATAAAATAATATAATACCAATTTTCGTAGACTTTCGCTTCTTTTTCTATTAAATTGTTATATTTAAATATAACTATTAGTTCTATTTTATTTATTATTTTAACTTTATATTTACTTTTTTTATTCTTAATATTATTGTTTATAAAATAAAGCTAAATAAGCAATTATAATAGTTTATTACATTATTGTATTTGTTAGTTTTACAAATAATATAAATATCTTATATATAATTTTGTCTTTAATTGTTTTTTTTTTATTTCGAATCTTTTAATAAAGTAATAAATTTTCTTTTAAATTAATACTTGATATAAACTTGATATAAGCTAGATCTATATATAATACTTCGAAATCAAATAAAAGTTTTTAAACTATTAATATTATATAGTATTTGTAAAATAAAGATATAAACTTATAAGTTAATTTATCTTTGTTATTATTTTAATTGCTTAACAAATATTGTTAATTTGCTTACAATAAAATTAAAATCGAAATATATTTTGTATTGCTAGTAATATTAAATTGTTTTAATTTAACAACTTTTCTTGTTAATTTTTTCTTTTTCTTTTGTAGAAGTTTATTATATTCTTAATATATATACTATATATATTATTTTTGCATTTAATTTTTAGTTTAATATTTCGATAATATTGCTATATATTTTCTACTTGATTTTAATATATTGTTTATAGATTTTAAATCTTATTTATATTTATTAGAGCTAGACAACAATATATATCGAGTTAATATTCGATATTTGTTTTTTTTAAATAGTATCTCTATATATCGATATAATAGAGAAATCGTTTTAAAATCTTTATCTAATATATACTAAGTTAATACTTGACATCTATCTTTTTCAAATAGTATTTCTATATATCGATATAATAAAGAAGATATTTTAGAATCTTTATTTAATATATATTGAGTTAATACTTAATGTTGATTTTTTGTCGAATAAGTAGTTCTTAAATTGCAACTTTAAAATATATAAAAAAAAATGCTATTAAATTTAAATATTAAATTTGTGTTAAATTTATGCTTAGAATTAAGTCTATTAAAAAAAGTATTATATAAGAATTTTTTAAATAAAAAAAAAATATAAATATTGTTAACAATACTTTGCAACTCTTTAATCTTTTTTATTTATAATTTAATTGATTATTAAGTTAAATTAAATATAAATTAATTGTATATATCTTTTTTAACTAGTTAAATAACAATACAATTTAATTTATTGCAATTGTATTAAGTAAATAAAATATCTTTTTCTATTTTAAAATTGTTCTTTTCAAATATTTTAATAGCATATTTTTTTATTCTAGTATATAATTAATATAAATACAATATAAAATAAATATAAGTGCTATCTAAATATAGAAGCAAGTAGTAATAGTTTTTGTTTTACAAATTTATTGTTTTAAAAGTAATTGCTTTCTTCTATATTAATATAATTGCAAACTAGTATTTATTAATATAAAGAAATTTTTAATTTCTTTTTATATAATTTAACAAGAATTTATTTTGTCTTTTGATATTTAATTTATATCTTAAGCTTAAAATATAATATATTTATACTATTTATATATTGTACTAATTTGTTAATAATCTTGATCTTTTAAAATCAATTAATAAAACAAGTTGTCAAATAATTAAAATAATATTTTCAAAAATTATACTTAGAATATATTCGACAAAAAATTAATATATGTTCGAGATATTTAAATTACTCTTAAGAGTTGTTAAAATTGTAAAAATATTTTTTAAATTCTTAAAACAAAACATTAATAATATTTGTATAATTTTAGTATATATTAAGTATATTTCAATCTTTTTTTTTATATTTATTATAAAAGTTTGCAATTCTTTGTTTTTACAATTAATATAAAAAATTTAAATAATTTAATAAGCAACTTCTTTTAATGCTTTAAATATTTTAGTAAATATTGTATAATAATTCTTAATAATCTTTATATTAATTTATATTATAATTTAAGTATATACTTAATATATATATATATTTTTTTTTTATTTATTTATACTTAATTTAATACTTCTAAAAGTCTATGCAAGCTTTATATATTTTTTGCGCAATTAGATTTTCAAATTCAAGTCGCAACGCTTCAATATTAAAAATTATTTACTGTAATATTTATATACAAAAAAACTCTTTATCAAAATGTAAAAACTATATTAATTTATCTTTGCAAAAAAAAATCTTATATATATTGTTTAACAACTTCAAATTCTTAAAATTTCGTATATATTAAGAACGAGAACTTTAAGAATTTACGTATAAGTTCTCTTTATAAATTGCAATTATATAAAGATTGTTTCTTAATATATAATATTTATATATTTCGATATTTATATAATTTTAATGCTTAAATGTAATATTAACGCTTTTTTGTATATTTATATAAGCAACGTCTTTAATTCGAGACGTAACAAAGTATTACTTCCAACAAAATTAAATATTCTTATTATTGTCTCTTAAGATAAACGAAGTTTCTTATTGTTTAGCTTTTAAATGCGCAATTAAATATATACGTAATTAAAATAAAAGACAATTATTTAATTAAAATATATAATCTTAATTGCAATCAATTTATATATAACAAGAATTTTTAATATTTTGTCTATATAATATATGCGTGTATAATTTTTTCTTAGCTTTTCTAAATTTATTCGTATAGTGTTTTAAGACTTTTTTGCAATATTTTAAAATACGT
>JAABUZ0100000180.1_pt1 | contig 166494 bp, 185 predicted proteins | sample 5562091 | NCBI WGS metagenome assembly JAABUZ01 (sample SAMN12813069, study PRJNA571459) | rock metagenome | isolation source: Antarctica rocks | place: Antarctica: Victoria Land, Linnaeus Terrace sud | collected 2015-12-21 | reverse complement strand
TAGAAGTTCGGCCTATATGACGGATTGACCGGGGGGCATATGACGGATCGCCGCGCCAAGGCGGATCGCCGCCGGGGGGGTTGGGAGCGTCATATGCCCATATGACGGTCGGGAATAAGAGGTAGACGAAAAATCAATCAATCAGCGCATTGAATTTCTTCAACTTCATTTACTGAGTCAAATCTTGACATTATTCAATTATTTTTGAAGCATTCAATTCAATTAACTCAGAGCTACAATTATGTCTTCAAAAGTATGTAAGATAGTCAGCGTGCATATCTTGATTCAAGCGAGAAAAGAAATTACTATGCAGTTTGATATTTCAGTAGAATGAATGATTCAAGAAACGAGATATAGTGTTTAATAATAGTTTATTTTAAAAGATTGTTTAACTCAATGATAGAATCTGTAATTTCATCTAGAAAAAATAGGTTGCAGATTTGAATTCTGCAACGATTCATAGTAGAAGAAACATTGATACTGTTAATTCAAAATTAATGATTCTCTTTTTTTTATCAATTATTTTTGAAGCATTGAATTCAGTTAATTCAGAGTTACAGTTATGTCATTCAAAGTATATCGAGTAGTAAATGCGCATAAACGAGCGCATTGAGAAAATCTTTACTATTTAATGAGTGCTTCTTCATCTTATTTCTCAACAAGCGCATTGAAAACATCTCTATTATGTAATGAATGTTTTCTCATTCTATTTTTCGACGAGCGCATTATCATTGAGAAAATCTCTATTATTTAGTGAGTGCTTTCTCAGTTATTGATGTTCGAGACTTGACATCGACTTTGATCATGATCAATGTCAAGTCATTTCTTGAAAGTGCATTGAGAAAATCTTTATTATTTACTGTGCTTTTTCATCGTTAACTTTGATGAGCACATTGAGAAAAGATCAGTCAAATTGATAGAGACTTCTCAACTACATTGTCGATAGAGCTAATCACTGCTTCTAAAGCTGAGCATATGAGCGCAGATAAACTTCAAGACATCAACATTTTCAATCTCATTTACTAAATCAAATCTTCATATTTTTCAATTATTTTTGAAGCATTGAATTTAACTAAATCAGAGCTACAATTAACTTTTTCAAAGTATGTTAAGTAATCAATGTATATATGTTGATTCAAGCGAGAAAATAATTGCTACGCGATCAGATTTTTGATATTTCAGTAAAATGAATGATTCAAGAAATGATATATATTGTTCAATAATAATTGTTTTTAAAAGATTGTTTAGCTCAATGATAGAGTTTGTAATTTCATATAGAAATAATAGATTGCAAATTCAAATTCTGCAATGATCATACATGTGAAAGATTGTTACTGTTCTCAGAAACAATGTTTCACTTTTTTATTTTTTCAATTATTTTTGAAGCATTGAATTCAGCTGAGAAAATCTCTCTTATTTACTATGTGCTTTCTCATCAAGTTCTTCGACGAGCGCATTGTCATTGAGAAAATCTTTATTATTTAGTGAATGCTTTCTCAGTTATTAATGTTCAAGACTTGACATCGACTCTGATCATGATTGATGTCAAGTCATTCTTCAAAAGCACATTGAGAAAATCTTTATTATTTAATGAATGTTTTCTCATTTTATTTCTCGACGAGCGCATTGAGAAAAACTCTATTATTTAGTAAGTGCTTTCTCATCATATTCTTCAAAAGCGCATTGAGAAAATCTCTATTATTTAATGAGTGCTTTCTCATCATATTTTCTGAAAACGCATTGAGAAAATCTCTATTATTTAGTAGATGCTTTCTCAACATGTAACTCGATGAGCGCATTGAGAAAACCTCTATTATTTAGTAAATGCTTTCTCATCATATTCTTCGACAAGCGCATTGAAGAAACTTCTATCATTTAGTAGATGCTTTTTCATCATATTTCTCGACAAGTGCATTGAAAAAAAAAATTCAAATTGATAAAAACTTCTCAACTACACTGCTGTTAAAGCTGATCACTGCTTCTAGAGCTGAGCATAGATGAAAGCAGATAAATCTCGAGGCATCAACATTCTCAATCTCATTTACTAGATCAAATCTCAATATTTTTTAATTATTTTTGAAGCATTGAATTCAGCTCAATCAAAGCTACAATTACGTCTCTCAAAGTATGTTGAATAGTCAATGTGCATATATTGATTTGAGCGAGAAAAGAATTACTACTAGATGAGCGATCATTCAGCGCAGTGAATCTTCTCAATTTCGATTACTAGATTAAATCTTCAGATTTTTTTATTATTTTTGAAGATTTGAACTCATCTGATTCAGAGCTAGAATTATGTCTTTCAAAGTATATCAAGTAATCAATGCACATAAGTTGATTCAAGCGAAGAAAGATGATGACAGACGAGAAATCAGTCAATCAGCGCAGTGAATCTTCTCAATCTCATTTACTAGATCAAATCTCAATATTTTTCAAATATTTTGAAAGCATTGAACTCGACTTATTCAGAGCTACAATTATGTTTCTCAAAGTATATCAGATAGTCAATGTGCATATGTTGATTCAAACGAGAAAAGATGATGACAGACGAGAAATCGATCAATCAGCGCTTTGAATCTCGTCAATCTCGATTTCTGAGTTAAATCTCAATATTTTTTAATTATTTTGAAAGCATTGAATTCAGTTAATTCAGAGCTACAATTATGTCACTCAAAGTATGTCAGATAGTCATTGCGCATATGTTGATTCAAGCGAGAAAAGATGATGGCAGGCGAGAAACTGATCAATCAGCGCATTGAATTTTTTCAATCTCATTTACTAGATCAAATCTTGACATTATTCAATTATTTTTGAAGCATTGAATTCGATTGACTCAGAGCTACAATTATGTCTTTCAAAGTATGTGAGATAGTCAGCGCGCATAAATCAATTCAGACGGGGAAAATTGATGATTTTGATGTTCAAACTGATTCGCGCTAGCAAAACTCTTTAAAATCTCAATGTTCAACATTTTTCTAAAAATGCAGTTTGATGTCTTTGAGTTCAATATTATGTTCATGAATACAGTTGACTGAAAGAAATAAAATCTGAAAGTTTGAAGAAAATTGATTCAGAAAGTTAAATGATACTCAGTCTTTGAAAACAATAATATCAAGCTTTCTGTTCTCAAGTTCTCGCTTAATTTTCTCTTCAAAAACAATGATACTTAGCTTTGAGTATCATTACTCATTTGAAATAGAATTCAATTATTTTTGAAACATTGAACTCAGCTCAATCAGAGCTACAATTATGTCTTTCAAAGTATATTGAGTAGTCAATGTGCATAGATTGATTCGAGCGAGGAAAGAGTTACTACTAGATGAGCGATCACTCAGCGCAGTGAATCTCTTCAACCTCATTTACTAGATCAAATCTTTAGATTTTTCGATTATTTTTGAAGCATTGACATCGTCTGAATCAGAGCTACAATTATGTTATCAAAAGTATGTGAGATAGTCAGCGCGCAGAAATTGATTCGAACGGGGAAAGAGTTACTACTAGATGAGTGATCAGTCAGAGCAATGAATCTTCTCAATCTCATTTACTAGATCAAACCTCAATGTTTTTCAATTATTTTAAAAGCATTGAATTCAGCTAATTCAGAATTACAATTATGCCTTTCAAAGTATGTTGAATAGTCAGCGCATCGAGATTGATTCGAGCGAATAATTCGATAGCAGATAGAAAATCTACTCATTCGTCTCGTCAATAGAACTGATCACTGCTGCTATAACTGACTACTGCTTCTAGGGCTGAAAGTCTTTGATAAAGCTGATCACTACTTCTAAAGCTGAGCATAGATGGGAATGAATAGATCTCGAGGCAGCAACATTCTCAATCTCATTTACTCGATCAAATCTTGATATAAATCAATTATTTTGACGACATTGAATTCAGCTAATTCAGAGCTACAATCATGTTTCTCAAAGTATGTGAGATAGTCAGCGCGCATATGTTGATTCGGGCGGGGGAAGAGCTACTACTAGGGGTGCGGTCACTCAGCGCAGTGAACCTCTTCAACCCCGATTACTAGGTCAAACCTCAATATAATTCGATTATTTTTGAAGCATTGAACTCGACTGATTCAGCGCTACAATTACGCCTCCCAAAGTATGTGCGATAGTCAGCGCGTCGAAATCAATCCGGGCGGGGGAAGGTGATGACAGCTGAGCGATCGAGCCGGCCAAACCCCTCATATCCCCGAACGCAATTGCTGCATCAAATCTGCATATTTTCCGAATATTTTTAAAGCGTTGAAGTCGCCTCGACCGGCTCTACGATTCATGTCATAGAAAGTACCGGGCTCGAGGGCGTCTAGTAGGGATTCGGCCTATATGACGGATTGACCGAGGGCATATGACGGATCGACGTGCCAAGGCGGATCGCCGCCGGGGGGGTTGAGAGCGTCATATATGACGGTCGGGAATAAGAGGTAGTCGTAAAGCTAGTATTAAACCTGGCTACAATGAAGAAGCTTCTGTAGATGCAAATATAGAGTCAGATGAGGTAAAAGAGATGAATGATGAGAATTGATAGTCTAATTGAATGTGAGTGTTTGAATTTAGATTGAAAGGTATACGAGGATAGAGTTAGAATTGTACACACTAAGACAAGCTTACATATAAATTACAGTGGCGTAACGTCTTGACGGGTTAGAATATTTCATGTCATTCTTCGTAGCTAGAACAGTAGAAGCTTTTATGCTTGTTCCCTTTTTCCCCAGCCATCTTACTTACCAGTCACCTAAGATGTCGCAAACATTTCAGACATAACGCAGGCGACTCATAACATCAGAAGGATCAAGCAGAGGCTTCTACTAGTCAAAATCGACGTGTGAACGCGTCTACTAGTAATATATATCGACTCATGTCTCAATTTCATGTAAATAGTACTATTTGATGTTGCGATATTGAGTTGAATAGTAGGGTAGTATTCGTGGTGGGGTGGCTCAAAACTAGGGTGTCTGGCTTATATATGTTGGCCGTACGAAGTATAGAGAAATATTTCTGGAGAGGTAGGTCGCATGATTGGATAGGAACACAAGGAGAAGATTGTGTAGCAAAGACAATAGGGCGATCAATACGAACGTCATGTGATAGAAAGTTTTGGAACCAGGATGTTTCACATTATTCAGTCATCTGTGACTGTTCTACCAAACACTAGAACCTTCAAACATTGATCTTTTGCGACCAGGGCCAGGGCCTAAGAAGGCAATGTTAGCGAAACATTTCTCACACGAGGCGAGCCAGAAGCTTACTCGCTGCGCATCCTGGAACATCTGAGACGCTTAAGTCGCATTGCATACCTGCTGGACAAGGAATGCCCCCACCTGTGAAGGTACAATCAGTATGAAAAGGAACTTCGAAGGCGGAATTGAAACTCACTAGTGGCAATTGTCTTAGCGAATCCTGTCATGGTGCATAATCCGACAGCACCATATTGATCGGTGCATCTATATTTCAACTGATGTCAGACCCTTCGATCATGGCTTACGAGAACGGTTGTTGCTTACGTATTTTGGTCCCATGGAGTACAATTGGGTGTGTCTATCTTCCCGTGGAAGCAAGTTGGAGCGCAGTCGACACACGTTGCGTTCGCTCCTGCGGCGGTAAGACACGGCCCACACGTATCTCGGGCACCTATCTTCACAGGCAGTACGCAGACCTCTGCACAAAATGACGTGACTGTTGCGCACTGCGTTCCACACAGACCACAGTCCTATAGATAGTTAGACATCGGTCATTTATCGAAAATTGAGTAAAGAACAAGGAGAATGAAACTTACAGGGGCGAGGGCAGGAGGAGGACTTAGCTTTGGTGGCGGAGTGGATGATGGCGGAGCGGGTGATGGCGGAGCGGGTGGTGGCGGAGCGGGTGAAGTCGGTTTGATAATTGAAGAGATAGAAGCTAATAGGAACGTCAACCGAAGTCGTATGTAAGAGCGGTCAGGACACTAATAGAACTTACAACAAGCCTGTCTCTTCGGTAGCATACTGTTATACCAGCAGGGGTTTGGATCTAGCCAATCTACTCCGTTGAAGATCGAAGGTTCTGTACCATCAGTTCTTATGTATGCGAGAGACTGTATAAGCCTTTTCATATTATACGGCAGTTGCGAGGCTTCGCCATTTCCAGTCAGCTCAGTTTGATACTTCTCCACAGATAACAAGTAGGCTGCCAATCCTGCCACCGCAGGTGCTGCAAAAGATGTTCCAGTCATTTCAACAGTTGTGTCTGTGACAACACTAGCACATCTAATGTTTTCGCCCGCAGCAGAAACCGTCAGTAAGTCACCACCCTGAGAAAATCGAGACGTGAATCCAAAGTAATTAACCGCACCGACGGTTATTATTGGTAAAGTATCGGCAAACATGGCTGGGTAAGTATCTATCGATTCTCGACCGGGAGTTTGCTGAACGGTAAGAATTAATAATTGACAAAGTGCCTTTTATTTAGGAGGGAATAAATACCGCACTGTTTCCCGAAGCGCAGACAATAATAACACCTTCATGAGCCAAATCTGTTATGATTTCTTCCATTGATTCATTGAAGTCGTCGTTTTGGTTTATTGGTCGGTAACCTGTTCAGGACCACATCAGCAGCCGATTACCAACCTCCACGGTCTACGTACCGAAAGACAAATTTAGAACAGCTTTCTTTACCTGATTTTTGACAAGATCTTCCGCGACCCTGTTTATCGCATCTAAGTAATAAGACATACGGGCCACGACAGCCATCGCAGGTAGCTTGACAATTACTACGTCGGCGTTCTTGGCCACTCCGAAATGAACACCAGCAGCCTTAGACAGGACACATGTACCATGTCCATATTGAACATCGGTTTTAAAAGTATTACTTAGGGCCGGATCGACATTTGGGACGAAGATCCAGCGCTTCGTCCCTGGCATTAAGAGATATTCCTAATTTGTTAAGGAGAACGCTTACAACCTTAACAATAGAGAATACGTACTTTACTTTCGGGGTTTGCTCCGGAATCGACTATATAAATAGTACTACCCTTCCCTCCAGCAGCATCGTAGACATAGTCATATTCAGTTGGGGACGCACGGCGAGGCGCAGAGATCTCGACTAAATCCAACGGTGCTTGATGTTGATGTATAAGAATTTCATCGCGATGATGTAAAGGGTTTGATATAGAGCGCTTTTCTTTGGAAAGAAATAACTCCGGCTCGGATTTACCTTGTTTAAGTATATCACGACGTTGTGGTATAGATGTACTGCTTGCATTTGGGTCCTGGATTTCAAGGATTTTATCTAGAACGATATTTAAGACCTATAATCATTAACATCGGTCATGGCCGTGTAAGGACGACGTTTACTTACAAGAGCACTGGCGTTATACTGAGTTCTCTGCGTTGAATTTAAGGGAGCTCTCCAGAATACGACCCCGGATAGTCCGTTCTGGCTTGTATATAGATATCTACCAAAGAGGAGTGTTAATTCCGTGGTAAGGCGGCTATTGGCCGCATCTTTCCTATTCTTCGGGAATATCAGCCATAAAGGTACGCTTGTAGTAGTTTCCAAGCTCGAAGATGACGTGCTTGATAGGCGTGAAGATGATGTGATTGAAGGACGTGACGTTGATGAGCTCGTAAGAGTTGACCTATCACGCGGAGATTGAGACTCGGCTTTAGAAACACGCGAAGCTTGCCCGTCTGGTCCGATCTCCAATGGAAGGTATCCTGGTGGGGGAGGAATGACCCCCCCGAGCCCAGCAGCGTCGGGTACAATGACAATTCCAGCTCCTAAAGGACCGAACCAAATAGGGAGAACAGTCGAGTGGCCGCTACTATCTGTAGTTGTTATCTGTGAAAAAGAGCTTGGAGCCCCTGTTACACCAGAGAGTGTCTGCGTCCTAAACTTATTGGATTTAGCAGCTAAGCTGCCGGACGAAGCTGGGCCGGTGAAATTATAAATAATGCCAGTGGTGATAGGACTTAGACGGGTAATATTTTTACGAGAGCTTATAGACGCGTCTGTAGCGTAGATCGACTGTTGCTTAGCGTTTCCGGGAGCCGCTTTCGCCGGGTGGGAGGGGACTGGGTGGTGGTTTCCTGTGGCAGCTTTCGTAGGTTTCTTCCCGGAGACGCCATGTGTTGGTGTCTTGTGGGAGATGGCATGGTGTACGTTCGTTGGAGCTTTCGCAGCTACGGCGTGTGTATACGTGGGTACCTCATGAGGTATCACATGGTGTGAGCTACTGACTGGATAGATGGAGGTCCCTATGGGATAAGGATTTCCATGGTGTTCGGAAGATATATTCTTAGAATTGCTTTTCTTGCCGTGAAACGCAAGATAGGTCGAAGAAGTTAAAGCTCCCTGCTTGGAGCTTTCACGAATATCGGTGGAAGCTCCTCTAGAAGCTCGTGTAGATGTTTTCCAAGATAGTCCAGGTTTCGATTCCTTAACTGACAGAGCTGGCTGGCTCGAAGGCTTTTGCGAAGGTTTCACTGCTGAACTTGGAGTCCAGTCCTTCGGAAATACACTGTTATAAATCGCATACTTAACGCCACTCGATGTTGCATTTCCTCCCCAATATTCACTATCCTCAATACATGTGTGAATGATAGAGGCAAGAATATAAAGACACTCCTCGCCAACGTGAACAGTTAACGTCTCTTTAGTAACTTCGATCGCGAGACTGCCAGTGAACCACGTTCTAGTGTTACTCATGGTCCCATCGGGATAGACGTTGAAGACACCAGAGCATGGGCCAGTTTTTGGCATCGAAAGAAGCTTATGAAGAGATTGTGATATACTAGTGGCGGGTGGTGCTCCTTTCCCGCGTACTTGATTATACATGCAGGTTGTCGCACATTGTGTCACCGTAACCGTTGCCGCTAAGACAGGAATAAGCAATTGAAAAGCGCCCATGCCTAAGTCGTGCCCGGGATAGAAAGGAAGGGCACTTGTTATTGCAAAATATTGACCAGATGATTGTGTATAGCAGGAGAACGGGGAATATTATATCAAAAGCCCTGAAACACGCCGGGCTTCCTCCTACCGACCCGTGTAGTACAGCCCTAATATTCGACGGCAAGCAAGGCAGATTGGTGAAATATTAGCAGGAAAGCTTCGAGACTTGTTTCTTTTCCTCGAGTTAGCCATGCCCGATCTACGGTCGGGATGTAACGTGAGGGTACTCCGTATGAGATTTTTCTCTTGCTTCGGACTCGCTCGCTGATAAGTTCCTGGTCACAGTTCGACAACAAAACCTGCTGCGGATCCGTAACCCTGCCACGAGGAAACGGGCTGACGGGATATAGGCGATGGAACCCTCTCAGCCTCCAACATTCCTATCCAGATGTTAATATTCGTAAGTATACACAAATCTGTCAATATATATGGTGTTTCGCGGAGAGTGTGACCTCTCAATACCAGGAGAGTTTAACGGTGTTCGAGAGGGCTAATCCAACCAATACTAACAATTTAGAGTGTTTCAGGACTTCAAGTCGTCACCAATATCGGATAACAAAGGCGCTCGCACCATTGCATACATACATAGTAGTACGCTTCTTACGGTAAACAAAAACCGTGAAGTTAGCTGTACAAGATCTTTACGTCGTAGGAGTAGAACAAGAGCTAGGACTGCCATCATGCTGTATAAATGGCGCCTCGGGCATAGCTCGTAGTTCACAAGGCAAGGTCTCCGACACTGCAATCATACACTCAATATATTCGATCTCCCGACCGTCATGCGAGAAAAGGACCTCTTGTATTCCTTCGAGACCGAAAAGGCCCAAGAGGGCCAAAAGGAGCAAAAGCGGCCAAGTGGCGTTGCCAAGCTGGCTCCCGTTCCGCTTCCAGGTCTCAAGTCTTTCAATTAAGCCCTGCTTCGATCTCCGCTTTCCAAAGCGACGCTCGCCACCCCTGTTCGAGTGCTCGCGTCTCTCTGATGTCTACACTAGCGTCGCCCGTCGATCCCGACCTCTTACATAGTAGATAAGCGCGCCACTTATCTACATACTTGGTGGTCCACGAGGTTAATACAATGCCGTGCGGGAGCAATACGCTAGTTTCTCCGTGCCGCCCTAACGATTCAATGACTTATTGAAAGTCGACGTCCTGTAAAGTACGTACTCGTGAACGTAAATCTCATGTTAATTGCTTGCAAATAGATGTAGAAAGTAAAAGAAGCTTCATCTTGAAACGAGAAGTCATTTTGATCAATTAATTAATTATTCATGTAAAAGCGCACAATTGTCTTTAAAGTTAATCGTTAAAGCGACGTGAAGAATACAGCGCTTGACTCTTGCACGAGTCGAGGCACGCTAAACCTCGGGATACTATCTGGTGCCTCGGAATACTATCTGTAACTAACCTTTCTAGTTAGAGTGCGCGGAAACCCAGTGTGCGCGGAAACCCCGTGCATACGAGTAGTGCTTATATAGAAATAATAGTCAATAGAGGTGATGATAGAAAGGTTGAGGAAAGAAAGGTTTCGGAAGTCGTTCGGAAATTGCAAGATGTTCTACCGAAGCGGGCTAGCCTATATCTTGAAAAGGGTTAGCGTGTAACCCGATCTGGCTAGATTGCTGTCCTGTCATTTGTCAGGTCAGATCCATTTCAGGACTTGACGTCACATGACTTGTCATACCATCGAAATGACAGTCATTACCGATTCCTAGCCCTGAGTCTGTCCAAGACGAACGCCAACATCAATTCAGTCTCCTTCGTTTGATATCGAAGCGTTTCTTTATCTTAATGCTGCGCTCTCGCGCTTTTGTTCCACTTGCGGCGAGGCGTCATTCATCTCGACTGACCCCAATCATGAATACCAGCTCTCACTTGCTCTCTGCCGACGCTCCTCTCGAGGAGGAAGAAAATCCTGATTATGACCCTAGACGTTTCTATCCAGCGCGGGCTGGGGAAACTATCCAAAGATATGAGATAATCTCAAAGCTTGGCTGGGGAACTGGGTCGACCGTTTGGCTGGCCAAGGACATCAGCCGGTTTGTGCAATGTCCTTCGCAGCCAGTCGGGAATAACAAATATCAGTTGGTCGTGGCAATCCAACCGATACTTGACGCTCAAAATTACAAATTGCTTTGAAAGAGATCGGAAATCGGCGAACGATGAGCTTGAGATTTCGCAGCATAATGCCAAGATACAGTCGAAACATGAAGGTCGTGCCTACGTCAGGTTGATCCAGGACTCTTTTACAATTCCAGGACCCTTTGGAGAACATCTTGTTATGGTTTTCGAACCTTTGAGAGAACCCCTCTGGCTTTTAGGTCGACATCTCGGTTCCGTGGGATTGCCATCCACAATTCTCAAAGCCTTCCTGAAGCTTGTTTTACAAGGTCTTGACTTTCTCCACTCTGAATGTCATATCATACACACTGGTGAGTTACTGCGAAATATCCTTGAACGAGGGATTTGCTAACGGGGAAAGGCAAGACCTCAAAGCCGATAATTTCTTGCTGGGCTTTGAGAACGGGTCAGTCCTCGACGACTACGTTCGCCAACAGAAAGAATGCCCACCTCTTTACAAAGAAGTCGACGAACATCCTATATACCAATCAAGGGCAGATTTCGGTGGCCTGAGGAAGGGTGTTGGACTAATCAAGATTAGTGACTTTGGCAATGCTGTCTTCGGCAACCTCTCGACTCCTCATTGTCATGATATTCAACCTGATCCATTCTGTGCGCCCGAGGTTCTGCTAAAGGCAGGCTGGACTTACAGCGCCGATATTTGGAATCTTGGCATGGTGGTAAGTACTTTTGGCATTGAGACCAATATTCATGCGATGCCACTAACCTCTACTTCACGGAACAGCTGTGGGAGCTTCTACAGGACACGTCACTCCTTAATGAGCTCGGGCCCGAAAGCGACGCGTATTCTCGCGAAGCCCATTTTGCTCAGATGATTAGCCTACGTGGGCCACCTCCACAAGAACTGTTGGATCGGGCAGACAGCAAAGTACACTCTAGCTTGTACAATGCGCAAGGTATGTACGATACTGTAAGTGCTGATGTTGCTTACGATCCCAAGGTGAATTCTCATATTCAAAGCTCATCCCCTCCGCAGCTATTACGTTTTCGAATTGCACACCTTTCTTCCAAGGAGAGGATAAGCGGCTCTTCATCGAATTTGCATCTAAGATGCTTCGGTGGCTTCCAGAGGAGCGATTAACTGCAAAAAATTTATACAACGATCCTTGGCTCAATTTCAAAATCCGAGATTGATCAGAAGAGTAGTGGGTGATGGTTGATGGCTACTAGGCACAAAACAATCTAACCAGGGTTTTAAGGAGTCTATGAATGGCGTCGAAATTCATGGACTGGAGTTGCAGCGTCAGGAAGGTTTCAGGTCGACGAGGAGGGCGTAATACCGAGACACCTTGACACTATTACTCATGCACTGAGACTTGGGGAGATGTAGGGAATGGTCAGCTGTTTGCAAATAACCCACAGAGCTTCAGCGACAATACTGTCCGTGGCGTGTTTCGAGAGCCACAGGGGAGGAGCAGCCATGTCTGCGCAGGATCTCAGAGCTAGGACCGCATTGCATCTGGCGGCCGAAAGAGGCAGTCAGAAGATGATAAAATTATTGATCGGCCAAGGAGCTGAAGCATCCCCGGTGGACAGGCTTGGCCGTACGCCATTACATCTTTCCGCTCAAGGGTATGGGGAAGCGACCAAGCTCTTGGTTGACGAAGGGGTGCAGGGGCTCACAACACGTGATTTGACAGAAGAGAAGGGCTTGGAACGTGCGACAAAGGCTCTAGATGTTGAACTGTTGACAGGCTATGAATTTGACGGTCGTCTCACGAGAATTTACATCTCATACCCCTGATTTGACTGAAAGTATCAATACGACGAAGCTTTAATCAGAAATGATAAATTACTTAGTCAATCAACTAGCAGAATTTATATCAATCTATCAAGAAGATTATGAACTTGGTCACAAGTATACTGGCTTGAACTGCTTCTGAAAAACTCATTGAGCTGATGATAAGATCAATATTTGATCATGAAGTAGCTGTAAAGGTACTTCTTGATGAGAGCGTTGAGTCTGATGAGAAATACGTGTCAGACTATCGAACGACACTTCACTACGCTGTAGTAGCTACACTTGATTGTGTTTCATGCTTCTTGAGAACGAAGTCATTATAGATGTTCAGAGATATACTTTAGTAACTCACAAAGAGCATGTAGAGTCGTGACATTACTGTTGTCGAATCGAGCCAATCTAGATCTTCTAGCAGATCATCGCTCGGCGTTAGCATGTGCTTCCGAGAAATAATTTGGCAAACTCATTGCAATGCCATGTGAAAAGAAGTCAATATAGATGTCGAGGAATCTGAAGAGAACAACTTCAATATTTTTGACTGCCAAACAACATGGCAAAGTCGTGGCAATGCTGCTTGAGAACGTGGCCGATCCAAATACTCCAAACATATCTGATGAAATGACCCCGTTGAGCGTTACCGTTCTAGAGAGAATCGCGGCAATGCTGCTTCAAAAAAGGGCCAAAGCAAACGTTCAGTATCATCAAGATCTTGCGCCATTGATGTATGCTGCAAAGAACGGATATAATACAGTCATGATACTGCTGTTTAATATGAGAACGAAGTCAATTCGAATACACTTAGGTATCATTATAAAGCGATTCGCCGTTGATGTTGCAGCTCGAAGGGACGGACCGGTATGAACGCTGTGAGATCGTTGTTGTTAAAAGGCATTAAGCTTGATGACTGTCAATGGAAATGATATGACAGCGTTCACATGGCAGCTCGCTTTGAAGAGAACACTACGGGGAAATTACTGCTTGATGAAGAAGCTGAAATAGGGAACTATCGGTACCACGTCTTGTGTGCTAAAAAGAAGACAATTGAAGAGAAGTTGATTGAAAGAAACGCTATATTAAATTGCAGTGATGACTATAAAATAACTTCATTGCATTGTGCCGTGAACAACGGGGAAAAGGAAATCCTAATACTTTTACTTGAGCGAGGTGCCGACACGAACATCAAGAATGTTGGTTGTCAAGCAGCATTACATTAAGCTGTAGAAGGTGCTCATGAGACAGATGTGAGGTTGCTTGCGGAACTCAACGTACAAAGAAAGCGCTAAGCTTGACTTCAACGAGATGCAGTGGAAGTGACAGCTGGAACCATGAATGCCATCTAACCAGCTCATGATATTCTTGGTCTAGAGAACGTCAGAAATTGCTTCGAGGTTGTTGAATTGAATTCGAGTGAACAGCTTTCAACAATCGTTTTCAAATAACGTTCACCGTCCTACTTCTGCTCATTGAGGCGTGCCAGTCTTCTGGAATGGACAAGTGGAATGTGCAGAACTGTCAACGATAATTGAGAGTACAGTGGTTGCAAAGATTGAGAGCTAGTTTGATACTTGATACAGAAGCGTTCTAGAGCAGTTGAGGAGGAAAATGAAGCACCAGGAGTGAAACGTGAGGCTTAGGTCGAAATGGTAGCAAAAGCTCGGGAGAGAGGGAATGAAGGGATACAAAGCGACTTGTTGCGTGCTGTGTCCCTAGTTCCTTCTATAAACGTCGATCTACGGAAGTCTGGGACATAGAACATGGTTGAGTTGAGCCAATTCGCTCTTGATTACTTTGCCTCCAACTCCTTGACCACGCGTTTCACAACCTCCTTCATATTCTCCTCCTCGAGCCCCAATTTTTTATTTGCCAGCTCTCGGCCGTAAAATTTATCTCCAAGCCCTTTCTTGAATGTGGACCCATATAGTATATTTACCATGCCCCAAAAATCTCCCTTGGCGACCCTTTCGCGCCCCTCCTTGATGAAATCATCTACAGGTGTATGTGTGACAGTCCAATCTTCCAGCTTTGTACCCGTGGCGTGCTGGACAGCAGCAAGCATCTCCTTTTGGCTAACGTAGAACGAGTTGATGTAAATGTACTTGTTCTTGTAGTCGGAGAGAGATACAGCGGAAGAAGAGGAGTGCACAGGCAGACTTAGCAGCCGTGCAACAGCCCGGCCGACTTGAGGAAGGGTGGTTGTTGTGATGACGTTGGTGCCGTCATCATAAAGGGTGGCTTTGCGGTTGAGGATGTCGATTCCAAAAGATCCAAGCTTCAGGCTCTAAATGTATAACACGATTCAGCCACGCCCAGGGTTGAAAGTTGCGGCGGAGTCATACAAAGTCAAACCACGGATTGTTTACTACCCCAATCCAGCTGCTCTTGCCGAGTTCTTGTATTTGATCTAGATATTTCTCCTTGGATCCTATAATTGCAACCGCATTCGAGATCTCCTTGTTGGCTGCATCACTTCCATATTCATTAGGGAGAATCCACGGGACCTCCACTTTGGCGGCAGCCTTGATGAAGTTGGTCTGAAGGTCAGGAGCGGCCGTACCGGGCAAGGTAATGATAAGGACATCCTGACCCTTTAAAGCAGATTCTAGGAACGCAGAGGAGGAGTAGTCGCCCCTTTTTACGGTAACCTCGGGCGCAAAGGTAGCGCTAGAATCTTGACGGGAAATAGTAGTCACGTTGAAGGTACCGCATTGCAGAAGGCTCTCAAGCATCGCACCGCCCACTCTGCCGCTTGCCTAAAATTGTCAGACTCTGTACAGATGCTATACGATTTTACTGTCACACTGACCCCTACAATGGCGATATTCTTCACGTGATCTTCTGAAGACATTGTTGCAGTGGGAGTAATTTGGGAGTGTGTTCTTGGTAGGATTGTACAAGAATATATAATGCCCAAATTGAACGGACGAGCCGAAAATCGGCCAACTCGGCTTTTGTTTTGAATTGTTCCCCCTTTTTGGTGCGGTACCTCCCGTTTGTCGTAAAGTCCGCGGGGTTGGTCATCATGATTCGCTACCTTAGTTAAGCAACACCAATGTGGGATTAATGCACGAACATCCATCAGTCCCAGATGTCCTTTGTCCGTATTCTCTTGTCGCACTAGGGATACAACCAAGTTCGAGTCAATATTGATATAATATCAAGAGAACGAAAATCTAACTGTTCATATAGAGAAAAGTTATGAGCGTACACCGAATCGTCACTATCTACTTTTGCTTGTTAATCTTTGAAACTTAGATGTCTATTTCTAAGCCGCATTCGGTCGCAATCGGATCCTTTGAGGGATTAGAGCTTATTGGTGTCGGCTTTCTCAATATCCAGAGCATGCGACGCGTAAGATGACGGAGACGATACCTCCTCCATCTGATGATTCTTCATCTCTTCTTGGCGTTCGTTCATTGACTTGGGATCTTCTACACCGACACCTGTCTGGATAGTACCACGACCAATGTCTTCCTCCTGTCGGTTTCTTGCGACGTCGCTGTTCGGAATCATCGTTGTTTGATGTTCTTTGGCCTTTGCGGTCCAGACCAAACTCCGTCTTCCCGATCGCATCTTGCCTCCACTTATTTTACTGTTAAACCATTTGGTGGCCTTGATAAGGTAGCTAGGAATGGCCCTTGCAAAAAGAGTGTAGTTCTCATACCGTCGAGTCTGTTTGAGACCTTGCATTGCTCTACCGTAGTGTTCGGTGCTAAGGTGGCTTTGTGTACAATACTCCTCCACGATATAGGCAAGGCCAGCAGTCATGACCGTAAGCGATAGTCCTGTTGCAGCTATCCAGTAATTGTAAATTCCAAGGAACTTGTAGGCGTCATATCTGCAGCACTGTTAGTATGTCCTAGAATTTGAGTGTTTGGAGCTTGAATCTGACGATTGGAAGTCCACATAACCCTGGAGAAAAGGAGTCAGCATTCTATTTAGTATCGGTCGAGGAGTCGTACTCCATTTGGAGCCCAGAGGCTTGCCATGCAGTCACACGTCTGATACGCCCCAAAAACCTGTGCCAGGATGATATATGCCAACCAGCCGGTATTGAAGATCTCGCATGGCCGAATGAACAAGTTCTTCATCAAATCTCGAAAGGTCAAGGTGGTGTAAGACGATATCACAATATCGTACAATCGCTTTGTTAGCCGGCGTTGAGAAAAGCTGTTGGAGCGCGTAAGACGCCGCTCTAGTCCAGTAACAATTCGAGCAACAGGATCACTTGAGGTATGGGTTGACTCGTGGGTAAGCCACCATACAAACATTTCAACAATCAAAAGTCCCACGGCCATAGTTATATAAACAAAATAACCACCACTTCTACAACCAAGGCCCTCTGTAGGAGTAAAATCTTCGTTGGCCATTAGTCTTTGACCGACATTTGCGGGCAAGATCTTACATGACAGAATAAAAGCGCCGCCGACGGATCCACAAACAACGAACAACGAGCTTGTGATTTGCCAAATCATGCGTGGATCGAACATCTTGAGTCCATTGAGATTGCGGGACCCAACAACCATAGCTAATCGCGCTGCATATCCTTCTCTCAACCAGTCACGTCCATATTCAGCCATGAACTTCGCCTCGATGCCAGCTAGTATTGGATGAGCTACGCCATAATGCCAATGAGTTCTACCTTGACCGGCAAACTCCGTAAAGAAGGTCCCGTCGAAGATTGTCTCATCGTACAAAGGACCTATCCATGCAAAGTCTTCCGGCCCTGTATTAGTATTCCTCATGTAAACTTCCCTAATATCGGTATCTAGAAGAGCTTGACGGACATCATCAACGAGATAATTGAACTTTGCGCCAATCGAGTCTGCCGAAGCGATGTTTCGATCCACTGTGCACGCCAGCACGAGGATTGGAAGCCAGCCTGTTAAGTACCCAATGGCCAGATTGTGTGCGGTTGCGTTATCACCAATGGCCCAAAAGGCAAGTTGGACCGACAGTGCCAAAGCAAACACGAACCACATGAAAGATATGAAGACAGGTATTATGCCCTTCTTGCGCCCTTCTCGAAGGCTCTTTGCCAATTCAGTACGTCTCTTGACTAGACTGCTTGTGTCTCCTATGGACTCCTTCAGCTGCAGAATGTTGCTAAACAACGCTAATCTGAGCAGCCGCTCTGCTTCTACAGGAGGTAATTGGTGCTTGATGGAGTCTATAGACAAGGTTAGCTAAGGTCGATATTTTGCCGTGTTCGTTCCCATTACACACATTGATTCATGACACAGAGTATAAAAAGCGAGTCCCTCATCAAGGAGAATTCGGAATCCTCGCTAGGGTATTCTTCATATCTTGTGGCCATGTCAACCATCAATGCACACTTGCCAGTGACTTTGATGTTCCAAAATAGATAGGACAAGCTGGCGATAGGGTTTCCGACCCAGCGACTTAATACGAGAAAGGTGGCCCAATTCTTGTTGCTTTCGTATGGAACTTGCAAAAGCAATCCACAGATGGGTAGAAGCCATGTTGTAATCGTGTTGCTTGCATCTTTCCATGAGTAATAATCAACGCCTGTCCCACACAATTCCCTACATCCTTGGACAGTCATGAGCACAGGTCTCGCGGCAGTGGCAAGTATCCCTTGAACAGGTCCTTGGTAGACATAGTTGCTAAACACGTCAGCAGAGCCGTTTAGGAAATCATTCGTGCAAGTCGTAAAGTCAGGTCTCATTGTGGCATGAGCAGACAAAGTCGTGTCTTAGCTAGAAAAGAGGGCGAGGGCCAGACTTTTTAGATCTCCAAATCGCGACTTCGGCCAATAGACATAGTAGTCAGATACACGCAGATCAACGCATAAGTGTAATCGTGAAAAGAAATCCGAAGCGGAGATCAAGGCGTACTATCTTACTGCTCGCCAATAGAAGACTGCATGAAGAGACATGCATAAAGCCTAATGCTCTAGCAAGTGGGGAATGTGGAAAGTGATGGATGAGATGTTACCGCCATGCAGAAATCGTGAAGTCAATCTGTAGAAAAGGCGGCTCTGGCCACTCTTAGGGCATCTAGAAGTTTGATGAAGCTGCATTTCGGACAGTTGGGAGTAAGTACGACTCGATGTTGAGACCAGGTATGGCTACTTTAGCCCTTGGGTGATATGGAGAGCCTAAGCCCACCCGTACAACTGGTGTATGCATCTGCAATAACAATTACAAAGAAGAATCAATCATTGGGCAACACTTCGAACAATTGACGTTTTGAAGGGACGAATGTTGTATCATGACGAACATGTCGGGCGCAAAATTCCGCTGCTGTAGATTGCTCCCCTACACCGCGGGCCGGACCTAGAATATTCTAAAGCAAAACCACGTGACGCCAATCGATAATCTCTAAATCATACTCCTCCATTAGGCGGCAAAGTTCCAACGAAGCAAGCATGGCAAAGTACTGTGGAAAGAAGGATGAAATAGAAGATGTACGAATGAACGCCACAAGCATTTAAATCAGACCCAAGTGTACTAAAATCCAAGTCACCACTATTTTACAGTGTCGCCGACTAATCAGATGGAATTGGTGCTGAATTCTGACAGGCAACCATGCTGACGAATGGAAGCTGACGGTCCGGAGATAAGGTAGCACTCTTAAGACCCTGGGTAAAAGCAATATCAGCATCAAAGTCCGACTTTTCTCTCCAATTCAAGAAGACCTCCAACATGCATCTTATCCTCACCGGCGCCACCGGCCTCGTAGGCACTGCCTGCCTCCATCAGATGCTAACCAACAATGCCATTACCCATGTCTCTATCCTCAGCCGGCGTGCTGTGCCTATGGCAGAGGGCAATTCGAAGGCCAATGTGATTATTCACAACGACTTTAATCAATATCCAGCGGAGGTCATGAAGAAGTTGGAAGGCGCGACCGGGTGTGTTTGGGCGCTGGGGGTTAGTGCTAATGATGTTAGTAAGGAGTGAGTGTTGTTCTCTCCCGGATTTCCATAAGTACGATGAATGAAGGATAAAAGGCTAATGATGGCTAATGCATTGTCGTGATTCAGGGTGTATGAGGAGATCACATTAGATTACCCATTGGCGGCTGCGAAATCCTTTGCATCGTTATCCAAGCCCTTCAAATTCGTCTACGTCTCAGGTGACCAATTGCTTCCAGTCTTCTAGGGTTCTAAATAGTCAAGAGAATCTATCAAATACGTCCATCTACTAATGCAGTCCCCCAAACAGGCGAAGGCACCACCACAACACCTAGCCGTTTCACCCCATTCTTCGGCATCATCAAAGGCCGCGCCGAAGCCGCATTGCTTGATCTCAGTCACAAACCCGCATACTCATCACTAAAACCCTACTCGCTCCGGCCCGCGGGCGTCGACCCAAAATACCACGAGGAAATTCACGATTGGATCCCTAGACTACAAGCAGCCAAGGCAGTTTACATGCCGGCGGTACTGGGGTTGGCGAGAACGGTCTACGCGGCCGGGGTAAGCCCGACGAGGGATCTGGGGAGGGTGCTGGTTGAGCTGGCTATGGGTGATGGGGAGCCGTTGGTTGGGGACGGGGTGACTGGCGAGGGGAGGACGATTTCGAATGGTGGGATGAAGAAGTTGGCAGGTATCTGAGGCAACTTTCGGGCCGCCCGGGAAATAAAGTCGTGACAAGGAGCCTTTGTACCGTTAATATTCAGTACTCGATTATTATATTTGTCGTGAGAATATCCTTCTCAAGCAGTGCTCTTTAAGCGCCATAACCAATGAAGAAATCATGTGATGGGAAACCTCGAATACTGTTCAACCTTTACCGTCTTCGTAATCCCCGACTCCAAGTCCGCACCACTTCCGGACACCTTGGGACCCTTCCATACCGCATTTGGAGGTATGGGACCATTGCCTGCGACAGCGCCCGCTTTTGCCGGGCTGTGCCAAACATTATCCTCACCCAACTCTAGGTATTCGCTGTGCCTTGGGGATGGATCGTAGCGGTCGTGCCACTGTGGAACAGATTTGTGACTGCGGGATGACACGATCGAAGCGAATTTGTTGAGACTGCTGTTCTTCTTGCTACTGTGCAATTTACTTGCGATCTTGGGTGCGACGTGTCGGAAGAAGTTTGGCATGGTGATAAGACAGCCGCAAACTATTCCGGAAGTGATTTCGGCGACGCTACGGTAGTCAGCGAGTGTTGTTACTCTTTCGGAAACGAGACCACGCACGTCCATAGAGCCACAGGAAATAAATAGTAGGTTTTATCTGGATTACCAGCACTACGGACGCTCGTGACGAGATGCATAATGCTCGAGATACAACCACTACCGAAGTCAGCGCTGCCTAGTCGACACCATGGTCGGGATACATACAACAGGCCCGTTGCAAACACAGCCGATACACCAACCTTTCTCCTTGTTGGCATTTGCAGACGCCAGATAGACAGTATGGGCAAGAGCAGTATTGCAAAATCCGAAACAACATTGATGATACCCCCTGACACGAAGACCAGATCATCATTAATACAGTGTCCAGGTAATGATGGGGACCAGAGTTTTTCCCTAGGAATGCAAGGCCATATTTCGATAGGAATGTTCGCAAGATAGAACAACAAGTTAAACCAGATTACAAAGTGTATTGCATAGTAGATCTTTGGCTTGCCGCTTGGCACGAAAATCCGTAAGTATAGCAGGAGGATCGAGAGCTTTGTAATGAAAATAATAGGCACATAGATTATTTCAATGACGTTTGCAAGCTAGCCAACGGCGGGTCTTTGTCAGTTTGATCTTCGATCTATAACGACTTAATGACCTACTTTGACCCAAGGTATAAGGTCTTTCACCATTATGTTCCACTGATGTATTCCGGCATGGTCATTGAAGAGCGGCATCAGCATTATCCCGCCGTAGGATAAGAGACCAACCTATCGAACGGTTTCTGTAAGCGGACCATGACATGCAGTCAAGAAAGATCTGTTCTGCATACCCATGCGATGAAGCAAGTATCTATCTCACAGTCAGCTTTTCCTCTTTAAGAGGCCAAGGAGCCTTTCACTTACAGTCTTCCCACCCATGGGACCGAGTTATGAAGAACTTCGTGTACAGCCGAATCAGCACACAAAAAGTACTAAGGGTCAAACAGATGGTTTGGCAGAGAACATTCGCGGTCCGTTGAGACGGAGGATTGTGGAAATTGGGAACAATTCCTGGAGGGTGCTTCAAGCCGGGGGACAGAGCAATAAGGGTGGCATTCATTCCTGCCATCACACCACGGATAGGTCAAGCTGTAGAATATACGGCACAATATGGCGACGGAAGTATTCTTATGACCCGGTAACTCCGACAGTTATACAAGGTGACATGGAACCACGAGGCAAGAAGACTCGAAACCGAAGTCAAGATTAAGTACTGTGGCCACGCGATAACCTTATAGATAATAGAAGTGTGGAGCGCATGCTGAACAACCCCATCAGAGCGGCTATCTTTGGCGTAAAGGCTTCGTCTCTGTCCTGCAAGGGGCCGTATGCATGTCAATGTATTATTCCCCGAATAATATCAATAATGAAAGGTGTATGGAACCGCAACTTAAAATGCTATTAAGATATGTTTTCGCCATTTCGGACGCCAGCCAGGCTTTATCCGTAGCCCCACTGAGGGAAGGACGAGCTTGGTGGGGCTACAGATATGGCTTCGGAGTTCTGGTCCCGTCCGCTGCGGATAAAGAAGTTCAAATGTGGGTCTGTCCAATCAGAGCATATCATCTTTCCTCTAATTGCGGGAATCGACGGAGGTGCCCTAGCGATCCCGCGATGCCCGTTCTAACTGGCAAAGAGATCGAGTGACACGATCGGTGTGGTATAAGTAAGTCCTCTCTATAATCGTGACGGGATATTCCAGTGACCTCTACTCAACAGTAGCCGGACGTTGAAATACTGGCATTTGATGCCATGTGGTAGAGAAGGAAGACCGAGGGGACAATGGATATCTGAGGAGAGTTAGCGGGGTACAGAAGCTCAATGCGCTCTACAGCATCTTTCGCGAGCCAAAAGCCATATGCTGCAGTTCAAACTTCCGGATACCCGGAAGGGTTATCATCGAAATATATTAGATTGAATAGATCGAACAAACACCAGTGTTTCGTAGGATTTGTGCATGCAGATCAAATCCATAAGAGAGTCTGGGAATGTAGTTCATAGGCGCGCGTATGTACATACTGTATGTAGCACGCAAGTACGGCGAAGCTTATTTTAGCAAATCTCGCGGCTTGGACCCTTTACCAAAGCCCTCACTTCTCCCTCACTCCACCAGCCATTTCGTTGTCATCAGACGCCTTCGTAGAACCCTCTTCTAGCCCCTCGGCCAGGCACACCCCAAGATTGAGTACCCGTGCGATATTCGCCAGTATCGCTTCTACGTTGCCAAGGCTGACAACCTCAAGAAGACAGCTTTCCTAAATTCCGTCATGGCAAATCCAAGACCACCAAACGAAGGTCAATTGTCCTCGGGCCTTCCAGGAGTAACCCACTATATCACAGGGCACGACAGCTCGACGAGCAAAGCCATCGTCCAGTCGACTCGGCCTGGCTCATGGGTACCGGTCCTCAAAGGCGCAAACGGGTTCGATGTTGTATACACTACCTCGGAGTTTCCGGCTTCCCTCAACGGCGACAAGGACTTGAAGGCTCACGATGAGCTTATGTCGTCCAAGAAGCTTGGCCTAGTCAGCCCCAATGGTACCGTTTGTCGGATAGTCGACTTTGCTCCTGGAGCAGAACCGTTGATGCATCGCACACAGAGCCTGGATTATGGTGTGGTATTGGAAGGCACAATGGAAATGTCACTAGACTCGGACGAAATAAGTCTGTTACACAGGGGCGACGTGGCAGTGCAACGGGCCACCATGCATGGCTGGAGGAATTCCAGCAAGACGGACTGGGCGAGGATGCTCTTTGTGTTGCAGGACTGCCAGGCTGTTGTCATCGATGGGAAGAGCTTGGGAGAAGATCTGAGCCATGCGAAGGCCGCCGGGGCAAATATACCGGCGAGTAGAAGTGAAGCCGTGTGACTGCCACGCTACAACCATGAAAACTCGGTTGACGATGCTATGAGGAATGATAGAAATGGGGCAATTGATTAGGGTACATGATTCAACACTCAGTGCCAGCCCTCGGTATGAAATTAGGAGAATAAGACTGCGGCAGCTTTCTGACTAGCAGTCAAGATCAACAGCTTCTGACTTGACTCTAGCGCTCGATGACTTGACATGCATTTGTGACGGCACCTCATATGCAGAGCAATAGTAGGCAATTTTGCTCCCTCAAGGACCAGAAAGTACATTCCATTACTACTACTACCACTTGCGTGTCATGAAGCTCACGTCCAAAGGTCTCTACTGCGGATCATTTGTTCTGCTACTGGAGAGGGGCGCGAAGACGCGGGAGGGTATCTTACCTGCAGCTTATTTTGGGACCGTCGAAGATCAAGCGTCCAACCGTTCCCCGCCTTTTCTCTTACCTAGACTCAAATCTTGTTGTTGTACCCCTCATGATGCTTTGTCCAGATTTCGGGGCATCTCGGATTAGAGATACATTTCAGTTTTTACACTCTTTGTTGAAAATGCCCCGTCTTTTGAAACCTGCTACCTGCGCTTTGACCGCTGTGATGTCCATATTCCTCATCTTTTGCATATCCGTAGCCCCCACTAAGCTCTCAGCGAGGAACGAGGTTAGTGGGGGTTACGGATTGGTCGGACGCCATCAAAGGCTCCAGTTCCTTGGGGTTTGTCAAAAACGCCAATAGTTTCATTCCCTAAAAGCGCAACTTAGGCTTCCTAGCCCAGTGAAATTTTGCACGATCGGGTTACCATTTGAGGTACTGTCATCTCACCTAGATCGGTCTTCAAAGCCATTAGGCCATTCGAGAGCGACTACCATTGAAGCTCGTGCAATCGTTGACTATCCAGAAACAGGACTGCTGATGCTACTACACGCTGTCATAGAAGACCACCGATGTACCTGGCGAGTATGCGGAGAAAGCTCATCAAACGTAGCCTCATCTTCGACGGTTCAAGGGTTAGCCTATGGCTTTTATGAACTTTCCCCACCTCCATCATTTCAAGCATCAGACAATATCCCACAATCGTCTTCTATGCTGAAGTTGTTGACAGTATTACCATCCACATCGATACTGGAAACCACTGTAACCGCCGCCACCCCTTCGCCCCATCTCCACAACAACAACAACAACAACAACAAACTTTAAAGTATAAACTTTTGAATTGGTATGGTCGGTCATTGGCCCTGTCGTTGGTGGAGCCTTTGCTCAGTCTCTTGCTACATGGCGCTGGAGATTTTACTCGAATCTCCTTCAAATGTGAAAAACCTGGCTCGGTCTACGGAAAGCCGAAACATAGATAGTAGCCGACCTCGGTCTTCCGTCTGCAAATATATGTTCGAAATGAAAGACGCTCGAGGAGCGAAAGATTTATCACACCAGTCGTGACTTCATTTTAACCTTAAGCACGGAAAAGAAAGAAAAGTTTAATCTGGGAAACGGCTGAAACTTCGACCAGTCATTCGACAACCACCTCTTAATCCCCAATGCCCGGCATCTAGACAACAGTCTTTACCGTTGGGATCCCCACCTACTACTGCTGTGTCAACTGCATCAGAGATTCCATATGGGGCAAGCGCAAATTATCGCGAACCCAGACGGCTCTTACACCCGTGCTTTGTTCAGTCTACCACTGGGAAATTGCGATTCATATGGGAGCCTAGGGGCACACTGCAATGATGTGAATCCGAATCTGAATCCGACGCTGAGTTTCATCTTGTCGGATGGGGAATTGTGGTCAATTGATGCAAATCGGCAGTTGAACTAGGTGATATTATATCGAGGGGTTTTCGCTGTTAGTTGCAAAGGTCATTAGGGGACGGGTGTCTAAAAAGTACTTGGTCGTGTTCTGGAGGTCTTCCGTTGCTGTTCTAGGTGAATATTAGCTATCGACTAATATGTCAGTATCCAATGAATTCCAGTTTCCCCAGCTGCACTTTGGTTTGGGCCTTGCCCAACCAGAGAATCACCAGGCTTCTAAAGTGCTGTGCCGGATCGCGCCATCCAAATACAAGAAAGAACAAGTGAACGGAATACCATCTATCCCAGTCATTCGGTTCTGCAGCCAACCTTGTACGTCTGTCCATTGAGGATATTCGAACTTGGCGTTTGCAGACAACGGTACCGATGGAGATAGGCGTTTGCCGCGGTTGGTGAATTATTTAACCTCTGGTGCCCAGATATAGATGTGAGTCCTTTCAAGGATCTGGCCTTAAGACGTTCCTGCTGCCTCAAAATATTCCACCACTCAGACTAAGTCATATGCCTAAAGTCTCCTAAAGCATCAGTACAATTGAACACCTGACCGGCTCACATCACATCTGGTACACTCTCTATCGGACCAAAGTCGACACACCCAGCATCTACTCTCTTATGTGTCTCTCAGTCGAGCATTCATCAGAATCAAGCACCGTGACCATTCAGAACGATATCTCAGTAAACATGACCACCTTCAATGGCATCTTCTTGCCCCTCGAGTAAATCATGTCGGTCTTTGACGTCACTAATCAGATCGCACTTGGTGGCCTAGTCCGCGTCTGCAAAACCTTCCAGAGCGTACCTCTCTTTTGCGGTAACATTGGGCTCTTCTATCATCCAGAAGCTATCTGACGACGAGGAAATGGGGCTGTTTTGGGTCTCTATAGTGCTTGGAATAAATTTACCAAGCTAGGAACGTTGGAGGTGCCTTTTCTATGCCGATGGTGTGGTATCCCACAACGCGAGATGACGCGAGATTGAATGGCCGTTCACCTTCCTTCAGGATCAAGGTGGAAACTGTTGCAAGTAATATAGATGAACTCGGTGGCAGAGGCCCTGAAACTTGGAAACGGAATGAAGAAGAAGTTCGGCAGCAGTTTCGAGGCTATGTGCTGATAGAAGTTGGTTATCTGAATGAGCTAGTCCTGGTGGCATGAGAGTATCATTCACAATGGCCTTCAGAATTAGGGCGCGATATTGAGTAAATGTGCGGTGGTGTAGGTATATTGTTTGAGTGGAGAAATAGATGAAATTTTCGGTTCGGTGGGGCGAGTTTTAGAATCTAAAGTATTAGGGACTCCTCATGTAGACCTAGGTACGCACGCCCAGGCCCAATATTAGTACGCGATGGTCCTTTGCTGATGGCTATGAGGTCTCACAAGATGGAGTAGCGGTTTTAGGCATCTACCCTGTTGGCTCGAGACGATCACACTCCCCAAAAGTATATGGGTTGCTCTGGTGACTATTGAAATAGGTAGAGGCCAGTCTATGCTAAGCAACCTCTGGTGGTAAAGAGAACGTTAAGACTCTTCCCAGGTGCGTTTTCGAAGACTGGGATTCCATGAGTGAAACATGGAACGTAGACGATGGCTCAGATAATGATGAGTTAGGCGTCCTGGTAGAGATTTCTAAATTGGGGCAGTGGGCTTGAATGCTAGTGCAGCGTGGAGTTCCTATGATGGCTGCAGCAAAGAACGACGGCGTAAACTTCGCAGAAGATCATATCAGTGAAATGCTGCATCACGTTCCCTGAACGCTGCGATACCATCAGCGGCCACTTGTTCTCAGCTGCATTCTTCTCCACTCTCCTCAAAAGTGGATGTTGATTTAGGGCTCACTAGCTCTTGCTCGTTGCAAGAGAGGTTGAAGAAACAGCAAGAAAAAGGCAAAGGTTTATAAAGAGCGACTGATAAGTTGAAAGTTTGTGACTGGATAGGAAGAACCTACATTCAGAGGTTAAGCTTCGACGATACTGGCCACGATTCTGCACGCGTAAGCAGCTTCTGCTTTTGGATAGAAAGCAAATTTTAACTTACAACAAGCGGAGAAGCACAACATTAACTTGGACTATATGTATCAAACCACTTTCATTAATCCGGCTTAGTTGATCTATCATTCGATTTGTCTAGCTGTTCACATTGTCAGAGCATTTCACCAATGCAGGCCTCGATAAATGATAGGTAGGTTGATTGGAAGGGGCCGAAATAAGCGGAGTCGAAAGTTGCCGTTAGAAAAATAGAGCACAGAGCAATCGTATTGACAAAACACCCACAGCATCAACAGAAGGGGATCTGATGACGATATGTATTGCTAGGATAGAACCAATATGCTTCGTCAACGTCTGATGCGCGATGTCGCCGAACTTCAAGCAAGGCCATATTCAAACATCTCACTAAGTCTAAAAGACGAAGATACGACGAAAGCCTCATACTCACTCCTAATGGTGGCGCTCCCCTCCACCTGACGATCGAGATTGGCGACCGCTACCCTCCCTCAGCATCGAAAGTTACCATACAGTCTAAAATTGTCCATCCGAATATCTTCGGTTCCTACATCTGCGCATCCATGCCCAACATAGATGAGGGCTACACACAAGCATATACACTAAAGGGAATTGCAATCCAACTTATGAGCTTCTTCGGTATCGAAACGATTGAGCAATTCGGAACCGGGGCAAACGTCGAACTTGCCAGGTATCGCAATTCCTTCACTGGGGATTTTGGTTGTTCCAAAGAATGCTGATATGGCCGATTTGAGCTACCTCGAGCCACCGTCCGAATTGGATTATCGTTTATAGAAAACGAAACAAGCTTCCAAGATATCATACCGACTATTTGTATTCCTAAACCTTTTCCGCAAGATAGCTCGTCATCAAGGAAGGCCTATCCAGCAAGTTTGCGAGGAGGCTTCTGAGGCTCCCGGTGCACCTCCAAAAGGTACGACAGCGCACCTGACAAATAAGATTTGTCACATTCATGCCATCGATCAGTACCCTGCTTTCCTAAAATATATGAGCCTCACGGTAATGGCAAAGAAGCAGGAGTGTACGGCCTTTCTCCGGCAATCAATACTGGACAGCATGAGTATGGGATACTCGGTAAGGGCCTTGAAACGACCCCAGGCGCTGAGGATACGCAGAGTTCGTGAACCGGGGGTAGAGGTCGCTCCTGGCTTCCTGCCGAGTCCAGTACTCCCGCAGAAGGCAGAGATCAATTTCTTTCTAGGGCAAAAGCCACGATAAAGTGAGGCAATTTGTTAGCGTTGCTCGAAAGCAAAAGTTGGCTGTATTGAAGGGACGACAGGAGAGGATATATCCCAAGTACCGTTCATACCAACGTGACATCACCTTCCAGTCGGCTCTTATCGACAAACCTTTCGTGCCAGTGTGATTTCTTAGATCTGTAGAGCCGATGGGGGCGAAGAACATCTGAAATGGGGATTCAAAGACCAAAACCGTTGATACGCGGGGTACGATGCCTTAATACTGGAGTCATTGAGCCCAGCGCAAACACTTAACGCACGTTAGCCAGACTTATGGCTGAAATTCTTCTCTATCGAAAAGAGACTGATTATTGCCTGCCCGAGACTTTGTTCAGTATGGGAATTGCCGAGGATATTGATTAGTCAGGTGAAATGCTTACCAAAGGTGGAAATTGTAGTACGGAGGCGCACTCAAACCGTTTCAAATGCATCGTCGCTATCCAATACACAAGAAGTGCGACCCCGAAAGTTCCTCTGTAACTTCCCCAAATGTCAAGGGGCGCTTAGCCTTCGGGGGCGAAAATGGAATCAATCTTTGTTTGCAAGGCGAAAGAGGATTGTGTGGATGGATACAGGTCCTTCCTGCAGAGCCCGCTGCAGGAAGGACCTGTACTTTCAGGCTCGTGATGATCTCGACCTATCAACTTCTATACTTCTTCCAAGGCTCGAAAAGACGTTTTGGCACGCCACAAAAAGTGATGTTCCAAGGCTCGAAGGATTTTAAATAATTGGTCCCTGATTTGTTCAAGTCATTTCGTTCTTGGCTTTAGAAGGCCTTGTTGGCAATCGCTCATAATGTTGGAATATACTCTTCATGTTTAATCACAATCGCTAGTTCTTTATTGCCGTTCCCATGGCTGTCAATATATCACTCCCTTCTCTCCCTTCTTTCGCCTCTGTCCCTGCTCAGGGTTTTCAAATTAACCCTTCGACAATCCCGTCTTCATGCACCAACGTATGGCCAGGTATCCACAACTTGGATGCGTCCATCGTTATCGGCCGAAGCTGCGCTGTCTTCACGAGCCAAGGCTGTAGCAATTCGTGGGATTGCACGGGAGTTGCGTGCAACACCCTCAACAGCTTATGCAGCACCCAATTCTCTACAGACTTCCTGCAGTATATAGCGACGGGTACGGTTACTGGAACAACAAGTATCTCCGGCTACTATCCTGACAGTAAAAATTTGGGCATGACCGGTTCGTTGGTGTCAGCCTCTTCTTACAACCCTAGCTGGAAATATACCGCGAAGCCACCCTGTTGTGGTTCTTGTAGTCTCGACGGAGGAACAGTCCAGGTGTATGTCTGGCCAAGTACCGATGCTACGAAGCCATCAGCAATCGCAGCAGATGCTGCGGACAAAAATCAATCCGCAACCGTTACATCGAGTAGGAATCAAACCGCCCGTACCCTTGTCTCCGATGGCTTTACGTTGTATGATATGCTCAACTCTCTGCGAAGAAGATGTCTAACCTTAAGTGTAGTACTTCACCGTTAATATACGTTGCTTTTCAATCTATGGTTGCTCATGATTACTGTGGTCCTGTTGGGTCATCGTACACCATGACAACTCTCTCTTTTCCACCGAACCAGCTGATGACCGGTGCTTCTGTTATCGACCACCTTCGATTGCCCCGTTACAGTGGTTATTCTGACTTTGTCTGGACAACGATGAATCCGTACGATCTTACAGCGTAAGCAGTGCAACTCTTTGACGAAAAGGTGATATTCATATTTGGCCCTAAGGCTTACATATGATCTACAGAAAGTGTGGAATTAAAACTGTCAAGGGACTCAAGGGAAATGTTCAATGGCAAAATGCCACCGACCCATCAGTATTCTATGGAGACCCTCAGGAACTTAAGACCGCTGGAGATGTCTCACATATATTTGTTCAAAGTATAACGTATGACCCGTGTAAGCCATTACTATCCGTTCCTCGCACGGTATATAATTTGGACCCCGCGTGGTCGACCTGTACGGCTGGTATATCTGGGCTCTGGGATCCACCTCGGGTATTACAGCCAGCTTCCGGTCCTCTAACTCCAGATCCAACCACGACTCCGCAAGCCCAGACAGTCTTGACATCCTCGGCTGCGCCCGCGTCAGCTGTAGCCCCTACAACGCCAACCGCAACCACATCAGCCGGACCTGCACCTAAGCCTTCCCAAGTGATACCAGCCTCAAGTTCAAGCAGAAGTGATGCTGATCCGGGAAGCACCGCAGAGCCTGGAGCCAATAGGGACTCGGCCATTATTCCGAAACAAGATCCCAGCCAAGATCCAGGTTTCTTCTCAGATTCTACAGCCAGCACTCACTCAGAGCCTGATATCCCGAAAAATGGCGGCCTTCGAAGCTTTAGCAAAAAACCTACTCAACTGCAAAGCCAAAACACCGGTCCTCCCACTGCAAACCTAGATTCTCCTGCGCCACCATCCTCACCTATAACAGGATCCCATACAGCACTAGGATTACCTAGTAAAGGTCTCAGCGTCAATAGCGCCATTTTGACTGCTGGCTCTACCCCAGTTACACTTGATAACATCCCGGTCTCGGTTGCGACCGCCTATGCGGGAATTGGGACTAGTCGTCCAGCTTTGGCAAACATCCCTTCTGATACCCCCTCCTTTAACGGCCACCAGATTGAAGTAGCGTCTGATGGCCGTGTAATCGCCGCAGGTACAACGCTCTCACAAGGCGGTTCTGGAGTAACAATATCAGGAACTGAGGCCTCACTCGGCGGAAGTGGCTTGGTCATTGGGACATCTACGTTCGCAATCCGATCTTCTACGCCAGCCATAGCTCCAACTTTACCATCAATAGGAGGCCAGCAGGTCCAAGTTGATCCACATGGTGATGTTATCATTGGTGGAACAACGCTGTCGCATGGAGGGTCCGCAGCAACAGTAGCGGGAACTGCGGTCTCGCTCGGCGCAGACGGCTTTATTATTGGGACATCCACATTCATAGTACCGACTCCAGCATCAGCCTCCACCTTGCCACTGGTAGGAGGCCAGGCGGTCCAGGTAGCTCCAAGTGGTAACGTTGTCATCGCTGGAACAACGATATCGCCTGGCAAGGCTGGGGCAATAATTTCGGGCACCCCGGTTTCGCTGGGGCCCAACGGCTTGATCATTGGGCATTCCACATTTACAGTAGCTGTTTCCCCCATCGCTCCAACGCTTCCTTTGATAGGTGGTCAACGGATCCACCCAGCGGCAGACGGCGGCTTCGTCGTCGCAAGCACAACACTGCAACCAGGTGCTCCTGGTACCGTAGTCTCAGGCACTTCTGTATCTCTTGGCTCCCAAGGTCTGGTTATCGGCTCATCTACTTATGCTCCGCCAAAGCAGCAATTAGCAGCGGTATATACAATAGGCGGGGAGACTCTCATTGCAGCCCCGTCGTCCGCGGTCCTGGTGGCAGGACAAACGCTATCCATTGGCGGACCCGCAGTCACAATATCTAAAACTGATGTGTCTCTTGGTTCTGCTGGTCTCGTTGTTGGTTCTAAAACCTATAATATACCTACATACTCTAATGAAGCACCGTCGCTTATTACGTTTGGAATAGGCGGTACTGCGGCCATCTCGGCGCTTGCGAATAGCAGTGTTGTTGCATTTACGGCGCAAGCGGGGAGATGTTCTGGTGTTTGGAACAAGTATACTCTCTTTTTGTCGGCGGTGGTGGCTGCGGGATTTGGAGTTTTCGCTTTTACGCTGTGATTATGCGACCTAGAAGCATCAACTAGCGTTGTTGGGGTTTCCTCGGGTATTTCTCTTTGTCAAGCGCTTCGAATATATCAGGGCAGCATCAAGTGTTTGATGATGTAGGATCTTTGACCGCTCCAGTTCGACCAGTGGCACGAGGCATGAAAGACATGGTTCGCTGGGTAAGTCATGGACTTCTTTTATCTAAAAGCCGACCTAGATGAGAAGACATAATGTATAAAGCTTTTATAGCTTCTATCCTTTTCAGCTTTTCAACTGTTGCTCTTCCAATCTCCATCGCATAGCCTGAGAAAACCAAACTAGCTTCTTTACCTTGAGCGGAGGCCCTCGTCCGGAGTTCCAACGTAAAAGCAAGAGTAAATCCGACACACAGCAAGGTTACCGCACATGGGCCAAGAATATACATGGGCCACTAGGCCTCCACATCTGCGCCAATGAATATCTTAGCACCAAACACTGGCAAGAGAAAGCGAGTTGCAAAGAACAGGGTCAGGTACCGCAATTGATTCCCCTCTTGTCATCCATATCCCGGACGTCCTTGCATCGATCCGAAATTCTATTGCCCACGATATTCCGAGCAGAGGTGCGCATGTTATCCATACCCCGTTGCAAAACAACGATATCAGCATCCAACCTACAGTACTACCCTCGGCTAAGATGAGAGACTTGATCAAATCCAGTAATCCCTTCGAGACTCTGCTTGATATTGATCTTCCCATCGATGATTAGCTGGGAGAATCCCACGTCTATGTAGTACCCGCTACCACGGGTACTGTATTTTCGATACAGTCCGCTGCCGTCCTTACTGAAGTCGACTGCAAAACCAGCTGTAGCCCAGCCATCAATAGTCCTCCATTTCAGCAGCAGCGATAAGCTTCGTGAGACTGACCACCAGTAGGTGCAAGAAGTCGTGGTACAATAACCGGCTTTGCCGAGACAACGACTCACCGCGTTATACCACGACTTTCTGCACTCACTGGTGGACCTTTAGCACAAATTGCATAAGGTTCAGCAAGCCTTGGTCGTAGACTTCAGCGTCTCCTAGCGGAGGTCTTTTCTCGTCTACAGCCCCTTAAGAAGCATGAAAGGACCGATCATTGCTCAGATGAGTTAGGTAGGGCGGCGCTGAACCATGGTATCTTATGGGGCCGCATTCGCATACTGGTAGCCACAATAGTGTACTCAGAAAGTAAAGGAAGAACTTTGGGCTCTTGAACATTGCTTTGAAATGGAACATTAACGAAGTGAACGTCGTACCAATCGAGGCTCAACAGAGGTTTGAACCCTCTATGTCGCGAAGCCAGGAAGTACGAACAAGTTTTGTCACAATCCTTCCCTCATGGTAAGATGAATCAAACAGTCACCGTTAGAATAGAAGCTCAAGAAGACACATCTAATTCAATACGCCTACAAAATAGAATGAAACTTAGCAGTTGTTGACGGAAAGCTGAGTAAAGCGAGGTGAACTGAACTAAATCTTTCGCCTTAATTTGTTACCTGAACGGTGAATAGTCATTCTTCGATTAGCTGTTCACGTGAATTCAAAGAGGATGACACTGGAAACGACATTCGATTACCAGCATCAGGTAGATCTTCAAGGTTGACCGTGCCCCTAACGCTTGATGAAGAAGAAATTCTACGAATTCGAGTTATCGATAACAGAGTTCCCATCACAGCACAATACGCTTTCTTGGGGCTATGTAGCTTTCTCGTTGACCTTCCACGCCTCCACCTTCACCCAGGAGAGATGTCAAGGCTGTCAGCACTGCCACAGAGTATATGGCGGAATCCTATAGGAAAGGGAACTCATAGAAATAACCTTGGATAGTGAACCGGTGGCGAAACCGACGAGCGTTTGGTCGCAGACTTGAGATCGGTCAAGGAATATATATTCCCAGTTCATGAGCCTAGGGTCCTGCTGCCAGCATCACCCATTTCCTTTATGGGAAGCACATTGAGAATAAGATCTGGTAGCAGACGGGTCGAACGAGTTGCGATAGTAGGGGAGAGAAATGTTTTTTCACAGAAAATGAATGATCACATGATCCGTTCCAGGCGTGCCTCGCTCGGCACTTCAGAACCTATTCAGCCAATGGGCGTCAACGCGGCTAAGAGGGCCGCCAAGAATTAAAGTAGTTGCAACTCTAAGTGATTAAGGTGTTGATGCCCCCTTCGGTGTGAAGAGCTAACGATGCCGGGCTGGCGACTTGATCGCTGGTGCATCTGGATTAGTTTATGCAGGTGTTGAAAAGACCTACAGGCTACAGTACTCAGTAGTAGTCTGCGAGGAGCCATTTGGGGTGTGGAGCATTAAAACCAATCAGTCGTCTCGATAAGATGGAGACCGATGCACTCGGATTTGTCGAAAGGACTCGTCTTAACTCCGATCTAATACACAATCTCTCGTTATGTGTCTAATATTCTCCCTTTTCTATTGGATTTTTCAAGAAGAAGCATTATGGGTAATCTTTATTCGCCCCAAGCAATGGAGCGTCCCGCGCCGAGTGTAGAGTCATTCCTTTCACGTAAATTCACCCACCTGGTAATCGGGGGAGGAACCGCCGGTCTCGTTGTCGCCACACGCCTTTCGGAAAATCCCAACATAACCATTGGCGTTCTAGAAGCTGGACCTCCAGCGTTCCATGAACCGTCAATCAACGTCCCAGGTCGCTTTGGAGAGACTCTGGGCACCAAATACGACTGGCAATTTGAAACAACATCGCAGCCTGGCCTTGGCGGCAGAAAGCTGCCATGGCCAAGAGGCAGGGTGCTGGGTGGGACGAGTGCGCTGAATTTTATGACTTGGAATCGGGGGTGTAGAGAGGATTACGATGCTTGGGAGGAGTTGGGGAATGAGGGTTGGGGTTGGGATGGGTTGCTGTAAGTTGTTTTATTCTACTGTTTTCAAAAAAGACCTTCCTCAGTCTAGCTTGGCAGGTCTCTTTAATTAGTGTATAATGTTGTACGTTGGTTTTACTTGTTTGGTGGCTCTATTCTATGTATTCTGTTCCCTAATTGCATGAGAGATTTTCTTTTTGGGTTTTACTGAAGGATATCAGACCATTCTTCAAAAAGAGTGAACATTTCCACGTGCCAAACAAAGACCACCAAGCCAAGCATCAATCCCACCATGAGCTCAAATTCCACGGAACTGATGGACCGCTTCAAACCGTATACTCCTCGGAATACGGAGCCTCGCACCAACACTGGCATGCTACGTGCAACAATTTGGGCATAGAAACGAACCGTAGTCACATGTCGGGATCGAACGTTGGTTGTTGGACGTCACTTACGGGCGTTACTCCAGAGTCGAGAGAAAGGAGCTACTCGGCCACTGCGTACTACAGACCCAACTCTGGGAGACCAAACTTGGTGTTGCTCAGTGAAGCGACTGTGCAGGAAGTAGTGCTCGAAAAGGCCGAGGGCGAATGGGTTGCAAAGGGCGTTAGATTCGTACATGGTGAGAAAGAACATGTCGTCACGACAGAGGGAGAAATTATCATCTGCGCCGGGAGCGTGCAATCGCCCCAGCTTCTCGAGCTTTCCGGGATAGGAAATCCAGATATTCTCAAAGCCGCCGGCATCGAAAGCAAAGTCGATAATCCAAACGTAGGAGAAAACCTCCAAGACCACATGAGTACATACTAACCCCATTACCCTCGAATCCAAAAAGCAAGCACTAACCTCACCACCCAGTGACCTGCACGGTCTACGAAATCTCCCCCCCCATCAAAACCCCCGAACACCTCCGCACCGACCCCGCCCTCGCCGCCGCCGCCGACCACGCATATGCCACTTCCCGCTCCGGCCCCCGGACCGCCATCCCCTCGTCCATCATCTACCTCCCCTACTCGCACATGGTCCCCCCCAGCACCCTCGCCGCCCTCTCCGCCTCGCTCACCCAAACCTCCCCATCCACAACCAACGACCCCCGCAAGGCGATCCTAGCCGCACGCCTCAACCCCTCCACCGTCCTCGGCCAAATCGAATTCAACTTCGACACCAGCAACTACAGCCCCTACTTCCAATCGGTCCCCGGCAAATCCTACGCCACCATGCTGCAAATGCTGCAGTACCCCTTCTCCACCGGCTCCATCCACATCCCCGCCATGCGCCCCGGCAGCAAAACCCCCACCACCGCCGCCGACAACCCCGTCATCGACCCGCGCTACTACGCCGGCCCAGGCGGCGACATCGACTTCGCGATGATGGTCGCCGCGCAGAAATTCGGCCATCGCATCTGCTCCACCGCGCCTCTATCCTCCATCATCGTCGCGCGCGCCCACCCTCCTCCCCCCCCCATTCCACTCTCACCCTCACCCTCACCCGTCAACCCCACTTCCCCTTCCAGCACCTCCCAAGCAGCCGAAGACGACGAAGATTTCACCCCCTTTGTCCGCGCCAACACGGTCACGGACTGGCACCCCGTGGGCACCTGCTCGATGGGCGGGCGCGCCGGGATCAAGCACGGGGTCGTGGATGCGCGGCTGAGGGTGTATGGGACCCGGGGCTTGCGGGTGTGCGATGCGAGCGTGATGCCGTTGCAGGTGGGCGCGCATATCCAGGCGACGGTGTATGCGGTTGCGGAGAAGGGGGCGGGGATGGTTGGGGAGGATTGGGAGAGGAGGGCGTGAGATGGGGGTGGGGGTGGGGAGATTTGTGGGGATGGGGTGGGGTGGGGGGGCGCAAATGGTGTAGACCCGTGTTTGGGGAAAACCGAACCAAGTCCGTTTGGTTAGGCCGGACTTTGCTGCCCGCAGTTTTCCCTTCCGCCAGTTGACCAGGTCTCTCTTTGCCCACGACCCGAATGATATCGCACTGTAAGCGCTCGAGATGGAGGGTATAAACAAACAGAGTATCTCATCTACCGAACTAACCATTCTACAGCTATACAAGAAAAAGCCAAAAAATACCTTTTATCTAGCGCAAATTCGCTCCAATAGTACCTCACCATATAGACAGGATATCCTCTTTCACCTCTATCCAACGCGCTTGGCCCTCCCAACATCATCTCGTCTCAGTATTTACTCTCACTCAAACAAACAACCCCCCCCCCCAACGCACACATGACAAACCCCACTCTCAAACCACCCCATCATGCACCTGGATATGCACCGTCTTCACAATCTCGCTCTCATTCTCCCCTTCCCCATCACTTGACCGCCCCTCCCCCCCCACCGCCGTAACCGCATACCGCCCCTCCCCCATCTTCCCCAACTCGTAGGTGCCCTCTCTCTGGCTAGGCGTATCGGCGCCGTAGTATCTACTTCCGGCATTCGTGATGCGCTCCTTGCTTTCGCTGCGGAGGGCGTTGGAGCTGGGGTCGGTGCGGTTGGCGCCGGAGCGGCGGGAGGAGTTGAAGGCGCCGACGTGGAAGATACGGGAGAGGAGGGGCCAGCAGAGGGGGACGTTGGCGACGAAGACGGAGGTGGCGGATTCGCCGACGTACCAGTTGAGGTAGACGAGGGAGCCGTAGGGTTCGGTGAAGTTGTAGTAGCGGTTGAGGATTGCGGCGAGGATCTGGAGGGGGCAGTGTGCGTTAGTGGTCGTGTGTGGGTAGAAGGGGAGGTGGTGGGGGATAACTTACGACGAAGATACCGAGACTGAAGACGCCGCCTAGGATCAATTTTCTACGGATACGTTTAGCTATACCGGAAAGTGCGATGGAGTAAGAGTGACGGGCGGGTGGGACGTACCTTTTTATTGAAAGTTTTAATTTGTACAGCATCGGTAGGGGAATACATAATATCATTAAGTCGGAGGATATATTAAACACGGACGAGGTGATTAGGTGGTGGTAATATGAAGCACATTGCGCTGTGGTATCGAATCCGGGTAAGCCATTGCCTTGTCAAATTTGTTTCGAGAATTGGGGGCTGGAGGAACACAAAGACGGTAACGTACAATTAGTGACAGGAACTGCCCAATACTGTTGTATTGGCCGACACCAGACTCCCAGGTAAAGAACCTGGACCACGATGAATCCAAATGCACAGTAGCCCCCCACAAGCTTGACTGCAGTGTTGATCTTCGTTCTTGTTCTGCGGAGTATCGAGAATCAGCATTTGTGGTCTTGCAACTCTCTCCGCCTTGACGATGATGGGTCCCTTCCTTGCTTGCTACTTCCAGCGCCAAAGAGTCGGAAAAGGCCGGACAGCTTACGTGAGTTGATAATACATCAGTAGCAAACAGGCCTTGATGAGCCAAGTCGTTGTCAACATACACTCCTCCAGCACCAGAACCATTTTGCTCCCATATATGGCGTTGTTTTGTTCGTCCGGTGTGAATTTCTCTGCCGCACCGGGGGGGAGATAATTGCTCAGGTTTTGAGATACTTGGTTGGTCGCCACTATTACTCCGGTGAATGTAACCTATGTCCGATTAGAGCCATTCATAGAAGGTCCAGATGCACGAGCTTTGAAGGCAGACGGCGACGAAGAAGATCAGAATGAGTGGGGAATTTTGCAGGAGGAAATGGCGAAACGTACCGCAACTAAGATCATTATCCAATTGGCTAAATGTAGTTTTTTCCATGAGCCAAGATGTATTCTTTGGGATGCGCTGAAGCACTGTGAGCAATTTCTCGCCAAAAAGCACCTGGTTTGGGGAACCAGGGAACGACATACAGTCTTGCAGTGATTATCAACAAGCCAAGAGAGTATAGAGTCCATGACTCGATGGCTAGATGCTGAACATCCGACATGCTGATGCTGCTGCTGCAGTGGCCTAGCACAGAGCTGAGGTCTCTCTGCGCATGTAATTGGCGTGGAACTTCGCACAAAGTACAGAAGAGAGCTCAAGCTAAAGCTATTCTAAAGCAAGCTTCTTCGTCGTCGTCGAAGCATTCGGAGGTCGTGGAGGTTCTGTGTTTATATCAGACCCCTAACAAACAACAATGCTTTTCCTGGGGCTCGTATTGGCTTGAAGAGAAATTCGAAGATGGAAAACGGTGGCTTGTATTTTTCAAGGGTAGAACCAAGGTATTCTACTATTCTAGCCGCTGTCTGCGCTGCAGGAACATTCCAATTTCCAACCATGGTGTTCCGATAAAGTACCTTACTGTACATACATGTAACATACAGTAAGGTACCTAGTCAATGCGTGCCCCGGTTTGGTCAATCTTGTTCCATGTCTCATCTGTCATTGAGCTTTTATCTGCATGTAGGGATCGCTTAATGTTAGTTCTACAGTGTAACTGGGAGAGCCAATAGTAGTCGTCAGTCTCGACGGGCGATACATACAGTATCTAGTTGGGCAGGGGGCGACACATCTCTCCGAGATCGCCTCCGAACCTGTATCTCCCGTTCTGCTGTTGGATGTTGGAATCGTGTCAAGTCGTAGTGCCGGGGGTTCGAGGCTCGCTTCCGACTCGTTCCAACAAATGGAATAAAATACAATACCAGTACGGAATACAGTACTTCAGTTTGCCATCTGCCATCCCTGCTGGGCAAAGAGCGTGAGCAGTGGCACACTCTACAAGGACGGAATACTGCACGGAGTACCACAGTACTAAGTAGTAGCGGTCGGCCGGTTGGTCTCAGGAAGTAGGAATAGGCATGGTCAAAAGCCACTGGGAGAGGCCAACGCCAAGCTTTCCCCCCCAAGCTTGGCCTCCAATTTCCATGGTAAAACAAGCCTAAGGTTTTAATATCATTTGTTGTTGGCCAGGCGCGCCAAGGTGTGACTGCCGGTGAGTTCAAGGACAAGGTACCACTCTACTCTCGGCACGGCCCGGAAATCTCTGTCCCCCGAAGCCTGAACGAGGCCCGAGACCGAAACTCTCTCCCACACGCAGGCAAATAATACCAGATCCAAGCACGGAAGTAACCCGGGGGAGGACATGTACGCATGAGGTATGCAAGTGGCAAAGTCCACCCGCGAGACTGTACAGCGAGTTTGACGCGGTGCATACTCGCGAACGCCTCGAGGATATCGGTCTGATGTTGTGTAATTCGTAATTGGGTGTGCAACATAAAAGTACGAGCAAAGGAAATCAAGCAGCCATACGCCACTACCATGATCTACCTACTGGTAGCGACTAGGTACCTTAGGTACCTTAGAGCAAAGCCGTACTACAAGTAGACCATGCTAGTTGAACTATCAAGAAACGTGGCCAATCAAATGTAAGACATCAAGAACGTAGTTCTTGACTGGACCCGTGAGAGAATTGACTTTGAGCATCAATACCTACTTAAGGAGTAAGCACTTATCGTAGTACAGATACTCGTACTACTAGCTAGGTACGTAGTAGTACCAGTACGCCATAACGACGAAAACATGTTTCTTAATCTTCCACGCACGGGATATGACTGGACGAAGGAATTCATGCCGGTGATATTATTTGCGGGGTTGATGATTGATTGAATGCAAATCCGCATGGAGATGGATTATTCCCCAGGACTCGCCGCTTGCCTCGACCCCTCAAGAATCGATGAGAACAAATTGCTTGGCTGGGCGGACGTTCCACCAAGCTATCTTCGAGTCTTCGACATCGACCGAGACAGGGGCGGAAAGCGCTCCCGACACCCGCGACAAGTTACACTTGATGAGAGGCTCCACTAGAAACCAGCTCCACTACCTTACCTATCGGCGCCACGGAAGTAAATCCTCCAAGCCGGCAGTAGTTGCCTCTCTAGCAGGACTTGATGTGGGGACATGCGCATGGAGCCAGAGATAACAGCCCGCCCAGTGCAGCAATGATGTTCTCTCCAACATCCCCGCAGTCTCACGTGTTCCGATGTCAATCACCGAATAACCCGTAATTGTCGTTTCGTCAACGATTCATCATGTCCGTGTCGGAACGTGACGATCTCTGTCAACCACGAGGCAAGCCCTTGATCTGCTCCTCTCTCCTTCTCCGCGCTATCTGCTCTGCCGCAATTAACCAATCAATTGGCCGACACTGCGTGGCGCACAAAGCCCCCCGATTGAGAATATATTAGACGCCATGCGGCGATGGCTGCATGTGGCGCTCCGCTTGACTTTAATGGCTGCCTTCTCTCCCGCGCTTGACATGCAGCTTTCTCCGCGCACGCGTTCGTCGAAATTACTGTACCTTAAGGTAGTATCTGGGGTTTTAACTGTTAACGCTGAAGCCACAGTCAGGGATCATCTGTGCTATGCTGACCAATCAATCCCCCTGTATCTGCAGATTGCGTTAACAGTCGAACCCCCGGATAGGAAGTACTAGTACACGGCGATCTCTGGTCCCGGAACCAGGGTGGCGATAAGAAAAGAAGAAATCCCACGGGATCAAGGGGGATGTCGCCAGTTCCGCTGATTTTGTGCGGAAGGTGGAGAGCGTTCCCATTGCGAATTCATCACTTGCAGCCGCGATGATGAATCTCCTCTGTCGTGTGGGGCAGGGTATGTACATACTGTACGGAATACCTCATCGTCGCACCGCAAGTCAGCAACCGATTCGGCAAAGACCACTCGGACCTTTTCCTGCTCATCAATCTGTAATTCTGTAACAAATCGGGGGTGCGGGGGTCACCTCAAGAAGAACACACGGCAGGTACGAGTCTAGCCCCTCGATCGCCTCGTGGTCGACCGTGCATATGGTGGTTTCGACTAGCCTTCACCTCTCTCGAGGGGTCGAGGTACTCTAATACATAGTAAGGTAGGTAGGTACCTAAGTATTCCGTAGTAATATGGAGAACAGAAGTCTACGCCTCGCCTTTGCGCCCATTGCTGGCGCCATAGTCGGGTGGTCGGGTCTTGAGACTGCCGTCGCTACCGTCCCCCCACCCCTTGAGCTTCCAACTGCCCTGACCTTCCCTTTCTCTTTCTCTTTCTCTTTCTCTCCTTCAGTCTCCTCCAAGGTCAATTGCAGCAGTACCCACCCCCACCATGGACACCCACCCCCACGATGTGGAAAAGGCCGTTGACACCGTCGACATCTCCTCCAGCAAATCCGAGGACATCGGCCCTCTGCATGTCCCTGAGCGCGGAAGATTCTCGTTATGGAACTCCAGGATCAAGAAACCGGCCTTCCTCGAGGAGCGCGGCATCACGCGCGTGATGCCCAACGAGCGACATGCGCCGTCTGTCTTCGGCTACGTCCAGATGGTCCTTCTCTGGTTCAGCGCGAACATCACAGCGAACAATCTTGCTGTCGGACTGCTGGGCCCTTTGCTGTTCAGCCTTGGCTTTACAGACAGCGCATTGACCACGGTGTTCGGTGTGGTGGTTGGATCCGCGGCGACAGCATACATGAGCATCTGGGGGGCTCAGAGCGGTAATCGAACCATGGTGAGCATTCCCTGTCGACTCCAGAATCTGATACATGATCTAACCGGAGCGTATAGATTGTGGCTCGATACTTTATGGGATACTGGCCAGCGAAGATCGCCTGCTTTCTAAACATTATCATCATGGTTGGATACGGAACCATTGACTGCATTGTCGGCGGCCAGATCTTGTCCGCAGTCAGCGGGGGGACCATGTCAATCGTTGTGGGCATCGTCATTGTTGCTTTGGTTAGCTGGGTGGTGGCCGTCTTTGGGATTAAAATCTTCCACATCTACGAAAGGTATGTTGGGTCTTGGCCCACCGACCGCGTTCCAACATGCTGACCGAAATCGCAAATTAGATGGGCATGGGTCCCCCAATTGATCGTTCTCCTAATCCTCGTCGGAGTCGCCAGCCCTCACTTCGACACCACCACGGCGTCGGTAGGAAACACCGCCACCATCAACGCCAACCGCCTCTCCTTCTTCTCCCTCAGCCTCTCCGTCCCCATCTCCTGGCTCGCCGCCGCCTCCGATTTTTACGTCTACTACCCCGAAACAATGACGAAATGGAAGATCTTCATGATGACCTTTGCCGGCCTAACCCTCTCCTTCACCTTTGTCAACCTCATCGGTATCGGCCTCGCCACCGGCATCGCGGCTAACCAAAGCTGGTCCGACGCCTCCACCGTCTCCACCGGCGCTCTCATCCTCGCCGGCTACGGCGGCCTAGGCGGCTTCGGCAAATTCTGTGGCGTCGTGGTCGCGCTCGGCGTCATCGCAAACAACATCCCCGGGACCTATGCCGCATCGCTGGGCGTGCAAGTGCTGGGCCGCTACGGGAAAGCGGTGCCCCGCTACTGGTGGGCGTGCGTGATCGTGGTCATCTACTTTGTGTGCGCGATCGCGGGCCGCAACAATCTGTACGACATCTTCAGCAACTTCCTCGCGCTGATGGGCTATTGGCTCACGATCTTCGTGTCCATCGTGCTGGAAGAACATTTGATCTTCCGGCGCGGCATCGGCTTCGACTGGACGGCGTGGGAGGACCCGAAGCGGTTGCCGGTGGGCGTAGCGGCGCTGATTGCGTTTTTGATCGGGTGGGTGGGCGCCATCATGGGCATGAATCAGAAGTGGTATGTGGGGCCGATTGCGCGCATGGTGGGGGATAGCGGGTCGGATTTGGGGGAGTGGTTGGGGGCGGCGTTTGCGCTGGTGGTGTTTCCGCCGTTGAGGTATTTGGAGTTGAAGAAGTTGGGGCGGTAGGAGGGTGTAAATGCATTCTGGCATGGTGGCTAGATTTATGTTTCATGAGTATATAGATCATACCTATCTACCCCACCCTGGTGGAGGATTTAGCGTAGCAAGGAAAACATTGTTTCTACTGGTCACTTCACATTGCCGCGACCTCAGCCAGCCATCAAAAAGCGACCCTTTCTAATATTATATTTTCGAAAACAGACCAAATCCCCCCTGACTCAAAACCCCACCCTACCATCCCACACACCACATCCCCACATCCCCTCTCAACACCCCACCACCGACCTCATCCCCTACGCCCCGCACCAACACCCTCAGACATTTTTCCCATTCCATCTGCTAGGATTCACAGGAATGGTTGCAGTATGTTTTGAGGTGAGGTATGCTGTTGTTGGGGAGTCGGAGAGGGGGAAGGGAGGGGGGAAAGGGTGAAGGAGGAAGGAGGAAGGAGGAAGGAGGGTTATTGTTAAACGAAAGACAAGTAAATTAGTAGAGCGCGCGCCACGTGGGCTATAACCTCCGGGTTCGGGATATCAGACTCCATATCAGTGTCACAAGTGGTTGTCTCGGGTTTTTTTTTTGTCCCATGAGCGTATCCCGCGGCCGAGGGATATATGTATATGGAATTTTCGAGGTTGATGGGGTTTGTGAGGTGGGGAGGTGGTGAGGTGGTGAGGGGGGTGGTGTATGTGGGGTAGGGTAGGGGGAGAGAGGAGGGAACTTGGGCTGGGGGTTGAGATGGGTGTGGGGATTTTGGGGGGGGGGGGTTGATTGTGCGTTGAAGAGAGAGGGGAGAGGGGAGAGCGGAAAGCGGAGAGGGGAGAGGATGTGGGAGGTGGGGAGTGGGGAGTGGAGGTAAAGGAGTGTGTGGGGAGGTTTTGGTATAAAGGGTATGAGATAATGGAATTGGAAGAGTGTGAATTGCAAATTGCCATATCGCTTCCAGTCAGTTCGCGGATTCCGTCGATCAGTTTGCGTGAACATGCATTGCAATTCCGCGAATGTGCGATCCGAGAGAGAGAGAGCACGTAGAGTGAAAAGGGAAAAAAATACAAGTGTTCGGAACAGCTTCATGTGCGTATTGAGGAGGACGCCTGATGCGATGCGCTTCTTTAGATGATGTTGATCAAAAAGGTTTTTGGATGGTTTGAGCGATACTTGTACAGTACATATTCGAACTGGAAAGGGGGCGGATAGAGCTTTGAAATGAACGAGAAAACTAATTCCGCGTAATACCTTGTATTTTCCCTCTTTCCCAGGGATTTCCCAGGGAATATCAAATTTGTTTTTAAATGGATTTTTCTCTTTGTTGGATCAGACTCTGCAGAGATGTTTCCACGTGAGTATACGACATGTGAACAGGGTATCCCGGACAACAGAAGTGATGCGAGGGAATATCAGAAGGGACGGTTGGAGCGGAGATGCAATGGAAAGTGAGCGAGGCGGGTATGGATGGGTTTGAGATAAAGAGACGGAGAGGGGTGAAGTCGATGGGGAGGGTTTAGGCGGAACGGGGATAGGGGTTGTTGCACTGGTATTTGAGAAGAGGGATTCTAGAATGCAGAAGGGTACTGTTCTCACGGAAATCACATATCCATAACTTTGACTGGTTGTACGAGATGCAACCATGACCATTAAAAAATGCAACGATAGACATTCCAGCTTGGTGTCAACGAACCTGCGCTATCATTTATCAAAGAAGAAAAAGGGTTTCTGAAGAGCGTTAGACGAGATTATTTAGTAGGGACTAAGCAAAGATGCAATGAGTTGATGATAGCGATCTGAAGTCTGTTACGGATATTATAGGGTATTAGTCTTTAGCCAAGGTTGGTGTTTAAGAGGCGCGAGGGTTAGGTTCCTTGAGACTGTGGTTGGCGAGTTGTGAGAGTAGTACTTGGGATAGGATATTAGAAAATTGAGCACGATTGGGTGATGACAGAAATGATCTGTGCGATTGAATGAGACAGACATTCACCCGTTCCAAGACGTTTTTCCGTAGGTGCCCTTTGAGATCCTGTATATGCGTAGGGTATGCTGGCGCGCTGAGCAAGGACTACAGTACGATGAACCAACGATCGTACACCGATAAAATCTCAGATTGTCACAGCGGATTCGGTCATCGCCATGTGGAAGCCGTCAAACATCAAAGCGCACGATAAATTCACTCGGCAATGATGAAACCCCCAAATCTTTGCGCAGCTGTTGCAAGTTTTGCAAAACCGATTCAGACTTATCGAAGCTCTTTGTATGCATGGCGCACATTCGAAACAATGAGGGTTTCGGTGATCCTGTCAGCTAAGGAGACCAGGCTTCCATTACACAGTCTCTTCGATAAAGCATAAAGGACATTAAGTGGTCTTGGCAGGATTGGAGTACCATGGAACCTGATCGACGAGGACTTGAGTTGAAGCAATCAATTAGATGAATAGAGCAAAGCGGAAGGAATAGAGAGTCCTGGGAAGCGATCTTATGGCCGATGGAAGACGTGGATAGGAATTCGAACGGTGCAGTGATGACGAGTAGATGGACGGAAAATCGAACAGTCTCACTCAGCACAAGCTGGCCGTCGCGGAGCCATACGGCATCCCCCAAGAGACATTGCAAGTGTCAAACCAGGCCCAGCCAAGGGGCATTCGGCATATGTCTATGTTGCTGTTGCCAAATTGGTACAAAGCAGGCCCTGTGACTTGCTTCTCAGTAGTCTCCACAACTTTTGATTTGAAATGACGTCAGTTGGATATATATCAAGCACTTATCCTCAGCCTGCTATATATTCAGCCATAAGTCTTATAGATTAACGACAACTTCAAACCTAAGACAGATTATAGAAATATCGGGACAAGATTCTGATCGGGCTGAAAGGCAAAATGTAACTTCCACCGTTCACAGCATTCTTCTGGGCCATTGGGTATGATATTGCTGGTGTGGACCACACCAACCAGACCGCTACCCATATAAATCCTATAGCCTTTTCCCAGAGTTTTGTTTCTCTGTCTTTGTTCGAAGGGTCTTTAATGGTGGTATGATAAGCAAAGCGTACGGTGTCCTCAAGTATAATTGCCAATGCCTGGCAGCAGAAAAATCTCAAAGCGCCGGAAGACCGCTGTGGGATGCCATAGCTCATATCAATGAAAACATGATAAACTCCAGAGCAGACAAACGTGGCTATAATGCGAATATATCGAGCGATTAGCCCTCCTCGCCGGAGACGTAAAACAGCTTCTGTGATAAAGGTCGCAGGGCTTGAGAAACTCTGCCGCATAGACTGGTGCCAGAAGCAACTGCCGTCGTGGTTTCAGCATTAATTCCAAGCCCAACAAGTAATAGCGAAAGCCAAAGATCTGCCTCGGACAAGATTCTATACTTACCCCCAATAGTTCCGAACCGACCAAGAATCTCTCACATCACCGAACAAAGGCCGCCAAACACGGACGTTTGTGAAACCCATCGAAACTGAGAATACTGCCAACCCTAAGTAAAGCATCTGTATCATGCAATACATGATTGCCCAGTGTCCCAAAACGGCAACAACCCTCATCGTCAGTTCAGCACCATCTACCTCGCCCAAACGCACCAAGAATGGGATACGGCTTGGTGTAAATCGCACCGAGGATGGGTCTGGCGGTGGAGCAAATGTAGCAAGATCCAATACGGCGGCATAGAGTAGCATTCGGCAAGATGCTTGGATAACAAACCAGCTCTTTTGGGGCACGAAAGCAGAATCGCTGGCTCGAAACGGCGGTACATTCTTCGCCTCCCATGGTGTGTCGACATGGCGCAAGCGGAACGCCTCTGCTAACCCAAACCGAAGTCTTGAAAACACGGTCACATGCCTTCCATGTGTTTGGGAGCGGACATCTAGGCGTGAAACCGGTCGTGAGCCGCCGAGTGCCCGTGTAGGTCCTTGCTCCTCGAAACCCCATGCGCTGAATACAACGCAGTCGAGGTATTTCAACGCAAGGCCAGCTGTAGCACCGCCGAAGAGGCACAAGGTCATGGGGCTGGCCAAGTTTGTTGCAGCATTCCTTACGCGTAAACTGTAGGCTAAGAGTAAAGAAAGGCCAGGGACAAGTGCGACACGGATGGGAGATTGGGCTTTGGTGAATGCGAGGGTGAAAACAAGAAGACTCATCATGAGAAGGAACGGGACTGCTGGCTGGAGGGGCACAGAGTCTGCCATAGAGTCTGCCATTTGTTGAACCGTGGTAGAAGTGGACGAGAGTGAGAGAGGAAGGAAGTATTTTGGTCAGAACGAGGATACGGGGCCCCGTAAGTTTCACGGGATGAGCCTACACTACACGTTTCGATATCCTTTAAATAGCGAATGGTGGTCTCGACTAAAAGCTACAAGCAGCCCGGAACTGCCGTCTCTGTTTTCTACTCGGGCGCGTAGGAAGGCTTTTTGTGAACATTTGCCAGACCTTTTTTGCCGGCAAGGCACGTCTACAATACGCTGGAACAGCTAAACAGTCCAAGTTCAAGGCATCAAGCTACCTTACTAGAAGCAACGGCATGATCCTTATCCTTATCTACGCTCCCAAGCCAGCGCCGCCTTCTCCGGCTCACGTATATGCATCAGCAAGCCCTGACAGCTATCCTCGATCAGACTCACGAGGCGCCGCTCTGCATGATCAAGGTCTTCACCAGCCTCAAGCACAGGCCTCACTGTGCATGATCCGAACAACCGCGCAAGCACAGCTACAAACTCCACCAAGGAGAATTTCTTGCCAGGGCAGAATCGCGCCCCTTCAGCCCACGGAAAGTATGACCCTTTTACTGGCTGTATGAGAAATTCAGTTTCAAGCCGAGCCCGAATATCAGGCACCCGGGTTGCCGAGATAGGGCTACTAGAGCTTGTCGAGATCCATCTTGAGGGACGCCAGGTCGACGAGTCGGCGCCCCAGTACTTAGGATGCCTATGCGTCGCAAGCAAACTCGGGAGAACCGCGGTTCGTGGAGGGATCACCATGACCCGATCCTTGAGGTTTAAAGTTTGAGAAACTGCTCCGGTACCTTTAGGGATTTCAGTGATGGTGCTGAAAAGTCTTAGGGTCTCGAACTTCGTAATGTTAGTGCTCTACTTGAAGGTGATGGAACTACGATCGGAAGAGTCATACCATGATAGCCTGACAGCGTTTTAATCTTGGAAAGGAATCATCATATCCCCACGTCTCATGTCTTTCGTGAGATAGAATCTCCCGAATCTCCTCAAAGACCCAGTCTTGCACATCTCGATTGGCTGCTAAGAACAATATGCCATAAGCCAAGGTATTCGCAGTGGTATCATGTCCTGCTACATTCATCACAAACCAATTACCTAGTATCTCGCTGTTAGTCAACGGCGTTGCCCTGGCGGAATGTTCTGAATTTGAAGAGGGATTCCCTGCTTTCATTCTGCTCGGTGCATCTTCTGAAGCCCGTATCAAAGAGCTAATCAAACCTCCGGCCTCAGGTTTCCCAAGCAGTATCGACTCTTTTTCTGCTTCGAGTGCATGCAGCATGTGCTTCTTGTAGTCGTGCATTGCTTGACCTATACGAGCCCAAGATCTCGGAACGATGGGCCAAGACATGACTCTGGATGGAACAAGCATCATGAAAAGTGCGTTCTCGAGTATTACTCCCAGTGCTTCCCGATAACTACCTACATCGTTGAATTTTTGGGGGCTCTTGAAACCAGTGGCAGCCAAAACATTCAACGACAGAGTTCTCACATCGCTCGCCAAAGAACGAACGCCGTTATTGCCTGCCTGCAGCCATTGAGTCAACATATCGTTTGCCTGACTCAGCGTCTCTGCCCAAACCGAAGCATTGGACTTCTCATTGAAAGGAGCTGCAGTGACTTTCCGGTGCCGTTGCCAATCCGTGCCCTCAACCTGTGCGTTGGATCAGTGCCTGCTCATGAGACATTGGCGCAGTCTTACAGTGACAACACTCTTTCCGAAAATGTCTAAGACTCCTATATAGCTTAAGCAAAGGGACTGACCCGCTGTTGTGACTGAGCTCACGGTAGAAGTGTACTGGTCGCGTAAAATCCTTATTACGCGCAAAGATCTCGCTTACAGCATCACCATCAGAGATATACAGCATGTTCTGTCCTGGTGTAACCTTGACGAAATAATCACCCAGCCTCTCATGCGTCTTGTGCTTGTCGTGAAAGGTCCATTCTCGGCGCATGTAATAGAAGTGATCCGCAAGGGAGAACGGAAGGCGCTCGATCAAAGGCCACAACCGAGGCTCTAGAAGCACCCATGGAACATTGGTTCCAGAGATGGGCACTATGATCATAGGTACTTTGAGCGTACGAGCCTTCAGATAGTTGGCCAAAAGGCAAATGGCACTGTATAGAGTCCATAACGGTGCAGTCAGCAGCAAGATCTGAAGGAGCATGCTGGAAGAAGATCGTGATTAGCAAGCAATACGGAAGTTCACGAAGAGGAAGATGATATACGGCGGCTCAATTGGAGACAGAAGCAGAGCGAAGAGGGAGTTCTACTTTTCTGACGCCAGCCTGGCCAATCCGCCCTTACCACATCGCAATGCACCGTACTTAATGTTAGCAAAGTCGCCCAGCTGAAATTCACCTCTGTCAGTCGAGATAGAATCCAAGCATTCGTCCGGGTGTCAGCACGGAACACGCCTGGCTTTCCGCTCGAGAACCAATTCAAGGCAAATGCTCCGTGGTCCGCATTAGGAAGCCGCCATGGGTTGCGATCCTTGCAGCAGCAGCTTCCCGGGCCAGAAGCTACAGTAAGTCTTGCAGCCTGGCTACTGCAAAGTGCGCTTGAGTCATAATGTCCCCACGCAGCTCCCTAGTTCAACGTGCTAGTTAGTCACTACACATCCAGCAAAGCCTGCATAGAGCTTCGGTAGGATCCTGGCTCGGACTAATAGTACGTACATGCGATCTGCCTTCTACAAGACATGAACTCATGTAAAGGCGAGCTCAGCGAGATAGAGGTAGTATATGTATTTATTGGGAGCATTGGGCGAACTGCCCTACAGTTGCCTACGACGTCACTGCTCCTGTATTCCAGCCGCTGCGCAGGCTAAGCATCGAGAGCTGCGCACAGGATCTCACTGTATACTCTCCTCCTTATTCTCCTCGAACAATTTGAAACCCCCCGGTACCGTGGTCTGGAAAAATCCTGTGGGATCGTATTTCTGACTTACTGCTTGAAGCCGTTTTTTGATTTCCGGTCCAAAGCCAGCAATAGGATCCTGGAAGCTGGCGGCGTAGTTGAGATACTCAAACTTATTGAACAGCCCCCTGGACACGGCCGCCTGCTTGATATCGTCAAAAAGCTTTTTGCCAGCGCCTTCGACAATGTCGTCATCAGATGCCTCAGACCATGAGGCTGAGAGCAGGCAGAGTACCAGTGCGCCTTCGGAAGGGTCTAGCCCCAGAGAGTTTCCTCCTTGTGCTTTTGCCTTGGCAATGACTGTCGGAGGAAGAGGCTGCAAAGACAATGTCCAGAGAATACCGCTGACGTCCGCGACTCGAGGAGAAGATTTTTTCCACAAGCTGTAGGCGGAGTTGAGCATCGATAAGTCGTTCTGGAACGTGTTCGAAACGAACAGGTTTCTACAGGACAAGCTGTATATCAGTCTAATTTGCTAGGGTTACGTCCCGAACGCTGCTAGCAAATGCGATGGGTGGATTACGAACCGACGTCCATTTGGTGATAGCTTCGCCGCTTCGCTGGTGAAGTCTGACAAATTCGATATTCTCATGGAGTTCGTGTATTGAGGCTCAAGCGCCGTGAAGGGCTGGAATACGGGTGGGTTCGAGACTGGCTTGGTGTAGTCCATGGTGGTGAGAGGGAAGTAGCCTCCCCTGGCGAAGGCGAAAACCTGAATTAAAGAAGCATAGTCATCGTAGTTCACACTTGCGTCAAACCTATGGAACTCTTCGAGTAGCTTAGGAGCGAGGGATATATTAAATCGGATACTTCCACCCCAAAAATCTCCCTGCTCGAAGGTTTCTATGTCAAAGCGGGTGACGACCCCGAAATTGTTCGAGCCACCGCGGAGTGCAATCCACAGATCGGGGTTTTCTTTGGCATTGGCATTGACTATCTGACCACCAGCCAGAACGATCTCAAAGTTCCGGACACTGTCACAAACAAAGCCTTTCCGTGCTGAGTAGAAGGACAAACCGCCTAGGCTCAAAGTCAATGTTGTGGTATAATATACTACCACACAGTTTTGCAGTACCTCCCAGTGTCAGACCCGCCACACCAACGTTTGACAAGCGTCCACCAGAGATTGACAGTCCCAAGGCGTCAAGCATCGGATAGGCCTCGCTCCACAGCGCTCCAGCGCCTATCGAGACGATGGATCTGTCCGAGCTAACAGTGACGGTGTTCATTGATCTCATGTCCATCGTGACGCCATTGTTGATATTGGCACTGCCTGGGTTAGGACTATGGCCTCCGCCCCGGATCGCTAATTTGGTTTGGGAGCCGGCCAGATTGAGGAGTGATATCTTTTTAACCACAAGAGCCACATCAGAGCTGTGAGCTGGTCGCACGACGCAGTTTGGAGATAAATCTCGTTCTTGCTGGGCGTAGTACGAGTTTTGGCATTGAGCATAAAGCGTTGTGTTGGGCTCGAAGACTTTATCTTCGCCAAGGCTCAATCTCAAAGTGGAACACTGCGAAGCTCTATTAGCAGCCGACATTGTAGAGGCTCATTGGCCTCCTGTGACGACAACAAGTTGACAGGGACTGGAATTAGGATCGCAGTGATTAAACGAGATGGACCAAGGCTCTTGTGTAGACTGAGGTGATAGGATATCAGTGTGGTAGCACCTACAGCGTTGCCGTGGTTAATGGTAGAATGAGTGGCTCCAATGAAACCAAACACGGCGATCACGACCAGGACTGCATTGCACCACTCCAGGACTATTCTCTGGCTTTTCATTGGTCGAAATGAGGGCCGGATGACTGCGGCGCGAAGGGCAGGCAAACTGCACATGCCTGATGAATACGTACGTGAGAAAGTCACTTCGGGCCTCGAGGCAGTTGGAGATGTTCACGCAACTATGAAGTACCTACCTCAAAGTAGCCGCAGACGACGATCCCCTCGATCGCAAATGATGGAGTAAGCTGTCGCTTAAAACTACCTCAAGAATTTCACCTTCCGACTTCGTACGCGCACCTTTCATCCCTAAAGGACGATAACCTTAGACACCCAGAAGTTCATGCTATTCTAGCAACAAAACTTCGAAACGAAAAGTCTTGCAATGTCGGTTTCTCTGCTTTCCTTGTTTGGTGTTCTTTCTCGCCCGAAATCTGTCGTTACGGAGCATCTCTCGGCGACGGAAAAGGATGAGGCATATGCGCAGCTGACTGGTCTTTGCCGTTGCTGTGCATGATGCAACACTTCACCGGGGCTGTTATGGTACTCGGATCCTGGTTGCTTCCAATAATGGTGTTTCTAATGATGTAGGATCGTATTCGCATCGGCTTTCGCTCCTGCCTTGCCCCCCCCTCCCCTCCTCCTCCCCTCCCCCCCTCCACCCCCTACTGTTAAGTTCCAGAAGGCAGTTCGCGCGCGGAGTATGCCCACATCCCGATCTCTTTGCTCCGAGTACAAGACACGGGAACCACGAGCAAGAATCCAATTTGCTTGAGAACTTCTTTGAAGTCTCGTTCGTCGCCTAAGACATGGCTGGAACTATTCCCGCCGGCGTCGACCTGGCCACCACCCCTGTGCGCAAGCCTCCACCAGGTTTTCACTCAAATTTCATTGACCCACCATCTATGGCATCTGGCGTGACAGCGACGGCTGTTGTTCTCATTGTATTGTCTACGTTCTTTGTCGCCACGCGCCTCTACCTCAACTACACTACACCACGAAAGCTTGGATGGGATGATTGTAGCTTCTTGCTCTTTCCACTCGCACTGTCGGAAAGCTGACTCCTTGATAGTCTGTTGCGTTACTGCTTTTGTTCTCTCCAACGCCTTCAAAGGCATCGTTCTCAGTCGTACGCGATCTTCAGTATCAAGCCCGCTTCACGTCAGCTTTGGCTTATGCACTCTTTCCCAGAAAACTATCAGTATATCCACTCATGGGACACGCCTTTACTCTGGAAATTCGATCCTACTGGTTACAAGGAAAGTCGACACAGTCGTCCAAATTTAAGATGTTCTGACTGATACTGGTATAGATAAATTTTGCGGAGAATATCCTCCTAGGACCGAGTATTTTCTTCGCCAAAATCTCACTGCTCTTGCTCTACCTTCGTATATTCGCTGTCCGCAGGACAATGCGGTGGCTAATATATGGCGGCTTCGTCTATTCATTTTGTTTATATTGGTCGAATATTCCAGTGACTTCAATTTTCTGTGCACCAGCTCCTGGTCACCCATGGTCAATTGCAGTCGGGCTGAAATGCAAGCCCGCCGCAGTCTTTGGAGTTATCCAGGGAACCCTGAACGTCGCCCTTGACCTTTTTATCCTGCTGCTTCCTGTGCATGTTGTCCTAAATCTACAGCTTCCGATGCACAAAAAGGTGGCTGTGCTTGCGGTTTTCATGACTGGAGTTTTGTAAGCATACAACGCATGCCATGTCCAACGCTTACGTTGATTAGTGCCATCGTCGCCAGTGTTTGCGGTCTGGTCTATCGTATCATGGTGTGGCAAACCAGTAATGATGCGGAATGGCTCGCCGCGATCGCATACATTTGCGTGTAAGTCTAGTGACCACACCAGGTATTCGGGATAAAGTTGTGACTGTTCACTTCTTAGCTTTGTAGAAACAGACATCGCTATTATTTGCAGTTCGATGCCTGCCTTTGCCTCATTCTCGAGAGCCCGAATGCGAAAATCGACCTTCTTTGCCTCTTTGCGATCTCGTCTGTTTTCTCGCTCGCTCAAAACAAAGCCAAGCACCAAGTCGCCTGTCAGACCTAGCTCGACATATGGTTCAAAGTTTATCAAGAAAACAAGCACATCCTCAGACTCCCAAGGGTTTCTCGGTTCAGGACGTGAAGATTATCTGGAACTGGGAGAATTACCGGACAGAGTGGGATATAGCGGTAACAATATAAAGCATCAAGTAGCGGATGGTCTTGGGAATCCCATCTAGAAGATTATGTCAGTATCTGTTGGTTTACGAATCGGCCAAAATGTGAACACACTTTGGAACAATCTTATTCAGGTACGTATAGCATATTTCAACAGTATCTATAGGTCGATAGTCATGGTAAATTAGCAGGTTATCACACGTGCTGTGTCACTCTATCGCCAGCATCCATCCAGGCGCTAACATTTCCAGGACCGACGTATATGACGGGGCTTGCTGCGTGCGGCTACCCTGTAGCCGTACTTTGCGTAGCTTCGAGTCCTTGACTCGACAGGGGCTGGACCTGCGATGCTTGAAAAGCTCAGCCAACAGTGTACACGACTGATGAAGTGTGAATCTGATAGTTGCTTAGAGGTGCGAAGGTGTAGTTCAGAAGGGAAGCGATCTACGTTTTGAGCGGAAGTCGGCACATGATCGCGCTTGTACCAGTTAGTTCTAGGGTTAGCGAGCAGTGTGCTTCTACCACTCACCCACTCCTCCAACTTCTATTACTATCATGATAGCAGACCGACCGCTTTCCGACCTTGCAAGAATCAATCTCCAACCAACCAACCACCCCCCACCCCAGCCGCACCAAGTATCGACAACCGGTCAGAGAAAAGGGATCGATGAAACTGATTTGCGTCTCTCTGTCCGAATCAAGCAACTGCGCCGAAATAGGGCTGCAGCTTTTGCTGCGATGTTGATGCAGACTGCAGTCAGCAGATGCAAGCTGTGTGTTGGTTGTTCCATGGTCGCAAACGCAACCATCACCTATGGGCTCCGGGCTGCTCCTAACACCTTCTAGGTTGTTGTCAGCACGAGTCATGCGGCCCAGCCTTTGCAAAATCACGGTCCCAATGCATGTAATAATTTGTGTACATTATCCGCGAGCGTTTAGTCAGCCATCACCCCTTTTGTTGGTACGAGGTTTGGCTCAAAGCAAACTGACAAAGCATGCGTGTGGTCGCGGACGGGAATAGCCAATCCGCTTTAATTAAACATCGGCGGGCTTTCAGGTGTGATGGATGAAGTTGCAGAGACCCGCCTTTGCGCCTGAAACACCGAGTGCTGGAGGTGCCCGAGTGGCATTGCGAATCACTGAGGTCTGAAGGCGACTAGGAGGCTTAGAGCAGTGTGAGGTTCGCAAACCATTCATTGAGTCCTGAAGGCAAATAGAAAGTGTGGGCAAGAAGTTCCAGGCGCGCGAATTAGTGCGTTTTGAAGACCACGGTAGAGAGGAGGTGTGGTCGGAGATTGTGGACATGCAGTAATGATAGTGTCGACGCAGGAGTGTCAGCGGTGAGTAACGGTAGGAGATGGAATGGGATCAGAAGGTCCTACAAGGGCGTGAAGGGTTAAACTACAGTAGCTCCGCTTTACCAACGTAACAGTACCTTACCGTTGGCAAGCATGCTGATCCCTAGCAGATCTTGCTCAGTGCTATCACCAGAACTTTCTTGGACCCAAGTCAATTACTCCCATTTCTCGTGATTGTGCTTAACGTGTACACAAGAAACAATCCACAAAGGAGAGCTTGTGGATCCTCGGATTTCCCTTTCCCTTGCAAATACTGGTGCTTGCCCTTGGGGATTATGCCCATCAACGTGACCGCCACGCCGTTGTTGGTCGGAGGCTTGTTCGTGATACTATGTGCATCTGTGATTTTGGTTACAGTAGTTGTCTTCCATGCTGTAAAGATGCGGTGGGGTGGCTTACGTTCAGATAGAAGCCTACATTGATACTCAAAAGCCCGTTGCAATTGCTGCATAACAAATTACGTGGTGCGGAATCTGTCTTGAAAGATCTGGTCCTTGCAGTTCAAGATTTTGTTAGTACCGGATCATTCCCCAATTGCAATTCTACTTTCTGAGAGAGGACGTCTAGCGGTCTAGCGCATACTATGTGCCAGAGCGAAATTTGAAGCAAGAATATGTCTATGTGCGATCCAGGAAGCATCTCGTGGAGCTAGCAGAGAGTCCGCAGCTGTCACAGCGTGCAGTTTACAACGACGTAAGGGGGAATGCTATGGCGACATGATGAGGTTTTGACAGTGTAATAGATATTTGGCTTTGGACTTGCCTTGCCCGATGTAGCCCAGAAGCGTCCAGGGTTATCAACTTACCGTCTCTTTGGCCGTGTGTTGAAAGTTCTGAATCAGCCGCAGCTCCACGTCCTTTACCCTCGCCTACGACGATGGGCAGTGACTAGCATCTCCGCAGAATTGAACATATCGGGCGCTGGGAAAGGTATCTTGATAGTCTTTGTCTTGGAGTGTTCTGATTGAAATACAGAATGGGTATCTGTGCGAATGGCCCCTATGGCCCGAAAAGTTGTGTCCGATACACTCAGTCTCATCTTCTTTGGTGAAGCACTCTGTGAGCCCACACCTAGTGCCCTGGTTCATTTCCATTATCATGGAGTTGAGAAAGACCTAGCTGATTAAAGGTAGCAAAGGAGGTCAGGTTCTCCTCCGCCTGCAAATCCCAGGTTCGGGAATTGGAGTTTACACTCATGGCACTGCGGGTAACGCCTTCCTTTATGAAGCCGTAAGATCATCAATCGATAGATGGAGCTTCGCGTAAATTTTTGACACGATTAGCATGGTACATGGCATCATCACTGGACGTGGTCGAGCTATGCGAGTCATCACAGACCGTTTGTTACCAATCATCAAAAGCGAACACGGTGCATGGGTCGAGCCACACGATCAGAAAGAAGTGAGCTACGAGCTCTTCATCTTCGCAGAATAGAGCACCGCTAATGAGACCTAGCTTAGTATCTTATATCAGACAATTCAAGTCGCTGCAGAAAACCAGTGGACCACGGCGCAGATTTTACGAGCGATCACAGGACTGTGGCTGTCAGCGGCGTTCCAACCATGGATGGTACGGGCATGATCACACTTTGATGAGCTCGCGTCTAATCATTCTTTAGAATCTCGACCTTCTTATTCTCGAGTTATGCGTGCGGCCAGCCTATATCGAGCTTCTACGAGCTGAGATAAAGAGCGAGGCGGACCTATCATATAGCAATCTGGAGAAGCTCCCCCTTCTGAACAGCTTCATCAAGGAAACCTTCAGGACAAATCCCTTAGATACTTGTGTGTAGTCCTTGCTTTGTTGCAAAATACTTGATTAATATCCTCGACAGTTACCTTAAGGAGGAAGGCACTGGAACCTTTTACCTTCTCCGACGGTCTCCATGTGCCTGCAGGCAGAGTAGCTTGTCTTTCGGCCCAAGACATCATGAATGACGAAGTCAATTACCTCAACCCTGAGATCTTCGATGGATCACGCTTTGTGAACGCTGCGCAAGAGGATGTCAAGATACGGGATCAGGGCTCAGATTCTGGCTTCAGCAATTTCACAGATGTGACGGATAAATTCCCGATATGGGGATACGGGTCGTTAGCATGGTAAGTTGTCTGTTCAATCGCAAGGTGTCCTTGGCATCATCATGGTGTTTTGGGTCAGCTGACAAAATTCGATTTAGTCCTGGTCGATTTCACGCCTCACTGGTCATCAAATTGGTGTTGGTCCATCTGGTGATGAACTATGAATTTCGTCTGGAAGATGTGAATGCCCCACGTTTATGGAATTGGCAGAACTTTACGGTGCCTTACGATAAAACGAGGGTGGAATTCCGCCGGCGAAGTATCTAGTCTTTAAGGGGTAGAGACTTGATGATTCGCACATGTAGAGCCTTATTCGGAGGCATGGCCAGAGGATGGCACAGCAACGCTTCTGTTCAATCGCGTGACCCAGTCATCCATTTTTTGCCGAGCACAGATCCGCAAGCCCCTAGACACAGAACTGCGAGCATCAGCAATTGTTCGGCCGTTATATTGGACACACAATACAGGGAAATGCTGAGCTTGGCAGCTAGATAGGAACGACACTGTCTGTTTTGACCTTGCGATTACCTCAGTCTCATTAGACGGCATATTTGTAATAGCGAGAAGAGTAGCTTGCTAACGGCATAAAATAAGACTTTTTAACCGAAGCTTTCACGCACAGCTTCGGACGAGGTGTTTCGCTGCAACTATTGGATTAGGATCATAGAAAGCAATTTCGGACAGGGCTCAAGACCGGCGTTTCTTCCGGAATCCTCGGTGTAGGTGTGCCTAGACGGCGAAAGTAGCAGGTCAAGGTTCAGCTGTTCAAGTTGCAAGAACGCAAATGCGAGTGGGAGGCACATACTATGCAGTTCTGTGAGCTGCAGAAGCATGTTATGCACCTTGATTACTAGGTAGTGGTATGAGGTGTGTTGCATACGCGTTAGCGGGCTCTAGGGGTATTGTGTAGGCAGGAGGTGTGGTATAAGGCTTGTGGCATGCAAGTGTTGGAGAGGAATTGCGCATGTGGAATCCTGAGTGCCGGAAGACGAAGTCTAACCATGGCACCGCTGGCTGCCTGATTTATGCCCCTGGTCAGTTAGCATTCAGGCCATATGTAGCACTACAGCCGAGGCGGAGCACTGCAAGAGCTAGACTGAGTCAGATTTGAGAACTCGGTGTGGGACAGAGCCTTGCAGTGTTCTTAGGGATGAATTTTCGCCAGTTGCTCGTGGGGTAGAGCGGTAAGAAGTATCACCCTAGTCCTGGGCTACATCGGTGCCGGTATCTGGCCCACGTATGTCGCCTTCTTCGAGTCCTTCACAGAAGGTGGAAGGATCATGTGCCGGAACAAGGTCCAGATGGGTGGAGCAACTTCTCAGCGATTGTAATCAGTAGCTTCAGGTGGGAATGCAAGAATATCAGCACTTCAGTACCACCATGCTTTATCTACGTTAGGTGTCGTCAACGCAGTCAAGAATCACCATGCTTACGGACGTGTTGTCATGTACTTTTTGCGATCTCCTTATTACCCCTGAGAGAACTAACGTTGTCTCAGTTTTCGGTACCCTCGTACCTGTTACCTTGGGACTTTTCCTCCTATTGTGGCGTGTATGGACGTTTACAGTCTTGCCGTGGCTGCACCCGGACGAGCCAGAGCAGATTCCGTACTGGATTCCCTGTGAGTAAGACGCCTCAGTATCAGTCAGTGTAAAGAGACTGAGTATAGTATTAGACCTCGGTAACTGGGTTCCTCAGCTAGAGTATAGCTTTGCAAACATCGGACCTCGAGTTGGCTGACCACGCGAAGGCCATGCATTGCCCTTCTTCAAAGACTCACATGAGTTGATCTCTCAAGGAGTGTAAGTCTGTACCAATAGAAAAGAATAGAGACATGACAATCTCATCGTAGTTGCAGTAAGTACTTCGGAAACACGAGAAAGCCGTTCGGCATCACAGTCGTTGGGAAAATATATTATGTCGTTACAGATCCTAATGATACTTCGACGTTCTACAACAATACCGCAGGACTCTCCTGGGACCAATTCCTGAATGAGGTTCTCATCGGGTTCGGTGTGGAACCTAGCAGGCTGGATCGACTCTGGGCTAAAGCCGCAGTGCCGACGCCCGTCAACCCTTCTGCCAAGAGCCTTATTAATTTAACGGAGGATTTGTACATACAACACCTTTTACCAGGGAAAAGTTTCCGAAGGCTCGCGATTAAGCTTGAATGGAATATGACAAAGCTCATGAGCTGGGACGAATTGTCGAATCGGTTTTCTCTCAACGTCGATGGCAGAGGCCTGTCGGAAGCAATTTCGCTGAAAAATCTGTGTGGAAACGTTCTTATCGATGTTACACAGATGTCCTTATTCGATCCCGTCCTCTTCAAGCTTGACCCAGGGATGACAAAAGACATGCAGTTTTTTACAGACGAGCTTTGGAAGCTCTTATACCCTGCACCCGGGATTAGCTCAACGAAAGTAGCGACTTTAAGAGCAAGATACACGAATACGTTTTTAAAGTATATGAAACTTCCTCACAACGCAAGGAAAGAAGAGGCCTCCCTAATAACAACACTCGTCGATCAGTATAAAGAGCTTGATATTAGTGAACATGACAGCGCTGCCATGTTGGTAATGGTATATTGGGCGTAAGTAGTCCCGAGGTTGAAACAACAGTAATTGACAGACATTTTTGACTGATTTCAGGGGAGATGCGAATGCGTACAAACTCGCATTTTGGATGGTGGCTTATATACTCTTTGATCCAGCACTCCATGCGCTCATCAGGGAAGAGGTCCGCCCGGCAGTCAAGCCGGACGGAATCAATATGCACTTTTTAGTGAACAACTGCCCGCAGCTGCAATCAGTGTTTTATGAAGCGATGCGTTTAACAAAAAGAGATATAGGGATACGCAAAGTTGTAAGGCCAACATTGCTAGGCGGGAAACTGCTCTCTTCAGGTAACGCTGTCATATTGGCGACATGCCAGCTTCACGAGAATCGTGACATCTTCGGCCACAACATTCACGAGTTCGATCCGAACAGATTCCTTAAGAGACCTGACCTCTCGCGGAGCCCGAGCTTCAAGCCATTTGGAGGCGGACGGACCTACTGTCCAGGGCGAGTCTTTGCGATGCAGGAAATCTTCTCTTTCATCGCATTCCTGTTTCATCGTTGGGATATCGAGCTCGCATCCACTGCTGGCAAAGATAAGACGTCCGATGGCAAGCAGACTTTTCCAGTCGCAGACGATAGCACAATCACATTGGGTATCACACGTCCGTTACCGGGTCAAGACGTATGGGTAAAGCTTGCTTACAATGGTTCATTGGCGTAGCTGTGGCCAATCCGACTCCTTAATGAGAACAGTGCAGTCATGGACGATAGCGGTCGCAGAAAATGAGATATAGCATGTATAGATAGCACCAGTGGGTGTCAGAAGTCATGATAGCATCAGCGCCTGAAGTATTCCCACCTATCAAAGAGAGCAGATTTTGCAGGGCCCAAGCTATATACGTGTGACCCTTGTTTCATACTTCGTAATAAGCTCAGTGATGTTAGTAAGTGTCTCTGTAGTGATTTATTACTCCAAAGTGAAGGGGAGCGGCCAACAGATTTGGGTACGATTTGTCGAGGGAAATCGTTTCTGAAAAATTGCGAAACATGTCTAATGGTATTTGGTAAAAAGTTCCCTCCCGCAAATACTGCCATGTGTGCACTACGTGCACGTATCCTCTCCGCTGGCGGGATTCGCACTTGCTATTGAGTAGGGGCAACCACCTTCGGCGTGGTAATCCGCGGAAAGTTTCCTTCGCCATATGTCAGACCTGACTCACGCGGAGCATCAGCCAAGGACTAATCAGGTTTGGAGCAAGGTTGTAAGGGAAATACTTATTGTGCTTACTGAGTGGCAGAACAATTTGAGGTGGCACAGTTCCCCCTCATAACAGAATTTTAAAGGGTCTTGGTGTAATAGTCATAGTAGATTTTGTGACACTTCCAAGTTTCGCTATTTCGGTCCCTCGTGGTCTCGGGGTCAGGCAACGATCAGCGCGACAGCTTTCACGTCATCCCGCAAAAAGGGCTCGTATCCTCATGTCTCCAATATAATTATATAATGCCAGACATCCTCAAGCCAAGCTGCGTACAGTAATCGATGGGATGAGAACTGCCCTGAGCAGGTTTGAAGTTGGACCTTATCTGGTATCAAAGTACGCATAAAGATCAGAGGCCGTGAAGTTACACGATCGCGGTGACTGTTGTGGATTAGATAATGGCGGGATAGTGGAACCTCCCTCCCGGATTATCTGACTCACCGCCCAGATGCGTGCGGCTGGGCTGCTTTCAATCCCGCCAGCTTGATATGGGCAATATCAACCACTTCAACCGTCATGATGCCTATCGCAATGCAGGTGTTAGCAATAGGCTTCAAGGAGGTGAACTTGTTCTTGAAGACCCCCTATAGACGCAGGAAACTTGCTCAAGGATGGTAATCGATTGGCCTGCTGAAGTAAGTCCGTTGCTAGTTGATGGTGAAGCCTTCATGTTGTCTGCCGTTTTCTGGTTACTCATGCTTGATTGCTTATTTCTCGCGCAACGCGTTCCTACCATGGCTTGGTACTACAAGTATGACCGAAGCGGGTTACGCAATGGACGATCTCTGTGAAGAAGTAACGAGATGTCTAAGATCAAGCTTGACGTAGTAGAGCCTCCCATCCCAAGCTCAGATTCAAGAGATGAACATTTCTGACGTTGGGACGAGGCTGAGAGCGGAGCACTATATTTTTATATTCCAATGACTCGGTTGGCGTTTCAGGTAACCTGGTTAGCACTGGCTAGCTCAGAAAGGTAAAAGAAACGTAAGGCAAGTTGGAATAATGAGGCTCAAGGTCTCAAGGCAAATTGTACCGACCCGGACATCCAGCTACATCCACAGTCGGATATCAGCAAGCCTGTTGCTTTCTCGGTAGAAGAGATCCGCCCAAAGAACATCGGAACTCGGGACCTCAATCATATCAGAAGTCACGGGCTGAAGCTCTCTTGTCCACAAGCCACCTAGCCACCTTCTACAGCAATGTGTCGGCAGAACATATTTGGCAAGGTAACGATCTTGAGAGAATATTTACTCGGTTTCTGAATTGAGATCTTCATATCAGCGCTGTATCCAGTTCAAACCCGTAAGAAAAGATGTACAACCGCATTCTTCAGCTCCTAAAAAGTTGGGCGACAGAAAATGCAATTTACCGACCGATCGAAGACCGAGAACTCCATCTAGGATCATCTGCAATACAGTTCGTTGAATGGCTCATACACTTCAATATCGACCAGCACTATAGCACGAATTCGCGCCGGTAAATGCATTGATGGGTCAAACCAAGCTCATCCCCGAATCTTGCCTCATGTCCACACTTCTCCCTCGCTAAAGGACGCCTTTTAGACGTGCTTGAACCTTGCTCCATCCAGATCCGTTTTAAGGGCGGCTAGAATGCTTTCAAGGCGGTCAATGACCGAAGAGAGATACGTGATATCTGTTCGCAAGAGTTTGGCCGTTTGTCCATTGAGCGGACTAGGCCCCTGCTCTTGCAAACGGTAGTTTTCAGTCGTCGACCCTAGACCGCCCATGACCTGCCTTAGCTCCTGCATTGTGTTCCTGCCCCTTTGAACAGCACGCTCGATCAATAGTCTCTTCATGGCCAGCTCATCGCCTTGGCTCGGTCGGTATTCTCCAAACGACAGTGTCATATTACCACTGTATGACAGCAATTTCCGGATTTGGCAGAATACCAATTGAGTGGTCGCGATTGTGACAAGCAGCGAAGGCGAATCCTTGCTACACTGGCTACATCTCAAAAAGGAATCGACTGCTCCAAGAGTATCATGTATACATTGAAGCAACATGTCCAGACGTTGACTGTCTGGCTGCGCGCTCAGGCCGTAGAGATTGTTCAACTGGAAATCCTGTTGACTAGAGCAGGAACCTCGCGTCAGAGAAGCTGTTTCGCTCTTTCCCATTGCTAATTCACAAGGCGTTCTCGCGTCGGAAAGGATTGCTCATAACGGTCGGATTGATGGAGTTGATCGGCTAGGACTTCTTGGCTCTTGCACATCCGGCGTGCTCGAGCCCACATGTGCAATTCCCTCTGGCTTGATTACAGAACTTGGATTGATCAATGAGTCGAATGCAAAGTTCACATGCATGGTATCAGTGAAAGAGAACTCTTCCGTGTCAAAAAGGTCGTCAGCATTGGTTAAGGGTGGAGAAATTCGAACTTGACATCCATAGGGAAGTTTAGGCAATCTCGTAGCTGGTATTCGTCAAGGTCAGCAAGGTAGGAACGGGTGTGTGGTCGAGGTCTTGGACTGACATCTATTGAGAAAACATATTTTGTGTTATTCCCAGTCAATTCGAGATCATGGTATGTCAAGGGCGGCATTAGACCGGCATCGAAACCACGCATCCGCGAAGTCTGACCCCCACCACAGTACTCATCTTAAGGAACGTGAGGTCTCTTTCGGTTTCCACTCACGGTCCTGAGGTTCTGAGATACGGGTGATATGGTGGTTTGTGCCTTTTCCGCTTCCAATCGTATTTGCTCTAATCTCTCTAAAGTCTTCCGGTTCTTGCTCCCTTTTGGCTTACCAGCCTTGATAGCATAGCTGTGAGAACAATATAAATTGTTGTCTCGACACCGCGCGCAGGGTTCTTCGTCAGAGCATTTAACCTTGGCATGGTGACACATATCGCAAGCTTGTCGCAGTTTTGGGAGAGTTTCCTTGGGCCGTTGTGATCGAGTCGACATGACGATAAAAATTTCCTCCTTTCGTGGATGCTGTGAATACTGAAGTGCAATCTTGGGCGTTGTCGAAATTTTTCTTCTTTTTTTTCCCCCTTCATTTTAATGTACTTATGCAGCCAAAGGCTATGAAGCACAGCATACTATCTACGTATATAGATACACATAGAGTCGTACTGACGATGTATGTAGTATGGAAAAGCTCTCGGTGTGAAACAGGCTCTTAGAGCTAAAAAACCACACTGTTGTTTATTCTGGTAGTCGCTGTAACCTGAATCCACTTTCCATACCCAGTCAGACGAGCTCAAGGAAATCCTGCTGCAAGCGGCCGACTCAAAATCCTAGACAGTATATCCCGTAGACCAGTTGTACATCGTGCAATCACACCGATAAAATGGGCGACAAAGAGCTATGCCCGAGGTTGCGAGCTGGCCGTGCGAGTAACAGATCACGGGCTCCGCGTTATCGTGAACTGTCTATATGACCAAGTGGTCACATAGAAAACTCGAAATTGTGAAAGCTGGCCACTTCGACATGGGCTTTCGACTTCGCTGCATGGCCACCTAGCTGGACGGGCTAGGTGGGCTTTGGTCTATGTATGTGAAAACTGGCCACTTCGATGTGGGCTTCCGTTCGCTGTTTGGCCACATGGTCATCTAGCCACGTGGACTTTTCGACTGGGTATGAGCTCAACGCGTGGGTAAAGCGCTGTTACTGCTCTGTCGATGTTGATGAGATTGTCCAGCTCTTCTGACAAGCATAGCTTGCAGAAGGTTCGTAGCCAGCACCTCGTACAGGTAAATCTCGTTGCCGGCCCGTTGTCGAGTTTAAGAGAGCCAGTATATGATCCACACTGACAGAGGCACATGGCAGACCGAGGGTTACGACCTTTCTGCGGGCAGGTAAAGCGTGTGCTTGGTACCGTAGCTCCGCTGACTTCGCTGCGAAAGTTACCAAGCTCGGATTCTTACAGCAAAAGCAGTCAGGATCGTTGGATGTGGTCACCCACAGTCTAAAGTAAGGTACTTCCGTAGTAATCAGGTTTTACCGACGAATCATGGCCACGATTACACTCGTAATTCGCGTATTACTGCCCTACCGAGCAGCAACACCAAATAATAGGTGGATTTTGTGCGTTGGAAGCTTCCGACCGCTCTCTTTTGGGGTGAAATCAAAGGCCCGCCCAACCCAAACAAAAGTTTGCAGTAAGTAAAATGGCTTTGTAAAAGAGGCTGACCTGAATGAAATGTGCCTAAGAGGCGATTTCCCCGAGAAGCGTTGTAGTAGCGCGGGTAGACAATAGAGTAATCTTCACGACTTCTCAAACAAGCATGCATCGCAATGTCATAGTAGATATTTGTGCTGCAGTGACTGAAGTCGATGCTTCTTAATCGAACCTCAAGCTGTACGAAGCAGTTCGCATGACTGTGTCAGCTTTGCACACGTCTCCAATTGGAATTATCATGAATGACGGCGTATCGAGTTGGTAGTCGCATTATCGAGAGACATGTGAGACAAAATCGATACCCGAAGGGGGGGGAATCGAGGATTCCGGAACGCTCGCAGATTAATATACCAGCCGCTTGAATACCATTAACAAAGCATAAACCAACACGCACAATTTCCGAAGGCATCTCCTGAATTGAATCCCTAAGATCTTAGCCAAAATGGTCTGCAGTCCACAATCGACCTTACCACCGGAGAGGATAACGGTTGCTTATTTCACCAAATGTGTGATTGCGTATTGAGGTTTTTTTAATTCGTAAAACAGCATTGTGCATGTTTTTTATGAAACCGCGGGACAGTTGAGGTATTGGGAAGGGAGGTGGCTATGACGTACCACATTGAGCTGAACGTTGGCAAATACTAGAGTTATAGTCATCCTTGTGATAACGCAAAGAGATTTCGAATCCAGCCACTTACTTTTGGTAAGATACTGTATGAGGTAAGGATATTTGGGCATACGACCTCCACAAACATACGGGACATTCCAAGCCATGTCTTTGATGCACCTGGGATTTGACGGAGGTTTTAAAATACAATTTGAGGCTATATTGCTTGATAGAAAGAACAAACGTGTGAGGGTCCAGCTTGGGCTTGCGTACTGCGAAACATTTGCGCTGGTCGATACGTAAAGACTCAAGGTTGGTCGCAAGAGCTTTCAAATGAATGGAGGTTGGTATAGTTCGCCTCTATGGATGAAGAAAATTATCTGTCATCGTATGCATCATTGCGTGCATGGCACTGAGGGGTCGCAAAAGATGTCCGTGTCCCAAGGCTTTTCCCGCCCTGGGGCGAGCTCCTTGCATTTGCAGGATACATGGTACGATTCTTAGGGACGTGGCCATCCTCAACACTAGAAATGGTGAGGACACCAGTGATCGGCTGAGGTCAAGTTTCCGTCTTCCAGTCGATGGTAACTCGGAGCTTCAGATTTAGAAGATTTCAGCGACCTAGGTATTATTCTGACCAGTTTAGACGACACACATCTTACTCTATCTCCACAACTGATCAGTCTTTTGTAGCTCAGCGGTAAGCCCTCCGTCCAATTCTCTGGGTTGCATTGTGCGTGACGTGGTAAGCTTGGTAAAGTACGTGGTTACCTTAGTGAAAGTACTACGGGCGCCTGCTCAGAGCTCATTTGCCTCAAATTTGCCTCAATACCTCAGACGTGCCCTTTCAAGCCCCTTCGGGTAGACGTTGAGCGCTTAGTAGTGGGATGTGCGCCATACTTTGTTACCGGAAATGGCACAGTCATGCTGTCAAATCGAGTTTCGTATTTCTTCGATCTCAAAGGCCCCAGTCTTACGGTGGACACGAGTTATTCGACAAGTTTGGTGGCATTACATCTGGCGTGCCAGAGCCTTCGAACGGGGGAGTTCAAAATGTCGCTGGTCGGCGGTTCAAGCGTTAGAGTAATATGGGGTCAGTTAGGCTTCAATATTCAGCAGGGCAAAAACTGATCCATCCGTTGCAGCTTCCTCGGTCCCGATGGTAAATCATATACATTGTGCAGCTTGCCTCATGATCAAACCTTTGAAGGATGCTTTACGCGACGGCGACCCAATCCGCGCTGTGATCAGGGAAACAGCCCGTTAATTCAGATGGTCTCACGAATGATGAAGTGTAGATCTGATAATTGTCTAAAGGTGTGTTTTCTACAACAGAAAGCTAAGGTATCTACCTACCACCTACGAGTAGGTATGTTTTGTGCCGCAATTAGCGCTAGCCCCAACTAGGCTAGCGGGCAGTGTAATGGCACTGCAACTACCTTACTGTACTATTGTTCCTAATTGGACGACTACTCCTGCTGCTCCTACTATTGCTCTTACTACAGCTCCTATTGCTTCAACAACGAAAGTGGTCACTATGCCAAGCCAGCTGGCCCATGAAGCTCTCGTTCGCTCCGTCTACAACAACGCTGGTCTAAATCCGATAGAGACCGGTTATGTCGTGGCTCATGGAACAGGTACTAAAACTGGCGATCCCTTGGAGGCATGGGCTATTAGTGCCGCCAGTGGGAAAAACAGGCCCGCCGGGAAGTCCCTCTATGTTGTTGGAATACGAGGTCATATGGGGTCATATTGATATATTGATTGTTGCTGTTAGAAGGCTATCTGGGAGGAAAACTCTACTAGCGGGCCCCAGCCCTATCAGCCCTATGAAGCGGAGGTTACTATTTCCAACATATGTCGGCTCAGTCAAGATCAATGTGGGCCATTTAGAAGCTGCTAGTGGCCTTGCTGGCGTGATAAAGGCTGCTTTAGCGATCGAGAAAGGAATCATTCCTTCCAATATGAACTTCGAAAAGGAAAATGAGAAGCTCACTCTCGAAAAGTGGAATCTGAAGGTCATTCTTCTTTGCGATAAGTATGTTAAAATTGCTAACATGCAATAGGTACCGTCGTCGCGAAGTTTGCAAAAATGGCCGTCTGATGATGTTCGACGGGCTTCGGTGAATAGTCTTGGGTACGGTGGCACGAATGCTCACATTATTACAGAGAACGTAGGAGACCTTTCCAAGAAGGCTAGTACGTTCGTTACGAACGAACGTGACCAGAATGATGATAGTCAAAATGACTACCACGAGAATGATGCCAAACATAATGGCGTGCATAAGAACGGACACCAGCGCAAGGGCCTAGGTTCAGCGTCGCGCACCAGAATGGCTGTGAATTGAAGCTGGAGAGGTTGAACGCCTTGCAACATGGTCACCAAAGTCTTAACCAGTCCTTGATTTTCCAATTAAGCGCCAAGCATGAGGAAGGAGCTCAACAGATGAAGGTCAATCTAAGCACCTACCTTCAGGACCGAAAAGAAGTCAATGAAAGGTCGCTTCTTGAAAATCTTGCCTACACGCTCGGCCAACGTCGCTCTGCACTCTCATGGAGCCAGTCTCTGCCAGCCACTTCAATGTCTGGACCGATCGAAGCTCTTAATGACAAAAAGGTCAAACCCAGTCGATCGTCGAAAGCCTCACGACTAGGCTTCGTGTTCACGGGACAAGGAGCACAATGGGCTCAAATGGGTAGGGAATTGATCACAGCTTATCCCGTCTTCAAGGAATCGATTGATCGAGCTGATGAATATTTGATGACCCTAGAATATCCTTGATCTTTAAGAAATAATCATGCGATTCTATTTCGCAGACTAATTGCTGACACACACTTAGATGAACTTACTCGAGACGAGAAGACAAGTCAAGTAGGTACTGCAACTGTGCGGCAGCCATTGTGTACTGCGGTACAGATTGGTCTCGTCCGACCTTTAAGGTCCTAGGATATCAAACCCAGCGCAGTGACTAGTCATTCTAGTGGTGAGATCGGAGCCGGCTACGCGGCTGGAGCAATCTGCCGTGAATTTGCCTTGGCCATGGCCTACTTTAGAGATTTGGTAACTATGAAGGCCCAGAAAAAGCTGCGCGGTCTGCGTGGTGGCATGCTTGCTGTCGGACTGTCGCAGAAAGAAACTGAAAAGTATATTCAAAGGGTCACTTCTGGTAATGTCATAGTGGCCTGCGTCAACAGTCCGTCTAGCGTCACAGTCTCTGGTGATGCCGCACTTCAGCCAATGATCGAGTCTGATAAAGCTTTTGCGCGCAAATTCTGTGTCGATGCAGCATACCATTCGCATCACATGCAGATCGTGGCTGAAGACTACCTTGACTGCTTACGAGACTTCGAGCCAGAGGATGATTTTGGAGACGTCATCTTCCCCTTCTCCGTGACTGAAGGACTAATCACATCGGCGAAAGAACTCGACGCTGGACACTGGGTGCAGAACATTTTGCAGCCAGTCCTGTTCAACGACTCTCTTAACATGTGCCTTGAATCGCCATTAGATAACTCGAAGCCTTCGGTAGATATGTTGATCGAAGTGGGCCCGCACAGCGCCTTGGCTGAACCTATCCGCCAGGTTATGAAACGTCCTCAGCTCAAGGGCCTGACGATTCCCTACACATCATGTCTAGTAACGGAAGAAGATGCGGTGCAAACGAGGCAAGCAATGGCTTGTCTATTACTGAGCAAAGGTTATCCGGTCAATCTGAGACTGATAAATTTCCCGTGGAGCACAGACAATCTTCAAGTGCTTCATGATCTGCCTTCGTACCCTTGGAATCACAAGGTGCACCACTGGCATGAATCTCGTTTGAACAGACAACACCGACTCAGACGTCACCGACGTCACGATCTTCTGGACTCCCAACAGTGGACTCGAACCCTCTAGCACCAATATGGCGTCAATTTGTTCGCCCTGCTGAGATTCCGTGGGTGAGCGATCATGTTGTTCAGTCTACCATATTGTACCCTGCCTGGGCTGCATTGGTTAGCATACAAGCATTATTTCTGTTTTTTAGATGTGTCATAGCGAGATAATCGAAGGCATTTCTCAGTCACTTCACAAATCATCGCAACGTAGATTTCTTGTACTTCTAACGGAATCTTAGGCATTGTCAAGCCCACCACATTATGCTATCGAGCAAGCCCCCAAGACATCTCACTATCAGAAAATGAAGCCGAAGGTGCATCGATGTTAGAAGCTTGAAACGGGATATTTCTACGTACAGGTGAGAGGGATTTTGCGCAATCTCTATGCCGTTCTACGACTACGAGGTATTTTTGCTTCCACTTCTAGTATCTATTGAATGCGAAGCAGGAGTCTTCTGGCTGCCAACAATTTCTCCATCTCTTCTTCCTTTCTTTCCACCTTGACCATCATCACTTATCTTATCGCTGTAATATATTACGATACTTGCTCAGGAACCGTAGGACTTGCGCTGTACGTTTGGGTGAGGTTCTCCTATGTGGAATAGCGGCCTTTGCTTCCGGAGTTTCTTCCATGGTTCGAGTTTACATAACACGAGTACCTTCCGAAGATCATTTCTTATCTGCAACTAAACTTGGCGAATGTCAGTATAAGCTGTGAGTCTTCCGTAATGGTATCTGCCGTTGTTGTGGCCCGCGCGAACCCAGATTGATAAGTTGCAGTCCCCACTCGCTCCGTATGATTCTCTTCTTTTGCTGGCGTCCTCTTTCAGGTTCTATGCTACGTCTTCTCGGGGTTGGCAGGCCCGAGCCTCAGCATCACTATCCTGGAACTTCCGATTTTTTTTGGAATCACGTCGCAGTCTCCTCAACCTGCAACTTCTAGACTCTTCGCTCGTGTACCTCCTGAAATTGCCCAGCAAATCGCATCATGGCTACATTTTAGCTCCGCTGCGGCTCTCACTCTCTGTAACCACAAAAGGGACCATGTACTTGATGATCAATACTTGCTGGCTCTACGTCAGGTTGAACCGAACAGAAGTGAGCGGGCACTCTTTATGCAGGCACTGGATCGAGATATATCTGATGGTTTTTTACTGCTATTACTGCAACAACTACATCTTCTCGTCTAGAAGCAAGGAGATGGATTAGCAACCAAGGAAAGATCCAAGCGAGTATCCGAGAGTCGATACTCGGGGGCGATGGCACTTACAATCATGACACCACATACAACTATCATGCACAGTTAAGATCCGAGCATTACAGGTGGCTATGCAATTATATCGCTGTGGTCTTCTAGCTGATGCCAACGCATATCTTCAGTGCTTAGCGCTTATTGAATATGTTCGCTGTGAGATGAGTAGATTTCCAAGGTACCTAGGTTTCTATTTCTTCGTACCTCGCCCCGTGGATGACTAAATCTTCGCATGAAACACGATTTTCGTCGCATGGGGATTGCTCAGCCAAAAAGGGTTGTTCTGCCAAATGTGAACACACTTTGGAACAATCCTATTCAGGTATCTATAGTATATTTCAACATAGAAGACGACTACTACTTTATCGTGGTAGACTACTACCAAAGCTATCTGCATCTACTCACCTGTGAAACGGCCAATAATGGCGGCTATGCCATCGTCGAGGGTCAAGTACCAAGTACAATTATGAAGATGGGTCTTTCACTGTTGTAAGTGAGATGAACTTCTCTAAAGCTTCGAATGCACGAAATGATCCAACGAATTTTCTCAGACCTAGGAGAGGACGTGTTGTATGACTCGGTTGATCCATCGTACCTTGGGTTGATGGGCGCCGCTCGGGCTGCAATGTCTCAAATTAAAAATCCAAAATCAACGCGCGATTTCATCTCAATGCCAGGATATATTCCGGATGAGGCGCAATTATCGTAAGTGTCTCATTTCGAAAGAACCATGAGATGAATGAAAGGTTGCACTTCAATTCCCAACTTCAGAAAACTAGGTAATACTTGTAGTCTGCTGTTACCTGACCCGTCTGTCCGAGATACTTACACTTCAAGTCACAATTCAGTATGATCGCGTTCATTTCATGGTTACGCTTTGAGCATATTTATGATAGTTGTCTTTGTATCTGCCTCTTCCCACTCATCCCAGAGATCAGAACTATAGGTTCCTGCCGGGGCGATATGGATTATTCTCGATGGTTCCGCAGAGCCATCCCAGAATGTTGTCGCTATCATCACTTCCGACAACGTCATGAAACTTGTCTCGACCAGTCTCATCCTTACAATCTGCCCCGCTCATGTCCAATTTGCCCAGTTCGAGACGCTCGAGCTTGAACAACCCTTTCAGATTATCGAATGTCCGCGCCCAAGTCCCTTGGTTCAAGTGAATCGTTCCAAGTGTCAAGTCTGTCAGTGCTGGAGCGCAAGCCTGAAGTGACCCGACCATGTGCCACTGCTGTGTGACAAGCTCTGCCAACTCCAGTCTTCGCAAGTGGGGGTGACCACCTGGTTCCAGAAGACTGCTCAGTTGGATGTCCAGCATACATTCGCTCCTGATATCAGAGATGCCCTTGGTGGTATGGCCAATGGTAAGGTCAGAAATTGAGACCGCAGACTTGACGATTCTCTCCAAAGGCTCAGTAAAAGGCCCGAGAACCCTTCCCAATTCTCGCCCGTTCCTACCAAAGTACGAATGACTATACTCCAGCTGTGTACGCCTCAGATCTCTAAGGTCCAATTTCTTCATCTCACCGAAAGCTGCGGGGTATGCTGAACTGGGTACTGTGTAGAGTGAACCCGCAAGGGATATAGCCGTCCTTGGGCCGCCATTATAGAAAAACCTCAGGTCAGGTCTGGTGATTGCTGGTGTTGCTGCGCTTATTACTTGTAGAGTAGCAGGCTTCACCGGTGAGGCTGCAAGCGCTTTAACAAGCAGTGTAAGAAGATAGGTTCCGTGGTCCCCATGAAATTTATATTCGCCATGGTAGATCTGATCTTCCACAGGGACCGCTGCTCCAAGCTCATACCTTTCCTCGAGTAGGCGATCAATATTGTCGATAGTCACAGTGTTGGCGTTCGGCAGGCTTGTGAAAGCCATGACTAAGATCCTTATGTCGGTGCCATCTTCTGTTAGCTTCTGCAGATCATCGGAGGTTTTCTTATAAGCCAGATACAGAGACCGATTACGGCCACGAAGATCGAACTTGTCGGGCTCACGTGGCTTATCCAAATAGAAAACCAACTCTTCGACGTATTGGCGGATGATAGGATGATTGCTTATCCTTGCTAGCCTGTACAGGTCTTTCTTATCCATCCAGACGCGATGTTGTCGGAATCGACGTAGGCCTTCCGCCTTCAGAAGCCCGTTTTTAAGGACTCGGTAGGGAAGGTTCAATAGATCATCGTTAGACAGGTATTCGATAGTCTCTGCAAGAACCTCGCTTGGTAGCATTTCCAGGAGAAGTCTCGGTCGTCCCGGAGCTGGTGGATCATCTCCGGTGGAAGATGACTGTTCTAGAGGACCGTTGTTCATAATGGTGTATTTGTGAGGGATATTTGCTGACCGATTTCGTTAGGTATGTACTCTGCAGAAGATATTATAATGTCAGAACAAAGCTGTTCTCCATTAAATATGCCAAAAAAATTCGAACAAACTGAATGATCTTATGTCATGAAAAACTTATGAACAAGAGGTTTGTCTTACCTCTATGGAAGATACTGTCCGAATAAAACATTCAGCGATGACGAAAACACCTTCTTAACAAAGTGTTATCTTCACCAATGACCATCGAAGAACAAAGAATTAAATCAGCGATACAAGGCCAACTAGCTACTTGTAAATTGACATATCTCTGGGTAAGAGTCATACGGTATCCTGAAGTTGTGTTATGCCATTAAAGTACGGTCACCGGTTGGCCTGGAATTAGACCATGTTATTGCTACCATCGAACTGTTAACAACACGTCCTATTGACGGATACGGTATACATTTAGACCGAGTATGTATCCGAGTCAATTTCCCGTAGGATTCAAAGAGACAAGGCTCCAGGAATTACCATCTTCATGCTTTCGAGTTGTCCAGTGTTTTTTTTTCATTTTACCTTAGGACTGACTCGCCTTAATATTGTTCCTTCGATGTATCCGCTCTTTCGTAAGAATCCTATCAGCAAAAACCTTCCTATCCTCGCGGCGACCTCCAACATAAACCAGATAGCCGCTTCTTACGACCCAACACACAGTGCAAAGAAACCGATTTCAGTCCTTCCTCCCGCACAGCCGCGCTAACGCATACCAGTCGTCCTCGAGTCCGCCTGCGTCAGTGTCCTGCATACTGTCACTTCGCAGCTTGACGGACAGATTCGACAAGAAGACCTTCCTGCCACAAAAGACCCATCAAGTGGCCAAAGCATAAAATCCAGTCTTCCCGAAAGAGGCCGACGCCATCAATGCTAAGGCTCCTCCGTATTACAATACGTGAGGTAGAACCACCACATCAGTGTTTCCCCACAGAAGAAGGTCACCACAGCCGCACCAACACCCCCCATCCATAACCGAAACCGCCCGACCAAGGTTACGAAATACCGAAACTAGAGAGTAGTATAGTACCTCAACAACTACAGCAGAAAATCTTCAAAGTCACCCCGGAAATCCCCTCATCAACCCCTTCCCCCCATAATGACCAATACCGCACGTCCCTCTTGTCCACACATCTCGTTTCCCAAACTCCCAAGGACCGCACCTCCCTTTTCCCGCTACCTTCCCTCCCACAACCCCCTCATCCCCATCTCCATCTCCATCTCCACCCACCCACCCACCCACCCCCTCAACCAAATCTCCATGGCATCACACAAATCCCCAAAGCAGAACCTCAGTAGTATTTACCTGGTAGACCTGGGGCTGAAGAAGGGCTTGGGAAATTGGGAAAGGCGATATTGTTGGACGGATGGGAGCTGTTGCTGTGGGTTGACTGTGAGAGTTTTGGTGAGGGCGTGGGGAGGGGGTTGGGAAGGGGGTGGTGAGGATGAGAGAAGGTGAGAGGAGGTAGCTTCGATAGATAGTGTTAGGTGCGCCAGGAAGCAGGGATTTGGGAAAAGTCCAACGCCGAAAGATGCGATTGATTTTAGCTCGGAGATGCCTACACCCCTTAACTCCCACACCGAATTTTTAAACTCCATCGCATAAGCATAACTATCACCTCTCCCCTCTAATCCAATCGCTCATGACCACCGCACACACAAATTCTCATGTCCCACCCTACCCCTCATCATAAGCCTGCCTCGTCATCCCCTCCTTCCCCAACGTCAACTCCTTCACGCGGGTGGTTTCCGACAGAACTTCTAACCCACCGCCACCGATACCTTGAATGGTGCGGCCAGCGATTAGGACCATCATTTTTGGCGCAGCACCTGTGATGATTGAACCGGTCCCGAAGAAAACCATGCAGTAATTCAACACTTGTTTGCGCCCGAAGATGTCAGAGAAAATGGTGTGAACAGGTAGAGAGAGAACGCTGGTTAGGAGGAAACTTATGCCTGCCCAGAAGGATTATAGGGTTGTTGCGTGAAGTTCTTCTGCAATTACCTGCATTGTGCATATTTTATATCAGTATAGCTTCAAGATAGCCATATCATGTTCTTCCCCGACGTATCATACTTGCAGGTAAAGCGACTGAGAGAGTTGTTGCACCGAGTGTGCTCACAAACGCCACAATGGCGAGAGCTAGAAAGGCCATCACAAAACCAAAGCTTTTCCTTCTTGGCTTAGGCACTGTGGTATGCAATAATTTGTCATCTGTGAGTGTTCTTTGTTGAAAATTGGTAGATCACTGTCTCCCGCAACATGGCCGATTGTCCTAGCAATTCCCAATGCCCTGTGGAGCCCATCACGTGCATCAAGTAGTTGAGACAAGGCAGTAACCGAGCGGTTTTGTGGCTTCATCTCTATCCCATACAAGTCTGGTGGTGACGGACCCATCTTGCGCGACCTGGGTACTGTAGTCGTTATAGCGAGAGACGATTAATTGAAAGTAAAGAATGCGGAGTACATGGCATGGATCGAAGTTGCGAACCTGTACTTCGTGCTTCAGGCATGGGCACTTCAAAAGGCTTAGTACGCAATGATAAAGGTGATTTGCATCAGCATAATGATTTAGATGAAGTCGGCTTAGGGTTAAAAAGATGCTGATATCCAACGCCATTGATGACAGGTACGGAGTAATGACTTGAGAATAAGAAAAACTGCAATATTGGCACCATCTCAATGTCAGACATAACGAAAGAAACGACTAGTAACTCTACTCTGCTTAGCTACCACTGGATACGGTTGGGCGCAGAATAGCTACCCAAGAAGACGGACCAGATTTTTCGAAGCATAAAATATGGCGGCAAGCAGCAGTCAGCGGGGGCGTTTTCTGGAGGTCATACACCGTACGAATGGACCGCAGCGCGAACTCAACGGCATACCGGATTGACACGGTATTCGGGATGTCCCCGATGTCACGAAGCTGAGATTTGTTAGTCCTGGAACATGGGCAAAGCGTTGATGCTCAGTTTGTGTTGAATTTGTTGGTACATGAGGGTCAGAAGGAGTATGTGCATGTGCATGTATTGATTGAACTCTAGGAAGTAGGAACTACGAAGGGAGGAAGAAGGTGAAAACTCTGAGCCCCCTAGCGCCAGCCCTATAGGGCTCGGAGCGGAGATTACTAACCACAGGGGTAGCAGTACTAAGCATATCCCTTTAACCGCCACAAGGTCGGCCACCCCCTTTGATCAACAGCTAGGCCAAATTTGGTAGCAGCTTGACCAGATGGGGTACGGGTGCTTAATAAACCCCGCTGTCGCCGACTCGCCGAATCCAAATAAATGTTCGTATGCTTAGTCATTGGTGGGGTCCCCCTACTAGCATTGTACATCATAGGGGGTGGCCGACCTTGTGGCGGTTAAAGGGATACCCTCCTACGCTGTCACGTGATTGACTCAGAAGATGCTTGCATCAGTACACGGTACCTTGGATCAGCTTCAGCGAAGAAAAGCTTGAATATATTGCTCAGTTCTATCTAGGTAGAAAGGCTCAGACCGTGTTCTATTTGAATCCACAAAACGGCAAGAGGAAAAGTCTCCATCTGATCATGCGAATCGAAGTCTGCGGCTGAACTAGATAACTGCAGACCTATGGCGCTGCTCTAAAGTCCGGTTATCTGTGGTTACTTTACGAAATCGATTTCTTATACACTGGACTATCTTCGTCCAGTGCTTGGTACAAAGCATGGTGTTATCCGTGAGGTCGCGATACATTGGCATCCCTCTGGCCCTTGGCTTTGCAGCCCTCACCCTCCTCTTCCTCCGTCTGTCGCTAGGCAGAGATCCTCAACCCAATCCCAGCACACCAGATAAACCAGAAATACGACCACTTCCCATCTACAAGACAGACATAGAAACACCAAGTCCCTCTCCGCTCCCCGAATTCTTCCCTCTAGCCGCCAAGGCCAAGTCTCCCAATGACCTCCCTCCCGTTCCATCGTGGAATAGGCCCCCAACACCACATGTCGCAGAGACAACAAGACTGTTCATCGGCTTTACGAGGTTCTGGCCCTTACTGCAGCAGGTTATAGTCAGCTACATCACAGCAGGATGGCCTCCCGAAGATATTTACGTCGTCGAAAATACCGGCACAATGGACTCCAACAAGCACGGCCGTCTCACCCCCGAAAACCCCTTCTACCTGGACTACAATCGTCTCACTAAAATCCTTGGCGTTAATGTCATCACTACTCCTTCCCTTCAAACCTTTGCCCAGCTCCAAAATCTCTACCTTTCCGAGGCCATCAACAACAACCTCTCCTACTACTTCTGGGGCCACATGGACGTCGTTGCCCAGTCGCACGAAGACCAAGTCCCGTACAAGTCCCTTTACATGCGTGCCGTCGACGTGATCAGGGAAACGCAAGAGCCTGGTTACAAAAAGGACGATCAAGGTCGCGACCACAGATGGGCGATCCAGTTCTTCTCGTATGACTGGCTGGCCATGGTCAATACGGCCGCTTTCGTCGAGATCGGAGGCTGGGACACCATGATCGGGTACTACAGCACCGACTGCGATATGCACTCGCGGATCGCCATGGCCGGGCTGAAGGCGCCCATTGCGGACGCAGGACAGGTATTTGACGTGGGAACTTCAATGGACGACCTAGAGGTGCTGTACCGCCGCCGCCCGAAGAGCAGCGCCGCCCCCAGCAACACCAAGCGCGGGAATGGTACCGACGGCCCCAATGCCGCCTATTTTGCCAAAACCGAGGAAGACGAGTGCGGTAGCCAGCAATGGAAGGACCTGCAAGACCGCCTCGAGCAAATGGCGCAAGAGAAGCGCGATGATGTGTATAGGAATAGTTGGCAGAAGCGACAGAGTGGCGGCAAGGGGGAGCCGTTCTACTACGATCCGGCTGGGTTTGAGAAGGCGTTGCAAATGACGATTCATGTCGGCACGGAGGTCTATGAGGAGAAGTGGGGGCATCGCGGATGCAATTTGGGAGAGACAAAGCTGGGGCTAGGGGATATGTGGAGGGTGGAGCATGATTGGTAGGTCCTTCTTTCAGGTGAAATGAAAGAAGCGGGTGGCTAATAAGTGCGATCTAGGGAGTGAACATAGAGATACCCGTAACAAACCCCTGGGATGGAAAATCCAGCGACCGAACCAGTCAGATTAAGCGTCGACATTATTTATATATACTCCTTCATGGACATGATGGACTAGGCCATACCATGTATTCAGGCGCTAGAAAGGCCAGTTTCACACCGTCAATAGCCTTCGTTTTCTTCCTGTATTCTTAGCCAGACACACACCAATGTATATCTGCTCGTCACACCTATATCTAGCCGAGGAAACCCGATATCAGATCTTGATACAGAAAGAACAGATTTCGAGGGCAACGTTGGCTGCTACGTATAAAGCAAGCTCCCGATCATACTTCCCTCGCGACTCGTCCAAATCCTCGAGCTACTGTATATAGCATTACATGACGTATGCAGCTTTACCGAAAAGCGGGTTTTACGTCCCTAAGAACCGAAATCCAACATCCCCCTTCTGCAGGGAAAATCATCCTTGGCCCTAGCATACGTATAATCAAGCATCTCCCACTCCCCCACTTTCCTCTACCTCCCCTCTATTCCTCCCAAGGGCACCCCAAAACAACCAAAACAAACACATCCATCTCCATCTCCCCTCTCTCCCAGCCCGTTCGCCCCGTCCTGTCCTACCCAAACACACCAAAACCAACGCCAGTACTCCCTTTTAAAAAACCGCTGTCTATCCATCGATCATAAGCATCCCAAAATCCCTTAGATGCCCACTCCCAGAAAGAACAAACCTTCCGCCACCTCATGATACACCCGAAAAATTGGTGGTTCGGTCAACTCGTCCAACTCGTCATTGTTTCAATGCTTTCTATGCTTCATACCATCGCTGTTCGAAACCGCTCCTAGTTCCCGCATCCTCTAATCCATGCCCTTGGCCCACGGTAAGAAGGCGGGGATAACGCTTGGATACGTATCAAGAAAGGGGGGGGATGTGATGAGCTTGAGGATTTTAAAGAGATTGCTGCGCTTGTCGAGAGGGGGGAGTGGATGTCGAGAGGGATTATAGTGGGGGGTGATTGGGAGATGGAAGGATTGGGGATTCTGGACGAGAGGGGTAAATGTGTTATTGGGAAGGGGTTGGAATGGAGAGAATTTGTTTGGAAGGATGGTATGAGTGAATGTGGTGCAGGGGGTTGGATTTTCGGTGCGAGAGTGATATGTGTAGTAGATCTCGAGCAGGGGAGAAAAACAACCGACTAGATTATTTGCACGCCAGAGATTCTTTTCCAGCAAAAACGCTACATGAAGGCTGAAAAGGATTCTTTACAACACTTGTCTTTTCCAAATTCGCATCCTCCCTTCCTCAAACCCCTCTTCCTAACACTTGCATGCTCCCCGTTGCAGGAACCCACATGTCTACTTCGTTGCCGTCGCATTTAGCTTAAGCTCAGTAATGTTCCCCTCATGCTCCATCATCTTGTCAGCATTGGAACGAGACTTCCCATAGCGCTCTTCGATATCGTCCTTTGTTCACACGGCTCCGCAGATGTGATCCCAAACGCTAGTCCATGGCTGCGAGAAGTTGAACTGCCGCCCCCATATATGAGTATCGTTGTTCCCCACAGCCTCCCCACCGCCCTAGGGCGTTTTTTGCAGCAGAGACAAACCTTCATGCCCCAATTCTGATAATGGATATCATGATACGGCGCATTGTTCTCCGTCATAAACTAAAGCGGGTCCCAGGGTAGTTTGAACCCGCTGTGGTCGTCTACAACTTTGAGACTGCTTGCGATGAAAAAGAAGATTCCCTGGCGGAGGTTGAGGCGTGCGACTTGGTAGGCGAGGGTGGAGCCGACGGTGTCCATGAAGAAGCCTGCGAGGGGGTGGTTGTACTGGCCATCGAAGGCGTAGGGAGCGTAGAGGAGGTGGTAGCGGGAATGAATTTTCTCTTTGCGTCCGTTAGCATTATGTTTTCTTGTAGCAATGTTCTGGGTTCGAAGGGTAAGAATCTTTACTGTAGAGATACTTGTTTTAGTGGAGCGCCCAGTGCATCCAGTATTCCCGAGAGTCAAGGAAGAGCATCGCTACTGCGTATTGGAAGCCAGGCACAATGAACTGGTGTATAGCTTTCGCGAGAGTCATCTCCCATAACGCAAACGCAGGAGCGATGATTTCCATGTGAGATGGCGTCAGATTTGGCTGCACCAATGCCGGGTATCGTCCACCCGCTAATAGACCAGCAACGGTCGGAAACCCAGACTGAACGTTCTTCGCCATAGTGAGACCGTCAATACTAATCGAAAGCACGTAGGGAATAGCTCTCTGTGCCATCCTTATCTCCTGCGCCCAGGCCCTGATATCATACTCCTCGCCCCCAATGTACGTATCAGGCTCGAACCAAGCAATAACCCCGCTGAACACCGCCTGCGTTGCGTGCTGCAACAGTACATCTCTGATCACATCTCCCATAGACACACGGTTTCTTTTCAGGAGTTCCGCTGGGGTGTGCAAACGGTATTACTGGAAGAAACCCCATTCGTCAAGAAGAGGGAGAATGCCTAGTAGGCTATGACGGGGGTGACGGCGATGAGGTATTTGTCTTTAATGAAGGGGAGGGGGGGCTTGAACGGAGGCTGAGTAGATTGGGAGAGGCGGAAAATCAGTAGGGGAGGTGATGTTGTAGAGTGCTGCTGTCATTGTTGAAATTGGAACTTTTCAGTCCAGCGAAGAGACAAAGACAACGGTCAAAGAAGCAAGACGCGTCAAGAACTGTAAAATTATATAGTTTCTAGCACGAATGCGAATTAATAGAGACTACGGTGCAGCGTAAAGAGAAATAGCCACTAGGTGGTTCTACGGCTCTTTTGATGTTTTTGTGGCCCTTGAGCACCGATTGGCAAAGTTGTACCCGTCCATTACCAAGCAATCTGGGAAAACAAGAGGTAGGTCTTCAAGATCGAACGAGACTTGGTTGCCAAGAGAAACTCACGTTTTCTAGGCAGGTTATGTTCCGACACCGAGCTTGGGATAGGCACAAGCATTCTGGCAAGTGTCGTTCCGCTGGCGTTGCCGAAGATGAAGCACTTGGTCTTCATTGATGCCAAAGCGCCAAAAAGTGTTATTGATGGTGTGTGGATGCACAAATCGAACAGTCGTGTCCAAACATACTTTTATGATGAAGTTGCGGATATACCGGGACTGCTGAGTATGCTTGGCAACTCGAAGTCCCACCTCACTATGTACTTCCAGACCGTGATTGATGGCGAGATCCTAGACCTTCGATCGCTCTTCCGAAATGTGCCGGCGCAAGGGAAGCTGTTCGGCAGTATGACAGTCTTTCTCGATGATCGTCGAGGCATGGGTAAAATTGGACCTCGATCGTTAGGATACCTTGACCTCATGGAGCACCACCACGGCACGAACTTCCTCACGGACACATTCAAGCATCTGAAACGTAAGGTCATGACAATCGTCGCCGGATCCTTCTTCGAAACGTTCGGCCATTCCGGTGGCTATATAACGGGGCACGCACCGACCATTGAATCTTTGACGTGGAACACACGAGGATTCTTGTTCTCAGCTCCTCCTCTCCCTTTGCAAGCCACGATGACGAACCGAACAATCCAGCTTTTGGAGGAAGGTGCGTTTGATGAAATGAGATACCGATACTTAGTAACTTAGTAAACAGTAAAGAAGTCTTCTAAAGGTGACGGTCAAAGCGAGGGTACGCTGATGTTCATGGAAGCCGAATTGTGTGGCTTTTGAGTGCATGGCCAGGGTTTTTTAGTGAGATTGTCTAGCCGCTTTCTGGATTAGAATTGGCATTAGCGACGTCGATGCTCTTCAATTGCGCTGGTGCAACACATACCATTTGTTATTTTGTTATCCAAGGATCACTTTAAAGGTGTTGTTCTGCAAGGCATTGTTGAGTCTTCTGCGTCACTGCACCGTCACAGACCAAACATTTCGTTCTTAATATTCGTGCCAGCGTTACGGCCCACTGTAGTTGCAAAAAGCGATGAGATGATGCAGAGGAACCAAACATTAAGCTCAGATGTCTCATAAGGCTGTGAGGCACATAGGTACCTATTTCATCTAAAGTACTTAAGGTAAGGTAAGGTACCTTAGATATCCTAGCGCTAATGGAGTCAAGCCCATGCCGCCATCAAGAGTTAAGGTTCTCTTTCCACGAACAGCAAGCTACAGTGGCTACCAAAGCTACCAAAGCTCCTTTCATCTAAGTATATTGAGCAATTGTTCCCGCCTGAACAACTTGTTTGGTCTGTGTAAAAACAATGATTTCAGCATCCGAAGGATAACCGCCTGAGATTTCCAATCAAGCATGGCATAGTTCCGCAAATATTCTGTCAGACGAAGATCGAGAAATTAGTTGAAGTAGTTGAACTACTATTCAGCTTACGATTTGTAGATTTACTCTACTTAGACGCAACGAGACGTTCGACCGACGGTGTCAGCTATCGGCCCACGGCGCAGAATTACACGTCGTCTGATATTCAGGAAAATCCAGGAGCAAGAACTTTAACATTTCCGTTTTGACGAACGCTATTTAATAGAAGTCTTCGATTTCCCCTTCCGACTTCACGGTCAAGGGAACACTCGCCGACCCTTGCTTTCCCTCGCTCCTACATCTTCGTTTCCCGAAGCCTAGATGTTATATCGATACCCAGCAATAAGATTCAGCTCAATCTCTAAATCAATGCTTTGTACCAAATCCTCCGCCTGCACCCTACTGTGAAACCAAGCTCGCGTTGGATGTTGCTGAAAGCTGCTGTAAGCTTCTCGGTTTCTGAATCTGATGTTGTCACGCAAACAAGATATTAGTTAATTGTTAGTCCAGGAAGCCCCAAAAAGCTAATTACTCACAAATACGTGAAGAAAAGTCTGTTCGACTCGGCCACACAATGGACTTCAAATCGCAGTACTCCCTCCAGCTCGTTTTTAATGATGTTGCTGAAGTCATGAATGATTGGCATTAACTGATTTACGTGACACGCGTTAGGACAAAAACTTGGAGAAGATGAGGGAAAACATACGCTCTGTAATCTACCAGGATACACAGTCATTACGACCAGATACTCTATGTAATTTGATCCCACGTTGACTGACGGCAAAATGTAATTTGGTCCTGCGTTGGCTGAAGCTGAGCTCATGCTGGCATGGATGATACTTAGCATACAACAGTTCAACAATAAAGAGGCCACTCTTTCTGCAAACAAATGGGTCTTATACCCTTCTGGAGTGTTTGCTCTCCCAAATTCATTACTCTGTCATTGTAGCTGATAACATCTAGGTACCAAACACAAATAAGACGAGTGTGTGTTGTTTGATGGGAGGTGGCCAACACCTTGATCTATTACATCCTGGCCCCATGAATAAACTTATTTTAGTCCAGAACAGCTGGAAATGTGGGCTTCACACGAACGAGGACAGATCTAGATGCAACATCCGGATCCGATATCTTGAATTGCTCAGTACTATTCCAGATTGTGTCGTCCCATTTATCCCCCTTCTTCAATCCATCCTGACGTGCCGTTTCCACCAATGGGACGATTGATACAACCTACAACCCATGCCACCATCTGCGAACCTTCAATTGTTTGCACCAAAGCTTCCTGCCTTATAGAGCGGTGCAGTTGAGAGAATCGTGGGCCATCCCGATATCTTCCGCTAGCGCTTAGCTCTTGGAAACTAATCATATGAAAGGGCCCAGTCATGTAACAGGTAACATCTACGGCATCAAGGGCTAATTTGCTCACGGGTCAAGTAAGAAAAATCGTCTTGTCGAACATTTACGTCAGCCATAAACCATCTATTGCACAGGACCAAGCTCCTCAGCTTGCATATCCCGACTGAAATCTGCAAGGAGCTGGCGTAACTGTTTGAGATGACATATTAGGGTCTGAAGACTCAGCACGCGGGAGAGGAACGTACACGTTGTACTTGATTTGGGTTTGCAGTGAATATGATCAAGATATCGAGCGTGTCCGATAAAGTATCCCTCTATCGACTATTGGTGGTGTCTGGTGGTAGGAATGAACATTTTTCATGTTGTAAGTCCGCCGTTCTTATATTCTTGCACTTTGGTCAATCGAGTCACGTTGTAAGTGCGTCATACGTACAACTATCGCAGCTTGCTCTTGTTTGAGGGATATCTTCGCTCGATCACGCAGATGCCGCTCCATCACGAAGAAGGCAAAAACATGACAAGGCATCAAACGTATGGGAAAGAACAGGGAGTATAGGAACTTATTTTCTATCAAACCCTCACTTTAGAACAACAGCTTTGTCAGCCTACTTGATAGATGTGTTTATTCCATCTGGAAAACAAGAATGACTGCATCCAAATAAGACTGTTGGTTTTATACCGACATAGCGTTGCAACGATGTCGAACGACAGCACTCTCATAGCACGGAACGCAGGTGTGCGATTTCCAGTCATTCACATTGTCACCCCTAAATAAACTATTTCCTCCACTGGTCACATTTTGGCAACCATGCTCTGCCCTAATACAAGGATATTCTATATGTAGTAACTAGATAGTAATATAGCAAGAAACCCAAGTGGATTATACCATTATAAAAGAGCATAAGACCATTGGATTAAGGTGAATGGGTCCCATGAATAGGTTGGATACTCGTGGCTTTGTAATCTTTAAAAGAAAGAACGGGAAAAGGTAAAGGAGACGAAAAGAAACTTACAATCTGGGAAGGGACTTGACCTGGAATGCGGAGGTAGCTGTAGATCTGTTCCCGATCCCAAAGCTCGTGGCCATGCATGGCATACCACTTGCAATCCATAATTCGTAAATCAGCTTCCTCTGTTCCAAAAGCCATATGATGACATATCATCTCAGCAAAGGCAGCAACTTGGATATCAGCACAACTCCAGCCTCCCACTCAGTCCTCATCCATCTCCTCAACGACCATTTTAAATGCTTCGACGTCATGGGCGAACCTACCCAAGAACAAGCCATCCGCCTCTCCCTTCAAATCCTTCCAAGTCCCCGGCCCCGCACTCCCTCCATAAAGGATCCTCACCTCCCCCTTCCTCCCCATCCCTTTTATCATATCCTTCAATTGCCTCATAACCGTCAGCACATGGTCCGCATTCGCCGGCTGCTTTGCTCCAATCGCCCATACGGGCTCGTAGGCAAATATCACGTCTACGTCCGGGCCCACTGCATTCAACACGCCTGCTACCTGCGGGCCACATTCTCTTATGGCGATCCCCACTCCCTCAGACACAATACTGCTCCTCCCCTTCTCCCCAATACACACCAACGGCACCAACTCGTTCCTCACTGCGGCCTTCGCCTTGGCCGCCACCATCTCATTACCCTCCCTAAATGGCTCTTCTCTCCTCTCCGCATGCCCAAGCTCCACTATCGTGCATCCCACCTGTTTCAACATCTTCGGACTAACTTCGCCTGTATGTGCACCGCTGTCGTCCCAATGGCAATTTTGGGCGCCCAGGAGAATTGATGATTTGGATAGGAGGGAAGAACAGGCCGGAAGGGCGGGGAAGGAAGGTATGAGGAAGAGGAGGTTGTGAGATTGTTGAATGAGGGAGGCAAGGGCGGTGGTGTAGGCCGTTGTCTGGGGGAGGTCGAAGTACATCTTTAGGGAGACGCCGAGAAGGCGTGGAGGGAGGGGAGATGGTAACGGAGCCATGACGCTTGATGGCGAGTAGTCAAGTGTGTCCGCGTTAGCAATTCAATCGATAACAATACAGAGCGCCTCAGCAGGTAGCTTGTCGATTTGGACACGCTGATGTCGATGCGGGACTTTTAGCCTAGCATGCCTATTCTATTAGAACTATTCTAGGGCTGCCCCGCCAACGCCATAGCCAGGCAGACCTTCCAAATCCAACCCCACCTTCGACAAGTTTTGTTTGTTCTCAGACATCCGTCTGACCATCCAAGATCTCATTCCAATTTTTCTCAAACCATTTAGTTCCTTGAATCAGAATACTTGCCATGTCATCTGAAGGTCTTCGTATTGCCGTAGGTGGCGATGAGGCTGGCTTCTCCTACAAGAACATCATCAAAGCGGACCTCGAAAAAGACCCTCGAGTCTCCAAAGTCATCGATGTCGGCGTCGTTCATAACGAAGACGAGACCGCCTACCCGCACGTCGCTGTGGACGCTGCCAAGCTGATTATATCTGGCGACGCCGACCGCGCCCTCCTGATTTGTGGTACGGGTCTCGGCGTCGCCATCAGCGCGAACAAGGTCCCTGGTATAAGAGCAGTGACGGCACATGATAGTTTCAGTGTCGAGAGATCCGTGCTGAGCAATAATGCGCAGGTATTGTGTATGGGGCAGAGGGTTGTGGGGATTGAATTGGCGAGAAGGCTGGCGAGGGAGTGGATGGGGTATACGTTTGATCCCGAGAGTGGGAGTGCGGCGAAGGTAAAGGTGATTAGTGAGTATGAAAAGAAGCATGCAAATGGTGAGGTTTGAGAGATGGGTGCTCGTTGTTGGGTATGAGACTGACCTTTGTGGTAGGTGTGAAATAAGAGGCTAGGGTGGCTTCGTTGTATGGAAAAAAGATTACAGCATTTCTGGAAGTTGTACATATGAGAAAAAGAAACCTGAGGTTAGTTACTATTGGATGCTTCTTCGATCTATGATGACAACCAGGGGACACGACGAAGATTGAAGTATCCTTTGACATAGTCCGTTCTCTGTCTGTCTTTTACCATGCTTGTTCTTGATTTTAGCTCTTCTATAAGATAGTGTTTACTCTCATACTAGGCTCACCCGTGTCTAAAAGGCAGGCACAATGCTATCACGTGAACTATAATTCTCTATCTCGGGGTTATGGCAACGTCATTCTAGCTCCGTCGTCTTCTATCTGGCACTTTCAATCCCATCAAAATGCGCTATAATTGTATCTCAAATACCGGAAAAGAAAAGGACCCGTTCCCAGCACAATGCTTCTCATAAGCAGTTCACACCCCAGCCCTGCGTCAACTAGATCACTAATGGGCCTCATTGGCTTCAAGAAATATGCAAATCGTTCTACCTCGACTGCGGCAAGCAAAATAGGTCAAACCTTAGTCCTTTCGAGATCGGCAGGCTCGATCGCAGTCTCATCTAGGTCCAAGGACAGTCCGAACATTCCCTCGTGCAGATCTCTTCCAGCGACGCGGTTATGGCTACGCATAAAATACTAGCTTTTCCATTTCATCACTAAGCTAGACTTGTAGAGGGTACTTAACAGATTCGTCATCAAGATTTTCGACTCGCGTATCTACATTTTCGCAAAGCTGCTCTCGTACTCGTGATGGCTTATTCAGGAATTCCGAATCCGAAGTTCAAGCCCTACCTGACGTTTAAATGCACTCATGATCCTGGGATAAAGATTTCCTTTCCGGCAAAGGAGACACTCGGTTCGAAGCATTTTCAGCCTATCGTTCGAATGTAGAGCCGAATCTCCGAACGAAGAATACGAACTCAGTCTCAGTCAAGAGAACGTCTTTGACCAGAATCAAGATGATTGAATCCATCACGATGGATATTACTCGAAGTCAACACAGACAGAATAATCAACATGGCAGCGGTCAGCAGTAAGTAAGCCAAGAGCAGTAGATGCGTGCATGAACAGTGCTACATCGTATGTTCAGTAATATCTACGTTTTATGTTGGTATGACACACCTCGGCCATGCACACGAACAAACCACAGAGCATATTAATCACGAAAGATGAAAAGGAAAGAGTTGGCAGACCGAAGGTATAAAGACCGTTCCCTTGGCCGTTGAAAGCACAACACATCGCACATTATCTTCAACACTTTTCCAAATTCCCCATCTTTTTAAAAAAAAAGCCAGAACCAGATTTTCTTAACCATGCAGCTCATCGCTATCTCCACGGTCCTCGCGACTTTAAGCCTGGGCGCTCTGGGCGCCGCCCTGCCCGAGGCCGCCAGTCTCAAGGCTCGAGCCAACGGCGGTGTCTATATGTGCACCGACGTAAACTTCTCAGGCCAATGCATCCATCTCTCCAATCCGTTTGGGGACTGTGGTATGTTTCCCTCTATTCAAACTCGCGACCCGACTGCGACAATCCCATGCCTGTTCAGTGTCTTTTCTAACCTTTAAACAGTCAACCTCGATTCAACTTACAATGATAAGGTCAGCGCTGTTGGGCCGGATAAGGGCAGTCTTTGCACCTTTAGCAAGTTTGTCGCCTTTGTAAATTTTGAGATTCGGAGTGGTACTGACTAAGAGCTGCGTTTCAGAGACTATGGATGCAGCGGAGCGGCCTACACTCTGGGATATCCCGGAGATTCAAACCTTTCCGACGGTGATGGGTCCTTCAACGACGCCATTAGCAGCTACTTCTGCAAAGCAGGATAGGCCTTGTGGACTGTCTACGGAAGGTGACGGTTGCACAGTAGGAGATGCATGAGGGTGGGATGGGAGTCGAAGAAATAATTAGAGACACCATGTATGCCGGAAGTTCAACAGAATAGCATTTCGCAAAATTTAGAACACTGTTGTTTGTGTGAAAGAGGCGTCAGTCTTTACTTAAAGTATTTTCATTGATTTCTTGTTTTAGAGCACACTCGTTTGAAACGTATTAAAGCAGTGCAGAAAGTCCGTAAACGATAATCGAGAGTCAGACAAGCCAGGTCAATTATCAGACCAAGTGACGATTTCGGTACGATAATTCAGTGCTGACCATGTTGATATGTGGCTTTGCCTGACTCTACTTATCGCACAAGCTTTGCAATTGAAGTGAAGTCTAACGATGGTAGTAACTCGCGAAAGCAATGAGTCTATTTGTTGATCTGAACATGTTCATCGAGACTGGTTATTGTTAACTGGCGTTTTGCACTCTTTGATATGACATATCAAGTTCTAGCGCATATTTTCATAGTTATCTATATGAAACGGGAAGCGAAGCGGTAAAATTTCACTCTAAATCACTTTGCCATAAAATTATCTACTTTACCTTAGTATTTTCAAAGCGTTCTATGAATCATCCTACCATGGATCTTGAAACCAGCAGAAAGCGGCGGAAAGCCAATTCAGGCCTTGTAGCAGACACCGATCCGCAGCTTGATGAAGATGCAAGTTCAAGTAACGCGCGGCTTGAAATTGATTCTACGAGGAGGTCTATCAGCCCTCCTGTGATGAGAAGACGCCAGCCAATCCAGAACTTACCTGAGAAAAAGCACGATCATATTGTTACCGAATCATCTTCCACTCCCTCGTCTTCTTCTCTAGAAAAACCAGTTTCGTCTTCTACAATCAAGATGATACCTTCACCAGTACAGCTTAGTTCGGTTGATGAACTTCCTACCTCTAGTAACATTGATACTGTAAGCCTCAAGGATATCTTAGGCGATCCTCTCATCAAAGAATGCTGGCTCTTCAATTATCTCTTTGATGTCGATTTCGTAATGTGAGATAAGACGCAACGATGGAGGATCTACATTCGAGATATCTAATGCATTCTTAGGGCTCAATTCGACGAAGATATCCGAGATCTTGTTCAGGTGAAGATTGTCCACGGCTCGTGGAAGAGAGAAGATTCAAACAAGATACGTATTGATGTAAGTGATCTCGCACATCTCCAATCCTGAGCATCATGGCAGAGACATTGTACCTTTTCATATTCCTATTATTTATTATTCAAAGTGAGACAACACGAAGCCAGAATCTTGGGGTCTGTAAGAACCTCGGGCGTCCGATCACCTGCATAGAACGTTCTGGTACACGATTAAGCTGTCTGATCTTCTGGGTTTAGGAAGCTGCAAATCGATACCCCAATGTCCGGGCCGTCACAGCTTACATGCCAGAGGCATATGGTACACATCATTCGAAAATGATCGTCATAACGCGCCATGATGATCAAGCTCAGTACGTTATTAGATGGAAATTCTTTATCTAGCGCTCTGCATCTTCAGCAGACTAAAATCTCGTCTAGAGTCGTCATAGTGACAGCCAACTTCATAGCTCAGGACTGGAGGATGTGTCAAGCAGTGTGGAGGTCTCCCTTACTCCCAACGATGATCAGCTCGGCTTCGGCATCAGGTCTACCAGCCCTTGGCACCGGCGCAAGATTCAAACATGACCTATTAGCATATCTTCGCTCCTATGGGACAGGAAAAACCGCAAGCTTGGTGAACCAACTTCGAAATCATGACTTTACCAGTATCAAAGCCGCGCTGGTGGCAAGCGTACCTAGCAAAATTAATCTGCGGGCCTCGGATCCGGAGACGGAGGATCTCTGGGGCTGGCCTAGCTTGAAGAGGATCCTTAGGAGTTTCCCAACTCGTTCTAGCAAGTCCCACATCGTTGTACAGATCTCTTCTGTCGCCAGCGTCGGAGAGAAATGGCTGGCCAACACGTTTTTCGACGCTCTGTCTACTTCAACCGATTCTAAAACCAGGCCGGCTTTCTCGGTAATCTTTCCAACAGCAGACGAAATCCGGAGGTCTTTGGATGGCTATTCGGCAGGTAACTCTATTCACATGAAGACCCAATCCGCAGCGCAAATCAAACAGCTCGATTACCTAAGACCATTGCTCTGCCATTGGGCGGGCGACGGTGTTAACCAAGACAATCCTACATTGTCTTCAACAGCCCCGGCCCGAGAAGCAGGTAGAAAACGAGCAGCGCCACATATCAAGACATATATACGCTTCACCGATGACTCCATGACGAATATTGACTGGGCTATGATGACATCAGCCAACTTATCTACGCAAGCATGGGGTGCAGCAACTAACGCATCTGGAGAGGTGAGAATTTGCAGCTATGAGATAGGGGTCATTGTCTGGCCGACTTTATGGGATGAAGGTATCACAAACAGTGTAGAGATGGTTCCAGTATTCAAGAAGGATACGCCAGACTTCGAAGACGGCAATCCCAACCCGATTGCGCAAGCAGCGGATTCAGAGTACGGGGGGATACAGGCTAATGATATGCGGGCCAAATCTAGCACAAAAACACGAGTTGGTTGGCGGATGCCGTATGATCTTCCACTGGTACCGTATGCAAAGGATGAGGTGCCTTGGTGTGCGACGGCACCTTGCGATGAGCCGGACTGGATGGGAAGAAGTTGGCCGGGGTTTGGATCTGGGTGATGAGGACATGCAGACGACAGATCAGTTTTCACAAGCATTGAGCGTAAATCGATGCTAAGGATTTGTATTGACCTCCGGCCGTGCCCGTTTACTGCGAATAAAATACAGCTCTCCTAATTCACAAGTGTTCCGTCCCCCTCAAGCATTTCAGTCTTCTTCGAATCCTCGAAGCGTTTACCCTATAAATCTATCCCTCGAAACCAAGCTTCTCCTTCAACTCTCCCACCAACTTGACATACTGCTTCTGGGCATCTGCGGAGGAGAGCTGGTCTTTTTCGGCGACGTCCTTCCATGCGTTGTATTTGGCCTTGCCCTGCTCCCATTTCAGCACTGTCCTCTCTGCATTTCATCTTACGATGGCACCAAGATGGTAGTGCTTACTTTCAAATCAAACGCACCGGGCTTGTCCGCTTTGTCAAAGGATGGGTCTTGGCAGCCTTGCTTGAAGAGGGCATAGAGCTAGATAATGGCCGTATTAGTATCAACCATGCGTATGACCGAAGCGATGGAAATACGCAGAGGCAGGCAGCCTCACCTTCAGGAGTTCGTCGTTGGTAGGCTTAGCCTTTAAGTTGCGGCTGTCCTTGATGGCTTGTTCAAAAGCGGGGGTTTTGGTGACCATGGTTGCAGTACTCGTCTTCTAAAATGAGAATGATTTCTTTCGATGTCCTTTCAGGACTGAGATTGATCTATTATTTAATAGAGGGTTGCAGTGCGGTTGAGATCGTTCAACACGACTGGCGGGCACGGCGGGGCAGAAGTCGGCGAGCCGCGGGGTAAGCCAGATATTCTGCGCTAGCTACTGTCGGATGATGGAAGAGGCTTATTCTAAATACAGCCACACCCGTGACTTTAAACTCCCTCGGACGTGTCACAAACAAATCATCTCAACTTTCTCAACTTCCTCTTCCATCAAGTCTCCAACCGCTACTTATTGTCACACCACACCCTATACATCTGCGAGGACGAGAGGGACCGGCGCATTCCGAGCTCATCGCAGGGAGAAACCTGACCAAGTTCATCCCCTTCATCGCCGATCACTCCACCTGTGGTCTACTCCGCCTAGCTACTGGTTCGAGTATGCAGGTACCATCAACAACTCACAAGACCCCATTCGTTTGAACGGCAATACGAGATGGTACGCGGATCGTTGCCTTTATTCGAAACTAATGCTGGTAACAGTTGCGAGCCTGATCACAAGCACCGTGTGATTCTTTGTTCCTCGACCACGCGTACCTGCGATGATGGCAGCAGGCGGGAAAATGCCGCCGCAACTGTTACATCCAGAAAGCAGTTATTTCTATTTTGCTTTCGTCTCTAGCTGATGACTGTCGGTGATTGGTACAGCAATGGCATCCTTCGTGTTCTTGATCCCTTGCGTACGACGAGCTATTCCACAGGGAAAGTCCTTGGTATTCGTGTTTCATCTCGAGAAATTCCAATTCACTATATAAAGAGCGCATCTCCTCAATTATAATTTCTCTCTACATCCTCCACTACAATCTCAATTCCCAAAAACTCCTTTTACCACTACAAACACCACTTTCAACTCCCACCTCTCCACCCCGACCAACCATGCACTTCACCCACCTTCTCCTCCTCCCGCTCCTCTCCATTCCCGCCCTCGCCTCTCCCCTCCTCCCCCGTTCAGTATGGACAATTCAATCCTTCACCCGCACCTGCGACGACGCAACCAACAACTGCGCCTACTCCTTCAAAATCAACACCAACGACGGCAGCGCCCCCACCGACTGCGCCTACGACGTTGTTGCACCACCGGGTGGCAAGGCCGAAACCCAGAGCTATAATAGTGTTGCGTGCGGGGCGTATATGATTGGGAGTACTTGGAGCGGGCAGTTTGGGCCTGGGCAGGGGTTTCAGACGCTGAGTGTTGTTACGGGAGGGTAAGTTTTCATCAAATGTCCCTTTATTTTCACCATCGGATATCATATCGTCTTACTAACTTACCAAACTCCACAAAGACAAATCATCTACCCCGCCTACAAAGACACCGAGCTCGTCAACGGCGCCGCCGTCTCCCCAGACAAGAGCTACAACCCGCAACCGCTTCCTCGAAACAAGTATGTCGCGCCTTCTGCGCCGAACTAGGCGCGAGCCTAGAATAGGAGAAATCTCGGCGGTAGAAGGACAGCAACCGAGTTACCGTGATCAGGATTCAGGGAAATCCGTATCTCGATCTAAAAGCCTGGCTGTGTGATATTTCTTGTTTGAGTTTGTGGTTAGAGATCTAAGGACAGGTGAAGATTCTTTTCTAAAAAAAAAAATGAGGTTCGAATTAATAATTCTTTCTTTTGAGCTACAAGTACATCAAACAAACTACTCTTTCACCCATGGAATCCCGTATCCATGTTCAATTATTGTTAAAAGTCGCAAAAACACTTCCACACCCTCCATCCACCTTCCCACCTCCCCAAGATCTCCACAGACGTAGAAAACCCGTGTCCGACCTCAAAGAATACATATCACAATCCTTGAGTAAACACAATCCAACTTACCCTACGCTAGGACGTCGAGAGGGGGAGTGGACAGGGAAGGGGAGATGGGGTTTACATGTGAATGAGATGGGATCTACCGATATGTATTCATTGGTCTAACCGTCGACCCCCCCAAAACCAGACAGCCAGACTTACAACTCGCCTTCACCACCCCCTTCCCGCTTCGCCTTACCATCGCTTTGCTTCTTTTGCAAGTATCAGCTTCCCTGGTGTATCTTGTTTTTGACTTTATTGGCGACTTTCTTTCTCAGAAAGCCACCCTCGTCTCTGCTGATTTGCTTCCTTGCCAAGGGCTTTGTTGTTTTCTTTATCTGTCCGTTCATTTACCTTCCTGTTTTTCACCGTCTTCTTTAACCTTCCTCTTTTCCACACTTGTGGACGTTGAGAGGGTGGCATGAAGCAGCGTTGGCTGTTGTTGTTGTTGTTGACCGGGGGTTGGAAGGGTTCTGGTTTTGTTGGATGATGGATAGGCGGTGTCACCAGAGATGATGCAGGGGATAATGGCAATGCACAAATCATGGTTGTCCGATTGCGCCAATACACGAGTATGCGGTCGTGGAGTCTGCTGATTTCAGGAATGAACCTGGCGTTGAAGCCACGCACGCTAGGATCTCTCTTCAGGCCATACGTTGGGAGCACTGGCCTCAAAGCCGCTATTGGTTTTGTTATTGTTCATTCCCAAACAGCACTGTTACCCTGACTTCATTCTCTGCATCTAGACCACGCTATTGCCTTAGTTAAGTCCTTATCCAACCATTGCAACGGCCTTTGGGGTTCAAGCCCTTTACATGCAGAAGACTGTTTTCGTGTCATGATGAATAGATGCCCTGAGTCTGTTCCTGTTCCGATGCAGGGTAGTGACGGTACACTTGGATTTCGTTGGCTTCCTTGAGTTCAAGCCATCTCCGAAAACTGTTCCTAAAGACCTGTTATAAGGTTTCAAGCTTCAGCTGTAAATGAACCACTCTCGTCAGAGGCTTCCTTGAAGCTTGTCAAATGGCTCGCATCCCTATGTCCGTTCATTCCCGGTTACGAATGCAGCTCCCTGTCGATGGGTTAAAGCGACGGGCGGTGTGGCAGCGGTTAGCTGAATGGTTTCCCGAGGTGCTTCAGAAGCACCAATGGTCGTTGATACCGTATGTACTACATACGTTCGTTATTCATTAGATACAGTATTTCGTAGGTGCAAAAGCCTTCCCCGCATTTAGAATGTCCCAGTACATAGATGTACAGATGCAGTCTTAGTCTGGCATCGGGACGGACTTATTCCTCCTTTCGGGGGGTTGGAGTCTCTCAGTCTCTCAGCTCTGTGGATGAGAGGTGTTCCCGCTAATCTATTCGTGGACGCACTGTCGAGCATTTGGCTTGTTCAGGGTTAGTGCGTGCGCAAGAGAATCAGCTGCAATCGTCCCACCACTTGCCGGTGACCTGTCACACGCATCAAACGCATCAAACTTCAAAAGACTACCCACTCATCGTTCTTTGACTACCTACCTATTACACCATGACCTCATTGTATTGCGATACTTGGACCATTACGGGCCGGTCCTGTCTCTCATCGTTCCTTGCGGAGCACCATCCTTTTCGAGTCTCTGGGCAGACTTGCACAAGTTAGAGTACTTTGGCCCTCAGGGAAGTCAGCAAGATGATTCGTCGCCACCAGGCCCCCAAGCTGTCGGCGAACAGGCCTGCCAATGCCCAAGCCACTCTCCGAAGAACTCCATCCTCCTCTTTGTCTCTCTGTTTTGTATTGCCTCGGTCCTTCTACGTCTCCACATCGCCTAGCTTATGGCGTGGGGAATTGTTGCTAGTGGGGGCCATATATAACACTTCTTAAGATCTTGACTTGAGGCAAACGGCTTTATCTCCCCCAGGTCCCGTTCAAGTTCAATACATTCCAAAGTTCTGCACTTGTCCTCGTACACAGTCAAGAACAACCATGAAGGTCTCTCAATTAGCTTTCGGCCTACTGGCTGTTCCCATGACGGGTGTTGTCGCCTTTCCAGCTATCATGTATGAGGCCGCGGCCAAAGCGGCTGAATCTCAGACGAAGGAAAAGAGATGTCCATATGCCGATGCTCAGGTCAAGGAGGAGAGAGGCTGTCCGTTTGCTGAAACGAATGACAAGGCCAAAAGGGTCAACGGCATTGCCCCAGGGTTCAACGCTGCTGCACAACACATAGATACAACTGGCGCCCACGCCTTTGTCCCACCCTCGGCAACAGACCTGCGCGGTCCATGCCCTGGACTGAATGCCTTGGCAAATCACAACTATCTACCTCACGATGGCTGGGCTTCGATTACCCAATTCGTTAAGGCGACCAACTCTGGTATACCACATAGTCTTCTACTCGATTACCATATGAATGCTTACTTAGAAAACAGTTTATGGCATGGGCCTTGACCTGGCCGGGTTCCTCGCGACATACGGATCAGTCTTTGATGGCAATGGACTTGCATGGTCCATTGGCGGAGTAGACAACAACCTTCTTGAGGTCGGACCTTTGAATGGCTTGCTCGGCACTCCGGGGGGCATCACCAACTCTCACAACAAATATGAGAGCGACTCGTCGCCAGTGAAGGGAGACCTTTATCAGGTGTAAGTGGTCAAACTTGATGAACCAGTCAAGACTAGCTCTAACACCCTTTTCACAGCGGCAACGACTACTTGAACCAAATGTCTCAATTCACGGAACTCTACAATCTCCAGCCCAACGCAGCAACTGCAAACTACGACCTTGACGTACTCCTCCAATTCCGCAAATCCCGTTACCAGCAGTCGATCTCGCAGAACCCCTACTTCTTCTACGGGCCCTTCACCGGCATACTCGTCTCCCAAGCCGCCTTCACCTTCATTTATCGCTTCATGGGCAACAAATCCGCCGAAAACCCCGAGGGCGTCCTCAACCAAGAAGTGCTAAAGAGCTTCTTCGCCGTCACCGGCGAGCCTGGAAGCTTCACCTACAACCCAGGGTATGAGCGTATCCCCGACAACTGGTACAAGCGCGCCATCGGCGACGAGTACACTATCCCCTATTTCAACGCTGACGTCCTCTACTACGCCTCCAAATTCCCCGAGATCCTCAGCATCGGCGGCAACACCGGCACAACAAACTCCTTTACCGGTCTCGACATTAGCAATCTCACCGGTGGGGTCTACAACGCCCAAACGCTCACACAAGGCAATAATCTGCAGTGTTTCGTGTATCAATTCCTCGCACAGGCGAGCCCGGATTTGCTCAACGGGATCTGGTTGAATCCGACTTCGGCGCTTTCGAAATTGAGTGGAATACTTTCGTCCTTGACGTCGACGCTGGCGTGTCCGCAATTGAAGAGTGTGGATCTGGCGCAGTTTAACCAGTACCCTGGGTACACGAGGAAATGAATGGTTTTCTGCGGCGGTTTGTAGGTCCTGATCTCTTTCTAGTGTGTCCCTGTACATTCAAATCGGAAGCGGTTTACTGGCGACGATGACGGTACTAGGAACGAGGACGGGGACCCGTGATCCTTACACCTCCATTGATGATGGGCAAATTGTTTCTAACGTACTCGGATGAACAATGAAACTCCAGGATCACTACCGCTATCAGTCTTCTCCGTAATTCCCCCAATAACCCGTCCAGCCACTCAGCCTCTACAACCATCTCCTCACCTCACTAAACTCCTCAGTACCCCTACCTGCACCCCTCCTCCATCCTCCATCCTCCATCCTCCATCCCCAAAGTACATCCATCCCTCAAAACCCCCTCCAGTTGTCATTCATCATCATCCTCATTCTCACTCTCATTCTCATCATTAGTAGTATCAATAGCGCTGGTATCATCATTCTCATCACCATCATCATCCTCATCCTCATCCTCATCCTCATCCCCCCTAGCATAAATATTACCACTTCCATCAAACCACCCACCCCAAAAAAAACTCACTCAAACACCGACTGCAAAGGAAAAGAAGATTGCAATAAGCAAGGTTAGCAGCGAAGCTGAACGACTGGGCAATAAGAAATAGAAACAGTGTCAACGGTTGGGTATCAACTGTGCGTGCAGATGGGTTGGACAGGGAGAGGGGGGGCGGGGGATAGTTGATAACGGTGAGAGTTGGGCAGGCTGGGTAGGGGGTTTGGTGGTGAGGCGTTGTGGGGCTGATGAGGTAGGTGGTGGAGGTGGTGGAGGTGGAGGGAGTGGGAGTGGATGGAGAGGGGGTAGTGGAAGGTGGTGGATTGGGATGGTACGGGCGTTGATATGGGAGAGATTGCGAGGGTTTGTGCGGGGGGCGAGAGAATGGGTAAGGGGGGTTATTGGTATTAGCGCAGTGTGTGTGTGTTTGAAGGGGTAGGATAGGGAGGTTGAGCGGTAGTGATGGTTGAGTTGGCTAGGCAGGGGTTGTGGCGGTGAGTTGCTATACAGTAGAGTTGATGGGGCTGGTGAGATGTTTTGGGGAAAAAATCGATTTGGTGTTTTTACAGATATTTCCAGTCAAAGAACTGTCGTTTGGCCTGACGTGCACGCCTTGGTATCTGTTCTGCGTGCCTTGGTATCGGTTCTGCGGGTTTTTGGTTTTTTTTTCATTTTTGGATAAAATTTGATGAACTGGTTGAGAGTGCAGGTGATGAAAAATAAACGAAGCAGTCTTCTTTGCGACGTTCCGAGAATGACTGAGGAAGGGTATATACAGTATGCGATGAGCCAGTTGTGACTTTGGAGCTTGGTAGGGAGTCATGTGGATAGATGGGTGGGTAGGTGGGTGGGTAGGTGGGTGGGTAGGTACAGTAGGTGAGTAGGTAGGTGAGTAGATAGGTGAATAGATAGGTGAGAAGGTATAATGACGAGTAGATAGAAAGCCATGTAGTTAATTCATGAATATGAACCTTGACGACTTCGTCCGATGTGTTTATTGAATTATCATTTCATCTTTATTTACATTTAAATTTTCAAGATTCAAAATTCAAGATTCATAACTCAAAATAGTTATAACCCCAAGGTCGATTTGGCGCATCGTAGGTATAGTCTGTGCGCACCTCCTCCTCTCTACCACGATTCCTACAGCCATAATACGTCAAAATGGTTGAGGAACGCCAGCTTCAACACACACCTATGTTTAGTAGTCCTCCCCCGAGCGAAGCCAAATGCCCCCAATAAGGAGCACAATAGGCCTCGAAGAAGCCGGGCCAATGGGTGGTATCGAGGGTAGCAAAACTCTACACCTAGGAGATCGATTTCTCTCTTGTGCCGCAGCGACTCCGAAGCCCAACTACAGAAGGGGCACCGTAGTCGTGAAGCCAAATGCATTGCGGCGTGACTGATTTACTGAGTAACAGGCTCATAGCATTGCTGTATCCCCCCAGAAGTCAGCGGTACTACCGTCTCTCCACTGCTGATTCTCCATCTAAGAACAACATCTATTAGGCTCAAACCAAATTTGAAATATCTCTCACCTCTGCCGCGATCCTCTTGTCTTGCCGGCTATGCGCTGCCCTCATGTCTGCACTCATCCGACATTGTCGCCTGCTGTTGAGCGCAATTAAGGAGGATACTTCTTACTGGAATTCCTGACTTCAGAACAACCTATCACTTTCCCAACTCAGGTCGTGAATATGGTGGCCCTTTCACTATTCGCTCCTATCCTTTTGAATGGCTCTCTCATGGCTCCTCCCGTTAAGGAAGGAATCTGTCATTCTTTCTACGGACATTGGCCAGATAGCCGAGACTGCGTTAGAGCAATAGACAAGCTCGCAGAAGGTCCGCGCAGTGTACCATACACCGTCGACGGGGACTCCGGTCCGCATAACTTACCGCTGCACGTTCAATCAGGTCCGTGTTATCGATACAACTATCGAGCCACTTTTAACCTTACACTCCAGGCGAGTGTATGATTCAAGTCGAGATGGCCGGCCCGCGCTACCCTCGCACCATCAATCTCGCTCCCCAAGATGTCATAACCATGGCAAATCGGATCCTTGGAACCTGTGTCGAAAGAGGCGGGTACTATGGCGGATTCATGGCGTTGGACATGTCCGTCTTGAAAGCTTGGGTCGTTGCTGAAGAGACCAAGCTGGATGATCCTTACCGTGAAATCTATCCGTCTATCAGGATATAAACGGCATAGAACTGACGTTTCCGTCTCAGCAACATCCACGTCCTTCCTGACTGTCACAATTTCAAACGTCGTTCCAGACTGGCTCCAAGCAGGCAACTTCGACCCACACATAGCATGGCTACTTGCGCAAGCCGACCTCACAGCTAGTTCGGGAGCATTTCTGCCGCGCATGAAGGCCGAGTTGCGTCGGCGTGGCAACAGATTCTTGGCTCAATCAGAAATGATGCGACCAAGGGGACAACGTATACCTTGGTGGAGGAATCCGGGTGTGGGCAATACCAATGGAACAAATGACGGTGGAAATAGGATGGCGGCTATTCTTTCGCAAGGGGTGGTGGACAATAACGCAGACACTGCAAGGAAGAGGCTAGTATGAGCGACAGCTTGCGCTGTTTCTCAACACGTGAAAGGCTTGTCCCAAGAGCTCTGGAACACAATATCAAGTAGAGGAAAGCGATAAAACGTAGAGGTCACCCTTTATGAGAAGGTCCGACCAGGATTGGAAAAAGGTTTGGCGGAAGCTCACGATACTATTCCAAGTGCAGGATTGGCCTCTACAACTGCTTAGACTGTTCAGTTCAATGTGGCCGTGCAGTTGCTTGATAACCTTGCAATATACCGATGGCGCGCTCGTTGGCAAACCAATTCGTTGTCTGCACGCTGCAAGCCCGCTTTATTCATCCGCATCTGCGAAGTTTCCCTTTTCATTCGCATCAACACCATCGATCCTCGGTGTCTTCGCAACGATTGATCTCATTCGTTGTAGGGCGAAACCTTTGTAGTGTTCCTTGGGATGACTTCTTGCCCAGTACCGCGTGGTCAAGTGGTAAGAAGCACCACCCTAGTCCTGGGCTTCGTCGTCCAATCCTCACCTAAAGTCTAACAGCTCCCTTTACAAGCCATCTGTCTCCTCCAAATCATCGTCCTCACTGATCATCAGAGCAGTAAATGTGATTGATCCCATCACGCATGACCCATAGCAATTTGAATTTTACGTGTCTGTCGATACCTTTCACCTTGTCATGGTCGTGCATCTTTAGCCTTCAAGCACCTGATTGTAGCTCGTTGCATTCGCAGGATTCTCCGTTAGATCTAGGGTTCAGCCTTATCGGCCGAACGTGATTATAGCTTCTTGATTTGCGTGTGTACGCATCAAGATAAGTAATTCCTCGTCACGAAACGTCATGTGCGCTTCGATGTACACTATTACACGAACAGTGGATTCGATGCTATGAAAATGAAGTTTGGCCAACCCCAGGCAGCGAATGCCCCTGCAGCAGCTGTGCCGCGCAGGATGACTGTAATGTTCAAGCCATAAGGTAAACTTCAATCTACCTTCTCCCATACCACCCTCATTCAACATGCCCAAACCAATCTTCGTCCTCCTCCACGGTGCCTGGCACACCCCCGCCTGCTACAACCCCATCAAATCCTTCTTATCCACCCACGGCTATACCATTATCTGCCCCTCCCTCCCCTCTGTCGCTTTCGCCCCGCCGCCTAATCCCTTGGAAGAAGATATCAAGACCATCCGCTCTACGGTTCTAGATCTCGTCGCCGAGAACGACGTGGTTGTGGTCATGCATTCCTACAGCGGGATACCGGGGGGCTCGGCACTAGAGGGATTGGACAAAGAGAGTTGCAAGGGGAGGAGGATAAAAGGGGGTGTGATAAGGTTGGTGTATGTGATGGCGTGGATGGTGGACGAGGGCTATGTACATTCAGCCGGCAGGAGGATTGATAATACTTCTGGGGCTATAGTGGTGGATGGAGAGGTTTGTAACTCATCTGCTATCCTCTCTGGCCGATACGAGTACCTACTGCCTTCTCATAGGCCGGCACAATGGCCATCACACCCGCAGCAGCCAAATCCCTCTTCTACCAAGACCTCTCCGAGTCCGAGGCCGCCCACTGGACTTCCCTGCTCCTCCCACAAAGCATCGCAGTCTTCCGAGGCACGACCAGCCACGCGGCGTGGCGACACATACCCACAACGTACGTGTTTTGCGAGGATGATACGCCTGAGATGATGGCAACTGCAGAACAGTTGATTGAGAATGTGAAGATGACGGAGGGAAACAGGCTGGAGAGAGTCATCAGGAGGGATGTGGGACATTGTCCGATGTTGAGCCAGCCGGAGTGGTTGGTGGGGGTTTTGAGGGAGGCGGCGGGGGAGGTAGTGGGTGGTTCGTAAGTACCGCGTTGCTGTGGGATTTAAGGGTGGTTGGTGGTTGCGGTGGGTTATTCTGCCTGCTATGGATCGCGCCTAGGGTATGGAGCATGGGACCATATCACCTGTATGAAACTTTGCCATGTTGAGGTTTTCTGATGCTGGATAGCGTCGACTCCACATGCTCAATTCCTTGAGGGCCAGACGCCATGCGAGAGAAATATCTCCGAAGCCACATTGTCAAGTTACCGATAGAGCAAAAGATAAGCACTTGTCACCACGCCAATCCAATGATTTCACCATCAGCCTCCTAAGTTCTTCCTCCACAAAAACTTCATTCCTTGCTTTTTTGTGCTTAACTTTCCAGAGGAGCGAAAGCCACTACTAACGAAGACGACTTCCCTTCTCAGGAACGTGCTCTCCACCATATACCACTTCATTCCATGACGCCGACCATGATCTACAACCATACCAACAATCATGGCTGTTTACAAACAGTTCAACCGCCATCAGACTTACTAGTCCAGGAGGTTCAGCCTACTTGAGCACAGAGCGACCATCTTGTCCTGTCCATGGTTTCATTCTCTAGAGTGGAAAGTTCGGAATCCTGAATCCCTCACTGATGTTCCTGCGGGAAATAGCAAGCATTGTACCAAAAATGCTCGTAGGTGAAAAGGTAGGAAAAACCCCTCCAATGTTTCCGTCTCCTCTTCGTCATCGTTCCATTATTTTCCAACCGCTTAGTTACAGTAAAGCTTTAATTCGTTGGCCACCCCTTCGATGACCGTTCTCATGGTTGGAAGTCCCGCACCCTCGTCTCCTTCTGCTCTGCGACCACCGCCGCACTGACAGAATTTCGGGGTGGTCGACTAGTGAGTTGGCAGTAGATCTTCACGCTCGCCTTTACGAGGATACATTCTTCGGTTTCGACATAGTGACTCCTCGCCTTATTTCCCATTACCTTTCCTGGACCGTCTATGCAGTTGAGTATTAGAAGAATCCTGCGGGAAATCTGGAGCGTGGCTGGCTGGTGGGTCCCGGTTTTTGGATATGCTCTTTTCCACCGTTGTCTGAACATTCCCGTCAGAAGAACCTCCCCCAAGAGTGCCGACGAATCGAATACCAGTACACTCAAAGCTAGAAAAAGTTACCCAAGGCGTCAAAAAGATTCAGGGCGTCTCTTGAAGATATAAACTTATCTATCAATTAACGACAAGTTCTTTGGAAAAGTCACGCCAAGAGGGGTGTAAGAGGGAAACCAAGACCCAACGCGTCAGGAAATACGCCGAACTCGCGAGCCGATCCTCTGAATAAGTGTAAACCAACTGACCCGTCGATGCATTAATCGCCCATTTCGAAGTACGTAGTCGCGGCAATACTCGCCGTTGATTATCAACCGCAGAAGAGATTGGCCTGAAATAAGATCGTAGAGATCAGCGAAAGCGTTGCAAGCAAGCAAGCTTTACTGAAGTCTTATCAGTCTCATCTTCCCCAATACCGACTTCACCCCCCTCCCCCCCCGGTCCTCTAATAACTTCATACTAACGCAGTCAACCCACGGCGATCGTTTCTTCTTGCTCCCAAAAAAAAGCCGAAATGTCTCATCTTCAACACTCAAGCCCAAGCCCGTCCAAAAAAAAATACGAATTGCCCCTCGAAAAAGCAACACCAAACCTCCCTTCCCCCAAAAAACAACAAAAAAACAAAACAACAACAGCAGCAGATCAAAAGACACCCCACCGCGTCAAACGCTTCAGACTCCACGAAACCAAATTCGTCGAAAACACCCCTTCCCCCCCCACCCGACCGCGAGCTTACTGTAGATGGGATTACGAGAAGCCCAAAGCATCAGACTGGGAAAGGTTGAGCAACCCTAGCAGGCAGGCAGGATCGGTTGGCGGAAGAAAAGAGGCCGGAATAAGCGATTCGGGGATGGGGGGTGGATGTTTGAGGATTTTCTTGGAGGGGGTATTGTATTGTGCTGAAGGCAGTGGGAGGGGTGGGGTGGGGTGGGGACGGGATTTTTGGGGGGGTGGGGTGGGGGAAAGAAAGAGGAAAGAAGGAAGAGGAGGAAGAGGAAGAGGAAGGAAGAAGAAGAGGAAGAAAGAAGAAGGAGAAGAAGAAGAAGTAGAAAATGTAATTGTCACTTTTAGCTTCGAGGCCATAGGCTGCCGGTTTCGAAAGTCCCAATATCTCAAACCCAAACAAACCCTCGTCATGACTCAAAAATTCCTTTTTCCCTCACAACAGGAAATTAACGCGCATACATATGATGCTGGGACATTTACCCATTTCACTTTCACCACCGCTCTTCCCGCTCATGAAATCGACGGCTCCAGCAAATTAATCATTAGAGTGCCCAAATTATCTACTACAGTACTCCCCAAGCACCGAAATCATTAAGAAGTTTCCAGCCTTTTTCTAATCTGTACATGTACATGTACAGTAAGTAGCCTGCTGCTCCGTCGAGCGAGCCACTTTTTGTCTTTCTGCGCTAGAAGTGCAATCAAAAAGATTCAATTGTTGTACAGTATTTACAAACGGCCCTTTACCTCCCCACTCAGAGATATGTAGGTCGATCAAGGCTTGCTCAACTGCTCCTTCCTGAAGAAGGTGAAAAAGCCTGTATAAAGGTTAGCCCGGAAGTCCACTAGCCCAACGCGCAAAAAGGGGGATTTATTCTTACCAACACAAATCAGCAGCTGGAAAATCAACCCGACCCAAAACCACGCCTTCCCCAATCCCTCGGAGAACCCAGCGCTGAAATCCGGAAACACGTCCCCAGGCCCGATTTTGTTCGGTGCCGTCGCTCGGGCCAGAATTGTAGCGATAGACCCGAGCACTTGGGCCGCGATCAGCGTAAAGGCAATGTGGATTCTTGTCAGCGTCTGCAGCAAGATCATGCCGAAGCCGACGCCCTGAAGCGAGTCGAGTACTCCAAGCCAAAGCCAGAGACTCCTACCCACGAGCGCGCTGGCCACCGGGCCGCCTGCCCAGGGGACGTATTGCCCGATGTTGGAGATTCCCCAAAGCATCTGGCACCAGCGCGGGGCGCCCAAGCCGATGGCAAAGACGGGTAGGATCCAGCTGTGGTCTTTTGAGAGGATGCCGAAGAGCCAGAGGAAGGCGGCCCAGACGAAGACGAAGAAGAGGATGACGAGCAGGACAATCTGCCATGCTTTGGCGTGGTTCGAGCTCCATAGGTAGCCCCAATTGCGACCGTAAGGAGCGCTGAGCCAGTAGTTCTGTATGAGTACCGTCACGAAGAACCATAGGATGATCTTTCGCCGGCCGATCGAGCTGTAGAAAGACGGAACGGCGCCGGGGGCTTGGCGATAGTAAGAGGGGAGACCAGCGAAGAGGATGAGGCCGATAGCCCACAGCATAAACGCGATGGGAATTGTAATCGCAGTCATTACCCAGGAGTTCACGACCGGGTTAGCCTGAGTGATGCCACTGGCGGTGGCCTTGGTGAGAACAGAGCCCCAGTACCAAAGGGCGACGACGTAAGCTTGTTGGGTCCCTTGGATGACGCAGGCACGGTAAACCCATGCTTTGACGGGGGCACCACCTGATAAAGTTTAGCCTTACTGCTTTGGAGAGGATAATGTGGAGAAAGATCTAACCTTCGTCTCCGAAATTCAAAGCAAAGAAGATAGATCCACTGGAAGAGGCTACCGCATACATGGCCGTAGCAATATTCTGAACCCATCCCCTTCCACTCGCACTGTTCGCAAAGTGCGCCATGCCAATGAGGAAGAACTGAACAGCTATTAGCATTGTCTTCCCTTTCACGCGATGAGCCCTAACTTACCGCTGCGCCATATGCCAGGAAAGGAAGACTAAGGACATAGATCGATTTGAAAGACCTAAAGCAAAACCACCACATGATCGACGTGACTAGGTAGATCGACGCAATGACATAGAGCTTTTCAGCCGTTTGTCCAACAGTGCCTGTCAACAGAGTGATTTGGTAGGAATTTGCCGCAATGATCTGGCCGAAGGCAAGGAAAAAGGAATACACAGGCCAATCACCAATACGCATCTGCATCCACTTTTTCAGGCCCGTCGGCGGTTTGTAATCTTCACCCAGTAGGAATTGGTCGTCTATCGATCCCTCTTTGTCACCGTCGTAGTGGCCCATCTCAAGATTGTCGTCGAAGATCGAGCCGGGTGGACTGTGCGCTCGACTCTTTGTAAACAGTGATGGCGCGGGACTAGCTTGTCTGCTGGTCTGTCTACTGTGCCCTGGAGTCCGTCCGAGTCTAGCATCTCGAAAACGGTCGAACCACTTCTTCTCACTTTTGACGAGGTAGTCTTCAATGCAGAGAGGGCCTTCAGAGCTCTTGCCATCAAGTGCCTTCAAGCGCTCTTCGAAAGCTTTGTAGTACTCGCCCGTGCTGTCCGTGAAGAACGGATCCACCTTTTGTAGTTTGAAATCTTTCTTATCTCCAACTACTGAGTTGAGACTAAGCATCGAATGGCTACTAAGACGTTCGTTCCTACCATCTTGCGCAAACGCTGCTGAGGGAGGCAACAGTGCATCTTCAGGCCCAAATGGCGTTCTGGGAGAGGCAGGCATTGAAGCGAGTGAGAGATTAGGTGTATTAAAGGATGGCGAGAGCGAAGGGGGCGCCTGATGGAAATCAGAATTGACACCAAATGTAACGTGACGTGGCGAAAGGAAATCCTCGTTTAGCTGTGGCAGTGCTGGCGTCGGCGTCTCCTCCACCATTTGGTCCCTGCGCTGCATAATCTTCGCTTGTTCCGGGGTCATGGTATATTCGTCCTCATCATATTGATCATATATGTCATTTTTCTCATCGCCACTTTCTTCCTCAACATCGGTAACTGCCATGCCGTGATAATGCAAGTTAGGGCTTGGAGGTCCAACCTTGAATCCAGTTTGTGTGGGTTCTGGCATTCCAGGCGCTGCGGGGGCAGACAAACCGCTTGGCGACCCTGGGCGAGATTTGCTTCTAGTCGATCTCTGCATGCGCTTCCGACCTCTTGGTTTTACTTCTGACACGTGACCTGGGCCAGACTTGACACCCAGCGAAAGTGTACGCTGAACTCCTTTACTATTCGGCAAGGGAGGAACGTCATGGTCGCGCACTGGACTTGATGCTCTGCTGGTGGCGGCACTACCCGGCCTTGACTTCATCCAAGTACTCAACCGGTTGAGATTACCGTAACTAGGAGTTCTGGATCCTGCTAGAGGTGCAGCCAAGTTTGAGTAGCTGTTATTTCGCGAATGAGCTGCCAGAGGAGTCGAAATGCCGCTGGGCGTATTGTAGCCGGATGCCGAGGGTGTGAGAGGATGATGAGCATGAGATTTGGAGGCTTCTTTCTGGTGTATCTTGATCGCAGTTGACTGCAATATCTCAAGATCCTCCACCCATTGTGCAACTGGGAAACGCTGTTTGGCCGATCTGGCTCGCATCATAGCTCTTGTCTCTGGTTTCGATGCTAGTGCACTCTCAATGGCCATCTTGAATTGATGGATGAGATGCGTAGTCGTTGTACTCTCGACAGTATACCACCACCCAGGCATCTGACCTAGGCCGCCGACCCTGGCTCCAATTCCCAACGCACCTTTTCTGCCAAATTCTACAGCCACCAGGCCAAATGGCTCATCTCTCGATGGAATTAGAGCGAATTCGGCTCCACTAAAGATGTAAGGTGGTAGAGCAGTAAATTCGGGCTTCGAGAAGACCCTGCCCGGGTATATCTTCATCATCTTTTCTAGCTTGAGAGCTGCAAATTTACCATAAAGATCGATAACGGGGCCGATACACATCAATTGAACATCCGGATGTTCTTCGAGTATCGATGGAAACACGTCAGCAATCAAATCAACGCCTTTCTGGTTCGACCAACGGCCAACAAACACGAGAAGATCTGCCTTTGGGTTCTGGGTTAAGCCGGCCCATTCCTGTGCTTGCCGTTTGAGCTCTCCTCGACCAGCTTCCATATCTGCATCGACATGAATGTCTTCTTCTTTCGGTAGTTGCTTGTTCCATTCTCCAGTGTCCGAAGGGTCAGGATTAGGTAGATTTCCGACCTTCTTCAGGCCCCAGAAGATAGGATAGCGAGCATAGCTTCGCTTGCCGTATTTCTTACTCACACCTACTGCTCCAAAGCCTTGTTGATGGACACGAAGATAGGAGGCACCTGCGTGCAAAAGGTTGAAGACTTCGCCAAATTGGACATACTTTCCAGCAGTTTCAGGGGAGAGGTTGTAGACTTTGCAAACCTCTTCGACCTCCTTGGGAGTACGCATAGGCCATAAGCCTTGAAACTCAGCGTTGTGGAGTGATAAACAGGTCGGGATTGTTGATGGCAGCAAGTGGATGGGCGCTACAGCACCGTGGTAGTCGTTGATATGATACAGATCCACCGGAAATCTCTTCAACGTAAGCGCTATACACTGATTCCAGGCGCTGTAGTAGATGGCCGAATCGAGATCGTCCATCCTTGGTGGGTAAGGCTCACTCTTGGTCTGAGCCCTGAAAACAGGGGCATCCAGGAGGACATAAGTGATGTTCCGCAGAGTATGGTACTGCACTTGGATTTCATACGGATTGTTCAGGATAGTGACTGACATGGGCTCAACACGTTCATCTTCCGGGTAGTCGACGCCTCCGACGCAAGGTACAACCCAGATCAAATCCTGATGACCTAGGTTCTTGCCCATGAGCTGAGCCATGACACCCAGGCCTCCAATTTTGATCTTGATCGCCCAATCTTCTATGTCGTACTCCATTGTGGCTATCAAGACTGTCCGGCGTGACCCTCCCATGCTTCCAGCTAGCGCGGATTTGGACTGCATCATGCCGGATCGGTTTCCGAGCTTCATGAGCGGATTTCTACTCTCCGGGCTCTCCTCCTTGGAATGCTTCTTGAATTTACGGCGGATAGCAAGCGGGATAATGGCCTTCTTGTCGCTGATCCCGGTCTGATTGAACTTTACCTGGTAAAATGACTTCATGAACGCCCAGATACCGAAAGCTCCGGTAAGCACAGGAACGAACCAAAGTAGGAAGTACAACACCATTTGTTGCCATCGTGAACCCACTGGAATCAGACTGAACCTATAGGTACCGTCGTCAAGGGAGAAACGCCAGGCAAGATATGGGGGTGGGGGGTTTTCCGTGATGTTGAGCACCACCGACGAGAGAGAAGAGGGTGGTAGCCGATCGAGAACCGAATCTCCATCGATATCCCCCAGTACCCCCGTTTGGTCAGGTTGGCCATCAGGATTCATCCCCCAAACATTCACTTGCGCAATTGCAGGCCACTCGGTCATGAAATTAAACTTCCATAGTCCGTCATTATTATCAAGGACAATCTCGTTGTCAAGGCCAGCATCAAACCCAAATTGATTGTACGGCCCTTGCCAGAAAAGATGAGGGAATCGTCGCGGCTGAAGGTTTTGCCTACCTAGATCAGCGTGTTGTACATGATCACTACTGCCGGTCATGCGGCTATGATATTCGACAATCACATGCTGATCTGACCACTCTTGACGTTTCGTTCCTGTCCACGACTGCTTGTCCAGTGTCGTATTGCCTCCGTTGTAAGGCAACCAGTCCGAATAAGACGAACCCCAATTCAAAGAATAGCGGAATACGTCTGCCCCAGCCGCCTTGTGTGACAACACAAGAGCTCCAGAACTATCTTGGTGAAGAAGCGCTTTAGTGTAGTTGGCTGTCCGAGGAAACACCATGGGGTTGTCTGGTTGACCGATGCGAAGGAGGAAATGGTCCACAGCCTGTGAAACTTTGTTAAAGATTCAGGATTGACTTACAAGGGACGGGAAAGTTACCCCTGTGAAACTCTTATTATCCGATGTAGTAACGTTGTTCAATGTCAATCGATGTACTCCGTTAGACACATTGACCAAATTCGCGCTCCACGTCCACGAAGTTGCAATGGCTCCCACAAGGGGCGCGGTGACGGTTGTCGTAGAGTTCTGGCACTTCACACTATTCTCATCAATTGCTGGGGTTATCAAGTTCTCCGTAGTGGAGTTGATCGTTAGTGTATGCGTTATGGTCTTGCAGTCCATTTCTTGGGAAAAGTGTACCTCGATTGGGACAGTCTCTTGCAAACCAGGCGCAACATTAGACAACACTCGAGCGTCATGGCCAGGGATAAATCCGGTGATCATGGGTCTTGGTAATACAAATTTGTTCTTTGGAACATACGCCTTAAACTCCCATGGGCTCAGGGTTATATTATCAAGGCATCCACTAAAGTTAGTTGAACCTTCCAGTCCAAGTTTTGTCGCAGATGCCTTGAGAGTGACCTCGTCGTATGGATAGAAGAGATTTTTGACGGTCATCCCTGCATCAAAAGGTGCAATAAGTGCAGTTGTATTTTTAGTGTCGTTATTCGAGCAATCAAATTGGTAGTCGATCGTTTGGTTCTCGTTTGTGTATACAAACCAGACAGATTGGTTACCTTGACCCTTGCCAGAAAGATCTTGCAAGTCCCATCGGTTTCGAAGAGTACTCCACACCCCGGTCTCTGTTGGCACACCTGCGCTACCAGGCATGTATACATTGTGTGTCTGATTGGACAGGTGTTGAAGGAACCATCCATCATTGAGAACGGGATAATTCTCGCGCATTTGATACATGCTTTTGATAATGTTACGAACGGGATTTGCGGGATCACGGTGGTCTCGGCTTACCCAGTCGTCATGGCAGGCATGCAAAGCCGACTCGACAGGGAAGTTGTAGAATTGAGCCGAAGTTAAGTTGTAGCAACCTATTGTGTAGCCTGATCAGTACTAATACGCAGTCTAGGGGTTTGCGCGAAAGGAAAGTCAATACCATGAGTCTGCCAAGCGGTGGACGAAGACATGGGCTGTCTGCCAAAGATATAATTGCCGGCGGTGTTGTCCAGGACATAGAAAGCTTGCTCTTCACCCCATAACAAAAGTGGTATGCCAGGCATGTGTAGAGTGGTAATGAACAAGCCAAGGAGCATCTTCTCTGTGCCGTGAGATATAGCTGGCCACCTAAAGACGTCCTGGTTTGTTACGCCATACATCGTTAAGCAAGTTAGCACAAGACAGAATTGACCGAAAACGGGAAGCATTAAGAAGCTGTGTTACGCTTCAACTTACATGTCTCGGATCAAAGCCTTTAGGACCACCAGGATTTGGATTCACAAGATCATTGGTCCGCAACATAGTGTTCCTGGTTACCAAGGTTAGCTTACCCATCGCAAGAAACAGCATGCAGCACATTGGATAGATGGTACTTACCATGCGTCCACCCAATTAAGCGGAGCGTCGTAACCCGATGCCAAATTTCCATCCATTCCCAAAAACCGGGTGAGCGAGCGATAGATGGTGTAATGAAATGCAGCTGCATCTAGCGCATTCTCCCCTGGATCTCGGAGGAAGTACTTTGGATCAGACTTGTTTGTCAATTTGATGGCGTCGACCTGATTTTCTGGTAGCATATCTGGCTGTCTCCCTCTTCCAAGATATATTGATCCAAAAGTGTTGCCGCCTGTGATTTCGCCAGGCATGAAGAAATTCTCTTTGCCATGATCACGAGCGCACTGCCTAATATACCTCCCGAAGGCGGCTTGCGCGTTGACGGTGACTTGAGTTGCTTTATCAAAGCGAAAACCATCAATGTCAAGTTGCTAAACCATGATATTAGCCAGTGTTGCGTGTGAAGCGCACAGAATAATCTTAAAAAACAACAAATTTACTTACCGCAATCATGATACAAGAATGGCGTTGAATCCGCTCCCGGACTGAAGGTACCCACTCTCGCAGACGATCTTGCACAGAAGCGAATTTGGCCAGCTACTCAAGAACATCAGCCTCGATCTGGAACAGATTTCTACGCATTCTACCTGTCTCTGCCAGTCGGGGAAAACACCAAAAGCCTCGATATCGCCAAATTGATCGAAATCAGAATCATAACAGCCTTGGAGTTCGCTGTTGACCACATCATCAACGGGAAAACCAGTCTCATTCCAAAACCGAGGGTATGCACATGTCTCGTTGTATGTGTTTCCAATGTTGAAGTCCATATACCTCCGATCAGTCTTCCACTGGACTTGGTGCTCCTTGACCGAGAAAGGTGTAGTGGTGTTTAGATACCCGTTGAAGCCGATGAGGTCGCCCATAGTCGCCATTGTGTTGTCCATCACCACGTACATGCCACGTTTGTGAATCTCCGTGACCGCATTCCTCCAGTCCTCGATGTTTCCAAAGTGATGATCCTAATGACGTCGTCAACAAGGACGCACATCTATCTTACCGATAGCGAAGCTTACCAGTAGGGTCAAGTCGACCGGTGAATAGCCATCACTGGCCCATGGAAGGTTGATAAAGGCGCTTCCCGCGAGATAGAGCCCTTTAATGCCAATCGATTGTATGTAGTCCAAGCTATCAACAAAGCCCTGTAGGTCCCCCCCATGCCTAAGCTGGTTCGCCATGTGATCGACTTCCTGTAACGGATCAGTATACACATATGTTTTCGTATTTACCGTCACTTACGAAGTGCGTGCCATTGGCGTTGTCGTTGGCAGGATCGCCGTTGACATATCTATCGAGGAAGACGGTGTAGAAAGGAAACCGCCAATTCGACGGCGAGGGATGATATGTATGGTTCTTCCAATTACCCCAGTAGTCCAACGGTGAGACCGCGGTGGTGTTCTCGTTCAGGTTGAAGCCGACCTGCGCTGGATCATAGCGAAGAGCTTGGCTTGATATCACGAGCGTTAGAAGTGAGATGCCCACCAAGGCGCCCCACATATTCTCGTGCGGGCAGAGCCGGCAGCCTCCCCAAATATCATGCAGGGAGGGATCCAGCACCAGTGTGGAAGGAAAGGGAACTGCTGCACCCCAGAAAGTATCCGACAGATTAGTAGATTGTTGATAGCATTAGTTGAATAGAGAGAGTGTCCAAAATGAGTGACGCCAATGAACGAATGTAGATTGCACAAGAGAATGGAAAGAATATTGAAAGATAAACAGGAATCTAGGAAGTCAGAGGTTTGGTTCAGCCGAAGGAGTGAATGTTTACGTGAACTTTCCGAGCCCCACGACATTGCAGCATCCGGACTCAGACCCATCCTTTGTCAGCTCGCCAACATTGGCGCAGCCTTATTGACTTCTTGCCAGTTCATAGACCGGCGTGGCCAGTATGATTACATAGAATCCATGTCTGAAAATAGCCCCAACGTGATATCAGTTGTGGCGCCACGGGGGCTACATCCGCCATGGCCAGCAAGCAAGGAAAAATGGAGATACTGTATTCAGTCGAGCAAAGTAGTTAGACTTGGGCCTAGAGGCGCCAGAGCAGAACATAGCGGCATCTCAGTGAGCAGGACCGCTGCCGGTTTAAGAAAAATCTACGCGGGAAAACCAGGTATCGGTAGACACCGAAATGAACTGTGGGTCTGAATTAGGCAACAAGTGACTGCGAACGTGAGACGCTGGGGTCGAATGCGGAAAAGATTGTGAAAAACGTTTGTGAGTTGTGACAGGCTTTTCGTCGGCCCCTGCAAGGCTGTTGTGCACTTGTGATGTTGTGTGTTGTGCCAGGAACCAGAAGTGGATACTCATCTCACACAAGACGAGCTAAGCGACAACGGAAGGATGCAGCATGCATCCTTTGGTGCGCACCGTGCTTGTAGCAAAGCCTCGTGTACCACCCAGGATAGGGGACCCAGTTATCCGGAGGTTCTTAGTCGCTGATCAGTAAACGAGCCTTTGATAAGCCATGCTTGGGAGTTGGGAACATGTGGGTGACATTGGTAGGGAAAGGCGGAAGTAGTATGTAGGTACGTGTGTTCGAGTAGTGTCGAGTAATCACGAACAACATTTCTGCATACGATCCACCACAAGATGTATCCGTTTCGTGCCGGCCCCTTTCCGATACATCATGCCAGCTTATCGTCTGCGACACGCCGGGCCAGTAGTGATGCATTGTTTGCAGTGTGGATTGCAGCAGGCTGAAAGAAGAGCGAGACACGTTGACGTCGAAGTCGAAGTGCGGGTTCGAACTGATAAGGCCAACTTCCTAGCGAACCACTAAGAATGACTAGTTTACCGAGGTGCGTCTGTGGCTGAAAGACTTCTTTCCCGTTGGAGGACAAGTGCGTCCCGATTGTGGAAGTCGCGTCCAGGAGAACCCTGCCATCAGCCCCCTTGGTGGGACGGGAACAAACAGATTTACGGAATAAGGTATGCATGGTATGAGATTTAATATGGGATTGTCCGGGATATTTGTAAACGTTCTAGGCCCACAATCACTGCGTCATGAACATGATGAAAACCCCTTCCCTCCGACCGTTCATGAAATGGCCGCACTGGAAACTCACTTCGCCCCTACATTGGCGAAGCAGCTGAGACTGAGAGATGGAAAGAGGTCGATTGACGCATCGGTAGAGGTACTGGCTGAGTATCCCGATTACATACCGTGGGCTCGGGCGCAGAATCCGGCGATTGTCGTGATGGAAATCTTGATTGTTATCCAACCAATCACTAGTAGGGTCTCTGTGAGGATAAGGTAGTATGTAGTTAGTGTCGTTGATGCCGTAGTAAAGAGAAAGATAACCACAACACCATTGTACCAGCGCTGTTAGGAATCGAACCTAATATAAACTAAATCACTCAACGACTGTAGTGAGAGTAAGATATTCTACAGTAGATCCAACAGAGCACGGTGGACACTTGCCGCCAAGTTTCGTAGTGAGGCGTTGGCTACTATAAGTGGTGTGTATTTGAACAGTTTCGCCATGGTTGACGTTAAACGGCTTTGCATGTCGCTGGATTGTCAGAAGGCAAAGCATTTTCTACCATTGATATGGGAAAGGTGAAGGTATGACGCCATCGCCGCAATTGCACATTGGGTACTTGTCTTGATCCTTCCATCCGACCGAATCAAGCACATAACCCAGCGTAAAGCTCAGCAGACTCCGCAGAACAAGCCATTGAGCGTATTCTAGTGGAGTACGTATGACTTCAACATCGCAGACGTCAGATAACGGCGAATCGACAACCCGTGAGTGTAACAGCAGGGCGCACTCAAGGCAACATGCCTAAAAAGACGGATCTCAGCGACAACGGCGAGTGACTACAAACTTTGTCATCGCCGAATACCCTTATCGCTCGGCAAGAAGATGAGATAGTGAGGCGCTGATGAAGAAACTGGCGACTGTCCTTCCAAGCTCATTCAACAACATAGGCAGTATTTTACACCAGCGAGTGCAGAAAGTCAGGAACCAACCACCGGGCCCTTCCAGCTATGTTCCAAAGGGACGATTAGACTCTTCTGGTTGTGGGAACGTATACAAGTATTGACTCGGCAAAACTATTGCGGCATGAAGAGTTAGACATTCGAATTGATCAAACATCAAAGTGAATACCAAACTATCACTTAATCTAATGGTGGACCGGGCATTTTTGACTATCGATTATTGTCTGCTGCCTTGCACCATTCTCCAGTCCCATCTCAACAAGTAGATACTCTCTATCATATCAGCTTTGCCAGGAATCGAATTATTGTTTTCCCTCCAGATAAACTCGAGCTCTGAGCGACAGGTCTCTTGTCATCTTTTTCTCGAACCAATGCCGAATTCAACGAATACATATTCTTTCTCAAATAAGTATACTGGCTGCAAAGGATAAACTTGTTCCGCAGAAACACCCATACGATCCTCTCAACTTCATTGGCAGCAATTCTTCGCTACTACGACTTCTACGTTGGTTCAAATTCTACAACACTACCTTGTTCCTGCTTGACGCATCGCCTATGTCTCAGACACTACACCTCTTACTAGACATATGATGACGGGATCCCCGAATTTCGTTGTTCATAATCGTTGCCGCCACACAAGTATTTCAGTCCCAGCCTTCTGTTGTCCTTAAGCCGTCAACGTACTCCGTAGTAGCAATTTGTCCCTCTTATACACACTCTCTACATTTGCCAAACATTCACACCCCCTCCTCCTCTCCCCCACCCTTGAAACCCACCAAAAAACTCGCTTCAGCCTCCGCAGCCCCATCCCAAAGAAACAACCCTTCCACACCACCCGATACGAACCACCCCACTCTCATCCCAGCTGAATCCCTACTTACACTCCCCAAAACCACGCGGCCATACCATACAACCAAAACCAAAACCAACTCAACAGTCTCAGCCCCAATCTCTCAGCCCCAAGCTCTCACTCACCACCACGCGCCCGATTAGCAAAACCCTGCCCAAACTGTCAAGAAAAAGAAGGCCACAACTCCATCGCAAACCCACAAAAAAGCAGATATCTTAATTTTCAAACATCCCCCAATTGGCTCCATCCGCCCTCTTACGTACCCCCCTTCCCTTCCCTTCCCTACTCTCTCATCCTTCTCCCCCAGCGAGCTACATAGCACCGCTGCTCTATTTACAGGACTACAGTTTCCAACTACCTTGTCTGAAACCCACCACCCACCACCCTGCTCCGTTCTTCTCCCCCCCCATCCCCCAAAACCCGCCTCACAACCACCTTCCAACTGCCAAACCCCATGCTTCCACAACCCCACCCACCCAAACCAGACCTACCAATCCAATCAAAACCTCAACCCCGAAGACCGAGAGCGCGCACACCCCCTAAACTCACAGCCGCCCAAGTCTCAGCTGCTCCGTAGCCGAGGTTTCATGCCGCTAGACAAGTATGCATTCTCCAAGTCTACCTAGACGACGACATCAAAGTAGATAGACATCCGGGGTTGTCAGAAAGAAAAAAAGGGAAAATTCGAGCTGAGATTTTCCGCAAGATCTACTACAATGATGGCCCGCTAATAGGAATTTGGAACGCAGAAAGAAAGATATCAAACCGCAACTTGGAAATATCTGCGTTGGAACAAGCTGAGCGCTGGGGAAACCAACAACTCCTCTGGCGAGAATATCTAGGGAATATCCATCAGAAACGCGATGGCTAGTTTACAAGTTTTTATACCCTGGGCTGGAGTGTTCAATGTGTGAGGGACTGATCGGCCTGATATATGTTTGTATTAATGGAAAGAAACTTGTAGAATACGAAGCGCGTGTTTTTTCATTCTCGAATAGAGAAACGATCAAGACTATGTAGAGAAAGTATTGGTGATTTAGATATATTGAAGCGTGATGAACTTATTTTCCGTGTAGTGAGGTATCTGCTCGTCCACTCAAGTTGTATGCGGAGATGACATTGCTCTTTGCTTGGTTCACTCATGTTGTCACGATTACTCCAATTGCATTTATGATCATTTGCAAAAAGGACAGTGGGAAAACCAAAGATTTAACGATCGAAATGTTAGAACATCGAATTCTTGGAGCAGATCCATGTATAGAGCGTTAGGTAGGGCGCTATCGAGCACTGAACAGTCACGCATACAGCACTGAACGAAGGATGCATGAAGTTTTTGTGAAGCCTATATGAATCTTTCTGTAAAACGAAGACTTTCTATAGGTGGCAGTAGAGCCCGCTGCTCATTCCATTTTGACACGTACAATCGACCTCTCTAGTGCGGGGGAGCGGCTCTCGGTTTTGATAGCTAAAGTCGGCCTCTCCCCTGAGGGAGAAGGAGCCTCAGCTTTTACGGGCAAGTTTGACATCCCTCGTGGGAGGGATGAGGTCTCAGTATTGGCATGCGACTTCGACCTTTCCCGTGAGAGAAAGGAAATCCCAGTGTCGGCAGTCGGTGACATGAAGCATTGAACACGGTATTCTGTAGTATGTGACGATGTTGAAAGGCTTTAAGAAGGACAGACCAAGAACATGGCAGCATTACTGTCCACAAGACAGAGCGGGTAGACCAAAGATCTCGTTGGACATAGATTGACGTCGCCCTTGAGTTCAAGATTCATCCTTTCTCACAAATTGCTACAAACTTGCCTTCCCTCTTGGCTCGAATGGTAATAGCATAGTAAGAATACCGGCAACAATGAAAAGCGCGCCGCTCACATATACAGGGGCTGCCGTTTCTAGGTTGGCAAAGATTGCGATGATTGGCGCCATTATCCCAAAGACTCGGTTCGCCGTCGCTGTCAAAGCGTTCCCTGTACCTCGATCTTTCGTAGGAAATATTTCAGGAGTATAGGCGTAAAGGACGGCATACATGACGTTAGCCATCAAGTTGTAGGCACAATTCCATCCCAAGAGAGCATTTGATGTCAGGGCTGTTGTGGAAGCGAACAGAAACACGCCCGTCAAAGCCGTGGAGAATGCCAATGCGCCCTTTCTGCCAAAGTTGGGAAGCTCAACAAGGGCCCCACCTATTAACGCTCCGGGAATGCCTAGGACAGCAATGATCACAGAGTTACGGAATGTTAGATACGTTGAGCCATCCCCGAATTTTGCCCCACGGGTAGCCTGGATATAGGGTAAGAATGCATTATACAGTGGAAACCCAAGACCAATCAAAGCCCAAATTAGCATGATCAACGATGTGGACCATGCAAGTCGTGGAGTAGCGAACAGTGCTCGTACATGCGTAAAATTGAGTTTCTCCAGCTTTCGGCGTAGTGCTGCTGCTGCGTCTGTCCCTTGCCGTCCTTGTCGGTTGTGTTGTTCTAGATCTGCGAGGGTCAAATTCGACGTCTTGCCGTTTCGTTTGGCTACCTCGTGCACTACATTCACGGCATGCTGGTCTTTTCCTCGTCCCATAAGATACTTGGGGGACTCGTAGAGAGTGAAACAGAAAAAGCGTAGGATAAACATGACCATTGCTACTAAACCCATGGCTATCATGAAGTATCTCCATCCAAAGTTTTGTGAGCGGGAGCAGGTCGCCGCTTTCTGTTGGCAGGTATGATATCCGAGAAGCGGCCATGCAATGAGCGTCGCTAACAGTTGTGCGAATGCCCAGAAGACCGACAGGACCGTAAGCAGGTACTGGTGGGTTCCAGGTAAGAATTCAAGAAAAATCGCCGAGTCTACCGGCAGGTTTCCCCCCACTCCGACAGACCAAAGCGCCGCGAAGACCCCGATGGCCGCAAAATTAGGCGCACCGGCGGCAATGAGACCGAAGACCGAAGTAATACCAATTGTCAGATTAAAGGCCCAGCGTCTTCCGAAAATATCGCACCCAAATCCCCAGAATATCGCCCCTGCCAAGAGCCCGATATTCTGCGACAGAGAGAGAAGAGGCGGTGTAGAGGGCTTGAATTCACTGGCGACCGCAGGTAGTATCAATGAGGTCACAATCGGCCATAGATTGTCGCTCGCCCAGCCGAAGCCCACAACAACGAAGAGTTGCCATTGATACCACCCCATTCCGATTTCTTGAATGGCATTGTTCAATACCTGCGCCTTCGCTTCGTAGACAGGATCCACTGCACCCTTTGACAAGACGGGCACGGGTGCCTCAGTAGCCAAGCTTGGGGTGCTTGACACCTTGGGTTCGTCCTTGGTATCCGTCATCCTCAGGAACTACTTCCACTTTGTCAATCAGCAGAAAAAAGCCTAAGCTATTAGATTCCTCATACCACATCGAAGTGTCGTAAGGTATAGCGACTGAAGTTGAAAGACGTTTGACATGTCCCCTGAGGCGGGGCCTGTCACACATTTCTTATCACGCCATCTGCACGAGCCTCCTGTTATCGGTGACTTGAATTAGGTACTGGATTGCGCCTTATCAAGCGGTCGTTGCTCTGCTGGATCCTGGTATATTCGGGTCGAACGATTGGCTGTGACGGAGTACATCATGCAGCTTCCCATGGTTGGCCGTCCGTTGTGGTCCCCCGGAGATACTTAGCTTAAGAAGAAAACCCCAGCAAGAGCTTAACGCGGGCATCAGCCATATTCGTGTAGTCTGTGTGCAGGTGAATTACTTTGAATTCTTCTGTCTGAGGTAGGTAGATTCATTGTTTACACAAAGAACTTGGGCAAGAACTAGCGATTCATCTTGCCGTTAGACGCCACGCTGAGTACTTACACATGAACGGGAGGCACAAGTTGCGCTTACACAACAAACGAATCTTTGAAAAAACTTTAAACAGCCGCATTCGGCTTCTTCGAACTCTTTGAAAACAGATCAGAAAGATTATTACCACTTAATTCTTAAGAAGTCAGATTACTGTTACGTCAGTTACGGTTGAAGTCTAAAATTTCTTTTAGAAAGCTGAAAAAGAACATCAAAATCGATTTGAACTCGAGAACTCTCAATGCAACACTACGAATTCACGAGATTTCTCACTCACTGCAGAAGTGCAAGACTGATGAATTGAAAGTGTGTCATATCGATTACTCTCGCCGGCATGTTCCAATGTGCTATCTTCCCCTCAGTAAGCAAGTTATATTCTTAGCTTATGGTTGTGGTGACATCGACACAAACCATCACGCAGCAGTGATAGTGCCAGATAATGTGGTTTAGCATCCGCTCATACAGCGTCGCCCCTTATACTGCTATCAGACTTTGGTCGTTGCAGACACTCAACAGGCCGTGTTTCCTCATTCACCGTCGCTATCAGAGCACAAAATCGCTATTGTTATCGCACATGGATCCGACTACCACTGACTCTCATGCGGCCTTGAAACCGTCAGAGCCAGCTTATGCCTGGCATGAGGCTGTTGAAGATATAGAAAGGTATGGCCCCGGTGGCTACCACCCTGTCCATCTCGGCGACAAATTCTCGGCCGGCCGTTACGAGGTCATCTATAAGCTGGGATATGGCAGCTATTCGACCGTCTGGCTTTGCAAAGATATTCGAGAACAATGTTACGCTGCAGTAAAGGTGGCAGTATCGGACACCGGGGGTGCACAGCGACGGAAGGAATTCGAACTCGAGATATTTCATACCCTGCGAAATGGTAATCCAACTCACCCTGGAAAAAGATTCGTGATTCCCTTACTCGACGAGTTCACTCTCGAGGGCCCGAATGGGCATCATCAATGTTTTGTATTGCCGGTTGCCTTGAACAGTGTCGCTATAGCTAAAGAGGCCAGCGTTAGTGATAATTCGATGTTCCCTGCCCAAGTAGCGCGGAGCATTGCTATTCAGTCATTACTAGCTCTGTCATATATACACTCGTGCGGGATCGTACATGCTGGTATGCTGCTTCTTCCGATCTCAGATATATATATCTGCTCACTGTTATTGATATATAGATCTTCATACACAAAACATCCTCGTCCAAGCGCGATCGTCTACGTCATGGCCACTTCCGGAGCCCTATAAACATCCAGAGAAATTGCTCGTCAGACGACATAATGGCGCGCCGATTGGATCTGATGTTCCAGAATACCAAATTCAGCCAACGGGCATATTGACTCCCAGCGATACGATCGCTCCCAGTTGCAAAGTCCTGATCACGGACTTTGGTGAATCATTCTTCATGCAAACCCCCGATAAACCCTCTCAACAATCTGAGCTTAACACTCCAATGCTCGTCCGACCCCTAGAAAAAACTTTCGGGTATCCTATCACAAGCGCCGCGGATATCTGGACGATAGGAATGGCAATCTTTGATATACTTGGACGGGGTAAACTCTTCCAAGATTGCTGGCCGGACGAAGATACCGTTGTCCTCGAAGCAATCAGCACCTTCGGCCCATTGCCCCTTAAGATGTGGCAAGCCTGGCCTAACCGTTCCAAGTACTTCAAAGACGATGGCTCCTGGCAAGATGAAAATCCCCTGGAATCGAGAATCTCAAGGCCTTTGGCTCACCGGCTCCGTGATTGTATGGAGCATGAAGCTTGTTCTACAATTTATGGCTATTCCGATATCGAGTTGCGGAGTTTAGAGAAAATGCTGCGTTCGATGCTGCAGTATGAGCCGAATAATCGTATCACCGTGGATCAAGCTTTGAGGTCGGAGTGGGCTAGAGACTACGGAATTCCAGCTCTTTTGAAAGCTGTACCTGATGTGGATCTGTCCAGCTTGGGAGTAAATCAGACCGTTGGTGCACAGAACCAAAGCTAGATTGGGGTAGGACGCATTAGCATCCTTCCTGGGGATCTACATCGAACAGGGAGCTTCAATACCTTCTAATTGAATTTGAATCTTTATAGAGATAACTACACTTTCGTAACATTATTCTATTTATTTGCTTCCGCGAGTCATTACAGAAGCGGTCCGTATCCAGCATTTATGGTCCGAGAATACATAGCAATTCTTTAGTCTGTCCCTACGCGGCGCGCGCTGCCTTTCAGGCTCAAAATCTCTATTGCTTAATAACGGCTGTGATACGACATAGTTTGCGAGTGGCCAATTGAGTGTATTGATGTCTCAAACTAATTGTGAAGAAGAGAAACAAGTGCATCGTGTTCAAAACATCAAGTACTCGTCCGAGGTCTTCGCTAGTCCCTTTCCGAGCCAGTGCCTGCACTGTTCTGCGTATGATATTATCCCTCACTTCTACGATCACGTTCTCGCGTTTTCTAGTCATGACTCACTCACGACTTCTAAGCTCATAAGAACGAGGTTTTGACTCGATTGAGTGAAGAAGATGAAACGCGCTTACGAATTTCAAACTGTCAATAAAATGTGAAAGTGACTTTCAAGTGATAAATGTTGGAATACGAGGTCATATGGGGCATTTTGGTATGGGGTTGAAGCTATTAGGAGTCTGCAAAGTAGGAGCGAGCAGGTAAAAACTCTACTAGCGGGCCCCAGCCCTACCAGCCCTATGAAGGCGGAGATTACCATCTCCCCTATTTCCAACATCGTTCGGGAAAGGGAGCAGGGCCGCTTTTGAGGGAGCAACGAGGGAGCAGCGGGAGCACCGAGGGAGCAAGAGGGAACTTACGTTCCAGCCTCCAAAATCAGAACAAAGACCTCTAACGTATCTTAAGCGGATGAAGAAGTGTGTGCCTGTCCGTCTGATCGTGGTGGTGTGGGTCCTAGACTGGCAGGTTGGTCCGTCTTTCTCTTCCACAGGGCTTCAACGTCATTCTCAAACGACTGAGCGTTGGGTCCTAGACCCCCTTCCTTCCCAGGTTTCCATCGGTCTCGACATAGCACCCCGAACTTAGGATCGGTGGTTACCATTTCCGTTCAGGAAAGGGAGCAGGGCTGCTTTAGAGGGAGCAGCGAGGGAGCAGGGGGGAACAAAGGGGAGCACTGGGGGAGCAAAGGGGAGCTTGAATTGGCTGCCTCGTTCCCGGCTATAGCTGCTCACGTTATCTGTAATAACATTCGTAAACACTGTTGCCTGGCTTCAGCATCCTGCTGCCTATACTCAGCCCCTCACCAGAAGTATGCCGTTGATTCTTTAAGGTACCAATTCTCCACGCAGCCCCTTCCTTCACGAGCTAGGTTCTCGCCAACTTACGATCTCTGTTTCATCGTCCTCCTCCAGGATTTCTAACGCACTGAGATCATCCTGGAATTTGCGGGCACGCTCTGGGCTGCCAAAGGCCGCAAGGGCCTTCTCTCTTTGCTGGAGGTTCTTGATGGGGGAGGTGGAGGGTGATGACAATGCCGCTATCCTGATTAACGATCTGAACACTGAGTATATCCTGCCCTTGTCCCCCATCTCCCATTCCATTAGACGGCTTTGGCTCCAATTGCCCTCATTGTCGATACGACAGAAGCGGAATGAGAGACCAACGGAAGCCGTGCCGTAGACGACAGAGTTTTGTTTTTGCGCGTCTTTTCTATAGGCATGCACTACACCCATGCATGCCGTTAATTGGCCAAGGCATGAGTCGGTGGAGTTGTTCTTCTTGGCTTCGATGATTATTAAGTTGGTGGCAAGATTGAATCTCTTGTGCGATTCGTACCAGACCGTATAGTCCGCATATCCGCTTAGCAGCCTGATCTCTCCTTTGTAGGTTATCTGGCGTTGGAATTGCGTCTCGTGCTGCAGTTCTAAGACTGCAGGGTCTTCTGACGGTGATGAAGCTCGCTGCTGAGGGACCTGCGCGTACATTTCCTCGTATATTGCAGAGACTAGGACCTGATCTATCATTGTCCGTGAGAATGCTTCGCTCGTCTGATGGGTTTTGGAGATGACTGCCAAGATTCTATCGATGTTGTCTGAGAGATACTGGGGTACTGCTATTTCATTGATGACATTCCAGAGAACATCGTTAACCTGATGCAAGTTGAATATTTGATGTGCATCAGGAAGAGAGAGCGTCGACGGCGCAAGCTATTGACGTTAGTCCTATTATACCAGTAATACAACCATTGGGTGAAACTTACTGAGGGGATCTTCTGTCGTGCATGATCGTTGAGTTCGATGATGTGGTGTTTCAGCTCGTTCCAGGCAGTTTTGTAGTCTTCTGGTTCAGTGTCAAAAAGCCTTTTAAGATCATCAACGTCCAATCCTCGTTTTCTCTTCAACTCAATGGCCGCAGATCCGGTAGGTGCCATGACTGGAGTTTGATTGAAGGCTGACTTTATTCGACTATGAGAAGACACGGGCCACAACGTAAGTTCTAACCTCGTGGTTCAGAGCACAAGGGAATACGGAAGTAGAGGGAGGCAAATGGGGGAGCAGCGGAACATATAGGCGTTAGCACGGGTTGCACCTGACGCAATTATAGTACTCACTAGTCACTACAGATCTACCAAGATACAGTACCCCAGAAGGGCTTCGTTAACTTCAATTTCTGGTAACAAGACTTCTCACCAAAGGTGAAATATCAGGCCAGGCCCAATTAGGCCTAAAACCCACTCAGATAGGACGGAATTTTAACGTTCCCCGAACCATAAGGCAGTTCAGAGCGTTTTGGGGAGACTTCAAACAATACCCTGCGGAGCCAATGAACCCAGATCAGGAAGGCCCGTATCAATTACCCCCCGTGCAGTTAGGATACTGTCACGTCAGTTACGATCGAAGCCTAAAATCACCTGGAGACAGCTGAAAAAGAACACCAGGATCGATCTGGACGCGAGAACTCTCAACGCAACACTACGAGCCCACGAAATTTCTCACTGACTAGCTCTTAAGCGACCGAAATTAACACATCCCGTATGCCTCACAGGTGTGCAGCTGTAATCAAAGCGAAGTGCTGGCATACCAAATATTGATTGGGAAATTATAATTCATATTACCAAATAGTTAGTCCAAATATTGAAGTTCCCCAACATGATTTCGGGGTTCCGTGGTCGCATGCATGCGGGGGGGATGGTTTTGCGAAAAGAACGATAAAGAAATTAAAAAGTATGGGCTTAGCCGCGATTCGAACGCGGGGCCTGTCACATTCACAGAGTTGCAATTCAATTGCAGGGTATAACCCGAAGCGACAACTGCAGATTATTAGTCTAGCTGTAAAAGTGCTACATCGAAGATGACTAACTCATACCACTAGACCACTAAGCCCGCGATGCACGACACTCCTCATATCAAATATATATTGCTGACAAAGAAACTTGTCCCAAAAGGTTTAAAAAAAAAGAAGCAGGAGGACGGCGTTCTTGCGCACGATTGCAGACTGCTCCTATCTGATAATCACTTCCCGTACGCCATCTGGCGTCTCAAGCGAGAGTCGTTGAGAGCTAGAGCAAAGCAGGAATGCGTGTCAAGAAGTAGAAAGTGATACCCGGTCACGATCACCCTCAACAAACATGGCGGAGCCACCTTCTATGCCTGCTCTAAGGCGGAAATGGCAACACTATCCTATATGGTAAGATGAGAGTCGCCGAAGAGAGAGCAAATTGCTACTAGATCCAAAGAGCTGTACTGTAAGTCAGGTCAAATTCTCTGAACACAATTATCAACATAGGTCTAATTGTTATACACGCGATCTCTGCATGAACATGGACGATACCCTCGCATAGACTACGCGATCTCTTCCTAAACACAAACGATCTCCTTGCACAGAGTCTATGCAACGATCATGATTTTCTGAAGTAGCTGCCCGTACCCTATAAGAAAACTAATCTTTGAGTCTGCGCTTTCAGGCTCAGGTGCGTAAGGGACATGGAGAGAAGGGACGTGCTTGAGAATTGCGCGAATAACCCCGATCCGCCCCCTCTTGCAGCCTCAGATATGCCGGACCTCGAGAAACTCGGTGCCGACGTAATCAACGATATTACTCGGCGGATGACCAAGAGGGAACTGGTCACAAGCACCACCACACCTTCGTTGATTTTGGGCAATATCATAGAGCTCTCGGCTGCTGATCTGGAACAATGGAAGGCACTCCTTAATGATCCTCTGACAGTGTCACCGGCGATCGTACAGCACCTACTTAGGCTCAGGGACTCAACCTCCATATCGCCCCGAAAAGAACAGCCCAGAGCCATCTTCCATATCAGAACATTTCAACTGACAGTCGACCAACTTCGCAAACTCATCCCGGTGCTCGTCGAGACTAGAATTACGTTCTTCGGCCGAATCTTCGAATGGGAGAGGAGAATCGCTACTCTCCCAGATCACGCTCTGGTCTATCTTCGACATACCGGGGTTTCGAAAAGCGATAACGCATGACAAAGGCATCGACGCGACCTAAGAACAACCAGCAAGGTCTCTTCAGTAATGCGGACTACCCACGTAATGATGGACATGTTTTCGGAAGTAGTATCCGGCTGCTTGGTTCAAGAGATCCCTCACCTTGAGGTATCAATAGATGATCCATCTGTTGACATTCGAGAACAGTTGCTTATTTGCATTATGGAGCAAGGCACAATGGACATTAGCATAGGTGGCTCGGCGTTTTCGGTTCTTAATGACACCGACAAAGCACATTTTGAGAGCTTTGGAACTGAAGTTTGGACTGCCGCAGCCTAAGCGACTCCCGAGCCTTCGGAGCCGTTTACATCGAAGGTCCGAGATTATGCCCTGCAAGCTGTTCATGAGATCTCTAGGGTTTCGCTAAAACTAATCACGGAAGGCGGAGGCTTAGAGCATTGGGCAAAGGTGATTACTGCTCAAGCCACGCCCAGATGTCTGAATAATGAACACACAATTCTGCTCTTCCTTGGTCAAACCCCTTCGAAAAAGGCCAACCGCAATTCTCCAGGGTTCTGGGCCAGCGAGAGCGAAACCTCGAAAATCATGCTGACCATGCTCGAGAAGTTCCTCCAGTGGGAGGTTGCACTCACGAGTAATCAGGAAAATGGGGTAGCGGATATGATTGATCAGGGCTTTTTACCATTTTTGAATCTGTACGCATGGGGGAAACCCGGCAAGGAGGGTTTTAAGCCCGCCACAGATCTTCTTCGCGTATACCTGCAAGCAGTGCGACCGCTGATCATCGTTTGTTTGGGCCGCGAGGTATACTTTCATATTTATAACCGAAACTAGCTACTAACGAGCTTCAAAGATAGCAGATGCGGCTTACCGAGGGTTTTCAGCCGGCTTCAAAATCGATCTACGCGACGAAAAGTTCTTCAGCTCTGTTGAAGAGCTGATCATCAAAAGACATGTCAAAGATAAGGCATCTGAAGACGACAAAGATCATTTTTTCGTCCAGATAACATCTTATCATTCAGGAGCTTTGACTTTTTAAGGCGTATCACAGCGACCGATGCAGCGGGTTTTCACTTTGACCATGTTCAAAGTTTGGGTGACCATGTGCGAGTCGCTGGAATACTCTACTGAGCATCTTGATGAGTATGACTTGTGCCAAAGGATCATCAACGATGTTGAAACACGGCTCGCAGCAACGAGTTTCAATGCGGATTTTCATTCTATGAAAGATGAGATCATCCAAACCAACGGCGAACTACGTTGGAGGGATGAGTCCGGACGGGCCCCCTAATCTCCGACCGCCTGAACATCAGATGGACTGGGACCGGCACCGCGGCCCCAACCGAGCTTCAAAGTAGATCGAACCGAGACCCTTCGAGACGGGGCGACATGACATCGCCGTTGGCTGAGTGATCAACATACTGCTCCTGAGTGGAAGATTCGGAAGGATAGGCTCGTATAGAACAAGGAATCATCAGGAGGAGTGAGCGAAACATATTCGGAACAGTAAGCAGAAGAAGAGAGGAAGAGAGGAGTAAGAGCTAAGGAAAATAGTAGATATGCCACATACGGTGAATGCTCTTCGAGATGGTTCAATGAATAAAAGGTATGTGGTCTCTTACCAAAACCGAAGTGCCTAGGATTCACCCCGAAGTTCGCAGTGTCGCGCGACGGGTACCCGGGTTGCGCAACGTTAAAGCAACGGTCACCCCAATCCCAAGGGGAGATGTACTTGTCGCGGTTGTCCTTCATTTTGGCTGAATATCAAACGGTCCAGGATTGGGCATCCTGACAATCCGTTGCTGCGCCTCATACAGGGCAGAGGTTTACTCCGGTGCTGCTCTAGCCACTCCGGCCGTACCCAGCTTGCTCCGGGCTGCTCATTGTCTGATCAGGTTAAAGCAGCGTCTTGCTCACCTTCGAGACTAGAAGTAGAAACAGAAAAACTACTTTGTTGTCCTGTTGATAGTTGTAATACAGGATTATTGCTTGGCCAACATCGCTATCGATGCGGCACGTTTGGCTATGGATGCGACTACGCCGCAAGGCTGAGGCCCGGAGAGCATAAGCCCAGTTATGTCCAAGCACACCAGGGAAAGGAAGACCACGGCGTTAGAGACACTCATGCTGCCGGATTCTAGATGGCATTTCATCGGCCAAATCGCGATACGGTGGAATCGTACCTACTCCCTCGGTCCTTCCGTGTTCTTAGCTGCATCTCCTGCGTGAGGCACTTTGAGGTAGCATTGCAAGTGTGACTACCTTGGACTAGCTACAGATGGAGTCGACTTTCCGTTGATCGTGCCTGCTCCAAGATGCAGCACGTTGGTAGATACGGAGTAGGCGCACGGCAGTCTTGAGTCTCAACTACTGTAGCACCAACTCCCAAAGGTGACAACCGCCCCCTCTGGCAACCTATTTCCCGGGCGAACCGGGGTGGCCTCCGCACGGTACGTAATACGGAGTGTTCAATCTACGGTAGAGAGTAGTCCATTATGAATTCAACAGCATGTACTTTGTCTGTCCGTTCGACTCTTCCGATCACGAGCCTATATATTGAAAGTCTCTTTATACTCGAATCACGACAATCCGTTATCAAATCGATGATCACTCGCATCTACTCTATGTAAAAATACCAAAGGTAGTAGACCTGGTCAAGTCGAGAATTGAAAAATCGAAAATCGCATTCCAACAGCCTCAGCTGCGACATCGATCTGCTGCTCATGTTCCTCGTAACAAGTACTTCTGTGGGTCCCTAAATGCTCAAATCAAAGAAATGTATATCTTGAAGTAAACATCGGTCTGCTAATGATCTTCTCTTCGTGCTCGCGTTGCTTTTGCATCTTTTGCATCTTTTGCATCTGTTCCACTATGGTCGTCTCATCCCCGATTTCCTCTCCGCCTATTGTTACAGCCCTCTCACCACCAAACAAACAACAATAATCGAAGCATTTCTCCCCCCCCCCCGCATTATCCCAAAACCTCTCCCCAACCTCCTCATCCGCAAAAAAGCTCATCTCGACTCACCTCACCGCTCATTCTTGTTCCCCTTCCAATCAACACCCAAAGTCTGCACATTGCGAGGGCCAAGTCGGGCATCGAAATTTCAGACCGTCTAGGCCCTTCTCTTGCAATGGGCGAGTCTCATTTCGGCACCGATCTTTGTATATGCACGCAGTCGCTACTCGGTGTGTTTCGAGCTTTCCGTGTGTTCATCTGGAAATGTTCACCGCAAAACTGTATGGTTAACGCAGACGACGATGACCGAACTGATCATGAGGTTTGCTTCGCAGACATGCATGTAGCGAGCGTCCTTATTTGAACCGAAACTAAAGGTTAAGAGAGAAAAGCAGGAAAATATAAACAATGGAAAAGAAAAACATTGAAACAGCACGCCTTTGTACACACAGTACTCTCTCCGCACACCCACCACTACTTACTACACCTCGAAACAGCAAACATGCCACCCAACCCCGCCCGAAAAGATCCAATTGCCAGCGCTTAGTTTTGTAAAAGCGCTGCTAGCTATTTGCACGAAATATCCGAAGGTCAAGTTGGTGACTAGCCGCTTGGCGGGAGGTTTTGGTTCTTGGGTAAGTAAGTAGAGGCTTGGGAGTGGGTTTTGTGGAGGGTTTGTTTTGTGGGGGAAAAAAGGGTTGGTGCTGGTGCTGGTGCTGGTGGTTCTGGGATAAGGGACGGTTGGCCTTTTTGTTTTGGAAAATGAGGGGATTTTGGCATGATGGAGGTGCGGTAATTGAGCGTGGGAAGAACTGACATTGACGTTCTTTGCTCGCTCGAGCGCAGACTCGGAGCGTGGAATGCGCCTTGTGGGGCTGTGACAGGGCGGCGTGGGTTCATCGCCTAGGCCCTAGAACCCGTTTCATGCCGTACGTCGGGAGCATGCATGGATGCGAGCTTCTGACAGATGAGCTGAAGGGGTGTGAGATTGAGAGGTTTTCTTCGAGCCAGCTGCTCTTGAGATTTGTCAAAGCTGGATAAGGGGCAGCGCTGCTTCCTCTGAGTCGCTCCACAATGCAAAATATGGCCAGTCCCAGAAGCTCGGATCTCGATCCCCAAACCACCTTCCCCCCAATACCCTCCCACCCACTCCCAACACCCCACCCCACTTCAGCTCGTTTCCGTCTGCTTTTCTACCGCAAGTCCCAAGGCCACCACGACAAACTTCTTGTTCGGCCCCACCACAATCTCTCCCCCCAGATTCGGCGTCTTCTCGCCCACGCATGCCCTCAGGATCTTCGCCCCAAAAACCGCAAAATTTACCAGGCTGAACTTATCCTCGACCCAAACGCCTGGGGTTGGATCTTTCACAAACAGGAAAAGCCTGCATGTGTTATATCTCTGTTGCCAGACGGGCAAGGTGCCGGTGCCGACCCAGGTTCTCTCGATCATGGCGGTAGGAGTAAGGAGAACCGCCTCGATGATAACGTCGCAGTCGGAGCGGAGTGGCGGAACCCAAGCGGTATGGTCGGTCAGACACTCTGGCACGTCGGTTGAGGATTTGTTTAAGGAGGTGCGAGAGGGGATGAAGTCGGGGATGGCATCCTGGGAGATGACGGTGGAGGTGGAGGGTGAGACGTTGTAGGCTGGAGTGGAACGGGGAAGCAATTTTGGTGCAAGGGCGAGAGTCGTTGGAAGGAAGAACGTGAGGATGAGGGTGAGAGAAGAGAGAGAGAAGAGCATAGTAAGCGCGAGATATAGGCTCTTTGTTAATAAGAGAGGTGCTATCAGAACTTGGAACTTGAGAAGCTGTGGGGCGAACAAGCAGACTTATCATGGAGGGCTATATACTGGGGGTGCACTTCTTCCACCAGCACGTGTTGAGCCGGTGACGGATTGATTTCTGTAACAGCCTGCTCATTCTGAGCAAGAGAAAGAACGGCCCGCGCAAGTCGCATGTTTTGACGTTTGGTCACGGGCTGAAGAAGGATTGGAAGTTCCGTAAGTCGCACAAGAACCAATTCAAGGACTTTCATATAGTCGGTGTGGTATTGAATGTTCAAATCAGATCGATCGAAGTGGAAGAGAATGAATGCTCTGCCCGTACCGACCTCAGGATTTTGAGGCATCTTCGATAGAAGAACAGAAGGCAGGTCCGTAAGTGAGGGAGGGTCGCATATAGTAAGGCATTAAGCATCAATATCCTGCAGTAGACATTGAGACCCGTGCGGCTATACGGAGCGGAAAGGCGCTTATGATGGCGGCTCAACAGCTCCTTGGAATACTGTGAGTAGTACCTCACCGTCGATTTCGTCGTATAAGATGGATGTTTTTGTCACCTGTTAGAATTAACAAGCCACTCGGACAGTGTTCATGGGTTTGGAACCAATGAGTTTGTTTTGAGCACGCAAAACGGGTCGGCCATGGCTAGTCGGCATAAAATCAGGTCTGGTTCGGATGCTGGCGGGAGTATTGCAACGCTGTTGCAAACTAAGCCGTTCAAGCTTCCTCATCTACGATATTCGCAAGAGTCATGAGTGTTTCTAGATGGTAGATTTGCGGGTGAATCGTATAGCAAAAACCCTTTCACAATCTCTTGTCCCCGTTCCGGAAATGCCATCTTTGGAGAGCGCTGTTGCCAGAGAACGTAACTTAGCCATTGATGCTTGTCCCCATAATGTATTCTATCTTCTCCTGGTTCTAGGTTTCTCAAATCTCTCTACACCACTTTGCCATCACCCCACCCATCCCATTCACACTCGGCCCAATCTCCTCCAATCCCACATCAACCCTCCACATTCTCCCATTGGCTCTACTAATGTCTCCCTTCCCACCTCCTCCTGTAGCTGTTAGAATTAGCTCCAACTCTGCCAGGTGCTCCCACGCCCCACTCGCTACCTCCCTCCCCCATACTCTTGCACCACCTCCGACAGCTGTTTGTCCGGCAGCGCTGCTTTGCGCTTTTACGCGGCTAGCTAGCTGCTGATACTCATCATACGCCATGCTAAAATTACACATATCGGTATCGAGGATGATGTCGAGTCTGGCAGCGGCGATGAGGAGGGAAAGCTCGAGATCAGAGAGGCCGGATAGGAGGTGGAGTTTTGAGTCAGGTGGGGAAAGCGTCTGAGTGGTAAAGTCGAGGCCTGTGGGAATACGGGTGGGAGAGAGGAGGGAGACTGGGAGAAGGCAGGCAGTCAAGAAGGACGGAACGGACTTAGAAAGGATGTAAATCTGAAAGAGGAAGGCATCGAAGACGTGATCGTCGGTGAAAAGTGCGTTCACATATTTCGTCCAGGACGTATGCAGCTGTTGGAACTTTGCGTCTTCGTGGTTGAGGCGGGTAGAGCCGGTAGGAGGTTGACAGATTAGGGCAGACTTGCAGATGTCTTGAAAAGCGGCATAGTTCTTAGGTAGAGAAAGGTGGATATAACGCTGGCCGAAGCGGCTTTTGACTCTCTTTTCGAGGCTCTCTACAACATCGACCTTGGTAGTTAAGCCGAGCACTGCGATGGGTGCGTTACGAGACTGGGCAACATCAAATAGGTTGTACAAAAGGGTCTGCCGTGGGTGAGATGCGAAAAGGTCAAACTCATCGATAACAAATATGACTGATTTGGCGACATGATCTTGCTCCCCTTCAGAAGTTTCAGCTGAGTGAGATAACAAAGCAAGCAATGAGGTAAGAGTGTCTGCATAATTGCTTCGGCCAGCCATTGCATCGTCCTCGACCTCCATTTCTCGTCCGAGCTGGCGCCAGATCTCGCGAAGAGCAAGCTTATCGTCTGTATGAATAAAGCCATTCAGCCGTACGACGTGATATTCTTCGCTGTGATCGATTGCCAGCTCTCCGATGACTGTCTCCACCAACAAAGTTTTTGCAGTACCTCGAGAGCCAATGACAAGCATTGAGTTCCCCTCACCGGCCAGTACTGTTTGCTCGACTAGCTGGTAGACCTTTTGGTATTCTTCCTCGAGGTTCACCAGAGCAAGACGCCGTTTGCCTGTGAGACGGTCCATTATGTGCATTTTAAGAGCAGTGAGTGATCTTCCGGCGTCATTTTCAAGGACTTTCCGAAGCTCTTTGACATAGGCTTTGGTAGAATCTTCGGTGTCGATATCTGACACACTTCCTACAACATTCTTTCTGGGAGTTGTTTTACCAGGTACTAAATTGTCTATCGTCGCTTTAGTAGCCCCTCTACGTTTCCTTCCCGGTGAAGTTAAAGTGGATGCTGGTGGGCATATTTCCTCGATCGTCGTAATATTATTGCCGATACTTGTCTCTCTGAATAGTGCGTCGAGAGATCCGTGCCTTGAGGGCAGTTCCTTGATAGCCATGTCATCATCTCGGCCGTCGGGTACAACAGTAGCCGTCATGATTTGCTTCCGAGGGCGACCACGTTTTCGACCAGTGGGAGTTGCCGGTGCTCCATCTACTGTAGCAATATCTATCCTTGCGACCTCTTCTAATCCTCGCTTCCGTCTTGATTGAGAAGTAGGGGTTTGGTTCACCTTGACGAATTCGTCGGATACCACAGGCTGTATCGGAGGCCTTTGGCACAGCGTTTTACTTGGACGTACAGAGTCTGGGTGCTCAAGATCTTCTGGACCAGATTCGTGGCCAGCGGCATTATCCGAGGACGCCCGCAAGCCCTCGTGTTCTCTGGAAAGATCAGGTATAGCACTGTCCCTGGATTTCCGTCGAGCTCCAGCTTTCCCAGGCTGCTGTCGCTCACCTCTATGAGCTTTTCCTATGCCATTGGCATCAGATTGTAATCTCTCGCTGGTGTTTGCTGCTCCTTTCCCTCTAGGTTCTCCCCCTAGCTCATCATGGTCTTGAGACGCCGATCGAAGATTGTAACTCCTCAACTCTGTCCTTCCAGGAGTGGCCAAAATCTTGGGTCCATCTACTACGGGACTCCTCAGTTCTTCCTTCACAAGACGTGCCTTTCCCCCGCGTCCGGTGCTTCGTTTGGTAGAGCTAGAGATTTCCCGAGTAGTTTGCCTCACGGACGTGCCTCTGATCCCACTTGTATGCCTGGCTGGCCTGACAGAGATGCTAGTGTCCTCATCATCGCTGTCGGGCACGTCCCAATTAACTATCTCCTCTTGTTCATAATCTGTGCTGTGACCAGACTTGACTGGCGTCGCCTGACCAGTCGATCCGCTAATATCTCTAGACCTTGGATTGCTCTTCAAGGAGGACCTTCCAAACACAGCTTCCTTGACTGCGCGAAATGCACGACTTGGTAGGGGTAGGTTCGGGCTGTCGTGTGGGTTGGTCTTCTGTCTCTTGGTTGCCCTGGGGGAATTGTCGAAAGTAGTCATTCCTCAAGTCCGGCTTCGCAGTGTTCATCACGATTGATCTGAGTATGGGAAGATATAGCAGTACCAAGTCTTTGATAGAGCGGAGATTACGGAGCAGTTTAACCGGGAGTGTACTAGCAGGGCTATCGTTTTCCAGTCGCTTTTCAAGGCGCCATTTCAGCATCATGGCAGACTCATTTGATTGATTCTATAGTACCATTCTTACATACATGGACAGATTCATTATTCTTAATACGATGCGGATGTTTTAGTCGGTTTTTGTACTCCCCACGTCCATTACATCAAACACCACACCTGCAGCAACCTGACGATTCATATTTCCAGTATAGTGTTCTCACTATGTATTACCATAATGGTATACGATTTCCCTCGGTTCGTGCTGAACATTAATTGAAATATTTAGTCGTGTAGTCAAACTGCCTTGAAGCCTGCGGGTTAAGTAGTGGATGCGGATAGGTGGAGAAAAGGGACTTTTATATGGGGGTGGAGGCGGGAATCTATAGCGAATAGGTATCAAGTTGAGTGTGTTTGTAACTTTGATGACTTGGAGACTTTGTATATGGGTATTAGAGACAGAGCAAATGGTTTGACTTTATTACATACAGTGAGTCTGAGCAATGACTGACTGTTGTTGGGGCCTTGAAGTTCCTAGTCTATAAGCTGACATGTCATATCTCTAGGTTCTAGAAGCAGTACTTGTTTGAAGGCGAGTCTGTCCATTGATGCCTTCTCTATTGATAGGGCTGTGCCATCATATTCACAGCCGCGGCGCTAGGCTGTGCCATCACGATTACTACAGTAACCGCCTTTCCCAAGAAACGCCTCTGGTGTCTTTTGGCTTAAGAAACCTAGACTGGACTCTTCAAGGTCAAGTTTGCCAGCCTCCGCCTCAAGCCAACCTCGATTCTTGATCTGGCGAAGACGCCTCGCTTCATGATTACTTAGCCGTTCAGCCCATGGGACTTACCGTGTGCTGGGGCCACTAGAGAGAGCAAGACTATGGGGAATATTCAGGGCTGAGAATGTGCACGACGTCGGTGGTGATTGAGAACTTATAATTATTTGGTTAGTAGTGGTAGAGCGCTCGACAATATATGCCGTGCATGAGAACGAGGGTTTACAGTAAGAAATCTAGCCTATACTGAGCAGGTTGGTCCGATTTTACGTCGCAGTTGCGGTGAGATATCCAGCTCGTCGATCCTATGGCGTTGATCAGATTTGTAGTTACCAAGAGTGATCATGTGTCTCCTCAGCTCTTTCACTAAATGAACTATTTCCCTTAGCTTGCCCATATCTTGTTTCTGTAGCCTGCTGTGGAGTCGCCATGGAGGCTAGGTTTCACCACATCGTAATTGGGATCTCTGGACTAGAGCGGAGAAGAAGCCTTGCTGTAAGGCTGTTGCTAAGGGGCGCGAGGCGAAAAGCCAGACTCAACTATTTTAGGCTAGAATCCAGGCATATATGGATGTTGGCCGTGTGCTTGGCCGCTATCTAGCCGTCGATTGGAAAATATTCTTGGGAGCGTGGCTTGAGACCAAACGAACCACCTCTGTAGTCTCACTATATGATGGTATCCAGAATAATGGGGAGATGGCAGCTACCTGGCTGGTTAAAATACTGCTGCCCAATTGGAATCGGTTTTGAGCCCAACGCCGTCAAAGCTGAGATAGCCGTGTATGCCCACCGTCGATTCGTTCCCCTGTGGTTCGTTATAAGAACCTCGAAGAATCCTCGCGGGAGATCATTGCAGGAACTTAGAAAATCTTATCTTCCTTACTCCAACAGATATCGATCATCTTCTCCTTCTGGATAGTCGACTCCTACCTTGCAATAACCACTTCTGTTCCAAAGATGCATCTTAGTAACATTGTCTTTGCTGCCGCCTGCATCTACTACGCCCACGCCCTCTGTCAATCACACTGGGACGGTACTGCTCCTTTCTGCGAAGGGTCTTGTGACGCAGCCCACACTGCCACCAAAAGTGATAATTGCGGAGACGGGTCCTGCTGCTGGAGTGGATCGAAGGTATGGTGCGAGTGCAAGACGTCCCAATCGACCTGCAGCAACTTTTGGTCTGGCAGGGCCCCTTTCTGCAACGGCGAGTGTCCAGCTGGGTTCCGGACTGCAGGGTCAAGCAGAACTGGTAACGGAGGGTGAGTGTGACGAGCCACCTTGTCGCGCAAGCTGACCGAAATTTGTAGCCTCTGTGTTACCGGCTCCAAAGTCCTTTGTGTAAAGGACGGCTGTGTTTCCGCCTGCGTGCCCGGGCAGATCAAGCTCGATTGCTTTTTGGGATTTATCGGTACCTGCGATAATGGCTGCCAAACGTACGTCTGCGGAGCTTGCGTCTCAGGTGGTGGTGGCGGCGGCGATCCGCCTCCAGAAAACCAAGCTCATTTCACGGATTTCAGCTCCGCCCAGCTCCGATCATTCCTTAACTCGCGGTTCCTGGACAAACATCTTGAGCTTGATCCTCACAATCTTGCAGAAGACCAATTGATGGATCTTGTAAAAGAGCATTGGAATGACAGCAGCTTTCACCTAATAAAGCACAATGGGTCTGTGGTAACTCCATTACCTCTATCTGATAAATCACCAAAGCTCCAAATTGGGCACATGGGCGAGATCGAGGGCTTGATTGCGGCGGTGGGAGCAGCCGGAATGGGAGCGGGTCAAGCTGCGTTATTGAAGGTGCAGGATTCGAAGCCAGTCTTTATGAAAATGGAAGGAGACATCAACGTGGAAGGTAGAGAAGCCAGTGAGCTCTGAAGGTAACATGGTTTGGATAGCCGAACCAAGACCAAGGTAGTACAGTGGCCTGATCTCTAACATTTGTTTCGTGTTTTATTATTCTATGCCGAGTTGTTGTTGGAACGTTATCATGGATGAAACGACTTTCATGTATACAAAGTTGGGGGCCAGCCTTCTTGAGGTAGGAAAGTCTCGTTTGACTGGCCACCTTAGCTTTTTGGAAGGCACAGAGTTCGTGCATGTTGTGGTAGTATGTAACATCATGTGAACGATATCGGCGTTGTTGAAGTTCATGGTCAAGCAGCATTTTCATAACTTCTACAGCAATTTCGTGGGATTGTAAGATAATGATGCATCACGTTCCATCCAGTCCTTGGTCTTTCCCTAGATGTTCAACATGCATAGATCGTAAGGCTAAGTTCCTTGCCTTGATGTCTTCATAGGCATACGAGGTATGGCTTATTGGTGAAGGCAATCTTAGACGAGATCAATAATCCAAATCCTTGGTGTATTGAAAAACTAAGGGCTTATGAGCGTAATTACGGTTTTGCGAGGCAATCAATGGAGTCGTGAATTGGGCATGTTGACAAGATGATTGAAGCTTGGCTGCTGAGCTATGTAGTTAATTACCTTGGACTCTCAGTGTCCATATTTATGTTGTCAAATTCTGTACTGATAATCAGAACGAGACTGTCAAGCTATAAAAATGGGAAGCGGACATCAAAGGCAATTGAAGCTATGAAAAGCCATTTTATTGAGTTCTCATAATGAAAACATCGTGCATAACCTACATACATCGTTCATGAGCATCGATCCAGAACAACAAGAGGAAAACCTCTATTGACCTTTTCCAACGAAGCACACCGTGCACTACACACTAGCTGCTGGCTAATACCAGTCGTAGCTACCTGAAGTTGGTAGAACGGTCGTCAGACGTTCCAAACACATGATAAATGCGAACCTAAAAGCTTTGCAAAATGCCATCCTGAATGCGTCATGCTCCCTAGCCTGAAATAAAGTAAGCACTGTTGATGCTCATAACGCCTGAAAAATGCTGGTACACTCATAGAACAAGATTCATTTCCGGTCGGGAATCGAGTTTGGTGGAGTTCGAGGCCATGGTTGGTGGGCCGCAGGTCTGCAATAAGATTTTTCAACTAGAGGTAACGGCGTAACGTCTAGTAAAGAGAGGTGGTAGCGATACACCCTGAATAGACAAGTCCGCAGTACTGACTTAAGGTAAATCCAAGGAATTTAGGTCGAAAGGATGGGATGATGAGCGAGGTCAGCCATCTGGCGGAAGTTTCTCATAAAGCACTTAATCAACTCCACACTGCCGCACGTCAAGCTATCCGCAATCTTTGGGCCTTGTCACATTGTCATTATCTTGATATCCCTCTTGACCCTGGCGAGGGCCCTCGTGTTGCTGCCGGTGAAGGGACACGCCCAGAACTGGGCGAGAGAGTTCGATCTTCACGAATGGCTGTACTCCTTGTTCGCTCAGGAAGAGTCGACTGTGAGGATTGGTGATGATTGGGGTGATCGAAGTTGTGCTGGCTGAGCACAGCTGCATACTTGGGCTCCTTAAGAAACTTGGGCACGGAATCCTGCAGCAGTCGTTAATATTGGGTTCCAGATACGGTTGAGTATGTACTGACGCTTGACATAAGCTTGAAGACGGAACCTTGAGCTTCCTTGAACAGACCGACTACCTCTTGCAGGCTTTTCAACATGGAATCATCGTCACCAACAGCTCTTGTCATACGCCCGGCCAGGCTATTGCGCAAATTGTGATCGATATTCAGCTCACATGGAGAGCCCGGTGCTAGGAAAGCGTTGTAAAGACCTATCTAGATTAGTCTTAATTGAGAACGAAATGGGGCTACTGACCGTATGCAGCCGCAAGGCTTTCCCTGATTGCATCCAACCTCGTGAACGCTTTCGCCCTTTCAGCGCTGTCATAGCTCCTTGTAAACTCTCTGACTTCAAGGTAGAAAGCTAGATTCTCTTCGCAGTGCGTATCTCGAAGATACTCTCTGAACAGTAGACGAAGTGCTGGGTCGTTCACAATCATCATCAGACGGTTGTTGTTGGAATCCTTTGGAATGTTTCTACCCTCCTTTCTGCCATTGCTGTTACCGTTGCCGCCCTTGGCCGAGCTATCTCCCCGGTTCTCATCGCCGCTAGGACTCTCTCCCCGGGGGATCCAGCCCGCAACTCGCTGACCTTTTTCCGTCAATCCATATATTGAGTTTTTGGTTGGCTGGAACCTCGCAGTACCAGGATGCTGATGCATATAGACTTTGTCCTCCACAACTGCCCAAATAAGCCCATGTTGCACAAACAGTTCGGCAATTTCGAAGACCTCCCTACGATCCACCGTAGTACAACAGTCCATGAGCCAATCTACTGTTGCCTTCCCGGTGAATGTATTTGTAACAGTCCGTTCCAATATCTTACGTTCTTTGGCCATCTTCACCCCTATCAGTCCATTGTAGTAATCACTTAACGAGTCCGAATCTGAAGTGGAGATATTTGTTTTGATGTTTGGACCTTCTTGACCGGCAAAACGCCTAAAGATTACCTCCATGGTAGCACGATCGTGAGATAACTTGTCCGTTGTCCCATCTCTTTCCAAAATGACCAACTGCATGGTGTTCCTCGCACTGTCGAGAACGTCTACAACGTGCCTCTGATTGATACCGTTGCGCTGACAGAACCGTGTCAACACATGCATTCCTTTCGGTGTAAGTTGCCAGACTGCGTTCTTAAGGGGGAAACTTGGTATAGGCTTGCCGTCTGCTGTCTCACAGAATCGAGCATCCATGAAGCGCTGACAGACGGAGCGCGCCATCTCTTTCGCCATAGAGAACGTAGTGGTGGTGGTAGTCGTGACTATCCGTGTTGGGTCTTTGGGGTCGGGCATTCGGTTCGACTGGGAGAATTTGAGGGATCCAAGATTGTTGATCGCCTCCTCCGACGTAAACGTATGCTCAACCTTTTGAAAGCGAATCCGATGAGATGATAACGGCAAGCTGACCATCAACGTTGAGAACAGATCCTCAAAATCTCTTGTAAAAGGTCGTTCTTCGTCCGTCATGCGGAGAAGCCTCGAGGATGTTTGGTGCATTTTGTTGTCAGAGCCTTGGGAGTGCGAAGGTTCCTGATTTTGTTTTACCCGAGACTCTGTGTAGGACGGCGGAGGAGATGATCTCCTTTCGGTAGCTGTTAGGCCCGTATTGACCAAAGCCGGAATAGCGTTTCGGGGTTGATCGTCAGTTGCCGAGATATGGTTGAGGTCGAGCGACGTAGGCAGTCGTTGATGAGAACGTGAGGGATGTCGATTTGGTGAAACAGTAGCCTGATCCAGCTTTGTTGAACTTGGATCAGAAGTCAACGCGACAGAAGTTGGTGAGCGTTGCTTCGAAAGGCTGCCGGACGACGACGAAGAATGTAAGGATTGAAAAGATGTTTTCGGCCGCAACGAAAAATTCGTGAATGCGTTGACGGTTTTGTCGCGGGCGATTGCAGCCAAGGAAAGCCGATTGTTTCTAGAATGCGAATTCTCTGCCAAGATATTTTGGGTCTCACAAGAGGTGGTAAAGGATGTGGATGATTTGTGATGGTTCGTCGAGCGGTATGGTGCGACCGGATTTACGGCTAGGATTGTCGGCGGTTGATCGTGAGTTTGGGAAAGATGATGGTCAAGTGGTGTTCGCACGGAGTCCAGTTCGATTGCAGGTGGAAGAGTGGATGACAGCCCCGTCATGTAAGGCAGTGAGTGGGATGGTAATGGGTATGGGATAAAGTATGGACCCACTAAGGGTAGACTGGTAACGTGACGGGTAGTGGGTAGTTCCAAAATAGTATGGATTGACCGGTAATTGAGAGCAACAATTTCGAAGAGTTTGGCTAACAGGGAGAATTAGGTTGCAATGTACCACGGTGAGGTAAGGTAGCCCAGGTCATCCGACAACCATGGAAGACTTCTTGTGACGAAACAGATGTTGATTAAGTGGTAGGCCCAAAAAACCTACTGTGGTAGATTAAGTGAACAGAAGTAAGAATTGGGGGATAAGGGTAAGGGAAGGAAGAGAATTGTTTGGTTGTGGTAAGGTAGTACGGCGGAGTTTAGTCTGTCACAGCTGTAAAGTAAGGTAAGCTAAGCAAATCGAAAGCGTGGCACCGATTTCCTCGTGGTAAACAGGCATGAGCGTTCCGCAATGCGCTATATGGATTCGGGTAAGCTCGGTAAGGAAACTAAGGTACAGTATGCTGGATCGTGCATGATACCGTACAGTAGTGTATGTATTGCAGCTACCTTACCTACCTTACCTTCCCGTGCTTGCTTACTTACAGTACTACCAGCCAATGAGTACGGCCTTGGCTGAATTGCACGGAGATTCTCAAACATCAGATAGCAAGGTCAGAGTTATATCACTGCGTTTCCTGGTCTGACGCATGGCAACTTCACACAAGACTTCACTTGCTTTTACCTCACGATGACTCCCATTAAGGTAGTCAGTCTCCTCTGGTCTAAGGCGCCTGGTGCAGTACTGGAAATCAGGTGGCAGCCTTGCTGTTTCTCAAGTGGCTGAAACATTCTTAGAGTAGGTAGTCTCGACGATTCAGTCATGAAAAGATGTGTCATGTTCATCAAAGGAACTGGGTTTGAATGTTGCACTTATAGGAATTGTGAATAGCTTCATAACTACAGTTCCACTTCGTCATAAGCCTACACCAAGTGACGGAGTACTGAAAATCAAGGTCTTTGGTATCTGGTGTGCAGGCGACCGAGTCTAAACAGACAATCATGAAGAGTCCCCAACGAATAAATAAAATATTTGATGCCATCCTAACTACCTGAGTGCTCTAGTACTTTAGTGACAGGGTCCTCTTACTTAGGTGGAGCGATCATTCTTCAGCACTAAGTTCTAGCGGCCTTCTTCTCAGGAAGCAACTTCCTTTCTCGATTCGTGGGAGGAGTTTTAATATAGAGTAATTGTTTTAGGAAGATCCGACCATCTGGAGTTCCTCGCACCACTCAACCAAGAGCCCACTTTCCGCGTGTTGAGGTACCTATCATTGCGATGCTTGCGCAATGTCTGTCCTACGAATGAGAGGCACGCATCTTGTTGCCACTTTGCCTGACCAACGGACGTGCTCTAGGTTTCTACAGAACACGTTAGCCGCCGCTTTCTGCATATATATATATATATTTCTATAAGGCCACCAGCCTTCTGGTATCAAGACTTGAAACACGCGAGCACCTCCAAATAGCACAGGTGATAGGACAGGCCTAAAGTATTATTTTGAACGTCGCGTAACGTCACTGGGGTCTGGTGGTGTCGGTGGCCGAGAAACAGCCATGTGGCCATTAAGATTCAAGAAATTGTCTTTCTAGCTGCCGTGAGAACCTTAATGACCATCATCTGAAATTGAGGAGATGAAGAGCCCTCGGGTCCAAATCGGCACCAATCATGAGCATTTTTTCTAATTACCAATCAGAAACTAACGTTGCTGTATTCCCTAGGGTACACAGTATATTTTACTCTCTGTGCCGAAGTGGATTACTGTGCCGCAAGGAGAAGGTCGGCAGCAATTTGAGCGTCAGCTCGCATTCACTCCGTCCATGCTGATTCGATGAGCAAGCAAAAGATCATCATGAATAGTCAGGTCGATCCGACTCGCCAATACGCTGCACTGTTGCATGTCTGAATCGTGATGAATGCCCCAGCAAGGGAGCCTCGTGCTTCGGGCATGCACTGAGGAGCATGCACCGCTCCTTACCAATCACCAACGGTCAAAATCCGATGATTATTCCCGATATGCACGACCGGAGAGCACTGCTCTACTACTCCTCCAAACCCGGCAAATCTCATGTCACATTGATTAATTCCCTCCCACATCAACTCGAATGTTCTCTCACCGCTTGATGATCCTCCGCGCAATCTTACCCTCGGGAAACATACTAAGGTATGTACGGAATAGTCGCAAAACCAACCGACCAAAAGAAACCAATCTTTCATCAAAACGGCTACGGTAAGCAAGCTTGTTAAACGCCAACAGAACAGCACCAAAGGCTCCAAGCATGACAAATGAATCCCTGCCAAACAATTCTACCGAGCCACGTGCGATGGTGGACCGTGGACCGTGGGGAGTGCCAGAGACCACGTTCCCTGCAAGCCAGCCGTGCTTGTTCCAGCGCATGACATTGCGCATTCTTGCAGCAGCTTACCGGCTGTGCCGCAGCCGAGTTATGAAGATATGTACCTGAGGTACGTATCAGGTACGTATCATTTATCGCCAACCCGGCGACAACGAGTGGATATCCATCGTAGCTGCGCAAGAGTGGATAAAGTACATGCACGCCTGATTCTGCGCTGCGCTGCGCTGCGCTGCGCTGCGCTGCGCTGCGTCACCAGCAACCAGCACATGGATCGCGCCGGATGCTCCTTGCCATCGGAGCGAATCCTTCTGCCATACCAAAGGTTCGGGACCGGACCGAAGATCAACACTCTGATAAAGGAACTCAATCAACCACTTTACGGCGTTTGATGCGAGCAAAGTGGTGTGGTGCGTGGCGTGTTCGTTCTCATGCATCTCTGTAGCAAAGAGCATTGGAAAAGTTTGATATTAGGCCATGATTATTTGCCTGCTTGAGTTGGCAATCATTGAGGGGTATTAGAAACTCATTCGCCGACGTTCGTTTATGGCATGCCTGGTGCAGAATGCTCATGAACCCAGTACGATCAACAGGCTTCCGAAGAATCCGGTAAACAGTGACCGATCTTTTATAGACAGGTTCACATGAACACCTCAACGTGTCGTTCTTGCCAAACAATACCATCCATCATTGACTTGGGTTTCGTTACAATCCTTGTGCACCAAGAGGAAACAAACAAAGAAACATAGAAATGATAGATCCCATATTCTTATTTGAACTACTACTTAGTCCTAGGTCAAGCGATATGTAAGTTTGAGCTAACACCCCCAACAGCGGTAACCTGGCGTGTTTGTCTATGGGCCATTGTTTACTGGCTTTCTGCAACCTCTTGGGGCGTCGAAATCTAATCATCAAGCTATTGCTACAGGTCAGGGGTTGTCACAGCGCAGGGTCTCTTGTATCAGTATCTCGCCCTCGATTATCAAGAGTCCGTACCCTGAAGATAATTATCAACAATGTTTGGCCGTCGTAAGACCTTGATGTTTACAAATGGCTATTGTATTTGCATCTACAAGACTCCGCAGACATTGAAGAGCCCAGGCATTCTTTATGAGAATATTAGCCCTTGCTCAATCAATCTCGTCCCATCTCACTTATCTCGTTTCATTCGTAGGACTTGGATCGTCGAGCTTCCACACTCACTCAATTGTCATAGGTCATGAATACTTGTGGATCCATTTGTAACGCACTTACGCCCTCGCTCCCAGCACAGAGCTTACCTAGGGGTTTGGATTAATATCTAATCATTACAAGCCAAACTCAAACTTCATGTACGTCCTCCAATTCCCTTGTCACCCAAATCACACACAGAGCACAAATCCGATGCTCTATTCGCTGGGCGGAGCCAGATTCCATCCCATGGATATCGAGCATCGATACCCCGTACTCTGCCACTCCCATGATCAGCAAGCCAATCACTACTCAAGCCGTCATGCCGCAACCTCAACCTCATCCTCATCAAATCATCAACTATCTCTACACCCATGTACCAATCATGCCACTACAACTTCATCAAGCCCCATTAGTAAGATAGTCGTTGTGAAAGAAACAACGCAATGCATTCATCGGTTCCTCCCTCTTTAACCCGCTACGGCTATTGCAACAAGCGCACTGTTTCCGGAAGCCCATGCGCTCTCCCAACCGTGCACGCTCCTTCTGCGTGTCTCTTATTCCTACCCACCAACCAGAGTCTTTTATCAACACCGTTCTGGACTTCTCTCGTCCACTTGGTCCACCATCAATCTACGGGTGGTTTGATCATGTTCCAAGCCACGCTAGCAACCGAGAGAAACAACTACCAACCAAGAGAGAAGGGGGAGATGCCCCTGTAAACTGGTTCCATTGACCCTGAGCAATCAATCGTAACACCGCCCAGATCGCCGAGGAATGACCATCTCCAGCCACGCTCAACCCTATTCTCCCATCCCGCGCCCACGTTGCTTCAGTACAGCTACATATATCCAAGTCTCCCACACACCCAAAGCCCACAGAAGCCCCACCAAAACCCAACCCGACAACAACAAAGTCAACTAAACTACCCATATAAACAGCATTGTCATATCAAAGAAAGCCCCCCTCAGTTCAGATCCTTGCTTCTCCCAACCCTTCCCCCATCGCGCTTTTGCAAGTCTAAAGTCTAAACCCAAACCCAAGCGTTTTACACCAATATCTCAAGAAAATCAAATGAGACTACTCGTTTCGACTTCACTTCCGATATATATATCCAAGTGAAGATAATGCAAATCACCCCGCAACGATAGCCGCCAAAAAAAAAAAAAAAACCGTGGCCTGATTCACGCAGCCCCCCACGTGGCGCTATCGACGGATCGATTAGGGAAACCTGGGGTGGTATATCTGTGGAACGAGCAGATGATCAGACCTTGGCAGGTTTCAAGATCTTTTTTTTTTTTTGTAAAAGTTTGGAGATCTGTGACGCGAAGGGAGTAGAGAATGCGGTGGACGGGATAGAGTATTTTGGTGCGGCGATGCTATCTGCGATTTTTTGGGATGGAGAGGAGGGGGGGGGGGCAAGCGCATTGTTTACGACGGAGGTAATGGAATAGAAATTAGATTGAAGTAAATACTACTATGGGGTTCTGTCCATGGCCAGGTAGTGTTATTTTTGAAATGGCTAGGGTATGAGCTGTAAAGGGGAGACGGGGGATTTTTGGCGGTATTGTAGAGAATGAGACCACTTGGCTTGCATGGCTAGGTCAAGTGAGGATGGACTGTAGATATTGAGGATGAGTCTGTGGGCTTGCAGCAGAAATATCAGATGTTCTTGTTTTTATCTTTTTTCAAAATATGCTACCACAAGAATCTCTGAACCTGTCCCGGTTCCTGCGGCCATTCAAAGCCTTTGTAAAGGAAGATGTAGCCTGTCACCCAGTTGATAAGAAGAAACCATGCTGTTTCAAGCCAGAGACGAAGATCGTATTCTTTGTAGAGCGCTGCTTTGATCTGTTCCAGAGGCTCTGAGGAGTTTCTTCTAGCCTTGGTGCCAGCGGATGAGGCACTGGAGGGTTGTGGCGGAGGATTTGGGATATGTAATCGCCATAGGAGCCATGGGATGATGAAATAACGAGGTTCTACCAGAGGAGCTGTGATGAGAGGGAGAGAAGTGGCGAGGAGCCAGACCAGGACGAAGCTGACTCTGTTGCCTTTCTGAGGTTCGTCTTGAGCAGGAGGCGTGATGGTAGGTGACTTGTGACTGCTGTCTTTCTTCCCTTCGAGTTGTGATCCTGAGATTGGTGGCTTATTTGGTAGCCCACCAAGAGCAGTGATAGCAGCCCAGGCGCATACGAAATATACGGGGACTGCCAGGTACTTAATGATTGGATGCCGTAGGAGGATGCGGAAGACGTAGAACATATAATGGCGATTATCGGCGAGGGTAAAGGGGTGGACAATGGTGTTGAAGTGGACGACAAGTAACATCATTGCCATGATTGGGATAGCCACTATAGCTCGTGGTAGTTGATGCCTTGTTGGCCCGGAGCTGAAGCGCACCGGTAGAGAGGATTGAGGAGCGAAGCTGTTCAATATATAGGGGTAGAGCAATGGGAATGAGAAGAACATGAAATATGGCCAGATGTATAGCATTTGGGGTGTGTGGATAGAGGCAATGTGGTTTTCCTTGTCGCCTAAGGAGTGTGAGTGGCGATACTGACATGGAGAGGGAAAATATAGCTTACCTAGTACGATACCACCGTTCCAAACAACGAATAATCCAAACGCAGCTAGGAAGGAGAGATACGGCATGATGCAGGTTAAGATAACGGTGATATTGGCTGTTCCAGCTACAACGATAGAGATGATTGTCTTGACATAGTCTGCGGCTTATCAGTAATCCAGTCTACAGCAACGGAATTAGATCCGGGACCTTCGAGAGACGCTTGGCTGACCAAGGGGTCATAGACACAAGATTTCTGCCAGCTTCCATACACTATATCCATAAAGGTAGGCTGAGATGGAAAATCTACACCAGACCGGCCTTTTCGCAGGGTCCGACTCACTTCTAGGCCACCAAGAAAGACGGACACCCAAAATATGTTGGTCTGCCTGAAAAAAAGCGACGAGAGGCCCGCAATGATGAGAAATATTCTCTGCTTCCTAATGTAAAAGTGATATGCGAAGAGAACAGACAAGGCCGATATCACGTCGGTGTAGTACAGTCCACAGAAGAAGAAGAAGGGAGGGAAAAGGAACATATTCGCTGTTACGTGGCTTACTTGTTGCAGTAAGGCTTTGTTCTTGTCCTGGTTTCCAGTGCGAGCCGTACCTTCTACGCTCTTCTCTTCCTCAAAAAGACGTAGGATCTCACGGGCAAGAAGGATGAACATTATTGAAGCGTAGAAATTGGTTTGGCGCAAAGATGCTGCCGTTACAGGACCTGACCAAATTCCTAGGCTTCTGCATGCTGAGAGCAGGACGAATGAGACTAGATACCTATGATGACTCGTCAATCCACCAGACGTACATTCCACAATCAGAAGGCAAATTGGATCACTCACAGTCCGGGCGGAGTGGTGATTTTCGGGTCCCAGACGTCCCACCGGCCTTCTTCGATCCATAGCTTAGCTTGCCGGACGTGAAAGTATTCGTCCTAAGTACATTAGCCAAATCTGGATGGCAACAAAGTCCCACGGCGTGGTATCAAACCAGATATGGCTCAGGAACAAGTGTCTGGATTTTGTAGTCCCAGAAATGCAGTATGGCTAATACTCCAAAGATGGTGAGGAATCCTCCGTTCTTGAGGGGAGCGGAGGCCATATAGGTGATAGATTCAATATCACAACAGGGTGGACGAAGAAAGGAACATAGTTATGAAGTTTTCAAAGGATGGAAAGTGCTTGAAAGCTAGACTAGCACCAACATAAGTTTATGTAACTAGGTATACTCTTAGCGAGGGGCATCAACTTAAAGACCCCTGTGCAATTGGATACCTTGGAATGATTGATGTTATTTGTTAGGGGTACTGAAATGCAGAGTCAGACTCCGCACGTTAGCCCGAACGGCGCCTCATCCGGAGAGGACCTTCACATCAATTCCCACTTCTACAACAGCACGTTAACAGTCTGTATGGCCTTACCATTGCCCCCGGGCTTGACGCCTCCTGAAATCGCCTTCCTTTGTGAGATGGAGATGGTTACCGTCATCCCTCGACAACGACTCGAAGGGCTCGAGCTGCTCGGAGTGAGTTGCGCCCAACTAGTCTGAGATTCTACTCGTACGTTATCCACATTAGAGAGCCATTGGAAGTCTATCAGATCATTACAACCACTACTTTGTTCCCTTCTCGTCGCTAACACGTTGTCTCCCTCCTAGGGTCGTATCCCCCCACTTCAACCACCCTACCGCACCCCCCTCCCTCTCTGGTTTGCACTCCTCCTAAAACGCCAACGCCGCGCCAACATCCTCCCGCCCCCATGGCTAACCCCCTCCTCCCTCGATGAAATCCTCAAGTTGGAAAACTCCACCCCTTCCTTCTCCCCTCCGCCACTTCACCCCCCAAACACCACCAGCCCCCCATTCCTCCCCAGCGCAACAGCCGACGCCCCTCCAGACGCCCTACCCTACCACTGGCTCGAGCTCGGGGAAATGCTCCTCGATGCCGCGCCCGATGACATCCCGGAGCCAGACAGTGTGCGGAGACTGATGCGGGATCTGCGGGAGACGAGGATGGCGAAAATGAGGGCTAAAGTGGCGGTGTTGGATGGAGGGCGGGAGGTTAAGATGAATGGAGTTGGGGGAATGGAGGTAGCGGAGGGGAGGGCGTTTATTGTGGGGGTGGTGGATGGGCTGAGGAAGATTGGGGCGTCGAAGGAGCTTTCGAGGAGAGAGAGGGAGGCCGAGGAGAGGGAGGATGGTATTGGTGGTGTGGGGGATGACGATGAGGATGATGACATGGAGCTGTAGGATCTCTTGAAAGCGGGTGGAGGCTATAGTGCGTGCATGGTAGATGGTGGAAATCATCGAGAGGCAATGGGCGCTTTGAAAGGTGCAGGGAACGGTGACATGGTCTGGGTCAAGAGAGCAAGTGGTATCGGAGAATGGTTTGAATGGCTTCGCGGCCGTATTTATACTGGGATATGAAAGCGCTTTGATGAAGACGTAATGTTAGAAAGCGATTCGCCAGCATCTCGAGATTTGTCTCTGAAGTTAATGAGAACAAGAACGCAATAATGAACTCTGATCCCGAGTCTGAAGAGCAGTAAATTCTTCCGTAGTTCTAGAGCCAAGCCGAAACAATCCAACTATGTTAACTTAATCCCCAGTAACCCAATTTTCATCAACAAACCCAACGCCCTACTCTAAAACTCAAGAGAGTGAACTTTGATAAAGTGATGGGCAATAGAATATAGAATATAGCTCGCTTACGTAAACCACAATCGCTCCCGTCATCTCACAGGGCAACCAGCCCCAAAACACGCCCTCCAAAAACCTCTCCACCACCAAAACATCACACAACCCTCCGCATCCCCAAACATCCACCATCCCCCTCCACCACACCCACTCACCACCCTCCACATCTCCAACCCCATCAACCCACCAAAAATGGTATGCCCCTTCCCCCCCCAATCCTCCAAACCCAAAAACCAAAACACCCCCCATCGCGCCCCAAAAAAACTTCCCCAAACTCACACAACCAAAACAGGCCTCAACCAACTACAAAGAAGCCTTCTCCCTCTTCGACAAACGCGGCACCGGGCGCGTCGCGCTCGCGTCCCTGGGCGACCTGCTGCGCGCGTGCGGCCAGAACCCGACGCTGGCGGAGATTGGCGAGCTGGAGAAGTCGGTCGGTGGGGATTGTGAGTTTCTTTTATTTCTCCTATTTTCCCTTTCCCTGCTCGCACATGCTGGCTGAGATGGCCAGCTTGGGCGAGGGATAGATAAGGGGGGTTATTTGGACTACGGTAGAGAGAGAGAGAGAGATAGGGCTAATTGGTTTTTGTCTGTTTTTGGGAGGGATAGTCGACTTTGACAGTTTCCAAAAAGTGCTGAATCGGCCGGGGGGGTTCAGGGAGCCGGGGGAGCCGGAGGAGTATTGTCGGGGGTTTCAGGTGTTTGATAAGGATATGACGGGGTTTATCGGGGTGGGGCAGTTAAGATATAGTGAGTTTATGCCCCCCCCTTTGGATTCAGCGGTCCGTGGACCTTGATGGGTTTGGATTGAGAGGGCCGGAAAAGTGGGCTAGATGGAAAGAAGATTTTGTTATGGGAGGGGTAGAGGGCTAATCGGTGTGCAAATGGCAGTCCTGACGAACTTGGGAGAGAAGATGAATGACGAGGAGGTGGACGAGTTGTTAAAGGCGGTGGATACGAGTAGTGGGGAGATCAACTATACGGGTAACGAAGCACCTCGAGATTCATCTACTGTTCAGGGTTTTTTGGCTGATGCTTTGGTTTTGCAGATCTTGTAAGGACGATTCTGGCGAATTAAGAGGTTTCCCTCCCTTTCTTTTACCCTCTTTTTCCGAAGACTGTCTCCTCCTTTCCTTGTGCATACTGGCGTTATGCATATTGGCGTGTGGATTGATACTTTAGGGTGGCAATGGCAGGAGGGAGGGGGTAAAGCCTGGCATTGTCGGTCAGCATGCTGGTAGTCTATGTTTTAGATAAGAACATGTACCCCACAGCACGTCCGTTTCTTAAGGTGATATAGTCCCCCCAAACCTGCCTCGAATTGAACGGCGTAGTTGAAGCCCAGATCATCATTGGCGCCGATATCCCAACCGACCCGAGCTGAGTCCAACGTCGCAGCTGAGACCGATGCCATAACCGAACCCAATGCCCATCTTCTGTCCAAACTTCGTACCGACTCTCTCACATTCCATTCCCATAACCGCACTCACCCGCCACCATCTCCCCCGTCTCCACCAACCCCCCCTCCAGCAAATAAATCACCCTCTCCTTCACCCCCTGCCCCCCCTCAGTCTCATACCCAACACCCACCCCACACCGCCCACACCTCCACACCCTCCTCCTCTCCCACCCGTCCGCTCGCTGCACGACAACGACTTTCCTCTGGGGTCGGAAGGAGGGGAGAATGAGGGATGGTGGTGGTGGTGTGGGTTCGGTTTCGGGGGATTCGCCATTTGGGGTTGGCGGGGTTGAGGGGGAGGGGTCCTGGGTTGAGGGAAAAGGGGGAAGGGGGAGGATGAAGGCGCGGTCGAGGGAAGGTGGTGCGCGGCGGGGGAGGGTGGCGAGGGCGTGGGGGGTGGCGAGGAGGAGGGTGGTGCAGAGGCAGTGGTAGGTTTTGAGGTTGGGGGAAGACATTTGTGGGAGTCGGGGATTGTGTGGATGGGAATGGTGGGGCGTTGAGTGTGGATTGGGGTTCGGTGGGCGACTTGAGGGTTCGGCCGATAGTCGGTAAATGGAGCGGAGGCGTTGGGTCTGCAGGTTGATGAAGAGGTTATTTGTTTGTTTGGTAGATCGATGGGTGGTTTCGACCGCGAAGTGGTTGCGGGTAGTATTGAGTTATTTTTGTGTTAGATCTGCTGCACTGGTTATTGCCGGGAGCACAACCAACGGGATATAGGACTAAACGCTTGCTACATCTCCGGGCGGCGGTGTGGGCTTATATCCAGACGTTGAGAGACATTGTATGCCTATACGAGTAGGGAAAAGCTGAGGCATGTTGAGGAGTGGTATGAGCAGATTTGTTCTTGGCAGTTGTGCAAATGCTGCCCTGTGCATAAAGATTGAATAGTGTGACGCAAGTAAGCCCTGCACGGGCGCGGATATTTCAACCCCATACATCATATAGATATTCCGCTAATGACACCAAAATTAGGTGGGGGCCGGAAGTTTTCTCCGTCAAAACCAGAATTCCGTTATGCAGAATTCCCCTGTAAGCAGCTTATACTGTATGTGTGATATCTTGATATTGATACCCCTTGGTGATGATGCGGCGACAGTTGTTCCAGCTTGACAATGACGCACGTACCCCAGATACTTTAATTTTTGCCGCTCAATCTACGACGGCTGGCCTTGGTGTGTGAGGTTACTTAAATGACATCAAGGTAAGGCAGAACGTCAAATTTGGCCTTATGTTCTGGTCCAATGGTTGAAGCTCCGTGATATAATCTGATTCGTTCGGCCGTTACTTCCATGGGTACATTCACCACGGCAGATACTCGAGACCTGATACTTTCACAGCTAGAATCAAATCCTTAATAACCCTCCTTGGTGTAGCACCGTCGAGAGCGGTGAGAATCGAACCCATGACCTTAGCGTTCCACAACGGGGGCCGCCTTCCCCTAGCGCTTGAGTAATTACTGCAGTCTGGCCAACTACCACTCGGCCAACTCACCCTCGATTCGATTTCCCCATGTGTGCGGGCATCGGTTTCTGTGATTTGCATTGGGAGGATTTTGCACGCCTCTCGGGAATGGAACTTGCCACCACTTGCCACCACTTGCCCTTACTCACCTCAGTCCCTATGCGATTTGTGGTATCCAATGGGAGGGATCCCCGAGGAAGTGGGGTTGAACTTTTTTCGCGGTACGTTTTCACATGGCTGTTCCTAGATCGTGGTTATTCTGATGCACTCTACCTTTCGACATGTTGCCTCAACAATCTAATTCCCAGAGGTCAGACTGCCACATGTAGAATAACAGAAGCTGTGGGTGACAACCCGAGAAAAGCTTGGCAGCGTGGCGAGGATGATGTGCTTCTGATATTTTCCGTATAGCTCCCCATAGGCATTTAGATGCACTTGGGATATCCGAAGCCTGCAAGGTGCCATGCCAATACACACGGGGCCACAGCAACCGTTTGGAATTGGTTGAGCAACAGATCCAAGTGTGGTCGGACTCGACGGTAGAGGAGACTACGAAGGGTTCGATGACATCCTGATGTACCCCCGTAGTAGTAGGTAGTGGGGGTGAGTTGAGAAGCGAAGTTTCTGCTTCTTCTTTTGCGTTCTTTTCGGTAAATCCGATCATCAGTCCTAGTGCGAACGGGCAAAAGTGGCCGCCCACATCCATTGTAAAACAGTCGTCGGTACGTCAAGTAATCTACCTCGACAACCCAGCTGTTAGAGACACACACCAGGAGGGCTTCTATGCCCCGTTGAGCCATGATGCGACCACCCTGCATGACCCGCAAAGCTCACAACCCACTACCTGTTCCTGTCAGCCCGACCAGACAGGCATTCACTAACCGCTGCACAATTATCTCATTGCTTCGAACCCTTGACGCCCTGTTCCAACGTGATACCAAAGAGAACAATTCATACGATTCGGGCTGGCCGTGAAAGGCACTTTCCATTCTCTCAATGTCGGGCTTACGAAACCTGGTCCCATCGACGGCGCTTGACCAGTCATCAGGCTCCTCTCCGAGCTCAAGTGCTCACGGCACCGCCATTGGGAGTTCTAATGGCACCAGTGGAGGGTCCAGTGGTGGTACTGGTGGTGGTGATTCAACCCGTAGACGTCGAAACGCGGGCAATGTCTCCCTCATAGCGTGTACCGAATGTAGGCATGCAAGACAAAAGGTACGATAAGTCACATTCACAACATGTCCCCGTTATCCCGCTCGATTGTTTTTGGTTCGCAGTCGGTATGCAAAAGCTGCGAATACTGACTAGTGGATTACTTTTTTCTTCTGTAACAGTGTGACGGAATTAGGCCCGACCCGTGTAATAGGTGCCTTACACGCAAGCTCAATTGTGCCTACGAGCCTCATACAAAGACGCACAAAGATGACCTCATCCGGGAAATCGAGACCCTTCGAGGTAGCAATAGTAGCCTCCAAGGCCAGAACAGGGAAATGATGAAATTCAACTCGCATCTAGAAGATCAGAACAGAGACCTTCAGGAAACAAGCGACTGGCAGAGAAAGATCCTGGATACCATTGGAAGCAACGGCCATGACAGGGAGATCATAATGAAACTCCGAGCCGGAGAATCACATCAGTCCATTGCTGATTGGCTTTGCAAGCAACACCCAATCTCTAGAAGCCTAAGCGTAGTACCACCATCCCAACGGAGCCTTGTCGACGTTGTCAGAAATCTCGAGAAAAGTTATCAAGAAGACGGTCTTAGCCGCACAGGGGCTCCGAGCGAAGCAGAAGTTCAGTGGACCAAAGTCAGTTCTAACCACAAACTCATCGGGCACCGTTTCGATCTTTACTTTACATGGGTACATCCTTTACACATGCTTTTTAGCGAACTCGACTTTAAGCACAGTTTTCGAACCAATGACAAGACTTACTGCTCATCGGCCCTGGTCAATGCCATTTGCGCCATGGGCTGCCACCTACTAGCGAGTGGTAGGAACGACACTGTGGGGAAGGGCGTTGACATAACGACACTGAAGGAAGGTTTTCTGAAAGAGGCTCGAGAGCATCTCCTGCCAGAGTCCTACCTCAACATGACGTCGATACAGACATTTGCAGTCATGTACTTGGCAGATGTAAGTTCGGGGAAAGCTCGCAACGCAACCGGATACCTGCGCTGTGCTGTGGAGAACTTGAAGTCTATCAAAGGGGACAATCAATCGGACGAAGCTAGAGAGCTCTCCGAGTGGGGAATCCAAACCCTTAATAGGTACGGCCTGTCTATCAAACTCCACTTGAGGACCATCTAACAAGCCTAGCACATGTGCTAGCATCACTTACCAACAGCTTTACGCGCCAGAGCTGCCAAAAACAGCGTTCTTTCGACATGTCCGAATGGACGGGGACGACGCGGTATGGCGGTTTTATCGCAAAGCGGGCGATGGGCATGAGCTACCCACACGGCCCAGCTATGCCATGGTGACGGCGTGCATGCAGGCTGGCCTTTTCCGTATCGTCAACGAAAGCTTGAATCTCTACTGTGGCCATCGCGGAGACGTGTCCGCCACAAGTGTTCTCACTATCTATAAGATGTACTTGGATTGGAAGGAAGACCTACCGCCAAAGGTCAGACAGATAGAGATTGATGACCAACCTCTGCCCCACATTCTTTACCTTCAGTACGTCATCTGCCTATACCTGGTTTTGCCTACCGTACAGTGGGTACTGACTGTGTTGAAGCATCCAGTTCCACACGGCTTTAGTCCAACATTTCGCACCTCTCCTACATTGCAACTTCTTCACAGGAAGCGACGTCGACGAATTGCGTCGCATGATTGTCCACCACGCCCAGAGCGGGATTGAAATCCTGGACCACTCGCGGCGCTTATATTCTTCACGTTATCACATGCCGCTGATGACGTTCTGCACCCTTCACCTCGGTGACGCTCTCGTCCGTCATTCGCCAAGGGAGCCGCCGGCAACAACCGTCGTGGAATACTGTTTGAGTACTATGAAAGAAACGCGAGCGGGTTTTGCCATCTGTGGACCTCTGTAAGAACTCTTTCGCCGCACCGCGGTCGAATGCGGTGTGGAGCTTCCCGATAACATGGACGACTTGATGGGCCCCTTTCCATACGCGGTCGACCAAATCTTGGATGCGTGTTCACGGCTCGCCTACACCCAACCCTTCGACCAAGTCCTGCGTCATATCCTCTCGACTATTGCAGATGAATGGTCGTACGAATGGCGAAGGATTATCATTACGCCGCGTGGGGAACCGCGACGACAATCGTCCAGCGGAAGATACCTCCAGATCAATTCGCTACTCAACAGCGATTGACGATGGATGAAATTGGCCGACCTTGACTATGATTATCCTACTGGCTTCAGAGGTGTGAATGAATCCGCCCTTTTTCCAGCATCTCCTGCGTTCTGGTGAGCAAATGAAGCAATTGAGGCAACTGAAGCGAAAATGGGTGACGGCAGCGCTTGGCATTCGGGACGGTGACGACACACACGTTTCAATGACGGCAGCGAAAGGATTTCTCCTTAAGAGGACATGCGGGCAGAGCTTATCCATTTTCCTTGGCAAATGAAGACCTCTACAAGCAAGGCATATCCTACCTTCCCTGGCTTATACCTCGGTGCTGGCGTTGAGCGGTGTTCCTGGTAGAACCAAATGCATCTGTGTTCGGCTTATAAGGTGCTTTCCATGCTAATTTTGCATGACCATTGTTGAGTATCAGTCCAATCAAAGCCCCCAGCAGTGCTGCATACCAAGCTCTAGTCCATGGCTTATCCTGGAGAAAGCGAAAACTGACATGTGGGGAGGTCTTGAGCGCCCTCAGATCGAGAGAGCCCAATCCATGCGACGCATTCCCATAGGTGGACGTCCAGGTTCGAACACTCCAGGCCTTAAGAACAGCTGCCAGATTGCTGTAGTCAGTACACTGACGAGGTTGAATCGGTTACGCTCTTGTTGCATTACGGTGTGGGTTGGCCAAGGATGGAGCATGTTCAAGGAAACAAAGGACACTCTGGGGCGCAAAATCCGATGAGCCAAGCTCAGGGTGAACAGCATTTATCAGTGGCCGGCAGGTGGCGATCCATCAGCTGATCGTATTCCTACTTGTCCGATCTTGACGCTGGACCCTGCATCTGGAGATTGTGCGGCGAATGCTCCGAATTGTCAACTCGACACAGTACCGCGTACGCGTTCTTGCTTTCACACGGTCCGGGATCGAAACAGCAAAGTCGATCAGAGTGCAAGCAATCAGACAAAACCCTGTTCTACGCATTTCACACTTTCACGGGTGGACGGGTGTTACACTAATTAAGGCTGCTTGCTGGACCCGCAATCCATCATTCGAACGATGAGGAAGCCGTTTCGTCGATGCTGAGGATATGAACTCGATTTGCATGACTCAGCACAATGGACCCTTGGTTTGCTCCATATCGGACCAAGCCCTGCAGGCATTGGGTGCATACCTTCATAACGATAATCATCTTTCCTCGGAACGTGTTAAGGTGCTGGATGAGTACATTGTTGTTATGATTGACCGTCGGTGCTCCGACTCGCACATACTAGCGGTACTCCTCCAACGCTTCCATCACGTATGCAGTAAGATCAGGGCGAAGCTCAGCCTGCCCAACGCCACTGCAATGCCATTATGGCTACCCTGCCGTACTCGATGGTGCTACCTAATCGATAACGGCTAGCTGGCAATGGCAAGCATAAGGTACCCAGAGTAGGTAAAGTAAGTCCCTTACTTTACTAGAGATCGTCCATCGCCGTTGCCACACTTTGCGTACCGTGCCAGAATGAAGGGCTTGCCTTCAGCAAGACGGGAAAATCAGCATTCCGACGTACTCGTCTCCGAAATCCGAATTGCTCGTCCCTATCAACGGGGCTAGTACTGTGCCTATCCGAAGGTTTCCTTCCCTTGTTTCTTTATGCTTGGCCAAGGCGTTGTTCCACTATCATACAGACTACTAGTCAAGACCACACACCGATGCACATGAAAGACGGTCCGAGTACGGAGTACGACCTTCCTATAGCTAATCTCCGCAAGACGATAAAGAGAAGACAGGGCCAAGGCTGCTCCGTAGGTCCGACCCTGTCAGGGTGTCGAAGCTCGGTCCGCTCCAGAGAATTGGGTTTATTTTTCAATCCTAATAACTTCTATCATAAATCGTTCTGACGCTCGTCAAAGCCTCTCAAGAAAGATTTCACGGTCCTTCGCAGTGGCTTCGAGAATTATAGCACCCGTAACTTCTTCATCCCCCTGGCAATTCAAACGCCGAAGAGCTGGCTGCGTTAGTGCCTTTGGTGACGCTGGTGACGCTGGTGACGCACTTCAGGTGGCAATTCGAATGGCGATCGCTCAAGGAATGAACGAGAACGGCAGCGGCACTGCTCAACCTTTGCCTTGGAAAACTCCAAACCTGCTTTGATGCCCTGCATCTGCGTTCTATCTCTTTCTCCGTAGTGTGGCTGTGTCTATAGCTTGATCTCTTCATTCGCCCCCGTCTTCCCTACACGACTTGTTACGTCATGTGCTTCTCTTTGCAGCGGAACTACGATGGGACACAGCATAGCTTCCCACTTTCTGAAACAAGCATTAATGAGCGAACGTTTACAGGAAACCTTTCTCAGTCCTTTTCCTAATTTATGGATCAATCAAACAGAAGGGAAACTTCTCACCCATCAGTTCAACCTAAGAAACGCCTCGGAAGGAATTATCATCAAGGTCAAAGAGAGTTGGGCCCGATACCGCACATCTACGGAGATGAACCTATCCTCCCTGTTGATAATGTTATCTGATATAATCCACTATCAGTCTACCGTTTACGCTTTCGTTGAATAGACCTCAAGAAACACATACAGAATAGGACCATAACCCCCTGAGCCACCCAAGCAACGCCAATTGCAACCGATCCTTCGGCAGCATCTACACATCTTCGTCGATAAAGTGTCTGTCAGTTCTTTGATTTAAACAATACCAGAGCGGAAAACATATTCCAGAATCACGCAAGCAGCGCCAAAAGCGATCGAGCCCACAGCAACATCGAAAGAGTCTTTCGAAGATTAGTTCTCACAGCTGAACGCCCATCATCAGCGTTTAGTCTCGATTCCTGTTTACAGGTGAATGCACATAGCTGAGAAGCAAGATGGAAAAAATTATGGGATCACTTACGCAGTGTCAATGAGAATCAAACCTACAGCATTGTTGAGATTATCTTCGTAATCTCTTGTCACAGGTCAGTGGTTCGTCGATAAAGTGTCACTCCGATTCCTAATCACAAGTACACTTGAGAGCCGAATTCTGACAGCTCATTTGGTTAAGACAATCAACCTGTTCACCGCCCATGCTCGTAAGAGGAAAAAAACACAAGCAGCGTAACTGTACACCGAACTTACTGCAATATCACCAAATTCTTTGCCCGACATGCTTTCAAATTTGAGCGCATTGGCAACAGAGCGCCTTTCGATACTTGATCGCACTAGCCGTTGCGTTGATCACATACTGTACAATCAATTACGGTGTGTTGCCACGTAGCAAGAAATGGACACGTGAGATTCGTCTAGCAAGGCTGTCTGGAAAGAGAAGACGAAGAAAAAACCCCTCAAGCGCAAGCAGCGCCCATAACAATTCAACTCACAGCAGTACAACAAACCTCTTGACGCCCACAGCTCTCACACATCAACACCGCGTCGACAGAGTGCAATTTCAATTTCTAATCACAATTACACAGCTAAAATCCACGCATGGTTGAGAAACTGGTCACGGATGCCGTTACTGGATTGAAGGAATCCTTGGTAAAGATTTTCCTGATTACAGAGCCCGTCTATTGGCACTGCCAGACAACAAAGACGGGAAATAAAACCCTTGAACCACGCCAGCAATGCCAGTAGGAATCGAATGCAATCGAAATACCAAAAGGCCCTCTCCCCCCCCCCACACACTCCCTAACCCAACAAATCGGAGCCACACAACCCCAAACCCTCCATCTTCAACCCTTCAAACCCTTTAATCTCTCTCACCGCTCTCGCCACCGCATACTCAACGACCACAAGCCCCCCCTCGTGCCCACGGACCCTGTACCCCATATACAAACAACCAGAAAACGAACCCATACCCCCACACCCCCCCCCTTCCATCCCACCCCATCACCCCATCACCCCATCATCCTCCTCCCCTCACGCAATACAGGCTTTGATAATCAAGATGGAGATGGGAGAGGTAGGTATCATAGTATCTGTATGAATGTATGTGTGCTCGCTTTACCTTGAAATCTGTGATGGGAAGATGGGTCGGGTGCGCTGGGGATGTTTGTGTTGCTTGGGTTTTTAGAGAGGTGTAGAGGGCAGAAGGGGGAGCAACAACAACGCATCAAGGGATTCTACGGCACAATTAGCGCTTCTCGCCTACTCCACGGATTCTCTGGAGTCGTCTACACTACCAACTTCAACAGTCACATTATCATTGCTACTCTTCACCCCACCCACCCTTACCCATGTCTAAGCCTGCGCTGCCACTTCGGCCGGCCCCTCCTCCTCAATCCCCTCTCCCTCCCCCCCCTCGCCTTGCTCCTCCTCCACCTCCCCAACATCGACCAACTCCCCTCCCTTCCCATCTCTCTCCAATGTCAAATACTCATCCCACCCCGGGAAAAGTTCCTCATCCCCTTCCCCCTCACCATACGGCGGCACCCCAATCATCCTCGCCACCTTGCCCTTCCCCCCCTTCTCCAGCCCCGCTTTCCACGTCCGCACGAGCTCGGCGGCACGGCTAGGTTTGTAGGTCTGAGCAAAGAGGACGGCTTCGGCGTGGCGGTTGGTGCGCACGAGGAGTTCGATACAGCCGTCTACGTCTGCGAGTTGCCAAAGGCAGGAGAAGGCGATGTTGTGCGCACCCGCGTCATTGGCTTGCGCGGTGAGGTCCTTTAGGCCTTCGGCGTTGCCGGTGGATGTGTAGACGAGAAGTAGGGAGCCCAGGTCTTTGGCGTGCGCAAAGCACTCTTCTGCGAGCGCGAGCTCCCACGCCGCGAGCGCGGCATCGCCGACTGTTTTCCAGCGGTGCTCGACGTTTGCTTCTCTGGCAATATCGAGAGCGATGGGAAGGTTGTTGAGCGCGAGTGCGAGGTCGAACCGGTGTTCCGGATCTGTGGCGACTTCGAGTGCCATTTCTTTGTAGCCTTGGCCCTCGAGGAAGCGGGCGATCTTGTTCTTCTGGTCGGCAGGGATATCCTCGAGGAGTTCGGCGGCGGTTTCCATGTCCCCGCGTAAGACGAGGGTTTGGTACTCAACCACCGAAAGCGAAAGAGCGTATGAGACGACATTGACGTCTTTGTCTGCGACATAGGCTTTTCCATCGCGCGGGAGGTAGCCAAGGAGGTACATAGGTTGGTCAAAATGGGAGACTGTGTAGGTTTGGTCACCAACAAGGTAGTTGAGACGGTTGGTAGAATTGGTGTAGATGAAGCAGTCGCCAACCCATTGCCCTGTGCGAACGGACTCATTGATATCGATCACGACTTCAAAGGCGGATTCGACACCGTCTTCTTCGACTTGGCCAGCATTGAGGGCGGTGATGTAGTTTTCGCGGGAGAAGCGGAGGACGTAGAAGGTTTCTTCGCAGGCTAGGGTGACCAATTCGCCGCTCTCCGACCAGTAGACCTAAATCCGTGTGAGCAAGATAACCGATTTTTGATGTGTATAGTAATTGGACGCACGTTTTTCGGCTCAACTTCTATTCTCCGCACCAAAGCGCCAGTCTCCCAATCAAATAACCCGATCCCTCCTTGACCCCTGACACCAAGCAGTACACCACCGCTCAATCCCTCGGCCTGGAAACCAACGTCGACTCCACCAGTTTTCTCCTTGAAATTGCGAAATATTCTGACACTCATCGAAGATTCTCGTATCGCATAATCGTTGCTGTTATCTTTTGAACCCCATGCAAAATCCTGGGCAGAGCCAAACGCCTTGTTACGCCACGCCAACGCAGTGTAAATTATATATTCACCGTCGCCACAAACCGAAACAAATCGACCATTAGGAGAATGCTGTAAGGTCTGAGGGTAAATTTCACAGTTTCCGAGGTCCTTCGAAGGCAGGCTTATGGGAGTGCCGTCTTTGACACTCAGATCACCTCCTTTAATCATCGCTGAAAGGATCTCGCTATGCCGTGCCCATATCAGTTTCCCTGAATTATCCATTGATACAGCTGGCTCCTCTCGTCCCATTTTGACAACCACGGCGCCGTCGTCAAAACCAATTGCTACCCCTTGCCGACCACGTTGGTAGCTTACACACCAAGCTCGCTCCAACCCATAAGTTAGAGACTGCTCCAATCGGTAGGTGTTTGCGTGCCATATCTTTACGGTACCGTCCTCCGAACCAGATATAATGACTGGTAACTCTGGGTGGTAGCACGCAAATGAGACGTTGCTTGTGTGGCCTTCAAGTGTAGCAATCAAAGATTTGGTCGTGTAATCCCAGATCTTTACTGTCTGGTCATCCGATGTGGTAAGAAGATACGGCTTGTCTGCTTGCGGATAGTAATCGACATGATTGACACCTTTTGTCTCATGGGCCTCCAATGTATAATTGGCATGACCTGAACCAAAGCTCCAAATTTTGACAGTTCTGTCCAGACATGCAGATGCAAAAGTATTGGTGTCCTTCGGATTTATAGCCAAACCCATAACATAATGGCTATGGCCTTCGTACACTTGAACACACTTCCATCCTTTGTCCCAATCCCATAACTTTATCGTCATATCATCTGAGGCGGTCAGAACGAAAGGCTGGGTTGGGTGGACAACAATGGCACGGATATAGTCAGGGTGGGCTTCGAACGAGGTAATCTTTTCCGAGGTATTGTAATTGTATACTCGCACTTGGAAATCATCGGACCCGCAGACAATCCAGTTCTTGCGAGCTATGAAGCGGCCTGCTCGTACAGGAACATCTGTGAGTTCGAAGGTCTTGACGATTGCTTGGGTCTCGTATGACCAAATGTATACATGACCGCTGTACAGAGTCGTCAAGATCCATGGCTCCGTGGGGTGAAAGTCGATGCCCTTGACCCGCTCGGACCTTGCAAAGAGCTGTCTCTGCAGATTGATGTTTACGTTAGCCATGCCGAATTGCTACTCCGATCAGAGGCTTGTAAAACCTACCTTGACGTCCAAACGCATCTTTGCAGCCTACTCTCTATGCAAGGGACCGCTCTGCATATGTCGCCGTGTTTGAGGCCGCAGCCTTCCAATGCGAGGTGGAGTCTAGGGCAAATGTACCTTCAGCCTACCAATGGGTGATCGTGCTATTGAGACGAACGACGTTAATAGTAGCACTGATAGAGTAACCGGAGTACCTAGTTTGACCAGCTGTCGGAATTCCCTCGTCGGCGACAAGGTGTCGCCGTTGAGCTTAAATCAGCCCTACTCTAGAGTGAACCCTTGGGTTGGCCGAGTATCGTGAAAACCCTTTTCTCTATCCCCGCTACGCCCTCTTGATCAGTGCGAGACCACAGGTTTCAATGTGGATGTGATATTGAACGATACAGGTACAACATCATTCGATCTTAGTAAACTTCTCTATCTGGGTCACGAAGTATCGAAACTACGAGATCATGAGGTTGCAGCGGCGGCCTCGTAAGTCTCAAGTATATTTCCTCAAGCGCTCAAAAGAAACGCCGCTCAAGTCACAGCCAGCGCCTTCCCCTTACGTCTTTTTATTAGAACTTTCGACTTCCATGTACCTTGCTTTATTCGTCATTTCAAATTCAATCCCACTCATCTCAAGCACGAAGTAAAAAAAGGCAGGATCTGTGCAGTAGCAACGATTGATCCTCATATTCCTTCTTTCCCGTCCCGATTTTCTATCGATGCTGAGATCCGTACGAAGGCGGAGGCATGGACACCCTACTTTGCAACGAATCACTTGCGGGCGGAAACGCTGGTTGTTCGACTAAATACCACCGAGTCCTGCTCTTATCACTATTTGGGCAAGTATGAGTGACAGTAGGTTGCCGCAAATCAACATTCGAATTCTGCCGTCTTAGTTGGAAGTCGCCGTCCTGCAACGACAGCCTCCTCGCCTCGTCGCTAAGGTCGTCATGAATGCTTTCCAGATCATGCAACTCTGTCTGTTGGATAACAACACTCGAGGTCTGAATTCCGCCAGAGGCTCGTGTGACTTGCTCCTGCTGTTTTTGTGCACGCTGCTCAGCTGCTCCTACTTCCTTTTGCTGCGTGAACTGCATGAACAGGTCTGACCGAGGTGGAGAGGGCAAATCTGTCCGTTCTTCTCCAGTATGTCTTCCAGCCGCATTTCCTCCGGTACGCCGCCTACGTTTCTTAATCGAGCCTTTACAGCATTGGTAGCAAAGGGAAGCAATAGATATCAGGGCGAGCAGCCCAAGAACAAAAGCAATCCAGGTCCTTTGGTCATGTATGGCTTCCTGAATTTTGGTGGGCCAGGCTTTCGAGTTTGGACTAGTGAAAGTGGCAGCATCGTTGGACGGGTTCAGCCCTCTCGTATGAATCGTGTCGCTGGGCTCTGGCTCCTGCAGGCAAAACAGCGGCGGATAGAATCCAGCAAAAGCTACTCCGCATGGTAGTTGAGGAACGTTCTTGCTTTGCTTGACTGTCAAACCACCGTGGATTGGCGCCATGCTGGGAGAACGTACCAGTGCTTTGCAAACTGGTATCTGTAATGTCTCCTGGCTTTTGAACGCCCGTGCGACAATTATACAGACTAATTATGGAGATTATCGAAAATTCTTGAGACTTGGATCGACGATGGGGATATTCAGAGCTTGGAATGTGATTTTCTTGACAAGTATCTAAAACTGTGACATTCTGGATGAAAGGTTACGAACATCTTAATTTGAAAAGGTGCGTCCTAATCTCTGTATACAGTACCCCGCACTAAGTCTTCGGCTGGATCGCGAAAACACGTAAAATCGCGTACCTTCAAAACAATCCACCTTCTTCAACTGCATCCACAATGCTCAGAAGGACTCCGTTAACTCCAATTTC